>Ga0134124_10003819_pt1 | contig 12093 bp, 7 predicted proteins | sample KB304_FD_96880 | JGI IMG/M metagenome (GOLD analysis project Ga0134124, IMG submission 96880) | Terrestrial soil microbial communities without Nitrogen fertilizer from Kellogg Biological Station, Michigan, USA - KB3-0-4 | ecosystem: Environmental > Terrestrial > Soil > Unclassified ... | reverse complement strand
CTGGTCTACGCCGCGCGCAACGGCAGCATCGACTCTGCGCGCGTGCTGCTGGAAGGCGGCGCGGATGTGAACCAGACGACGCGTTACGGCTGGAGCCCGTTGCTGGCGGCCACGCAAAACCAGAACTACCAGATGGCGAAGTTCCTCATCGAACACGGCGCCAATGTGAACCTGGCCAACAAGGGCGGGTGGACGCCGCTGTATCTCGCCACGGACAACCGCAACATCGAAGGCGGTGACTACCCGACGCGCACCGCCGACATGGACAGTCTCGCCTTCATCACCTACCTGCTCGACAAGGGCGCCAACGTCAACGCGCGCATCACCGAGAGCACGGAAACGCGCACGGTGTTCACCAATCAATGGTTGAACGAAGAGGGCGCCACGGCGTTCCTGCGCGCATCGCAGTCAGGCGATCTGGAATTGATGAAGCTGCTGATCGCGCGCGGCGCCGATCCGAAGATCAATACCAAGCTGGGCGTCACGCCGCTGGCGGTAGCGGCCGGCATCGGCTGGGTGGAAGGTGTGACCAAGGAGCACTCCACTGAAGAGACCATCGCCGCGGTGAAGTATCTGCTGTCGCTGGGCATCGATCCCAACTTCCAGGCCGACACGGGCCGCGTCGCCTTGCACGGCGCCGCACACAAGGGTGCGACCGAAGTGGTGAAGATTCTGGTGGCTGCGGGCGCCCGGATGGATGTGCGTGATTTCGGCAACACCGACAATCGCGGCAGCCCCGAGCTCACGGCCCACACCTGGTTGCCGATCGACTATGCCGATGGTCTGGTGCGCGTGGGCGTGCAGTCCGCGATTCCGCATCCGGAAACTTCGAAAGTGCTGCGCGAGTTGATGCTGAAGGCCGGCGTCAAGGCGCCGCCCGAAGGCCGTACACTCGAATCGCTGTGCATCGTCGATGTATGCAAGCCGGGATACGATCCGATCAGCATCAACAATTGAGATTGGTGCCTGCGCTGTGACAGCACGCAGGCTCGTGACTGTTTTCTTGATGGAGGTTTGAGCGCCGTAGTTTCGTTTCGTTAGTTTGGATCAACAACAATTTGGGGGGTCTCATGAACAAGCCAGAATTCTGGCGTGTCGCTGCTGCCGTTGCGTTGGCGGTTTCGTTGTCCAATGCAGCTCGCGCGGCCGAAGAACAGCTCGAAGAAGTACAGGTCACCGGTTCGCGCATCGTGTTGGCGCCCGGCATGTCCACGCCAACACCCGTGACATCCGTGACGGCGGAGGACATGGAGTCCCTCGGCCCCAACCAGATCATCGACAGCCTGTCGGCGTTGCCTGTATTCCGCAACAACTCCAATGCCAACCAGTCACTGGGTGGCCAGAACTCAGGTGGCGCCAACGTCAACCTGCACGGCATCGGCGCCAACCGCACGCTGACTCTGCTGGATGGCCGCCGTGTAGTGTCCAGCAATCGTTTCGGCAATGTGGACGTGAACATTCTGCCCAGCATGCTGCTGAAGAATGTGGAGACCGTCACCGGCGGCGCGTCGGCCAGCTACGGTACGGATGCCGTGGCCGGTGTCACCAACTTCCTGCTCGACACGCGCTTCGAGGGCGCGCTGCTAAAGGCCCAGGTGGGCCAGACCTTCCGTGGCGATGGCGGAAACAAGGAATACGGGTTTGCGATCGGTCACAGCTTCCTGAATGATCGGCTGCATTTCATTGGTTCCTACAGCCGGAATCAGCTGGACGCCATCGACAGCAAGGAGTCCAGTGACAAGCGCCCCTACCTCAAGCATTGGGGTTATGTCACCAATCCTGCCACTACCGGCCCGCAGTTCCTCACCGCTCCCAATGTCGTGCCAACGGATTTCGGCAACACGATTGAATTCAACGCAGCGGCGGGCAGTACGCTCGATCGCCTGGTATTCGATGGAACGGGACAGGTGGTCAACAAGCTGCCCTTCTATGGGCTGGGCAGATACAACGGCGGATGCAATTGCCAGTCCCTGCCCGACAGCAACCTGTCGACCATGTACCAGGACAACACGCTGCAGGCGGGATACACCGGCAGCAACGGCTTCACCCGGATGGGTTTCGACCTCAACGAAAACACCGAAGTCTATGTGCAGGGCATGTGGGCGAACAATCATCAACGCGTGCGCTTCCAGAACGTGGCGTTGGTGTCGACGTGGTCGACCCGAATCTATTCGGACAATGCCTTCCTGCCGCCGGGAGTGGCGCCGACCCAGGCGCAACCCAACCCGCCAAGCATTTCCAACCTGATCGCAACATTTGGATCAACCTCCGCCAGTCCCAGCACCTGTACCAGCAACTGCATCAGCGCACAGCAGGCAGCCATCATCGATGGCGGCGCCAGGTGGGTCACTGCCACAGTGTTTCTGCCTGCGTTGGCCAGCGACTTCGGTGGCGATCACCTGCTGGATACCGGCAACAAGTTGTCCAGCTACACAGCGGGGTTAACCTCCAAGATCGGTGACTGGAAAATCGATGCGTACGTGCAGCATGGTCAGAACGATCAGCTGTATGACGCCATCAACCTGCCGCGAGTCGATCGTCTGCAGGTTGCGATGGATGCGGTGCGCGATACCAGCGGCAAGATCGTCTGCCGTGCTTCGCTGCCGCAGTTCGACCCGAATGGCTACTGGAAGGACTGCGTTCCCGTGAACCTGTTCGGTGGCTCGGCCACGCTGTCGCAGCAGGGGGCGGCGTACATCACGCAGCCTTTCAAGCACGCCTACGCCACCATCAAGCAGGATCTGGCCGAAGTCTCCGCTTCGGGCAGTCTGGGTATTGGCCTGCCTGCGGGTGATATCTCGGCCGCCATTGGTGCGAACTGGCGCAAGGAAAAACTGAACCAGGGCACAGCCCTGCCTTCGGATGAATATCCCGCACTGCCGGATGGCCGGCTGCTGAAGGATATCGGTATCGGCGACGGCAGCCGTGGCATCGTGCCGGAGTATGGGTGCACGGCTCAGCCCACACGAGTGGCTGGTGGCGTGCCGGGCCTGCGCTATGCGGCCAGCGGCTTCTGCGGTGCCAGCAACTCAAGCGTGATCCAGTTCTCCAGTCAGCGAACCATTGCAGGCAGCGAGACGGTGAAGGAGATCTTCACTGAATTCCAGGTTCCGGTGCTGGTCGATGTACCGGCGATCAAGCGTCTGGATACCAACTGGGCGGTGCGCTTTGCCGATTACGCCGGCGCGGGTCAGGTATGGGCCTGGAAGGGTGGTCTGAGCTGGGAGCTCAACGATCAGCTGCGCGTGCGTGCCACCCGTTCACGCGACGTGCGCGCTCCCAACCTGCGTGATCGGTTCGACCAGACGCTGGGCGGTGTCAATGCGCAGGACAAGAATAGCCGGCTCACTTCACCGATCAACTATTCCGTTATCGGGTTCTCGGGCGGCAACCCCGACCTGAAGCCTGAAAAAGCGGATACAACGACAGCGGGCATCGTGTTCCAGCCGCACTTCTTCGAAGGGTTCCAGGCGTCATTGGATTGGTACGAGGTTCGGATCGACGGTGCGATTGCGCAGTTGAGCGGGCAGACCATTGTCGACCAATGCAATGCAGGTGATGCATCGCTTTGCCAGTATGTCCATCGCAACACCAATACCTCCCAGAATCCTCTGGGCGACATCACTCAGATCGATACCTACTTCCTCAATCTGAACAAGGAAATCTATCGGGGTTTCGATGCTGAGCTGGACTGGCACAAGTCGTTGACGCTGTTCGGCGGCGGACCGGAGTCGATCTCGGTGCGTGTCTTCGGCACTCACTACACGACCGTGAAGCAACTTCCACCCACGCTGCTCGGCGCGGGCGGCGCGCTGGTGCGTGGTCCGACGATCAACAATCTTGCGACGACACCCGATGCGGCAACGGCCATTTTTGGTTATCGAAACGGGGGGTACTCACTGTCGATCCTGGAGCGCTACACCGGTGGCAGAAAAATCGGCCGTCTGAACGAGGAGAGCGCGGTACGTGCTCCGACTGTAACGGGTCTGACCACGGTCGATGACAACTCGGTGGGTGGCAGCTACACCACCGACCTGTCTCTGGGCTGGCTGCCGGAGAAGTTCGAGGGTCTGCGTGTGTACGGCACCATCACCAACCTGTTCGACAAGGAGCCGGCGATCTTCCCGACTACCGGTGGTCGTACCGGCTTCGGCACCGGCGTACTTGGCGACCAGATCGGTCGCCGCTACGTGGTCGGCGTGGAATACAAGTTCTAGAGACTCGGGGAGCGGGCAGTACAAGGGCGGGTGGCGACACCCGCCCTTTTTTTGTGCCGACGCGTTGCATCGCGGAACAATGTGTCGCTGGTAGAATCCAATGACAAGCAGGGATACGGGGGCAGCGTGAAATACAGGATCGGATTGGCATTGGTGGCGGTTCTCGCGGTGGGCGGCGCATTCGGCGCGGCTGCTCCGCAGGCTTCTCGCACCGCACAATGGTCACAGCTTGCGAACCTCCCGGACTGGGGTGGCATCTGGGAAGTGGACTGGGCCAACAAGCGTGGCATCCGCACGCCGCGCCCACAGATGAAGCTCACGCCGGAGTACCAGAAGAAACTCGACGCCTATCGCGCCGCGCAGAAGCAGGGCGAGAACGTGCAGGGCGAGGCGGCCAACTGCGTGCCCCCCGGCTTGCCCGGCATCATGAGCCAGCCGTACCCCATCGAGTTCCTGTACACGCCAGGCAAGGTGGTGATGCTGATCGAGGCGTATATGCAGTTCCGGCATATCTACACCGATGGCCGCAAACATCCCGACGACCCGGATGCCACTTACATGGGGCATTCCATCGGTCACTGGGAAGGCGACACACTTGTGGTCGATTCGGTGGGCTTCACCGACTCCACGCAGATTGCCGGTGGCGTGCCGCACAGCGATCAGCTGCACATCATCGAGCGCATCCGCAAGGTGAGCCCGGACTGGATGGAAATCGAAACCACGCTGATTGATCCGGTGGTGCTGGCCGAGCCCTACAAGAGCACGGCCTCCTATCGCCACCTCACCGACGACATCCGCGAATACATCTGTCTTGAAAACAACCGTGACGGCGCCGATGAAAAGGGTCGTCCGAGTCTGAACCTGGAGAAGTAATGAACGCCGTCATCTTCCGCCGCGCAGCCGCGGTCGCTTCGCTGGCTGCCGCAGTCACGCTGGCCCTGCCCGCCGCGGCTCATCACTCCACAGCGATGTTCGACTTCGCCAAGACCGTGGAGATCAAGGGCACCATCAAGGAATTCCAGTGGACCAATCCGCACACCTGGACCAAGGTGGATGTGGATGGCGCTGGTGCTGCGACAGTCGAATATGGTCTTGAAGGCATGAGCCCGAACTATCTGGCGCGCAACGGCTGGGCCAAGCGCACACTGAAGGCCGGCGACAAGGTGACTCTGCAGGTGCATCCGCTGAAGGATGGCCGTCCCGGTGGTTTCATGGTGAGCGTGAAGCTGGCCGATGGCACGTTGCTGTACAACCTGCCGCATCGTGAGGATGCAAGTCCCGCGGCCGCTGCAGCAGCTGCGCAGGGGCGCTGAAGTTCTCGAATTACGCGGCGTCGCAGCCGCGATAGAAAAAGCCCCGCAATCGCGGGGCTTTTTCTTCTCATCTAAGGCTCGGAATCAGTGATGCATCGTGGCCAGCGTCGCCGCATCCAGATGGGAGATCGAACGCGTGTCCTGGAAGGCACGGATGCCTTCGATGCCCTGCTCGCGGCCGATGCCTGAGGATTTCATGCCGCCGAAGGGCGCGCGCAGATCCAGACGCGTGGCGCCGTGATCATTCACCCACACGTAGCCGCAGACCATCTGTCCCCCGACGCGGTTCGCTGTGTTCGGATCGGCCGTCCACACTGAACCGGCAAGACCGGCCCAGGTATCGTTGGCGGCCTTGATGGCCTGTTCTTCCGTATCGAAAGGAATGACTGGAATCACCGGGCCGAACTGCTCTTCGGTCACGACGCGCAGCTTCGGATCGGGATTGACGACGATGGCCGGTCGCACGAAGTTGCCGCCCTTCAGATCGCCGCCCGGCAGTTCACCGAACTCCAGCACCTTGGCGCCCGAAGCCTTGGCTTCGGCGATGAGTTCATCGACGAACTTCTTCTGCATGGGGGAGTGCAACGGACCCATGGTGGTGTCCTTGTCGAGGCCATAGCCCAGCTTGGTCTTCTGCAGACGCGCCGAGAGTCCGTTGACCACATCATCGACGCGCGAGCGATGCACATACAGCCGCTTCGCGTTCATGCAGATCTGGCCGGTGGTGTCGTAGATGGCTGCGAACAGGCGATCGAGATGCGTGTCGTCGAGGATGGCGTCCTTCAGGATGATGGCCGCATCGTTGCCGCCCAGTTCCAGCGTGACGCGTGTGAGGCTGGCCGAGGCCAGCTCCATCATCTTCTTGCCGCCGCCCACTGAACCGGTGAAGCACACCTTGGCCACATCGGGGTTCTGGATCAATGCCTTCATGTTGGCGTCGGGACCCGTGACCACGTTCAGCACGCCCGGCGGCAGCTTCTCCGCGATGCGCTGCACCACGCGTGCGGTGGCCAGCGGAGCAGTGAGTGCGGGCTTCACGATCACGGTGTTGCCGGCCAGCAGTGCATGCGGCAGTGCGGCACCCAGAATGGCGATGGGCCAGTTGAACGGCACGATGATCGAAACCACGCCCAGCGGCTGATAGCTCACGGTGGTCTCGGTGGGGATATGTCCCGGCACCGGCTTCAACACCTTCGAGCTGTTCACCTCATCGGCATGCATGAGTGCCAGCTTCCAGCGGATCTGCAGCACCAACGCATCGACCCAGCCTTCTATGCGCACCTTGCCGTTCTCCTGCGAGAGGATGGCGCCATCTTCGGAAGCGAAGGGATTCGGTGAATCAGGCACGCCCTCGATGGCGGCCATCATCTTCTCAGCGCGCTGCTGCGGTGTCAGTGCGGACCACGCCGGATATGCCGCTTTGGCGGCAGCGACGGCATCGCTCACATCCTGAGTCGTCGCCGAAGCGGCGTAACCAACCACCACTCCAGCTTTGGCGGGATCGGCGATGGCCATCTGATCAGTGGTGCGGCGTTCCTTGCCACCGATGTACAGGGCGGTGGCGACAGTGTTCGGCATCTGCGTGGCTGGAGTGGCCATGAGCGTGTAACCCCTTTGGTTTCGTCGGCTTTGTGCCTGAGAGAAGCGATAGGTTACCCGCCTTTTTTGCGGCAGGGGGCAGGCATTTTTATGCGGCTTTTCTGCGTAAATCCTGACCGGGGCAGAGGCTGCCGGGAGCGCAAATTGACAGCGCTAATCCCTTAAAACAAGATGCCCGGCCCTTGCGAAATACGCACGCAATACATCTACAACAGCGCGGCTCAAAAGGGGTGCGCGCCTCACGGAGAACACATGGCCGTTAAGAATCTCGAAGACCGCATGAAGGCCGCTGGCGGCGCAATCAAGCTGCTGCGCGACTCACAGACCGGACCGAATCCGTATCCGGTGGTGAAGCCTGAATACACGAACTGGCGTGACGAGCAGTGGGCCTGGCAGAACACCGCGATCCTGTTCAACCAGAGCTTCCACATGACGGACCTGTTCGTGTCCGGTCCCGAGAGCTTCGATTTCCTGAACTACCACGGCATCAACAGCTTCAAGGGTTTCGAGCCCGGCAAAGCCAAGCAGTACGTGCCGGTGACCTGGGATGGTCATGTCATCGGCGACGTGATCCTGGTGTATCTGGCCAAGAACAAATTTGATCTCGTCGGCCGTCCGCCGGTGATCAACTGGATCAGCTACCACGCCGAGACGGGCAAGAACCCCAAGACCGGCAAGAAGTGGCAGGTCACGCTGGTGCGTGACGACCGCTCGGCCGATCGCAAGAACCCCTGGGCGCGCAAGTTCTATCGCTTCCAGATCCAGGGCCCGAACGCGATGAAGGTCACAACAAAACTTCTGAAGAAGACGCCGCCCGAACTGAAGATGTTCAACTGGACGTATCTGAAGATCGCCGGCAAGCAGGTCGGCGCGCTGCGCCATGGCATGGCCGGCCAGCCTGGCTACGAGCTGTTCGGACCGATGAAGGATTACGAGACCGTGCATGCGGCCATCGTGAAGGCCGGTGAAGAGTTCGGCCTGCGCCTGGTGGGTGGACGTGCGTATTCGTCGAACACGCTGGAGTCGGCGTGGATTCCCTCGCCCATGCCGGGCATCTATTCGGGCGACGAGAAGTACGTGAAGTACCGCAAGTGGCTGCCAGCGGATTCCTTCGAAGGCAATGCCTCGCTGGGTGGCAGCTACTACAGCAAGGATGTGTCGGACTATTACGTCACGCCCTTCGACCTGGGCTATGGCTTCATGATCAAGTACGACCATGAGTTCATCGGCAAGGCGGCGCTGGAGAAGATCCACAACAACAAGCACCGCATCAAGGTGACTTTGGAACTCGTGTCCGAAGATGTGCAGAAGGTGCTGGCCTCGCAGTACGACAACAAGAACAACGCGGGCGAGCGTGGCAAATTCTTCGAGTATCCCTCGGCCGTGTACAGCATGTACCCGCAGGACAAGGTGCTGTCGAAGGATGGCAAGCAGGTCGGCGTGTCGACCTGGGTGGGGTACAGCTCGAACGAGCGCAAGGAGCTGACGCTGGCTTACCTCGAACCCGAGTTCGCCGCTGAAGGCACTGAAGTGGTGTTCGTGTGGGGCGAAGAGGGTGGTGGTTCGCAGAAGCCCACCGTCGAGCGTCCGCACAAGCAGTTCCAGATTCGCGCGAAGGTGTGCAAGGCGCCGTACGTGCAGGAAGTGCAGAAGGCCTATGCCGACGCTGGCAGCTGGCGCGCCACTGGCAAGCAGGACTGATCGGTCGTTAACGGCACCAGTCCCACGGGATCAGGGTGTTGATTGCGACGTTGAGTCGAAGGGCGCTGGAGCAATCCAGCGCCCTTTTTGCTTGATCCGTGAAAGAGGTGTAGCCGGCCGCAATGGCCCGATGGTTAGAAGTTCACAGTGGACGTCTGTCCGACGGTCACTGTTACCGGCTGCGCGTACACGATGAAGGCAAGTGGTGTGGCTGGCGGCGCATTCTCGTCCACCGCCGGATCATCGTTGTCGCAGGTAAAGGCCACCGTGTACGTTCCCACGGGCACGTAGCCGACGCGGTAGGTATAAACGCCGTTGCTCAGCGAAGCCGAGGCGGTGACCAGTGGGTCCACATTCGGCGCGGTATCCGTGCCACCGGCAAGTGGATTGAAGATGTCGTCCGGCACCACGTTCGCGCCCTGGTACAGGTAGACGGTTGGCGCCTTGCCGTTGCACACAGGCAGCAGGCTCTGCGATGCAAACGAACCGGCGATGACGCCCACCTGCATGTTGTCCGTGATGCGCAGCACGGGCTTCATCATGTAGTCCGGGGCCTGGCCCGGAGGAGTGATGATGGACTTGTCGAGCACGAAGTCGACGGTGAAGTCTGCGCGGCCGCCTGCGGGCATGGTGAAACCACGTACCAGTTTCAGGCCAGTTTCGGCGCCGCTGGGAATTCGCAGGTAGTGCCTGCCGCTGCCGTCTTCGACGTATGAGGTGTTGGCCGCGGGATCGACGATCAACCGGATCCACTCGTAGTCCCCCGCGGCGACGGTGGTGTCGTTCAGGAGCATGGCAGCATTGCCGTTGCGCAGCGGCAGCAGGTCGTAGCCTTTCGGTGTTGCGAAAGTGATGACTTGTGCGGTGCCGTTCGCCGGCTTGATCTCGACGCCCGTGAACTGCAGCCACACTTTTGTGGCCGTGGACAGCGGGCCATCGGTGAGGCTCAGGCTCAGCGTGGAACTTCCGGAGGCTGCGCCCATGGAATCACCGCCGCCGCATCCGGCCAGCAGCAATGCTGCGAGGGCTGCGCCGATCGCGGCGCGGCGTATGGGGATGTTGTTCATGAAGCACTCCTCGCGGCCATGGAAATATGCCCGCGATTCTCTGCGATTGCGGATGCAAGTTGTATGTCGTCGTGCGGCGACAGCGAGTTTACTTAACGCGCGACTGGCGAACGCGGGGAAAGCTAAGATCTGCAGCAGTGACCGCAAGGAGATACTGATGGCTACAGAGCCCAACGCTGCCGACAACTTTCCCTCCGGCTATGTCCCGCCTGCAGTGTGGGGCTGGGAAAAGCCCAGTGGTGGCACTTTCGCCAGCATCAACCGACCCATCTCCGGTGCAACGCATGAGAAAGAACTGCCCGTGGGCAGGCACCCGCTGCAGCTGTATTCGCTGGGCACGCCCAATGGCGTGAAGATCACCATCATGCTGGAAGAGCTGCTCGCCGCGGGTCACACCGGCGCCGAGTACGACGCCTGGCTGATCAACATCGGCAAGGGTGAGCAGTTCGGCAGCGGCTTCGTCGCTGCCAATCCGAATTCGAAGATTCCGACGATGATCGATCGCTCCACGAACCCGTCGACGCGTTTGTTTGAAAGCGGCTCGATCCTGTTCTATCTCGCAGAGAAATTCGGCGCCTTCCTGCCCACCGAGCACTACAAGCGCGCGGAGTGCATGAACTGGCTGATGTGGCAGATGGGTTCAGCGCCCTACCTGGGCGGCGGCTTCGGTCACTTCTATGCCTATGCGCCGATGAAGATCGAATACGCCATCAACCGCTTCGCGATGGAGACCAAGCGGCTGTTCCATGTACTGGATACGCAGCTGGGCAAGACGCAATACGTGGCCGGCAATGAATACACCATTGCCGACATCGCCATCTGGCCCTGGTACGCCGGTGTGTTCAATGGCGCCTACGGCGCCGCGGAGTTCCTCTCCATGAAGGAATACACGCAGGTGGCGCGCTGGACGGCGCTGGTGGGCAACCGGCCCGCAGTGCAGCGCGGGCGGCGGGTGAGTTCCAATTCGGTGGCGCCGGAGATGCGCGTGCCGGAGCGGCACAGCGCGGCAGATTTCGGCGGAGGCTGAGGAGCCTGAAGCGCCGGCCCGGCGCGACAGCGCCGGGTGCTGCCCTGGTGCGTGCTTTGCGGTGCGCGACTACTTGCGCGCCCACAGCCGCTGCGATGCGATGGCCGCGCCATCCACCAGCGACTTGAGCTTCATCCACACGATGTCCGGGTCCACCGGACCGAAACCGGCAAAGGTGCCGAAGCCGCAGTCGGTGCCAGCGATCACGCGATCGCGACCCACGACATTGGCCAAATTCTCCAGCCGCTCGGCGACCAGCTCGGGGTGCTCGACGTAATTCGTCGTGGTGCTGAGCACGCCGGGCACCAGGATCTTGTCTTCCGGCACGATGGATTTCATGTCGCGGAAAACTTTCCACTCATGCGCATGCCGCGGATTCGCGGCCTCGAACAGGATGGCCTGCGGCTTGGCCTTCATCACCACCGGCAGCAGCTTTTCCATCGGCACGTCATGGGTGTGCGGGCCTTCGTAGTTGCCCCAGCACACATGCATGCGGATGCGATCCGCAGGCACATTGCGCAGCGCGTGGTTCAGCACCTCGATGTGCCGTGCGGCCAGTCCGATGAAATCATTCTCGGTGCGGTCGCGATACATGGTGTGCCGGCCCATGGCCATGTCCGGTGCGTCGATCTGGATCAGCAGTCCGGCCTTTGTCAGGCCCTCGTATTCGGCGCGCATGCCTTCGGCCACGGCTTCCAGATACGCATCCTGGGTCTTGTAGAAGTCATTGGGCTGGAACAGCGCAATGGTGCCGGGCGAGGCGGTGTTGATGAAGGCCTCGCGCGGCTTCGCTGCGGCCACGGCCGCCTGCAGGTTGGCGATGTCTTCCTGCATGGGCGCGAGATCTTTCACCCGGATCTCGGCCACGCACTTCGGGCGGCGATACTTTGCAGTGGAGCCCAGCTTCGCCAGTTTCTCCAGCAACCGCGGATGCTCGACCAGATCCTGCCCCGGCTCGCGTGGCGTGTCGCCATCGAAACCGGAGAGGCGATCCTTGATGTAGGTGGCGTAGCTGATCTTGCCCATCTCGCCGTCGCTGACGACATCGACACCCACCTCGACCTGCTTCGCGACGATGGCCTTAACGGCATCGGCGATCACCTTGTCAGGATCAGGTGGCAGCGCTCCGTTGTTCTCGCGCGCAAACAGTACGTCGGTGACGGCCTGCG
>Ga0134124_10003818_pt1 | contig 12098 bp, 9 predicted proteins | sample KB304_FD_96880 | JGI IMG/M metagenome (GOLD analysis project Ga0134124, IMG submission 96880) | Terrestrial soil microbial communities without Nitrogen fertilizer from Kellogg Biological Station, Michigan, USA - KB3-0-4 | ecosystem: Environmental > Terrestrial > Soil > Unclassified ... | reverse complement strand
TATGCGGAGAGTCATCATCTTTCGGTCCGAACATCATCAAACTTGGCCACCACCACCGATTCAACGCATCCTGTGCCATTTCTTTTTGTTCTTTACTTCCGTTGCAAAGCGTCAGCAAAATTTCAAATCCTTGTCTTTGATGAAAACTTTCTTCTTTACAGATCCTCACCATCGCCCTTGCATAAGGACCATACGAAGTTCTTGTCAGCATCACCTGGTTCAGAATGGCGGCACCATCAACAAGCCAGCCAATAGCGCCAATGTCTGCCCATGTCAATGTAGGATAATTAAAAATGGAAGAATATTTTGCTTTGCCGCTATGCAGGTCATTGATCGTTTGTTCTCTTGTCACGCCAAGGGTTTCGGTAGCAGAATACAAATACAAACCATGCCCTGCTTCATCCTGGACTTTGGCAAGAAGAATAGCTTTTCTTTTTAGCGATGGGGCCCTCGTGATCCAGTTTCCTTCAGGAAGCATGCCCACGATCTCGCTATGTCCATGCTGGCTGATCTGGCGGACAAGGGTCTGACGATATTTCTCTGGCATCCAATCCTTAGGCTCGATCTTGATCTCATCATCAACCTTGGCCTGGAAAATCTCCTCTAATTCCTTTACCGACATATTATTTATTAATTGATTCACAAATTTAGCGACTAATGGCCGTCTGATAAATGATATTGATAATTTTATAATTTCAGGACTTGAAAGTCCCGTTATGAATGTTTTTATGAACCGAATTATGCGATTTCTTTTCCTGGTGATCTTTAATGCTTTTGCATTCTTTGCATTTGGGCAATCCATACAGATGACGGAAAAGTCGGTTGTAAAAGATTCGACGGGAAAAGTATATCCTTTCGAAACCTGGCGAAGCTTGTTTTGGAAAGGCTATGAAATAAAGGCGGTCGATATAAATGATCCCAAGACAGAATTTTTGCTGATCAAACTTTCTGAAACCGAATTAGAAAAAAAATTAGCCGGGTTGCCAAAGCCGAAAGAAAGCGCTGTTTTTAAAACCGGTGAAAAGATAAAACCTTTTACCGCCACCGACATAGAAGGAAAAGAGATCGACCTGAAAAGTCTTGAAGGAAAAATTGTCCTGTTAAATTTTTGGTTTATTAACTGCTCTCCTTGCCGGATAGAAATGCCTGATTTAAATGAGCTGGTAGACAGTTTTAAAACAAAGGATAAAATTGTTTTTGTTTCCATTGCCCTTGACGGCAAAGAAAGTCTGCAGAATTTTTTGAAAACATCTCCTTTTAATTACAGAATCATCGGTGATGGCGGGAATATCGCCGCGCAATATGGAGTAGGCTCTTACCCGACACATGTAATCTTAAATAAAGAAGGAAAAGTTTACTTCCATACATCAGGATTGACAATGAACACGATTTATTGGCTGAAAAAATCAGTGAAGGAATTGATGGAAACCAATAACAAAACCTCATCCAACTGATCCAAGGTTAGTTTCGTTAATCTCCTAAAATGGACCGCACAAAAAAATGAAGCTTGGTTTTTTCATCACAGCTTTGATTTCCGTTTTTGCCGCACATGGACAATCTCCTTACTTGTCTGTATTGCTGAAAATGGATAGTCTTGTTAGCGATCATCTGCAGTATAAAATTGAAATGAAGATCTGCGAGTTAAAAAAGCCTTCTGAATTCTCCGATTGGTTCACGCACGATACTTCAAAAGTCGATTTCAGATCACTAAAGCCTGATGAATTGAAATGCGGTGATTTTTTTTCCAGTAATGAAGGATGGGTTGAATTAACAGGGGGAGCAAAGAGCAAAAATGAAAATGACCGTTTTGAATTCGGCAACCAGGTCATGGCCTTTGAAACAATGCTTATGTTCAAGATCACGGATGTTTCTCATCGTAACTGGATAAAGCCTATGTACATCGTTATGCCAATAAAAATAAAATCATTCACAACCTATGTTGAACTTAACAATGTGGTATTCCTGGAAGACAAGGTCGTGTTTCTCGACGCACAGGAATGCAAACTGGAAGGGTCGAAGCTATTTATAAAACAATCGTTGAGAAATGCAACGGGGATCTTTGTAAAGGACTTCCCTTTAATGAGTCAGCTAAGATTAAATTAGATCCATTTATTTTTATACGCAAGGTTAATGATCTGCGCCCGGGAGTTGACGTGCAGTTTTTCATAAATATTTGCAATATGCTTGCGCACAGTGAGTGGGCTGATGAATAATTTTTCTCCAATGGATCTATAATTTTTGCCCGTCACCATTTCTTTTAAGATCTCCATTTCACGATCTGAAAGAAGCGACTCTGTAACCGTTTTTTCATTTGTTACCGGGGCAGTTGATTGTTTCAACAACTCCATTGTCTTCCTTGCAATAGCCGGGCTCATAGGAATTCCGTTATACTCAACTACTGAAGTGATAGCATCAATTATATTCACAGCAGAATCATCTTTTAATAAATAACCCCCGGCGCCTGCTTTGATCGCCTCAAAAATTTTTTCGTTGTCTTCAAAAACCGTGAGCACAATGAATTTTGTCTCGGGGTAGGCAGACGAAGCAATGGAAATAGCCTGGATTCCATCCATCACCGGCATTTCAAGATCCATTAACACAACCTGTGGATATTTTTCGGCAGGCAACTCTTTCATCTGCTCGAGGAAATCATGCCCATTCCTGGCTTCCAACACCAATTCAATTTCTTTATACGAAATGATTTTATCCTTTACCGTTGTGCGGTTGATCTGTTTATCATCTGCTATTCCTACGCGGATCGACATTTTACAAAATTGAAATTGAGAACCCCAAATTACAATACTCTCTCGCGATTATTTTTTTCAACTTAAATTACTATTAATTTATCAGCCACTTGTCTCGTCCAAAGTATATCGTTTATTCCGTAATATTCTGCCTCATGGCAGCACTGTTGCCCATAACTCGTTCTTATGGGCAATTGCAACATCCCCTGATTGAATACACCACTGAAAATGGATTAAGTCTGAACTCTGTCAATGACCTTCTTTTTGATAAGCAGGGATTCCTCTGGGTAACAACAGCTGATGGGCTACAAAGATTTGACGGCTACAGATTCCAGACATTTAAACATGATGCTCTCGACAAAAAAAGCATTCCTGAAAATTCCGTTTCTGAAATATATGAAGATGAGAATAGTAATTTATGGATCACTTACCGAACAGGCATTTGTTTCAAACCCAAAGGCAAGAATGAGTTCATTGACCTTACTTCGACTGTGCCTCCTTTTTCCACCCGGCTTCCGCTTGCCTGCATGAATGAAACTGACTCCGCTGTGTGGGTTGTTAGCTATCCTTCAGGAATATATGCGATCAATAAAACTTCTCTCCTGGCTAAAAAAATATGTTCATTCCCTGATTTTTCAGAAAAAGATATTCTTTACCTGTTTTCTCGTCTTCGCAAAAAAGGAGACAAAGTATGGTTTAGAAAAGGCGACGACTTAGAGGGAGACTTGTACCTGGTTTCGGCTGATGGAATAAAGCAGTTCAAGAACAATGAAAAAATAAAAGTGCATTTCGTTATACCGGAACAAAAAGACAGTGTTGTGATCATCGCAGATAAATTGCTATACAAAGCTTTGACAAAAGATCCATTTACTCCAGTGAGAATTTTGAAATCATCGCCGCACGATTTCGATAATGAACACGTGACGCTACCAAGAGAAATCGCAAATGATCAGTTCCTGCTTTTGGGAATTAAAAAAATATTAGTTTATGATGCACATAAAGAAAATGTCTCTGTGTTTCCATACAACGAATATTTTTCTCCGGATCTCATTCGCTATCTCAACCGGTCAACGGCAGACCAACACCAAAACAGCTGGCTTGGATTCAATGGGATCGGTGGCATTAAAGTGATCTCCCTGCAGAAGTTCAGCCTGTTTAACAGGCCTGTTAAAAATGCATTGCCTTACACAATTACCTCCGATGAACTGGGAAGAATTTTTGTGGGAATTTATTATGGAGGCATTGAAGTATATAACAAAGAAGGGCAGTTCGTTCAAATAATAAAATTGCCGGAGACCCATGAAAAATTTGGCAGTCCCCGGGCTATGGCCATGATCGATTCCGCAACGTTGATCGTAAGATCAACTTTGAATGAGCTTTATGTTATTAATACCCGTACGGGGAATTTGCAAATCCTTTCTCATTTGTTGCCGCCTCGCAGCGATTCAGTCTTCAGGGATTTTGAATCAGACATGCACATGATTCATAATGGTGAAGTTTGGTTCAGCTATTTTAATTCTATTCTCTCACTCAAAAAAAACTTGCCTGGCCGGCAGGCAGGTAAAACCGGTTATAGCTGCACAAACATTTGCACCGTGCCTGCCAGGGAACAAATTATCAGCTTTAGTCAGAATGATGCAGGACAGGTCTGGATAGGGACTGTTAATGGCGTCTGGCTATTTGAAAAAGATAAGTTTCAAAAAATTTCAATGCCGGCCTCTTATGTCAAACACATCAATCAGCACCCGGATGGCAGCATATGGGTAGCGACAATCAACGGACTTTATATTTTGAAAAATAACCGGGTCTCCAGGCATCTGAATATCGCTGATGGTCTGCCAAATTCATTTATCTATAGCGTGTTGTTTGATGATGAAGGGAATAGTTGGGTGAGTACGAACAGAGGGATCGCAAAAATTGCACACGGAACTGTTTCCGGAGATGAAGCATTCATCATTACTTCCTATTCTGCCAAAGAAGGATTGCAGGGAGATGAGTTTAATACGAGAGGTTATTATAGAGGAGGAGACGGTGTTTTATATTTTGCCGGTGTGAATGGGATCAATTTTTTTAAACCGCAAAACTTAGTGAGTAAATCTGCGCCGTCACGAACAATGCTCACAAAAATAGATGTGAACAATCTTCCGTATTTGCCAAATCTCCAGCCTGAATTTATCAATGAGATCAATTTACAGCATGACCAAAATAACATTAGCTTATCTTTTTCCTGTATGGATTTTACCGTCCCCGAAAAAAATCAATATAAATTCTGGTTAAAAGGATTTCAAACGGATTGGTCTCTGCCGCAAAAAAATAACACCGTGCAGTATATTTTGCCGCCGGGAGAATATCAATTATTGGTGCTTGGCTCCAATTATGAAGGGGTATGGAGTAAAGAGCCGCTGGTGTTGAATATTAACATTCTTCCACCCTGGTATCAAACCAATTTGGCCGAAATTATTTTCCTGGTGCTTGCATTAGCAGTTGTCGCTGCATCATTTTATTTGCTTTCAAGAAATCGTTATCAGAAAAAATTGAGGAAGCTACAGATGGAACAGGAAATGCAAAAAGAAAAACAACGTCTCAGCCGCGACCTGCATGATAATCTTGGCTCCCAAATAACCTGGCTTTCCAATAATATCACTCAATTGGAAAGGGCAGAGTTGGAGCATCAGCCTGTTGAACAAAAATTGGATCAACTCAGGGAAGGTGCCGGTGAATTGATGCAAACATTGAGAGAAACAATATGGATCCTGAATAAAGACAAGATCAGCTGTGTGGATCTTTTTGATAAAGTAGTGAGTCTTGCAGCCCGGCATATTGAAGTTTGTCCGCCGATGCATCTGCACACAAAAGAAAATATTTCATTGAACAGAGAATTGAGTTCAGGACAGGCCTTACAAATTTTTCGCATCTGCCAGGAAGCGATCAATAATGCTTGCAAGCATGCTCAGGCTTCTGAATTAACTATTAAAGCGGATTCGTCAACAGATCAATTCACTATTTCTATAATTGACAATGGAAGAGGTTTTGATCCTGGAAGTAATGGACTTGAAGGTCATTATGGTTTACAAAACATGAAAGAAAGAGCAAAAGAAACTGATCTTGATCTTAAGATATTAACCTCACCCGGCAAAGGAACCACTGTCACGATTTCCACAAACAGGCAACTCCAATAAATACTACATCGGGAGTATTGATTCGGTCCTTCACGCAATCTAAGTTTGAGAAAATATTTTTTATGGAACGATCGAGGCCAACAATGGAACTGCCTCAGAATTCAAAGTTTTAGGAGATGATGAAAAAGATTAAAAGGAGATAAAGTATTGCTATCAAGATTTGATCTCACAAAATAAGGCCACCATCCTTATTTCAAAGTCCCGTTACGGCGGGACTTTCTTTTTGTAACTTATAAATACTACACAGGGAGTATTGTCTTCTATTAGAGAGGAAAATAGATTCGTAATGTAAATCACCAGTCATGAAAAAGCTACTTACTCTCTTCCACCTTTTCATTTGTTTATCTGTTCTCGCCCAGGATCAAAAAGGGCTATTGATCGAAAATTTCAGCAGCAATAAACTGAACTGGCCGATTTACTCAACGGAAAATATAATTTGGAAAGTGGAGAACGGGCTATACTATCGTCAAAATCTAAAAGAGGTTACTTATTCCACCACTAAGCCGGTTGAATTGGACCCCGCTGGAGATTACTGGGTCTACCTGGATACAAAACATTTGGGAGGTGTTTCCAACCAGGCTTTTGGTCTTTCTTTCGGTACACAGGACCAGGATAATGAATTTGCTTTTGTCATTGCTTTATCTGGTCATTATGAAATATATAAAAGAGAGAATGGAAAAATAACAGAGCTTGTCAAATGGACAGCAACGGATGCAATTTATAAGTCTGAAAGTTTTAATAATTCTCTTTGGCTGATCAAACAAGGCAAAGACTGGCAATTTAAGATCAATGGAAAGCTTGTTTTCAGCATGCCGGCGCAACCTCTTTTTGGTTTCAATTTTGGCGTCACCTCATCCGGTGTTCAAACAATAGGTTTTGATGAGCTGAACGTAAACCAGGTTGTAGAACGTGTCGATCCGCCAATCCGCACTATTGTCAAGGATACTGTTTTGATGAAAGAAGATTTCTCCAATAACGCAAGGCACTGGCCCGAGTCAAATGATGAATATGCAACCAGTGCTGTAAAAGATGGAAAATATCATTACAACAACTATAAATTATTCGCCTATTCCATTTTTCCTACCGACATTAATGAATACCAGGACTATTCGATCAGTTTGACCGCTACCCATATTAATGGTGATAGCGAATATTATGGGCTATGCTTTGGCTATAAAGATGTGGACAATCATTATGAGTTTTTGATAACGCCGGATGGAAAGTTTTCAGTTTTTCGCTTGCAGGAAAAAAAAATAACCAAGCTGATCGGTCTCACTCCATCTCCCGCTATAAAAAAAGGAGACAATATTCCAAACATTTTATCTATCAGGCAGGATCAAAAGATATGGAAGTTTTATGTCAATGATCAACAGGTGGGAAGTTCTCCATCCCAGTCTCTCTATGGGGATGAAATTGGAATTTGTATTGGAAATAAACAATCAGTGGATTTTGATGACCTAATTCTAAAGCAGATCTATGTTACCCGGTTTTACAAAACAAAATTATGCCTTATTGAAAAGGGGTTGTTGAAAGAAATTGATGCAGAAGAAGCTCCTTATGAAATAACAGCTACTATTAATGGGAAAAAGCAAACCATCAGGAAATATTCGCCTCCTGATTTTCCCGGTTATGCTGCAGAGCAGCCCTGGTTCAAAAACGATGAACCAATACAGTTCAAAGGAATGAATTTTTCAAAGTCAGGCAAACCAGCAACGCTTGCATTCGATCAACTTAAAAAAATTGGAGATTATAAAACTATTGGAGTTTATATAGAAACCGGGCAAACTCTTGATTCTTCAGCTATGATCTATATTCCTGTTCGCATCGGTTGCATGTGGCAGCCCTACACAATTCAGTGCCCGGGTTTTGAACTAAACGCTCCAACTATTGCGCCGATCGGCGATACGGTAACATTCACTGTAGACGTTACTGGTGCGAAAATCTCAAAATACAACTGGACTGTTAGTGATGGCAAGATCATCAAGGGCCAGGGAACAAGGATCATCCAGGTTTCAACTGAAGGCCTCGTTGCCCGGTCCATTATGGATGTGAGTGTGGAATTGAGCCCGAAATCACCAGGCTGTGAAAATAAAATATCAAAAACAGTGAGGGTGGGCGGCAGGCCAGCACAGCCGGGGCGGCCGCAAAGAACCAGGAATTAATTAAATTTTTTGATTGACGAAGTAGCAGCTAAATGATCACTTGATATCAAAATCAATAACAACTTTTTCTGTTTTTGGATGCGACTGGCAAGTGAGGATATAACCTTGTTCGACTTCTTCCTCTTCCAAACCCCAATGAACTTCCATATCCACTTTGCCTTCGATAAGTTTTGCTTTGCAGGTGCAACATACTCCGCCTTTGCATGCAAATGGAAGATCAGCGCCTTGCTTTAATGCTGCATCGAGGATCGGTTCGTCGTTCATACCCAAATCAAAATCAAAAGTTCTTCCATCGAGCTTCACCGAAATTTTACTTTTGGGTCCCGTAGATTTCATTTCCGATTTTCGACTTACGATCTCCGATTTCCGATTCTCACCAGGTGTCGTGAACAATTCAAAATGAATTTTCTTTTTTTCCACCCCATTTGCTTCTAAAAAATCTTTCACAGAGAAGATCATTTCTTCAGGGCCGCAAATAAAAAAATCATCTGCAATCTTATAATCGATCAATTTGTTTAATGAACTTAATTTATCAGCATCGATCCTCCCGCTGTTGATCGTCGCATCTGTTCTTTCGCGACTGAGTATGTGAATGATGCGAAAGCGATCGATGAATTTATCTTTCAACCCTTCCAGTTCTTCTTTGAAAATGATGGAGTTTTTATTACGGTTGCCATAAACCAAAGTGAATTGGCTTTTGGACTCGGTCTTTAATGTTGTTTTGATGATGGAAATAACAGGAGTGATCCCGCTGCCGGCAGCAATAGCGATATAATTTTTTTTATTCCGCGGGCTGAGCTCTGTATAAAATTTCCCCACCGGTTGCATCACTTCCAGCACATCCCCCTGTTTCAATTTTTCATTTGCAAAATTGGAGAAGATCCCTCCTTCCTGTTTTTTTATGGCAACACGCCATTCATTTTCCAATGGAGATGCGCAGATCGAATAGGTTCTTCTCACTTCCTCTTCATTCAAAAATGTCCGCATCGTCAGGCTTTGACCTTGTCTGAATGCAAACTCGTTTTTGATGTCTTCGGGAATTTCAAATGCTACGGAAACACATTCAGGAGTTTCTCTTCTTACCTCTTTAATTTTTAGTTTGTGAAAATGAATTGACATGCCCAATAATAATCAATAATGAGAAAATAATTATTGATTTTTTAAACCCTCAAGCCGGCAATAAGGTGAGCGACCATATTATCTTCTATTTGCCGCGGAGAATATTTTTTCCGGCTGCGGTGCCAGAACTCAAGACCACGAACAGCAGAAAGGATCGTAAGCACTGCAACATAAGGAATGATCGGTTTCATTTCCCGATCTTCAATTCCTTCTCCAATGATCGCCTCAAGCCTTTGAACATAACTGCGTCGCTGGCCGATGAAATTGGAAAGATGAGGTTCTTCAAGATGGATCCATTCATGGGTCATCACATGGTATTCCTCAAAATTATTTATCATCATTCCAATATGAAAGCGGATGATCTCTTCAATTTTTTCCAATGCGGATTTATTTTTAGTATCTACTTCGGCTAAATGCTGGTTGCACTCGGCTGCAGCACTAAAAACGATCTCCTGTAATATCTCTGATTTGGATTTTATATGATTATACAAACTCGCAGCTTCGACTCCTACAGCCTCGGCAAGGTCTCTCATAGAGGTCGCTGTAAATCCTTTATCCTTGAACATGGATGCAGCCTTGGTAAGGATAACATTTCTTTTAGATGACCGGCGTCGAGTCGTAGCAGGCATGATTCAAAGATACGGAAAGAGAGCCGTGTACGGTAAGGGATGGGGAAGAATAAAACTTCAGTTTTTATCTGCCGATCATCATTTATCTTGCCGCCGTAAATCGGAAATCATAAATCTAAAATCGTAAATCCACCATGTCTTTGATCGTTGTCGGCACCATGGCCTTTGATGCAATTGAAACTCCATTTGGAAAAACTGATAAAGTAGTAGGTGGCTCCTCAACTTATGTTGCCTATTCTGCCAGCAATTTTATAAGGCCCATTCAGCAGGTTTCCATCATTGGCGGCGATTTTCCACAGGAAGAGCTTGATGAACTTACGAAACGGGGAGTTCAACTGGAAGGCGTTGAAGTCGTAAAAAATAAAAAATCTTTTTTCTGGAGCGGCAAGTATCATCTTGATATGAACACAAGAGATACTTTGATCACCGATCTCAATGTGTTGGCAGATTTCAATCCTAAAATACCGGATTCATACCAGGGAGCTGATTATTTGATGCTGGGCAATATGATGCCATCATTGCAGCTGAGTGTCATCGATCAGTTAAAGCAAAGGCCGAAACTCGTTGTGATGGATACAATGAATTTCTGGATGGAAATAGCAATGCCTGATCTTGAAAAAGTTTTGAAGAAAGTCGATGTGCTTTTAGTAAATGACAGCGAAGCAAGACAGCTGAGTGCTCAATTTTCTCTTGTAAAAGCGGCCAGGACGATCATGCAAATGGGTCCGAAATATGTGATCATAAAAAAAGGAGAACACGGCGCCCTGCTTTTTTATGATGACCTGGTTTTTGTTGCGCCTGCGCTTCCTCTTGAAGATGTTTTTGACCCAACCGGTGCCGGGGATACTTTCGCCGGAGGATTCATAGGTCATATTGCAAAAATTGGCAACACCAGTTTCTCCACAATGAAAACTGCCATTATCGTTGGCTCAGCCATGGCCAGTTTTTGTGTAGAAAAATTCGGACCCGAACGTTTGAAAGAAATTACAAAAGAGCAGATCGATAGCCGCATCCGCCAGTTTGTTGAGCTGGTTAATTTTGATATCGAACTGATATAAACTTAATATGAAGGGCTTCAAATAAAAGTTCATTATAATTTTTTTATCTCTTATCTGTTAGTTTCTCTGGTTCAATAACTGCCTTCCTTCAAATTTTTTCTCGTTTCTGGCATTGGCCTGAATGTTGATTTTTATTAGCATTATTCTTATTGATTAATTAAACGGTACAATATGAAAAAGCTAATTCTTATTATATCCATTGCATTTGGATTAACGATGCTTTCTGCGCCCTTTGTAGAAATACAGGCACAGACAAAAACAGTGGTAAAGAAAAAGAAAGGATGGAGCCATAGAAAAAAATACGCGGTGATCGGTGGTGCAGCCGGTGCTGTTACTGGTGCCGCTATTGCTAAACACCACGTTACTGGAGCAGTAGTTGGTGGAGCACTTGGTGCCGGTGCAGGTTATATTATCGGAAGGCACAGAGATAAAAAACATCCTGTAAATAAAAGGATCTATAAAACGAAAAGAACGTACTGATAATAGTAATGGTTCAATATCCTAAGCCCGGCGTGCGTCGGGCTTTCTTATTTCAACACTCTTGCCAGCACAACAGTGTTTTTAAAATGCTGTTTTTTTCCTTGAAGATTAAATATCTCAGTATAAATAATGTAAGTGCCTATTGGAAGTTTATTTCCTTTCTCATCAAGCCCATCCCAATTCCAGTAACCGCTCAAAGAAATCGTTCCATTTTTTACCAGGTGGCGAACCGGTCTGCCCTTAGCGTCAAAGATCGTGACATTGCCAACATAGCCGGGTTCAGTCATTTTATATTGTATGGTTGCAATATCATCATGACCATCATTGTCAGGACTGAAAATTTTTGGCGTCACGTCAATATCAGCATCTATTAGGTTGGTGAGTTTGTATTGGGAATTTTTATAAGTAGGTGTTGCATACCCCACAGTGGATGCTGCGCTATGCCAGTTGGCTGGATCTTGAGATGGCCCGGCAGGATCGACTCTTTCCAACGACACACCTTCAGCATTATCAATTAATTTAAAATGCCAGTCATCTTTATATTTTACTTCATCAACGATCGCTCCTTGTCCATTCAATACGATCACATCACCTTCATCATCGGGAAAGGAAGGCAGTGATGAGAGGGTAAAAACCCAATCAGGATTTTTTACAAGATAATTTTGCTGAAGATTATTTACATCTTCAGTAACGACGGGATAGTCATCCGGGAAAATCAACCACGGAG
>Ga0134124_10003816_pt1 | contig 12100 bp, 10 predicted proteins | sample KB304_FD_96880 | JGI IMG/M metagenome (GOLD analysis project Ga0134124, IMG submission 96880) | Terrestrial soil microbial communities without Nitrogen fertilizer from Kellogg Biological Station, Michigan, USA - KB3-0-4 | ecosystem: Environmental > Terrestrial > Soil > Unclassified ... | reverse complement strand
TCAGATTCACCCGTATCACGCCGGAGAAGTAGTCCCCCATATGAAGGCGGTCTGTTCGTCCATTGTGGCGGCAGACTACGAAAACTGATAAGAATACTGTATACATTTTTAGCTTGACGAAGTTTGGCAGTATGCGTAAAATCCGGTTTTACTTTAACATCTTCAAAGAAATGCATCCGTAACATACCAAAATTAAAGTAGTTGTTGTATGAAACATGCCCCTTTCAGAAGCTTTTCAATGCAGGTTGTCAGCCTGTATCATCAATAATCAAACTGGAGGTAGGAAATGTCAGATTACGGTACACTGCAAGACCGAGTTCGCCACAAATCATTATTGAGCAAGGTCATGACGGCCGAAGAGACGGTACAATTCTTCAAGCCGGGCATGAATCTGGGCTGGTCAGGTTTTACTCCTGCCGGTTACCCGAAAGTTGTTCCGATTGCCGTAGCTGAACATGTCGAAAAAAATAACCTTCAGGGCAAGTGGAAGTTCAATCTGTTCATCGGGGCCTCAGTCGGCGCCGAAACCGAAAACCGTTGGGCCGAAAATGACATGATCGACCGCCGCTGGCCGTACCAGACCGGCAAGAATATCGCAGCCGGCATCAACGAAGGGCGCATCCGCATGGGCGACAAACACCTCTCCCTGTTCGCCCAGGATCTGGGCTACGGTTTCTACACCAAGGACACCGAGAGCGGCAAGCTCGACCTGGCCATCATCGAAGTATCCGCCATCACCGAAGACGGCAGTCTCGTGCCGACCTCTTCCTGCGGCGTAATTCCCGAGATTCTCATGATCTGCGACCGGATCATCATCGAGGTCAACACCGGACAGCCCTCCTTCGAAGGGATCCATGACCTGATAGTCCCCGGCACCCCGCCCAACCGTCAGGTGTTCAACATCACCAAGGCTGATTCACGCATCGGCTCCACCTCGATCCCCTGCGACCCGAAGAAGATCATCGCCGTGGTCGAGTCCAAGCTCCGTGACCAGGGTCGTGCCTTTGCCGAGCAGGATGATACCTCCGAGGCGATCGCCAACCACATCATCGATTTCTTCACTCACGAAGTAAAGGCTGGTCGTCTGCCTGACAACCTGCTGCCGATCCAGTCGGGCGTAGGCTCCATCGCCAACGCCGTCATCGGCGGTCTGGCCAAGGGTCCCTTCTACAACCTGTCGGTCTACACCGAGGTTCTGCAGGACACCATGCTGGACCTGTTCGACTCGGGCAAGCTGGATGCCGCTTCTTCCTGCTCGCTCTCACTCTCGGCATCACCCGGCTTCCCGAAGTTCTTCGAGAACATGGACAAATATTTCGACAAGATCACCCTGCGTCCGCTCTCCATCTCCAATGCTCCTGAGCCGATCCGCCGCCTGGGGTGCATCGCCATGAACACCCCGGTCGAGATCGACATGTATGCTCACGCCAACTCGACTCTGGTCGGCGGTACCCGCATGATCAACGGCCTCGGCGGCTCGGGCGACTTCCTGCGCAACGGTTTCCTCAAGATGATGCACACTCCGTCCAGCCGGCCTTCCAAGACCGATCCGACCGGTATCTCCTGCGTGGTGCCGCACCGCTCGCACATCGACCACACCGAGCACGATCTGGATGTCGTCATTACCGAGCAGGGTCTGGCCGACCTTCGCGGCCTCTGTCCGCGTGACCGCGCCAAGGTCATCATCGAGAAATGCGCCCATCCTGAATACAAGCCGATCCTGACCGAGTACTACGAGATGGCCCTGGCTGAATGTCTGCGCCGCAAGGTTGCCCATGAGCCGCAGTTGTGGGACCGCGCCTTCAAGATGCACCTCAACCTCGAGAAGAACGGCACCATGAAGATCAAAAACTGGGACATCAAGCTCGACCTCTGCGAATAGGCGTCCTATCTTCACCCATGACAAAAAAAGCCCCGCCGGGAAACCGGTGGGGCTTTTTGTTGTGGGTACATCATGGTGTCAGATTTGAGATGATAACAAGGCGGCGAGGAGAAAGCGATCGAGGCATAGCATGGCTATGTCGAGGAGCTTTCGACGAAGCAACGAAGTTAGCGCTCAAATATGGCGCCGTGCCAGCCGTGCCTAGTGTGCTTTGGGGTGGGCCTTGTCGTACACCTCCATCAGCCGGTCGATGCTGACATGGGTGTATTTCTGGGTGGTGGAGAGCGAGGCGTGGCCGAGCAGTTCCTGGATGGCGCGCAGATCTGCGCCCCCCTCAAGCATATGGGTGGCGAAGGTGTGCCTCAAGGTATGGGGTGAAATCCGTTTGAAAGCCGCGATCCGCATGACATGGGTATCCACGATCCGTGCCACGCTGCGGCGGTTGATGCGCCCGCCGCGGGTGTTGAGAAAAAGAGCTCCTTTGGCCGCATCGTCGTTCCGCCATTCAAGATACTTCTGCAAAGCTTCCAGAGCCCTGCTGCCGACCGGGACGATGCGTTCCTTTCCTCCCTTGCCGGTCACCCGTGCCATGCCGGCCGCCAGATCAAGCTCGCCGACATTGAGGCCGGTCAACTCGGATACACGGAGACCGCTTGAATAGAGCAGCTCAAGAATCGCCCGGTCGCGCAGGGCGTATTTCTGGTCGTCGTCCGGTGTCTCCATCAGGGTCGTGGCCTGATCGATATCAAGGTGAAACGGGAGCCGCTGCTCTTTTTTGGGTGTGGCGACCAGTTCGGCCGGATTTTTTGCGATCGCGCCGCGCCGGAGCAGAAACCTGAAGAAAGAGCGGATCGCAGCGAGCTTGCGGCCGATGGAACTTTTTTTGGTGGAAGTTGACAGCCCGGCCAGATAGCGCCTCAAGAGCAGTTGGTCAATATCCTGAGCGGAGACATCCTCCCCTCTCTCGTTTACCGCGAACGTCAACAGCTGTCCCAGGTCGCTGCGATAGGCCGACAGGGTGTGCGGTGAAACATCCCGCTCGGTTTCAAGGTAGGTTGTGAACTGCTGTATCTGCAGGTCTAATGCCGTCATATTCTTCTATTCAAAGGTCGGTAACCCGCTTTTCAGTTTCCAGCTCCTGCTGTTCTCCCGATAGACCCACTCCTGGCGGTAGGAAAGCGTTTTGACCCTGTTTGACGGGAGCAGGTAATAGTCAAATTCCGTCAGGACATCACCGGTCTGTTTCTCGGGGAGGTACTTTGTGGAGAGTATGCGGTAATCGGTAACGGACAGGCCCCGTTTTTTGAGGGTTTCCGCCTGTTTCAGATACTCTTCCCGCAGATCCGGATCAATGTAGGTCATCCCGGCATTTTCAATCTCATGCCAGCGCAGCATCTGGTTATAGGACTTGACGCTACGGTTAAGCTCCTCGCTCAAGCCGGTCCCGGATGCACATGCTGCCAGCGTCAAGCAGAGTACACACAGGACTCCCCTAACAAGCCTGACCATGTTGGTTCTCCTTTTCCCGCTGTTGAATATGTTCGATCAACTCAACGGCAAGTTCGTACTTTCCGAAGGGGGGGATCAGGTAATACCCCCCTACGAAACTGATCGTTGCGTCGATAAACTCCTTGGCGATCGCCAGTCCCTCCCGCGCCCCCGACTCCTTGTCGAGCCCCTTCATCCGTGCCCTGACGGCGTCGGGTACGGTTATGCCCGGCACTTCATTGTTCAGGTATTCGGCATTGCGTTCGCTGACCAGCGGCATGATTCCGGGCAAAAACGGAATAGTGATGTCGCCGGTCGCCTCCAGCGCGGCAAACAGAACCTCCGGAGCGTAGATCGGTTGCGTCTGGGCGAAGCGGGCGCCGCCAGCAACCTTTTTGCGCAGCCGCTCGGCCTGGACATCCATGTTCCTGGTATTGGGATTGAAGGCGGCGCCGATCGTGAAGCCGGTGCCGCTTCCGATCGGATTGCCGAGCGCATTGACCCCGCTGTTCATGTCGCTCAGCAGCTTGATCAGCGTCAGGGAGTGCAGGTCGAACACCGATGTAGCTCCGGCATGGTCACCCATGGTGGCAGGATCGCCGGTCACCGCCAGTATAGAGCGGATGCCGAGCAGGGAGGCTCCCATCAGGTCGGACTGCATGCCGATCAGATTCCGGTCGCGGCCCGTGACATGCACGATGACCTCGATCCCGACTTCGCGCTGGATGAGGCTCCCGAGAGCGATGTTGCCCATGCGTGGCCGTGCCAGTGGATTTTCAGCCAGATTGATGGCGTCCGCACCCGCTTCCTTAAGGCGCCTGCAGCCGGCGACGATCCGGCTGCAATCCAGCCCCTTTGGCGGGTCAAGCTCCACGGTGATAATTTTACGGTTCCCCCAGCAGTCCAGAAAAGAGGGTTCTTTTGGAGCTGTCCGGACCGACTCGGCAACGGAGATAACCGGAATTTTACTCCGTACGGCCGGCCGGCAGCCGGTTATCTCCCGGGCAAGCGCCGCAATATGCTCCGGTGTCGTCCCGCAGCATCCCCCCACGATGTTAGCCCCGGCAGCTACCATCTCCCGTGCCATTGAGGCGAAGTATTCCGGCGTGGCCCGGTAGATATAGCGGCCGTCAAGATACTCCGGGAAGCCGCTGTTGGCGTAGGCGCTGAGCGGCTTGTCCGTCAGGGCCGCCATCCGTTTGATCACCTTGAGCAGCTCCAGCGGTCCGGCCCCGCAATTGGCCCCGATTATGTCGGCGCCGGCGTCTTCCATCGCCCGGCAGAAATTTTCGACCGAACTGCCGTCGCCGCTTCGCCCCCCTTCGAGAAAAGCCAGAGAGGCGCTTACCGGCAGCCCGGTTTCACGCGCGACCGTCACCGCCAGCTTCAACTGCCGAAGGGAAGAAAAGGTTTCCAACAGCAGGAGGTCGACACCCCCCTCTGCCAGCGCGGCGCACTGGATGCGAAAAAACTCTTCCATCTCGGCGTCTGAACGTTCGCTCTCCTCCCCCTTGATCGCAACCAGCGATCCTACCGAACCGGCCACCAGCGCGGCATCTCCGGCGGCTTCGCGGGCGATCCGGGCCCCGGCCAGGTTGATCTCCGCCACCTTGTGACCCAGCCCGATGGCGGACAGCCTGGTATAGTTGGCGCCAAAGGTATTGGTCTCGATTATCTGGGCGCCTGCCGCAACATACTCGCGCGCCAGATCAGCGACCAGATTCGGGCGGACCAGATTCAGGTGTTCGAAGTTGCTGTCGAGGCTGACTCCTTTTGCGTAGAGCATGGTACCGATGGCGCCGTCACCGGCCAGAACTTCGCTTCGTAAACGTTCAAGGATGGTTTTTCTGTTTTCGCTCATACATTCCTATCTGCTGTTGCCCGAATGGTTCAGTTGCGGTATAAGGGACAATCGTACTATTTAGTAAAGGGAGTTATACGTGATACACACCCTTATTCAGTGGCTACTCGATACTATCGGGTCGATGGGATATCCCGGCATCCTGCTCCTGATGGCCATGGAGAGTTCGGTAATTCCGGTGCCGAGTGAACTGGTCATGCCGCCGGCCGGATATCTGGCCTATCAGGGCAAAATGAACATGACGGTCGCGATTCTCTGCGGCACAGTCGGCAGTCTGATCGGCGCCTACATCAACTATTTTGTCTCGCATTATCTTGGACGGCCGCTGATCCTCAAATACGGCAAGTACGTGCTGATTCCGCCCGACAAATTCGTACGTGTGGAGCGCTTTTTTCTGCAGCACGGCGAAATATCGACCTTCATCGGCCGCCTCCTCCCGGTTATCCGCCATCTGATTTCAATCCCGGCCGGAGTCGCGGGCATGAATCACGTCAAGTTTTCTCTGTACACACTGCTCGGTGCCGGCATCTGGTGCACCATTCTGACATTGATCGGCTATGCCATCGGCGAGAATCAGCAGTTGATCATGCAGTATTCGCACAAGGCCCTTCTCTGGGTGGTCCTGTTCAGCGGGGCTCTGGTCGTGTTCTATATCCGGCGGCACCGCGCTCAAGGTAGTAAAGCCTAAATTGCCCCAGAAGGCAAAAGGAATTTTAGCAGGTTAGAAGTTGTTTTATGCGGTTCATTGCAGAAAACAACTTCGTTAACGCACTTATCCCGTTTATGGGGTTGGAGGAAGTATCATGCAGTTACATCGAATCGACCGCATCCAGTACATCGAAGTAGAATTTCCGGGGTCGGCATGTTCGACACAAGGCTTCACTACCCGCCATGAGGGGGTTTCGCGCCCCCCCTACAACTCCCTCAACCTGGGCATGAACACCCAGGACCAGCAGGCAAATGTCGAGGGGAACCGCAGTCTGCTCGCCCGCGCGTTCGGCGTCAACCAGGAGGCGTTGGTCACCCCCAGACAGGTGCATGGCTCCGACATTCTGGTGATCAACGAACCGAATGAAGATTACAGTCATTTCCTGTCAGTGGAGGGGGATGCCGTCATTACCAATCAGCCGCACGTCATGATCGGTGTCTGCGTGGCGGACTGCGCCCCGATCCTGCTGTGCGATCCCGAAAACAGGGTCATTGCAGTTGTTCACGCCGGCTGGAAGGGAACCGCTGCAGGTCTGGTTGCCAAAACCGTAGCCGGCATGGTGTCGGAATTCGGTTCCGACCCCACCCTGCTTCACGCCGCAATCGGCCCCTGCATCCAGAAGTGCTGCTATGAAGTTGACGAGCCGGTCAGGCAGGCTTTTCAAAAAGGGGGTATCTCCTGGGATATGTGTGCAGAACCGAAGGGCCCCGGCAAGTGGCTCCTGGATCTGGGCGCCGCCAACCGTGAACTGCTGCTGCTCGCCGGACTTCCGGCGGAGGCGATTCAGCTCTCCGACCAGTGTGTCTGTTGTCACAGTGAACAATTCTTCTCGTATCGCAGGGATAAGGAAGAGTCGGGGCGCCAGATGGGCTTTATAATGCTAAAAGCTTAAAGGCAATTATGAATTATGAGGGATGAATTATGAAGGATAAAAACTTCATTCAACCTTCATAATTCATAATTCATCCTTTTATCCTTTTATCCTGGGGGTAACTAGTGCTCGCAAAAGTTTTCAGCAGCGCGCTGATCGGCATTGATGCCATTCTGGTCGATGTCGAGGTCGATATCGCCCCCGGGCTTCCAGCCTTTGCCACGGTAGGGCTGCCTGACGGTGCGGTCAAGGAGAGCAAGGACCGGGTCAAGGCGGCGCTTAAGAACTCCGGGTATGATTTTCCTCCCCGGCGTATCACCGCCAACCTGGCGCCGGCCGATATCAAGAAGGAGGGGACCGCCTATGACCTCCCGATTTCGATCGGCATCCTGGCCGCCATCGGGGTCATCAAGGGGACGCGGCTTCACGACTATATCCTGCTGGGTGAATTGTCTCTGGATGGCGGCCTGAAAGCCATTCGCGGCGCGCTGTCGATGGCGGTTGCCGCCAAGCGGGCCGGCCTGGCCGGCCTGATCCTGCCGGCGGAAAACGCCTCCGAAGCGGCCGTCGTCGAGGGGATTGATATCATCGGTGCCACGTCTCTTTCCCAGGTGGTCGAGTTCCTGAGCGGTCGCGAGATTATCGAGCCCTGTCGGGTTGACCTGCCGGCGCTCTTTTCCAGCGGTAGCGAATATGGCGAGGATTTCAGCGAGGTCAAGGGGCAGGAGCACGCCAAGCGCGCCCTGGAAGTGGCCGCCAGCGGTGGCCATAATATTCTGATGATCGGTCCCCCCGGTTCGGGAAAGACGATGATCGCCCGCCGTATTCCGACCATCCTCCCCCAGATGTCTTTTGACGAAGCGATCGAAACCACCAAGATCTTCAGTGTCAGCGGCATGCTGGAAAAAGAACGGGCGCTGCTGGCGGTGCGACCGTTCCGTTCTCCACATCACACGATCTCTGACGTCGGGCTGATCGGCGGCGGTGACATTTCTAGAAGAAGATGCGAATTTACAGAAGTTAGTGCGAATTTCTGCTGAGTTGACAGTATGGAACAGTGTGCCTATCCAGCCCTTAAGAGAATTCGAGAACTTTCACCGGATGGTCGCTTTTGGAGAGTAGATTGGTTTTGCGGCATCACCGGAAGTGAAAAAATAGCAGAAGACCGTATGGTCAAGATAATAATTAGCCCATTCATACAAGACATCAGTCCTTTCGAAGACCCCTCCTCAATAACATCAGTTGATGACAAAGCAAGAAAGATTGTTCGGACAAGCATTGGCAACCTACCCTTCATTCACATTGGGTCTATTTGGAAGGACGGCTATTATCAAGACCCTGCACAGTTTAAATTCACCGAGATGCGGCTGCGCAGGATTACCTTCGATGATTCGACCACTAAAGTAATCAGAGCTGACCACCGTCTTGAAAACGGCAAATTCTTGATTGACAAGAAGTACTGGCCAATTAGCTTAAGGGAAGGCCTTGATGCGAAATGCCTTTACATTGACTTTGATGATGAACCTTACAGGTTCATAATTCCGATGATGGAGGTCATACGTTTCTACTACGCCACTTCTACCAAGGTGATTCAACACCTTGTCAGTGACGAGTACTACCGGACAAATGGCAACTGCATGTATGATAAAAGTAAATGCAGCGAAAAAGCTTTCGGAGATTCAATAATTCATTTGAGAAAAGATTTTGATGACAACGACGCATGGACGGCTGCTCGTTTCGCTTTCTACCGTTTCGCACACGATAACGCTGTAAAAATATTCACATCCTTGGCGCTAGATAGGAAAAATGGCAACATAGTGCTACATCCAGAGACGTTTCCGCCTTTCTTTGGTGATACCAGTCTACTCACATACGGAAAACGGATAGAGTATGGCAATGGCGAGAGCAGTTTCCTCATATTCTGGATAGCGCAATGCTCATCTTCTTTCCCATTCAGAGAACTTTCTGTATCAAGAGACAATCCGGGAGTGCCTAACGACAAAACTGATAGGCAGGAGATTGGCTATCATCCTCGAAATGCTAAGCCTAAGGAATTCAGTGAGTTTGTGAACCAAGACGATGAGGCTCCGTCTTCGAACACAGAAATCACAAGGCTCACCCTTCCTCCTAGGTTCACTTATCTAAGAGGCAAAGAACTGAAAAAAATCTACGACAGCTCCGGCGAATTTCGTGCAAATAAGCAGACGGCCAAAAAACTGGAAGATCAATCAAGTTCCCTATCCACTTCGCCACAAACCTCCGGGGAAAGTAAAGCTGCCCCGGCCGCCTTTTCAAGCAATGAGAAAGAGAAAATTATTAAATATAACTATGACCGTCTTGTCGTAATGCTCAGAGGGTTTGATCTTCTTGTAACAGATGGGATCATTAATAGTTGGTCGATGATAAGGGTTAAAGGATGCAAGAGAGGTTGGAAGCTACTAGACGACAATTACACGCTTGAAGGTAATCTTTTCCCGTCAATAGACAGGAATGGCTTTGAACTACCCAAGCATTTTACGCATTACGACTCAACTCCGCCGAGAGGTATGATGGTTGTTGAGATGCTGGTCGGCGGGCGATACCTTTATCTGCTTGAGATTTTGCGGAAAGAAAACGAGAATTTCGCAGCTGTTTTGGTTTGCCGGGAGGATTTTGGTGAACTGGATCAGGTGGTTCTGTTAGACGTTATCACTGAATGTGCCAGAAACGAGGGACGGTGGCTTGACACAATTAACGTGCCTGGCATCAACCGTCATAGAGTCACTCATCACTGGAAGAACAGTGAGGCGTTTGCCGGAAGAATAAAGGGTTTGCTTGAGGAGATAGGCAGCTGATGCTGTTGCTCGCACAACTAAGGCCGCATAAGCGGCTTAGGACTTGTCGCCCAGCTAGTACGCTAAGCTGTTGAACTCGTTGTGTAGTTGGCTCTCAGGCATCACTAGTAGTTCCGCAGCTTTACTTTCGTTTATAAGCCCTTCAGCCAAAGATCTTAGACAAAGTCTTTTGAATCTTTGAGGCTCCTCTATGTCAATTGCGTTTGGCTCGTCATAAGGGGGCTTCAGCCAACCTCTATTTGAAAATTCTTTGTATAAGGCCCGGTAAGAATATTCGTTTATTATTCCTAAATCCTTGCATCGGTACACAATTGCTTGAACGCTAACTCCCAGAAATTTCTTTAGACTAACCAATTCTCCAATACTGATGTTGCTACGTGACCTTCCTAAAGCGTCCCAGAGGAATCTTTCTGGCATCAAAAAAGCTCCAGCAAATTTGTTACAAATCTTCTCAATGTTTAACTCGCTAGAAACTTTTTCTAACAATAAATGTCCAAGTTCGTGGACAATTGTAAAGCGCTGACGTTCTCCGGTTATGGATGAGCATGTAACTATTACAGGGATCTTTTGTCCTTTTCCTGTTTGTACAAAACACGTAACGCCAGCAACAAGTGTTGATAAATCAGCCAAAATGATCTTGAAGCCCCGTTCTTCAAGGAATTCTGATAAATTTGGAATAGGATCGCTACCTAATTGCCAGTCGTCACGAAGTCTATGTGCTGCTCGTTCTGCTTCCTCTAATGTTCTAATTGGATAGGGAAATTGTCGAGGCTTATCCCAATTGGAGCTAACATCACCCAATAGCTGCTCTACCTCAAGGTAACGCATTAAATGTTCCCGAATTGTAGCGCTTACGGCCTTCTCATCAATTTTGTGTCTTGCAGAATTTTCTCTAAATTCAATGGTCCCTAGTTCAATTGAATGTTCCGTAAGCAAGAATTCTTTTTCTACTTTGAGTGCAGCTGCTAGTGCGTCGACAACCTGAGTAGATGGCAGCATATCCCCTCGCTCATATTTCCCAATTGATTGAGCGCTGACAAGTCTTCCGATTTTTTCTTCAAGACCTCTTAAGGATAATCCTGCTCTGTTCCGTGCAGTCTTCAAGTTGTTTCCAAACAAAGTCACACCCCCGTATATAAGTTTACAAAAACTATTTTTTTTGTGTACGTGCAAATATATCCATGTAACATGCCGATAATAAAGCTTAATTTAGTAAATTAGAAATTTATCTAAAATATTTATTGACAATCGGCTGTGATGATGATTTATTTTATCACGAGTTTACGAATATACGCAACGATATGTTTTGTAGCTATACAGATACCTCTAGAGGGGACGCTAATTATGATGACTGGAAAGCTGAATTTTGCATTGTGGTGCTTGACTGCAACGCTTGTATTGCAAGGATGCGGACTAACAAAAAACCAAAAAACCGGAATCGAAACTTTTGGGCAAGCTGCTGAGACACTGGGGGCGGCGAGTAAAGACCATCTCCTTGCTTGTCGTGAAAACATTATTGAAATGAAACGGTCTCAGTTGGCCATTGAGAGATTCGTTCTTCCGGCTTCACAACCAGACGGAACCCCTCCTACACGAGAATTTTACTTTTCCAAATCATTAAACCTCGATTCTGGTCTGGATAAGGACAATATTGAAAAGCGGGTAGCTGCAGTGGAGCTGCTGCAACGTTATGGCGACCTCCTAGTTTCTTTCAGCAGTGATACTCACGAGAAGGAGCTTAGGGATGCGTCGGACAAATTTGCCAGAAGCGTTGAAAGTTTTCCGGACAATCCATTGACGCCTGATGAAGCCAAGGGTCTCGGAGAACTGGTCACGATTGCTGGACATTTCCTTGTCGAACACGAAAAAAAGGAGGCTCTGGAAAAAATCGTTCCAAAAGTCACGCCACTAATTGACAAAATATGCGACAGCATTGAGCGGGACTTTAATCCAAAGAATAAAGGGATCGCCAGCAATATTAATTTTGCCCAGGACCGCCTTGCAAGTGGATCCATTAACGGACTTAAGCAAACAGGTGGGTCATTAAGCGACCGCTTTTTACTCATCAACGGTTTTGCCCTGGCTGAAAAGAATAGGGAATATCTTGCGACCTCTTCAAAACAGATTCTGAGGGCAGTGGCATCGTTACGGGCGGCAAACAGCCAGCTTCTTCAAGTGATTGGCCATAATAAAGTCGGAATAAGTGAAATCAAAAAGTTCAGCGAAGATGTTGCAGATGTAGCTAAGGGCGTTAAACCGTTTATCGGTAGATTTTAAAAAATGAGGTGACCACATGGCTACAGCGCAATTAGAAAACGATCTCCAGTCGCTTGTCGATGGCCTGAGTGAGCTTAGAACCGCCACTCCAAATTCGGATCCGGATTATCCGGCTATTGAGAGTTACTACCTTGCTGCTTCGGATCTTCTGGAATCAACAATTGATAAGGCCATCGAC
>Ga0134124_10003815_pt1 | contig 12102 bp, 9 predicted proteins | sample KB304_FD_96880 | JGI IMG/M metagenome (GOLD analysis project Ga0134124, IMG submission 96880) | Terrestrial soil microbial communities without Nitrogen fertilizer from Kellogg Biological Station, Michigan, USA - KB3-0-4 | ecosystem: Environmental > Terrestrial > Soil > Unclassified ... | reverse complement strand
CGGCGTCTCGGGTGAGTGGCACTCGCTCAAGGTGACGATGAAGGGGCGCGTCATCACGATCGAGTTCGACGACGCGAAGGCGATGAGCCTGCCCGACGACACCTGGAAGGAGGCGGGCCGCGTCGGCCTCTGGACGCGCAGCGACGCGCAGTCGAGCTTCGACGACCTCGCGATCGCGCCGGTCGAGTAGGCGCGCCGGCCGGAGCCGAAAAAACCGGCGGCGCCGCGCGGACCCGGGACCGGGGGGGAATCGGGTCAGGCGCGGCGCCGCCGCATGAGGACCGACCGCGGAGTCTTCACTTGTCCGCGGACGGGGAGTCGCGCTCGTTGGGCTGCGCGACGCCCCCGAAAGCCGGAAATCCGCAAGACCGGGCTCACGAATTCCGGCTTCCCCGCAGCACGTGCGGGATGGAATCGGCGTTCGCGCGCGAGCGTGTCGCGGAATCCTCGCCGCCAGTACGTCACCTGCTCGCTCGGCCGGCGACTCCGGAGATGCACCGCCTCCGGAGCTCGCGCGGAATGGGGTCGACGTTCGAATGGGATCGGGTGAAGGAGTCCTTGAACCGTGCCAAGCACGGCGTGTCGTTCTCGGAGGCGTTGACCGTCCTCTCGCACTCGTGGTCCCTCACGATCGACGACCCGGACGGCGCCCGCGACGAGGAGCGCTTCGTGACCATTGGTCTCTCGTGCCGAGGTCGACTGTTGGTTGTCGTCCATGCGGAGTGCGGGCAGAATCTGCGGCTCATCAGCGCCCGACGGGCCGATCGGGAGGAGACCGAGACCTACGTGCGGATGCGATGGCGGCGCGAGACGACGTGAGATGCGAAACCACTACGACTTCTCGAAGGGCGTCCGCGGCAAGTACGTCGAGCGCGTCAAGGGCGTTGTGCGCGTCGTCACGCTCGAGCCCGACGTCGCCGCCGTCTTCCTCGACTCCCGCTCCGTCAATCGCGCGCTGCGACAACTGATCGCGGTCCGGCCCCAGCGTCGCCGAAAGGCGACGCGCCAGGCGTCTCGCCGAAAGGCGACGCGCCAGTCGTCTCGCCGAAAGGCGACGCGCTAGTCGTCTCGCCAGGAGGCGACGGGTTCGTCGAATCGGCTGGGGGCAAGAAAACCGGCGGCGCCGCGCTGACCCGGGAAAAGTGGGGCGGGAGATTCGGGTCGGGCGCGGCGCCGCCGCATGTGGACCGGCCGCGGAGTCTTCACCTGTCCGCGGACGGGAGGTCGCCGTCGCGGCATGAGGCGCGGGGCGGCCGCCCCCCAGTGCCGGAAAACCGCGGGCTGAGGCTCACGCATTTTCGTCCCCCTTCGCGTGAGCCCCGGACTCCGCCGTTTCGGCAGGGTGGGTCGTCCGGCCGCCGTACGCGACGGCAACGAATGAATGAGGAGACCTGCCATGACGAAGGCGAAGCCCGCCTCGCTCGCCGCGCCCCTCCTGCTCGCGACCCTCGCCGGGTGCGACCGCTCGAGCGCGCAGTCGCCTTCCGACGCCGCGCCGACCTCGTACCGGGCCGTCGAGTGGACGCACGCGCTCGGCGCGACGCTGCTCGTGCCCGCCGAGTGGGAGCAGCAGACGGGCGGCGGCTCGACCACGTTCGTCCCGCCCGACGCGGCGCGCGCGGACGGCAGACTGAGCGAGCTCGCCTCCTTCGTCTTCCTGACGGCTGGCGGGATCGACGACGTCCGCTCGCCGCGCGTCGTCGAGCGCGCCGACGCGGAGCTCGCGGGGCTTGCCGAGACGATCCACCGTGTCGGCGAGGTCGAGCGCGTCGACACCGCCGACCTCGAGGGCGTCGCGCTCCACTACGACATGGAGAGCGCCGGTGTGCGCGGCCACGCTGACCTCTACGTCACGCTCCACGACGGGCTCGCCGTCGGGCTGCTCGTGATGGGAGAGGCGGAGCGGCTGGCGCGGGACGCGGCGATCGCGCGCGCCATGTTCGGCTCGCTGCGCTTCGGGGCGGAGCTCCACGAGAGCTGGATCGCGCACGCCTGGACGCGCGGCGAGGCGTACTCGAGCCAGGGCTTCAGCGCGGCGACGCAGACGACGCTGCGCCTGAATGCCGACGGCCGTTTCGTCCGCGTGAGCGAGGCCGCGGGCGGCGACGCGAGCAGCTGCTTCGAGTCGGACGGCGGCGGCGAGCCCGGCCGCTGGTGCGGCGGCGCGGGCGCGCTCGTCCTGCGCTACGACGACGGCACCTTCGCCGCCTTCTCCTGCAAGCTCGTCGACGGGACGCTCGTCCTCACCGACGGCGGCGGGCGCCGCTCGCTCTGGAACTGACTCACGCTCCGGCGGCGGTTGCGGCCGCGGCCGCTTCGCCGCTCGCGGCCTTCTCCGCCGCGGAGAGCTCGCGGCGGTCCTTCACGATGAGCGTGCCGGAGCCCTCGTTGGTGAAGATCTCGGTCAGGAGGCTGGCGCGCTCGCTGCCGATCACGTGCACGCGCGCGACGCCGTGCTCGAGCGCCATGCGGATCGCGGAGACCTTCGGCAGCATGCCAGAGGCGACCGCGCCGCTGTCGACGAGCTCCTCGAGCCCGCGCAGGTCGGTCGAGGAGACGAGCGACGAGCGGTCGCTCTTGTCCTCGAGGACGCCCGGCACGTCGGTGACGAAGACGAGCTTCTCCGCGCCGAGCGCGCGCGCCAGCGTCGCCGCCACCGTGTCGGCGTTGATGTTGAGCACGTTGCCCTGGTCGTCGGCGCTGAGCGGGCTCACGACCGGCAGGTAGCCCGACGCGAGCAGGCTGCGCAGCAGCGTGACGTCGACCGATTCGACGTCGCCGACGAAGCCGAAGTCGACCATCTGCGGCTCGCCCTCGACCATGACGGTGCGCGGCGCGCGGCGGCGCGCCCGGAGCAGGCCGGCGTCGAGGCCCGAGACGCCGACCGCCTGGAGGCCGACCGCACGGCACGCCGAGAGCACGTTCGTGTTCACGGCGCCGTTCATCGTGAGGATCGCGACCTCGAGCGCGGCGGCGTCGGTGACGCGCCGCCCCTCGTAGATGCGCGGCTGGAGGCCGAGCCGCTTGGAGAGCTCGCTCGTCTGCGGGCCGCCGCCGTGGACGAGCACGGCCTGGATGCCGAGCTCGCGGACGACGGAGAGCTGCTCGGCGAGGTCGCGCAGCAGCGCGGCGTCGCTGCAGGCGGCGCCGCCGATCTTGATGACGAAGGTCTTGTTCTTGAACAGCCGGACGTAAGGGAGCGCGCGCTTGAGCGCCTCCATCGTCGTGCTGCGGTCGTCGGCGAAGGTCATGTCTCTTCTCTTTCCTTGCGATGAGTTCTGTGTTGGTTGGACGGTTCGGGCGCCGCGGACGTCAGGCCGGGATCGCGCTCAGCGCGGTCGCGAGCTGCTCGACGTGCGCCTCTTCGAGGATCAGCGGCGGCATGAGCCGCACGACGTGCGCGTCGTGGCTGGTGCCGGCCAGGATCGCGTGGGCGCGTAGGTCGGCGAGGACCTCGCGCGCGGGCCGCCGCGTCCGGAGCCCGATCAGGAGGCCGAGCCCCTGGATCCCCTCGACCGGGCCGACGCAGCAAGTGTCGAAGATCTTCTTGCTCACGCGCTTCACGCGCTCGAGCAGGTGCTGGTCCTCGATGGCGCGCAGCGTCGCGTCGACGAGCGCGCACGCCAGCGGCCCGCCGCCGAACGTCGTGCCGAGCTGGCCGCGCTTGAGCTGCGCCGCGATCGCCTCGCCGACCAGCAGCGCGCCGCACGGGAAGCCGCCGGCGATCCCCTTCGCCGTCGCGAGCACGTCGGGCGTGATGCCGTAGTGCTGCGCCGCGAACGGGGAGCCCGAGCGGCCGATGCCGATCTGCACCTCGTCGAGGATCAGGAGCGCGCCGTGGCGCTGCGTGGCCTCCCGCGCCGCCTGCACGAAGGACTTCGAGAGCGGCCGCGCGCCCGCGACGCCCTGCACCGGCTCGAAGATCACCGCCGCGACGTCGGGTCCGAGCGCGGCTTGCAGCGCCGAGACGTCGTCGAAGGGGACCCACGTCACGTCGAAGGGCTTGCGCGGGAAGGCGTACCAGCCGTCGTGGTGGTCGGTGATCGCGGCGGCGGCGGCGGTCCGGCCGTGGAACGCGCCAGCCACCGCGACGACACGCGGCCGCTTCGTCAGCAAGAAGGCCACGCGCAGCGCGTTCTCGATCGCCTCGGCGCCCGAGTTCACGAAGAAGACGCGCGTGAGCCCCAGCGGCGCGAACTTCACCAGCCGCGCCGCGGCGCGCACGCGGATCTCCAAGTCGACGGCATTGCTCTGGAAGAAGAGGCGGCGCGCCTGGTTCGCGAGCGCCTCGACGAGGTAGGGGTGGCCGTAGCCGAGCGATGCCACCGCGTGGCCGCCGTAGAAGTCGAGGAACTTGCGGCCGCTCTTGTCCTGCACGGTGACGCCGTCGCCGCTCGGGATCTCGAGGCCCATGCGCTCGAAGATCTCGAGGAGTGGCGAAGGCGGCGCGACGGTGGTCGCCGCGGGCGCGGGGGTCGCTGCCGCCGCGCCCGCGCGAGTGGCGCCGGGAGCGGCGCCCGCGGTGGGCGAAGAGGTCGACGTCGGGGGGAGAGGAGAGTTCAAGTTCGGGCTCCGTTTCAGTACCAGCCCAGGCCTGCGAGCTCGAGTCCCGTGCGCTCGTCGAGGCCGAAGAGCCGGTTCATCCACTGCACGGCGCCGCCGGCGGCGCCCTTCGTCAGGTTGTCGATCACGCTCGTCACGACCAGCGTGCGTCCGCGCACCGCGACGCCGAGCCGGCAGCGGTTGGTGCCGACCACCTCCGTCAGTTTGGGCGGAGTCGTCGTCGCGCGCACGAAACTACGTTCTCCGTAGAGCGTGTTGACGCGCGCGACCAGCGCGGCGGCGCGATCGGCGTCGGTTCCGACCGGCGCGTCGCGCAAGGTCATGCGGATCGTCGCATGAATCCCGCGTACGAACGGGCCCGAGTGCGGGACGAACTCGACGTCGGGCTCGCAGCCGCGGCACGCGGCGCCGAGCAGCTTGCGCATCTCCGCTTCGTGGCGGTGCGTCAGCGGGTTGTAGGAGTAGAGCGTCGCGTGGCGGTCGGGGTGGTGCGTCGCGGCGCTCGGCGACTTGCCGCTGCCGCTGCTGCCGGTGGTCGCCGCGACGAAGACGTCGCCCTCGACGAGGCCGAGCCGGAAGAAGGGCCACGCCGCGCAGACGACCGCGGTCGTGAAGCAGCCCGGCTGCGCCGCGTGCTGCGGCATGGTGCCGTGCTTGGTGAGCGCGAAGTGCTCCGGCACGGCGCACGCGAACTCGCGCAGGAGCTCCGGCGCGCCGTGCGGCTGGGCGTAGATCTGCTCCCATCGCTTGGCGTCGTCGAAGCGGAAGTCGGCGGAGAGGTCGACGACGTGGAAATGGTCGTCGTCGAGCTCGACCCCGTTCGCGCGCGCGGCGGCGCGCGCCGCGAAGAGCTTCGCGAGGAGCGGCGCCGCCGCGCCGTGCGGCGTCGCGGTGAAGACGGCGAGCGGGCCGGGCCGCGCGAACCACGTCGCGCCGTCGTCCTCGCCGACGAACTTCACGCCATCGAGCTTCGTGCCCGCGAGGTGCGGGAAGGCGCGTGTGACGGGTTCGCCCGCCTGCGTCGTCGAGAAGACCGCAGCAGGCGTGAACCGCGGGTGATTCGCGAGCAGGCGCAGCAACTCGCCCGCGACGTAACCCGATCCACCGAACACGACCGCCGGCACCACCTTCGAGATGAGCTGCGGATGACCGTCGATCTGCCCGTCGATGCTCGCCTTCAACCGAACTCGGTCATCCGGCAGCTCCATCTCGGCAAGGCGCGATCGCCCACCGCGAACCGATTCACCACGCAGGGCCCTCGAACCCAATTTAGAGATCATCGGAGCCTCCGGCGGCGGCAGCGATCGCGCGCGCCGAACCTTCGGTGCCGTTGCGGCCGTTCACGGCGTGGCCGAGGCCCATACGCTCGAGCACGACGGTCGCGAGCTCCTCCGCCTGCGTGCGCGCGTTGAGTGCGACGCAGCCGGCCTGCTCCTCGACGAGGCGCGCCGCGGCGGCGTTGTCGGTCGCCGGGCCGGTGATCGCGGTCGCGTCGATGGCGTAGCGGTCGCGCAGCAGCTGCACGCCGCCCCACGCCGCGACCGGGTCGGACGCGGCGAGCACGACGGCGGAGAAGCTCGAGCGGATCTCCGGCTGCGAGAGGATCTCGTTCACGCCGTAGAGGCCGAGCAGGCCGTCGCCGAGCTCGAGCACGATCGCGTCGGGCTTCTCGCGCGCGAGGTGGGTCAGGATGGTGCGCGCCGCCTGCGGCGCGGTGGCCGGCGTCGTCGTCACGATGCCGAGGTCGGTGAAGACCAGGACCTTGCGCGCGCCCGCGTCCTCCATCGAGAGGATGTCGCGGCGCAGCGAGACGCCGGTCGTCTTGCCGGCGACGACCTTCAGGCCGCGATGGGTGAAGGACTGGACGAGGCTGCACGCGGCGGCCGTCTTGCCGGCGTTCATGCAGGAGCCGACGATCGCGACGACCGGGATGCCGCGCACGTCGAGCTGCTCCTCGATGGGCAGCGCGCACTGCGTGATGTGGGCCGGGACGCCGATGCGCTCGCCCAGGAACGGGAAGTGGAGCACCTGGCCCAGGAGCTCGACGACGAACGGGACGCCGAGGTCGGGCGAGCCGCCGTCGTGCACGCCGATCACGCCGCCGAGGTTCAGGAGGTTCAGCTTGTCGCCGACCTTCGCCTCGGCCGGCACGTGGCCCGAGTACCCGAACAGTGCCTTTCGGTGGCCGAGTGCGCCCGCGATCACGTCGCCCGGCTTCACTTGAGAGAAGCGGCCCGACGGCAGCTCGAGCGTGTTGTAGGTGCTCTTGCTGGTCAGCACGCGCGCCGCGACCACGCTGCCTTCGACGGCCGAGATCTCGGCGCCGACGCGGACCTCGCGCGGGAGGCGGCAGTTGAGCGTGACCGAACCGATCTTGTCGAGCAGGATCGTCTTCATCATCGAACGTGCGTCCTGAAAGAGTCGTTGCGAGGCGCGCCGCCGCGTTGGCCGGCGCGCGCGTGGAGTTCCGAGGGCAGCGCGAGGATGCGGCTGAATCCGGCCGCGTCGGCCGGCGTCCACTCCCCCACCGCCTCGCCGTAGACCGCCTTGCTCGCCGCCTTGAGCGAGAAGGGCGAGCTCACGCCCGTCACGAACGGCGCGCCCGGGCGGAGCGTGAGCTTCACCTCGCCCGTGACGCGTTCCTGCGAATGGAGCAGCAGCGCCTCGGCGTCGCGCGCGGCCGGCTCGAGCGACTGGCCCTCGTGGACCCAGTCGCCGTACTGGCTCGCGACCGCCTCCTTGAGGCGCAGCTGCCGCTGCGTCAGCACCAGCTTCTCGAGCTCGCGGTGCGCGGCGATCAGCACGTGCGCCGCGGGCGCCTCGAAGGCGACGCGCCCCTTCATGCCCAGGATCGTGTCGCCGAGGTGGATGCCGCGGCCGATCCCGAACGGCGCGGCGAGCGCGTCGACCTTCTCGATCACCGCGATGGGGTCGAGGCGCTGGCCGTCGACCGCGATCGGCACGCCGCGTTCGAACGCGAGCGCGTGCGGCTCGGGGGCGCGCGGCTTCTCGAAGGCGCCCTTCGTCAGCACCCACGCCGACTCGGGGATCGACTCGACCGTGTCGGTCGTCTCCTTGCCGCCGATCGTCACGCCCCACAGGCCGCGGTTGACCGAGTAGGCGGCGCGCTCGGCCGAGACCTCGATCCCGAGCTTCCTCAGATACTCAGCTTCGTACTGTCGGGAGAAGCCTTCGTCGCGGACCGGCGCCAGGATCGCGAGCTCGGGCGAGAGCGTGCGGAGCGCGATTTCGAAGCGGACCTGGTCGTTGCCGGCCGCGGTGCAGCCGTGCGCGATCGCCTTCGCGCCGAGCTGGCGCGCCGTCTCGGCGACCTTGCGCGCCTGGAGGCCGCGCTCGGCGCCGACGCAGAGCGGATAGACGCCGCCGCGCAGCACGTTGCCGGCGATCAGGTGGCGGATCGTCTCGTCGAAGAACTCGGCGCGCGCGTCGATGCAGTGGTGCGCGGCCGCGCCGAGCTGCTTCGACCGGGCGGCGAGGCGCGCGCGCTCGGCGTCGTCGAGCCCGCCCGTGTCGACGATCACGGTGATCACGGCGCGGCCGTGCTTCTCCATCAGCCACGGCACGCAGAACGACGTGTCGAGTCCGCCGGAGAAGGCGAGCACGATCGGTTCGGCCATCGTTTCGAGGTCTCCTTCCGCCATCCGGGACGAGCCGCGCCGAGGGGTGCTTCCCCCGGGGAAGCTCGCTGCGGCGCCGAAAAAGAACTCTCCCCGGGGTGGCTGCATCCTGGTTGCTGAACCTGGATCAGCTCCTCGGGGAGTCGCGCAGGAATATGCGTGTATCGGCATGTCCATGCAAGAAGCAATCCCGAAATTCTTCGGCGTTCGACTGGAGGCGCGGGCGGCGCGAAATGCGTCCAGTCGGCGCGAAGTGGCGAGGGGGGCGGCACGAAGCCGCCTGCTGCGAGGGAGGAAGCTTGGACGAGTCTCGCCGGATTGCCGTCGTCCCTGGAGTTTCCAAGATCGCGCGCTCCCTGTCGTCGGGCGCCGTCGCGCTCGCCGCGCTCTCCCCATGTGCCGCCGCCGTCGCGCAGGCACCCGCCGGCGACCCGCTCGCGAAGCAGCCGGTCGCGTCGATCGAGCTCGTCTGCCTCGAGCACCTCGACCTCGGCTTCACCGCGTCGCCGCAGGAGGTGACGCGCCTCCAGAAGGACCACCTCGACCACGCGATCCGCCTCTGCGAGGAGCGCCCCGACTTCCGCTGGACCGTCGAGTCGCGCTTCCAGGTCGAGGAGTGGCTCGCGCGCACCGAGGAGCGCGACCAGAGCCGCCTCGTCGCGCTGGTGAAGGCGGGCCGCATCGAGATCGGCGGCGCGCTCGCGAACTTCCACACCGGCGTCATGGACGAGCCGCTGCTGATGCGCGCCTTCGACGGCGCCGCGGCGCTGCGCGCGCGGCTCGGCATCGAGATCGAGTGCGCCGTGCAGGACGACGTGCCCGGATTCGCGGCGCTGCTGCCCGCGGCGCTCAAGCGCGGCGGCATCTCCTATTTCCTCGCCGGCGTGAACACCTCGTTCGGCGGCGGGACGTCGCTCGCGCCCGGCAAGGTGCCGTTCTGGTGGCAGGCGCGGGACGACGAGCGCGTCCTCACCTGGGTCGCGCCGGGCAGCTACGTCGAGGCCGAGAACTGGGGGCTCGGCGTCTGGTCGCCCGACGGCGACGCCGAGTCGAAGGTCCCGCAGCGCCTCGCCGAGTGGGCCGCCGCCGGCTACGCGCGCCCGCGCCTGCTCGTGATGGCGTCGACCGGCGACAACGGCGATCCCGAGGCGGCGCTCTCGATCCTGCGCAAGGTCGACGCGTGGAACAAACGGCACGCGCGCCCGAAGGTCCGCTTCACGACGCCGGGCGCGTTCCTCTCCTCGCTCGTGAGCGAGGCGGGGGCCGACTCCTTCCCGATCTACCGCGGCGACTGGTCGGGTCACTGGGAGTCGGTCAAGGCGGCCGGGCCGGCGGCGACGGCGCTGTTCCGCGCGGCGCAGGCGCTGCTGCCGGCCGCCGAGTCGCTCGCCGAACGCGCGCAGCGCGAGCTGCAGATGCCGGCGCGCCGCCACGACCTCGACGACGCGCTGCGCAAGCTGCTCCTCTTCGCCGAGCACTCGCAGCCGGGCGGCGTCGGCTGGCCCAAGCTCACCACCAAGGCGCAGGTCGAGGCCGCGAACCAGTTCACGTACGCGCTCGCCTTCGACGCAAGTGCGACCGTGCACGGCGTGCTGCAGCAGACGCTCGCGCGCTACGCCGACGTCGAGCGGGCGCGCGGCGCCGGCGTCGTCGTGTTCAATCCGCTGCCGTTCGCGCGCGGCGGCCTCGTCGAGGTGACCTTCGCCGAGGAGACGCTGAAGCACCCGTTCCAGCTCCTCGCCCCCGACGGCCGCGTCGTCGACTTCGAGATCGACGCCGAGCCGCGGCGCGTCCGCTTCCTCGCCGGCGAGGTCGCGCCGTACGGGATCGCGAGCTACGTCGTCCAGCCCTGCGCCGCCGTCACCGCGCCGCCCGCGTCGGGCGACGGCACGAAGGCGACGCGCGACCCGCCGCGGCTGCTCGTCGCGCGCTCCGGCCGCGTGACGTCGATCACCGAGACGCGCGATCCAGTGCGGCCGCTCGACTGGATCGACCACCGCGGCCCGTGGTCGCTCGGCGACCTGGCGTGGATGCGCTCGTTCGCCGCGGGCGGCGACCTGCGCCGCGTCGACGCGCAGTCGCTCTCCCAGCCCGGCGCCCCCATCGACGTCGAGGACCTCTCCGCCGCCCTCCCCGTCGAGCGCGCCGGCGACGTGACCGACGAATGGCGCGTCGACTGGCCCGGCGCGCCGCGCCGCGAGGTCCGCTACCGCCGCCTCTGCGGCGAGCGCGCGCTCGAGATGCGCGTGCGCGTCGACGTCGCCGCGCTCGAGCGGCTGCACGCGGTCGAGGAGGGCGGCGATCCGGCGCGCCTCTTCCTGCCGCTGCCGCTCTTCGAGCCCGCCTCGCTCCCCGGCAAGCCGAGCGCGATGCAGCTCTCCTGGACCACCTCGGCCGGCGTCGAGAGCGACGCCGACTTCCTGCCGGGCGGCCGCTCGCGCCGCCGCGTGACGAGCGGCGGGGTGCGCATCGTCCTCACCGTCCCGCAGGAAGAGGGGTCGCGCGACCCCGCCGCGCCCGTCGCGGCCGCCGCAACCTACGAAGCGACGGTGCTCCTGCGCGAGCCGTTCGAGTTCGAGCTCGATCCGCCGGCGTGGCTCGGCGCGCCGCTCGACCCGGTGCGGCCGCTCCTCTGGATCCACCTCTTCGACCGCGCCCGCGTCGGCGAGACGCGCGACCTCGGCCGCGTCGAGTTCGAGCGGCTCGAGCCGGCGTCCGACGACCTGCGCGAGTTCTCGCTCGAGCTCACGGTGCGTCCGATCGGCGGCACGGCCGACGCCACGAGCGACGAGGAGCTCGTGCGGCGGGCGGCAGCCTTCCGGACGCCGCTGCTCGGCGTCGAGTGCGCGCGCTAGGTCAACGCGACCCCGACCCGTTCGGCGGCGCGAGTTCGCACTCGACCACCTGGTCGGCGACGGCGTCGACCGTCGCGCTCGCGCCCTCTTTGGGTTCGCCGTCGGCCACGACGAGGTAGCGGCCGGCGAGGAGCCCGTCGAAGCGGCAACGGCCCGACGCGTCGGTCGCGACTCCGCGGTGCGCGGCGGCGCGATCGGGCAGCGGGCCGATGCAGGTGACGCGGCGGCGCGCGCTCGGACTGCCGTCCGCCATCGGCACGCTCGCCTCGATCGCGGCGAGGTGGTCGACGATCAGCTCGAGGGTCGCGTTCTCGCCGACGCCGAGCCGCAGCGCGCGCTCGCCCGCCGGCCGGCGCGGATCGCCGACGACGACGCGCAGCTCGTCGGAGGGGAGGCGCAGGAATTCGGCGGCGCCGGCGCCATCGCTGCGCACGCGGAATTCGCTTCGGCCGGCCGGTGCGCGCGCACCGTCGCCGACGTCGTCGCCTTCGTCGCCCGGCCCAAAGACGCGGACGTCGAGGTCGGCGAGTGGCCGGCCGCCGTCTCCCGGTCCGCGCAGGAGCACGGTCAAGCGTGCGGCGCGCTCGAGGCGCAGCTCGAGCGGCGGCGCTGCGGCCGTCGCGACGTGGACCACGGCACGCCGGTCGGCGAAGCCGGGCGAAGAGGAGTGGACGATCCACTCGCCCACGGGCACGCCATGGAACGTGAACCCGCCGTCGTCGCGCGCGCGCACGTGCGCGAGCGCGCGTCCGTCGGCGGGCGCGAGCGCGCGCCCAGCGGCGGGCGCGAGCGAGACGGCGGCAGCGAGCGGCACGCCGTCGGGGTCGACGACCCGGCCCTCGAGCGTCCCGCCTACGACCGCGAGCGCGACCTCCGCCTCGCAGGCGGGCGGGGCGAGTTCGGCAGATGCCGCCGCAAGGATCGCGACGCCGCGCAGGTTCGCCGCGAGCTCCACGCGATAGCTCCCCGGCGCGAGCGCGCCGAGCGCGAAGGCGCCGCTCGGCTCGACCGCGGCGCGCGCGTGGAACGGCGCCGGCGCCTCCTCG
>Ga0134124_10003814_pt1 | contig 12104 bp, 7 predicted proteins | sample KB304_FD_96880 | JGI IMG/M metagenome (GOLD analysis project Ga0134124, IMG submission 96880) | Terrestrial soil microbial communities without Nitrogen fertilizer from Kellogg Biological Station, Michigan, USA - KB3-0-4 | ecosystem: Environmental > Terrestrial > Soil > Unclassified ... | reverse complement strand
CGACGTCGAGGTCTCGCGCGCGCGGCGCAGTCCGTCGAGCACTCGGGCGCGCACTTGCGGGTCGCGGAGCAGGTCGGCGTCGCCGCCGAGGCGCAGCGCCTCCATCCCGCAGCCGAGGTCGCCGCCGAGCGCCGCCGGGATCAGCCGCCGCCGCGTCGCCACGGCCACGCCGACGCACACCTCGTCGGAGAGGTGGACGTCGGGCAGCACCGCGATCGCGGCGACGTCGTCGGCGCGCGCCAGCCGGTCGAGCGCGCGCTCGACCTCGGGCGCGAGCGGCTCGACCAGCCATTCGCGCCTCATGGGCCACCTCCCGCGCCGGACCTCTCCGGCACGAGGACGAGCGCGAGCTCCGGCACGCGCTTGCGCGTCGAGCAGCCCGCGACCGCCGCGCGCAGCCGCGGCTGCGCGCGCACGACCGCGGCGCGCGTCGATGCATCGAGCGACGGCGTCGCGAGCACGACGCGCAAGCGGGTCGCGTCGGGTGCCGGCGAAACTTCGATCAGCACGAGCCCCGCGAGCGCGGGGTCTTCCAGTTCGAGAAGGACCAGTTCGAGCGTCCGCTGGACCTGCCTGCAGAATTGGCGGTCCTTGCGGTGGATCCGGGATTCGTTCACGAAAGTCCCCACGCGCGGCCACGTGCGCCGCGCGCGCGGCTAACGACGTCGCCGCGCAGTTTCGAAGAGGAACCGTCGATCCCGCGAGCTCAGCTCAGCGAGGGATCCGCAGGATCGACCCGAGGAGACGCGTCGTGACGACACGCATGGTCGACCCTCCGAAACGGGACCACGTGACCGGGAACGGGCCGAGAACCTATCGAAGGGCGCCGGGCTGTCAACCCGGCGTCCCGGCCCGGCCTTAGAGTCTCGCGCCGCATGGTCGCGAAGGACGCGCTCGAAGTCTCCACGCCGCGCACCGGCCTCTGGCTGGTCGGCCTGGTCGTCGTCGCGCTCGGCGGCGGCTTCCTCGCGGGGTGGGTCCACCGCCACGGCGAGCTCGAGTCCGAGGCGGCGGCGGCGCTCGCGCGCGCGCGCGCGGCGGCCGACGAGGAGAAGCGCGCGGCGCGCGTGGTCGAGGTGGAGACGGTCCTCGCGCGCGCGCTCGACGACGCGTTCGCGTGGCGGCTGCGCCGGCGCCACGACTCCTTCCTCGGCCGGGTGCTGGCGCGCGCCGCCGGCGTCGACGACGCCTCCGACCCGGCGCAGCGCGGCGACGAGGTCCTGGACGAGGCGATCGAGCGGCTCGAAGCGCGCGTCGCCGGCCTCCCGCCGCTGCCGGCGCTCGCCGGCGCGCTCGACGACTGGATCGCGCTGGAGCACGCGCAGCTCCATGCCGACGGCGCGCGCAAGCTGACGGCGCTCGCGAACGCGGTCGATCCCGACCCGCGCCGGCTGGAGCTGAGAGCACTGCTCGGGCGCGCGAGCGCCGGCCGGCTGCGCGAGCTCGCCGACGCGGCGGACGTGCGGCGCGACCCGGCGCCGACGCTCGCGCTGCTGGTCAAAGCGCTGGCGGCCGTCGGGCTCGCCGACGTCGCGGTGCGCTTCGGCGGACGTGCCGCGGCGGAGCACCCCGACGACTACGCCCTGCGCATCGCGTGCGCGGACCTGCTCGCCGAGCGCGGCCCGGCGCAGCGCGCGGCGGCGCGCCGCGAGTACGTCGCGGCGCTCGCGCTGCGGCCCGCGTCGGCGCGCGCCTGGACCCACCTGGGCTGGCTCCTCACCGGGCGCTCCGAGGACTCCGACGCCGCGCTCGCGACGCTGGAGGCGGCGACGCGGCGCGTCCCGTTCCACGCGGCGCCGATCTACGTGCGCGGCCTCGCTCTCGCGCGCGCGAGCCACGAGTCGGAGGCGTACCTGGTCCTGCTGCAGGCGCTCGCGGCCGACCCGCGCTGCGCGCCGGCACAGGCGGCGCTCGGCGACCTCCTGATCGGGCGCGACGCCTACGACCCCCGGCCGATCGCGACGCCGCGCGACCTTCCGCCCATGGACGAGCAGGGGTGGCGCGATCAGCTCGAGCGCGCGAAGGAGGCGTGCGAGCAGAGCCTGCGCCTCTTCGACACGCCGGAGGGACGCGGCGGGCTGGCCACGGTGCTGCGCGCGCAGGGCGACGTCGCGGGGTCGCTCGCGCTGCTCGAGGAGGGGGTGCGCCGCCACCCCGCCGACGCGACGTTGCGCGGGCAGTTCGCCGCGGTGCTGCTCGCGGCGGGCCGGCGCGGCGACGCGCTCGCGCAGTGGCGCGAGGCGATCCGCCTCGACGAGTGGAACGCGGTGGCCGCCGACGCCTGCGCGCGCGAGCTCGCCAACGGCGCCGACCCGCGCCTGCGCCGGCCGGGCCAGGCGGTCGAGCACGCGCAGCGCGCCTGCGAGGTCGACCCGGAGGACGCCGCGCCGCACCGCACGCTCGGGATCGCGCTCTACCGGTCGGGAGAATTCGGGCGCTGCATTCTCGAGCTCGAGCTCGCCAGCCGCATCGCGCGCGAGGGGACCGCGCTCGACTTCTGCTTCCTCGCGATGGCGAAGCAGCAGCTCGGCGAGGCCGACGTCGCGCGCGAATACTTCCGCCAGGCGGAGTCGCTGGGCGACGCGCCCGACGCCGAGTTCGTGCGGACGCGCGACGAGGCGGCCGAGCTGCTCGGCCTGATGCGGAGCGGCAAGTGAGCGGGACCATGAGCCGGCCCGGGCGCTTCGCCCTCGCGCTCCTGTTCGCCGGCGGCGGCGCGGCGGTCGGCTTCCTCGAGGGGCGCGCGCTCGCCGACGGCCGGCTCGCGCCGAAGGGGTGGTTCGCGGGCGAGCGCGAGCGGCCGGCGAAGGCGCCGGCGCCGGATTTGGCGCCCGTCGTGCCACGCATCTCGGCGTCGCTGCGCGAGCTCTTCGCGGCGCTCGCCGAGGTGGACTTCCCGTCGGCCGGAGGCGATCCGGTGGAGTGGCGCACCGCGCTCGTCGCGCTGGCGCGCCTCTCGGCGAGCCACGGCTTCGCGACCGACTTCGCCTCCGACGACGCGATGCTCGCGCGCTGCGTCGCGCTCGGCGCGCCGGTCGAGGTGGCGGCCTTCCTCGACCTCTGGTCGGAGGTGGCGGAGCGCGCCGGCAACGCGGTGGTGCGCGACGCCGCGACCCGCATCGCGGCGCGCCTCGACGGCGACCCGGTGCGCTCGCGCGTGCGCGCCGCGCTGCTCGCGCGCGACCGCGGACGCGTGCTCGAGGTGGTCGGCGACGTCGACGCGGCCGACCTCGACGCCGCGACGGCCGCGCTGCTCGGCGCGGCGCTGCTGCGGACCGACGCGGCCGACGACGCGCTCGCGCAGTGGCGCGCGGGCGCGCTCGAGCATCCCGACGACCCGGTGCTCCACCTGCTGCTCGCGTGGCGGCTCGAGGACGCGGCCGAGCCGTCGCCCGCCGCCGCCGAGGAGGCGCGCGGCCACGTCGCGGCCGCCGCCGCGCTCCTGCCGGAGAGCGAGGCGCTGCGCGCGCGCGCGGCCGCCTCGAACCGCTGACGCGAACGCTCGTACGGGACGCGGCCCTGGAAGAAGGAAGCGGCGCACGACCCCGAAGGAAGCGCCGTCGAACCACGGAGGGGGAGCATGAGCGCGAACGAGAGAGGTGGCCGCCGTTCGATCGTCGTCGCGGCGCGCTGCGGCGCGCTGCTCCTCGCCGTCGCGGCCGGTCGCGCGATCGCGCAGCAGACGCCGCCGCCGCCGCCCACGGCGCCGCCTTCCGCGGCGCCGACCAACCAGTCGCCGCGTTCCGCGGCGCCGACCAACCAGTCGCCGCCTTCTGCGGCGCCGACCACCATCGCGCCGCCTGCCGCGGCGCCGCAGGCCCAGGCGCCGCCCCTCGCGAAAGACCTCTACACGAAGCTCGAGCGGAAGATCCCGATGCGCGACGGCGTCGAGCTCCACGCCGCGATCTACCTCCCGAAGGACACGTCGCAGCCCCATCCGATCCTGCTCGACCGCACGCCCTACTCGTGCGCGCCGTACGGCGAGGAGAAGTTCCGCGAGTCGGTCGGCCCGTCGCCGCTCTTCATGCAGGCGAACTACATCGTCGTCTACGAAGACGTGCGCGGCTGCTACATGTCGGGCGGCGACTTCGACGACATGCGCCCGCACATCGACGTGAAGAGGGACGTCAAGACGAATCCGACCGACGTCGACGAGTCGAGCGACACGTACGACACGATCGAGTGGCTCGTGAAGAACGTCCCCGGCCACAACGGCCGCGTCGGCACGTGGGGGATCAGCTACCCGGGTTTCTACACGTCCGCGGGAATGATCGACGCCCATCCAGCGCTCAAGTGCGCGTCGCCGCAGGCGCCGATCGCCGACTGGTTCTTCGACGATTTCCACCACCACGGCGCCTTCTTCCTGCCGCACTTCTTCAACTTCATGTGGAGCTTCGGCAAGCCGCGCGCGGGGCTCACGACCGAGGGGCGCAAGGGCGGCAGCCACGGCACGCCCGACGGGTACCAGTTCTTCCTCGACCTCGGTGGCCTCTCGAACGTCGACCCGAAGTGGTACCACGACGAGATCCCGTACTGGAAGGTCTTCGCCGCGCACCCCGACTACGACGACTACTGGCGCGCGCGCAACCTGCTGCCGCACCTGCACAAGACGGCGCCCGCCGTGATGACGGTCGGCGGCTGGTTCGACGCCGAGGACCTCTACGGCGCGCTCCAGACCTACCGCGCGGTCGAGCGATTGAACCCCGGCATCACCAACTTCCTCGTGATGGGACCGTGGGCGCACGGCGGCTGGGCGCGCAACGAGGGCGAGCGGCTCGGCAACGTCCGCTTCGGCGGCAAGCAGTCGGCCTGGTACCGCGAGAACGTCGAGTTCCGCTTCTTCGAGACCTTCCTGCGCGACGCGAAGTTCGACCCGCTGCCCGAGGCGTTCGTCTTCGAGACCGGCGCCAACCGCTGGCGCACCTTCGCCGAGTGGCCGCCGAAAGCGACCGCGCCGGCGCGCCTCTTCCTGCGCGGCGACGGCCGGCTCGCGAAGGGCGAGGCGCCGACCGACGAGCGCGCGGCCGACCGCTTCGTCAGCGATCCCAGGAAACCGGTGCCGTTCACCGAGGCGGTCGCGACCGGCATGACGCGCGAGTACATGACCGACGACCAGCGCTTCGCCGCGCGCCGCCCCGACGTGCTGACCTACGAGACCGAAATCCTGACCGACGACTGGACGCTCGCCGGCCCGCTCGTCGCGAACCTCTGGGTCTCGACGTCGCAGCAGGACGCCGACTGGGTCGTGAAGCTGATCGACGTCTTCCCCGGCGACTTCAAGTACCCCGAGGACGCCGCCGACGCTCCGCCCGCACCCGCGCCTGCGCCAACGCCCACGTCCGCGACTGCGCCCGCGACTGCACCCACGACTGCGCCCACGACTGCGCCCGCGCGCGCGCCGTCGCGCCCCGCGCCCGACAGCAAGCCGATGGGCGGCTACGAAATGATGGTGCGCAGCGAGTCGATCCGCGGCCGTTTCCGCGACAGCTACTCCGACCCCAAGCCCTTCCCGCCGAACACGCCGACGCTCGTGAAGCTCCCGCTGCAGGACGTCCTGCACACCTTCCAGAAGGGCCACCGCCTGATGATCCAGGTGCAGAGCACCTGGTTCCCCCTGATCGACCGCAACCCGCAGAAGTGGGTCGACAACATCTACACCGCGAAGGACGCCGACTTCGTCGCCGCCGACCACGCGGTCTATCGCGACCAGGAGCATGCGTCGTTCGTGGAGATCGGCGTGCTGCCGGCGCTGCCCGACGCGAAGGAACCGGAGAAGGCGCCGGCGAAGACGGGCGCGGGGGCGGGCGCGTCGGGGAAGTGATCGGCCAGTGATGGGGAGGTGACGGGGCGGCGCGCGGCGCGACGCGCCCGGTACAGCGGCGGTACATCGCGCACGGCGCGCGTTCGCGGAGGGCGGCGTACCATGCCGCGGTGCGCCCGATGTCGCCCGCCGCCGTCTTTCTCGTCGCCGCATTCACCGTCGCGGCCGCGGCGTTCACGTACGTCGCGCTGCGCATCGTCGGCGCGGAGCGAGCGGCGGCGGAAGAGGACGCGCACCGGCAGCTGCGCGCGAAGGTCGAGACCGAGACGCAGCGGCTCGTCGCACGCATCGCGCGCGAGCAGGCGCGCGCGCTCACCGACCCGCAGGCGGTCGTCGTGCGCGACGGCGTCGTCGTGCAGCCGCCGCCTCCGCAGCCGCTGCGAGCGCTGCCGGACTCGGAGGGGAAGGATCGCGTCGGCGACGCGCTCCTGCGCGAGGCGCAGCGGCTCGAGGCGCAGCAGGACGGTGGTGCGGATGCGGAGTCGATCTACCGGCGGCTGCTCGCGGAGAAGGGTGGCAACGAAGCGATCCGTCGGCTCGCGACGTGGCGGCTCGCGGCGCTGCTCGGACGGCGCGGTGTCGAGATCGAGTCGAATCTGCTCCGCTCCGAGTTCCTGAAGAGCCTCGACGGCGAGACGAGAGCGAGTGTCGAGGGTCTGCTCGCGCGGATCTCGATGGGGAGCTTCTCGCGGTCGACGGAGGAGCAATGCGGGTTGCAGTACGACATCCTGCAGAGGCTCGGCGGCGGCGACGACGCGCTCGTCCTCGGGATGCTGCGCGACACGTTGGTGGTCGATGAAGTATTGAGCGAGGTGGACCACCTCGACCCGGCGATCGCGGACCGCCGCGCCGAGGTCCGGCGCGTCGAGGCGGTGCGCGACGTCCTTCCGGAGCTGGGGCAGCAACCGGGCGGCGCGGCGTGCGACGACGCGGGGCGAGGCTTCGTGTGGACCGCCGCCGGCGACGGGACGCAGCGCGTCGTCGCATGCGACCTCGGAGGCTTCGACGCCACGGGAGTCTCGGCGGTCGGGTTCGCGACCGATCCGCGCACGGGCGCGACCACGACGCCCTCGCTCGGCGGCGACTTCCTCCGCGAGACGCTGGCCGTCGGCCCGCTGATGAGGAACGCCGTGGTCGGCGCCGCGCTCGCGCGCGCGGACGTCGACGCTGCGGCGAGCGCGCGCGTGCGCTGGATCCTCGGCGCGCTCGCGCTGCTGCTCGTGCTCGGCGGCGGCGGCGTCCACTTCACGCTGCGCGCGGCGCGGCGCGAGCGCGATGCGGCGCGCGCCCGCACCGCGTTCGTCGCGCGCGTGAGCCACGACCTGCGCACGCCGCTCTCGGTGATCCGCCTCTACGCCGAGACGATCGCGAGCGGTCGCGCGACCCGGCCCGACGAGGTGCGCGAGTTCGCGGGCGTCGCGGCGCGCGAGGCGGAGCGGCTGACGGCGCTGGTCGGCCAGGTGCTCGACTTCTCGCGCGCGAGCGCGCGCCACGAAGGCGACAGCGCGCGCGCACGAGAGGCGGTCGACGTCGGCGCGCTGCTCGCCGAGGTGGTCGACGCGACGCGTGCTGCGGCGCGCGCGGCGGGCATGGAGCTCTCGCTTACGGTGACCGGCAACGACCTGCGCGTGACCGGCGACCGCGCCGGCCTCGCGACCGCGCTCGCGAACCTCGTCGCGAACGCGCTCGCCCACGCCGCGTCGGGCGGACGCACCGAGATCGAGGCGCGCGCGGACGGGGATTCGGTCGAGGTGCGCGTGAGCGACCGCGGCCCCGGCCTGCCGCCCGGTCTCGGCGAGCGCATCTTCGAGCCGTTCGTGCGCGGGCCGCAGGCGCGGCCGGGCGGCAGCGGGCTCGGGCTCGCGCTGGTGCGCGAGGTCGCGGGCGCGCACGGCGGGCGCGTGGCCGCGCAGGATCGCGAGGGCGGCGGCGCGACGTTCACGCTGCGGCTGCCGCGCTCGGAGGCGCCGGCGTGAACGCGGCGGCGCGTGCGCACGTGCTGATCGTAGAGGACGACGCCGACCTCGCGCGCGGGCTCGCGTTCAACCTCGAGCACGAGGGCCATCGTGTGAGCGTGGCGCGCGATGCGGCGGCGGCGCGGCGCGCGCTGGGTGGCGGGGCGGCGCCGACGGCGTCGCGCGCGTCGCCTTCACCGACTTCCGCGTCCTCGCCGGTCGAGTTGGTGGTCCTCGATCTCCAGCTTCCCGACGACGACGGACTCGCGCTGCTGCGCAGCTGGCGCGGCGGCGGCTGCGCCGTCCCGGTCATCTGCCTCACCGCACGCAGCCAGGAGACCGACGTCGTGACCGGGCTCCAGCTCGGCGCGGACGACTACGTCACCAAGCCGTTCAGCCTCGCGCAGCTGCTGGCGCGGATCGAGGCGGTGCTGCGGCGCGCGCGCAGCGCCGCCGTGGCCCCGGGCACCGCGGCTTCGTCGTCCGCGTCATCGGCGAGCACCGAGAATTCCTCGGTCGTCGAGCTCGGTTCCGTGCGCGTCGACCTCGCGGCCCACGTCGTCCATCGCCCCGACGGCGACCAAGAGCTCACGCCCATCGAGGCCGACCTCCTGCGATACCTCCTCGCGCGCCGCGGCCGCGTCCTCGACCGCGCCGAGCTCCTGAAATCAATGTGGGGCGTCGAGCGCCGCCACGAGACGCGCACCCTCGACAACCACGTCGCGCGACTCCGGAAGAAGATCGAGCTCGACCCCGCGCGCCCGCGCTTCCTCACGACCGTGCACGGCGTGGGCTACCGCTTCGAGAGCGGCTGAGCGCGACTTCGGTACGACTTCGACACGAAGCCCCGCACCGGGTCGGCGTCGAATGGGGGAGCACCGGGACGCGGCGCGAAGCCCGTCGTCGCGCACCGGTGCGAGGAGCCTCCGATGGCCGCGTTCGCGCCGCTCGCGTCGATCGTCACGTTCGTCCTCGCCCTTGCGGCGCAAGACGCGAAACCGGGCGCGAAGCCCGCGGCGAAGCCGGAGCCGAAGCCGCAGGAGAAGAGCGACGCGGGAGCGGACGTGCTCTCCTACGCGGCGTTCAAGCTCGAGACGGAGAAGCGCGACCTGCCCGCGGCACTGCAGGCGTGGACGAAGGCACTCGACGCGGCAGCGACGGCGAACGACCCGGCGCTCGCGAGGAAGGCGCAGCTCGGCCGCGCGCGCTGTCTCGTCGCGATGGGCAAGCGCGACGAGGCGAAGGTGGCGCTCGACGCGCTGCTCGCGGCCGATCCGAAGGATGCCGACGCGAAGACGCTGCGCGCAGCGCTCGACAAAGGCGGTCACACCGCCGACGAGCTCGCAGCCGAGGCGGGGGAGATGCTCGACGTCTACATGAAGGCAATTGTGCAGAACAACGTCGACAGCTCGATCCAGCTGGTGCGCGAGGACGTGATCCGAATGGGGGACGCGGCAGTTCCGGAGCTTGCGCTCCGGCTGCGCGATCTCAACAGCCGAATCGTCGCCTACGCCGCGGACATGCTCGATCACATCGACTCGGAGCGAAGCATCGCAGCGCTCGCCGACGGGCTCCGCGACCGGGCGGTCGCGTACCCGGCGCTCCTCGTGAACGTCCCCAAGAACCGGATCCGGTCGAAGCTGCTGCCGATCGCGCGCGCCGCGTTCGAGCGGAACGAGAAGGACCTGCACGCGCTCGGCGCGCAGTGGCTGATCGACATGCGCAACGAACTCGCGCCGGGAGAGGCGGCCGAGGTCATGCGTCGAATGCTCGGGGATCCGGACGCGACCGTCCGCAACGCGGCGCTCGTGGCGTGCAAGTCGCGCGAAGTCGTCCTCGAGCTCGTGCCGACGATTGACGCGCTGGTCGCGACGGACGAGGAGTCGCGTCAGCTTATGGCGCTCACGTTCTTCCGGAACAACCAGGGGTGGGTGCCCGCCGACGTCGCCGAGCGCTGGACCGCGGAGCTCGGGCGTTCGCGCTTCCCGTTGATCCGGAGGTCGAACTGGTCCCGCTTGCTCTACGCCGTGCGCGACACCGACTTCCGCGTAATGGAGCGGTGCATGCTCGCATTGCTCGGCGACAACGATCCGAGCGTCTTCGCGGAGGGCGCCGGTCTGCTCGCGGGCGATGGCAACAACGCGTTCAAGGAGACCGGCTGGGACCGGCACGAGGCGATCGTCGCAATCGGTCGGCACGCGATCGAGGCGCCAGGCTTAGGCGCCAAAGATCGCGATGTCGTCCTGAACAAACTGCCGTCGCTCGCGCTGGAAGACGACGAGATCTTCGACCTGTTCGGCCGCCTCGCCGATCGTCCGGCCGAGATGAGCGACGTCCGGCGAGCGTCGGTGCGCGAGGGATACGCGCGCTGGATGATGGGGCGCCACGTGCCGACTCCGGAGGCGCGCGACGCGTACGCCGCGGCGATCTTTCGCCGGATCCAGGACACGGCGGGGATGAAGATCTGGCTCCGGGTCGCGCCGACGACCGGCGACGGCCACTGGGGCGATCGGGCGTTCCCCGAGCTCGCCGCGGCCGCGGTCGCAAGCGCGGACCACGACGTCCGGATGCTCGCCTACGCGACCATCTCCAAGAACCTGCTGCCTGCCGGCCGCATGCCCCACCTCGGCGACGATCTCGCCGGAGCCGACGGCGCGACGCAGCTGACCGTGTTGCGAGCCATCGGTTGGGGGCGTGAGCCGTCCGTGCTCCCCGCGCTGCGCAAGGTCCTCGAGAACTCGAGCGGCGAGCTCCACAAGGCAGCGCTCGATGCGCTGGTTCGCGCGGGGGGGAATGACGCCGCGCCCGACTTCCTCGCCGAGTTCCGGCGCTCGCCGCGCGACTTCGACGTCTCGCTTTTCCGAACGATCGAGGCAGGGCTTGGGAGCGAGGCGTTCGCGCGCGCGATCGTCGACGTCGTTGCCGCCGACCCGAGCCTCTCGAACTATCCGTTCGTGAACTGGATTCAAACAGAAACGAACAATCGCCTGCTTTCCGCCGCGACGGTGGAGGCGGTCGTCCGCGACCTTCCGAAGGAGAGGCTCACGCGCGATGTCGTTTCGTCCGCCGCGCTTCTTCTCCCTCCCGAAGTCGTCCGGCCGATCGTGCTGGACCTCCTGAAGAGCTCGAACCGCGACGACGTGATCTGTGCGCTCGGGCTGGTCGCTCGCCTCCGCATCGATGCCGCGTGGACCCCGGTCGCCTCGTTGCTCGACGCACGCGACGGAGAGATCACGAAACGGGCGATCGACGCGCTCACGAAGCTCCGCGAATACCGCGACTTGAAGCGCACCGTGCTCACCGACGACGGCGACGCGCGGCGCGAAGCGTTCGAGAAGGCGCGCGCGCTCGCGAAGAGCGGGACGGCGGAACAGCGCGCCGGGTCGGCGCTCGCGCTGGCGGCGACGGCGGACGTCGCGGCGATCCCGCTGCTGCTCGACCTGCTCGGCGACGCCGACGCGAGCGTCCGTTCGGCGGCGAAGCTCGCGCTCGAGAAGCTGGCGGAGCGGGCAGTCGCGTCCGTTCCGGCGGAGGCGCCCAAGAAGGACGACGACAAGAAGAAGTCCGGACAGTGATCTCCGGACGGTGATCTGCCGGTGATCTGAGGAAGAGGGAGTCTGGGCTCGACGCGCGCCGGACGGTCTGCCCGGACCGGCGCGCGTCGTCGTTCGCTCACCACTCGTCGCGGACCGCCGCCTCCCACTTCTCCAGCAGCTCGTCGCCGACCGGGTCGTCGGAGCTGCGCGTCGTGCCGTAGTCCCTGCCGCGGTCCTTGCGCGGCGCGCGCTCGAAGATCGCGCGCTTCAGGTCGTCGGGCGGCGGGACGAGAGTCGCGAGCCGGTCGAACACCTTCCCGCGCAGCTCGGCCCGGGGATCGTCGAGCAGGTGCCAGAGCGTGAGCGAGTCCTTCACGCGCGACTGTGCGAGGACACGCGCGAGCGTCGCGGACGTCGTCGCGTCGAGCGGGGCCGACGTGGACGCGCCCGGTTTCGCGGCACCCTTCGTGCGGCCGCTCGCGTCGATCGCTTCGACGTCCGCGTGGTACGTCGCGTCGGCGTCGTCCCAGACCGGCGTGCCCGGCCCGACGCCGGGGAGCGCGCGGCACGACGCGTGGGACGGGACGTGCACCTTGCGGCCGTCGGCCTCGAAGGAGACCTTGCCGAGGACGACGGAGAGGGTGGTGTGGCCCTGGTCGTCGACGGTCGTGCGGTAGATGCAGCCGAGGTCGACGGCGATGCCCGACGGCGTGCCGAGCTCGAAGATGCGCGGCGCCGCGAAGATCGACGCCGAGACGCTGCCGCGCTCGAGATAGAGCTGGAAGGCGCCCT
>Ga0134124_10003811_pt1 | contig 12108 bp, 4 predicted proteins | sample KB304_FD_96880 | JGI IMG/M metagenome (GOLD analysis project Ga0134124, IMG submission 96880) | Terrestrial soil microbial communities without Nitrogen fertilizer from Kellogg Biological Station, Michigan, USA - KB3-0-4 | ecosystem: Environmental > Terrestrial > Soil > Unclassified ... | reverse complement strand
TACGTTTTCATTTTCCATTCCCCGCCCTCCCGGTACTTCAGCAAAACGTAGGGCTGAGAAGTGTCGAGGCGGTTCAGATCGTTCCGCAGGGCGAACAGCCGGCTTCCCGTGAGAAGCGCGTGCTCTTCGTTCGGATTGTACCCGGGCAGTTTCGGATTAGGCTGGCTGTAAATCAGTTTGTCTGGGAAGTCGACCGAGGCCACCGGGACACCGTTCGTGTTGGCAATCACGATCGAGTCCGAAGTTGACGGCCAGGCGATGTTGAAGCGGACCGGTTTGTCCGGCCAAAGCACGCCGGTTTTTGGATGTTGCGCGTAAAAGGCGACCACCAGGTTACTTTCCACGCCCGCAAGTGGCACGTTGACCGGGATGATCGGGCCGGTCTGATTGGTGCGGAGATAAGCGGCATCTGAACCAATGCTGTCGATGGGTGTGTTGGTAAAAACGACAAAGCCGCTCTTGGGGGTGGTGAATCCGCGCGGGTCCGTGACCTTCGTGCCGACGGTAGCCTGGACGCCGCTCTGGAGAAAATCCGGATGGTCCCACGCCACCGCGCGCACGACCTGCACGTAATTGGTGTAGTTGAGCGGAGTTGACCCGCCGATGGTGTACTGGAGGGTGGCATAACCCGGCTCTTTGATCAGGAGCCGTTTGGTCAGCGGATCGTACTCATAATCGTCCGGGATGTTGTTGGGTTCACTGTATTTGACGCCCTGAAGGTGATAGCCGCTGATCGGGTTCTCCAAGTCCACAGGCGTGTTCGCCACGGCAATCTGCGGGTTGGCCGGCCATTGTCCCTGAAACGCCTCCTGAATCGTATCCGTGAGATTCGCTGACGTGTACCAAGAAATCTGCACCGCCCCGGGTTGCAGGAGGTAGAGCCGTTGTTCTTTTGAACTCCAGAAGGTGGAACCAGGGCCTTGTAGCGATGTCACTGTCGGAGGGTAATAAACGAGGCTGCTTGAATTGAGCGCTCCCGACGGCGGCGCCAGGGGTGCGCCCACGTCCACCTGGGCCGGCTGCGGGGCGCCCAGAGTCGTCCACCGCAGGTAGCCAGTTTCGATACCGCGCAGCGTCGCCGTCCCGGCCTTGCTTCCCACTCCAACCGTGGTCGCGGTAGTCGCGCTGACGAAATCGTTGAAACCGAAGTAAGCCACCAAGCCTGGTTCCGGTCGGGTGAAGCGGGCGAACATTCCGGCCTGAATTTCGGATTGCGTCAGCACCCGGTCCCAAATCTGGATTTCGTCTATAGTCCCGGACATTAAATTGCAGTTGCACGTCGAACCTTGGCGGCCGATGTAAAGGGGAGTGCCACTTTGCGTCAAAGCGCTCCCTTGGTGGGGAATCGTCGCGATTAGGTTGCCATTGACGTAAAAGCGATTCTGTAGGCCATCAAACGTCGCTGCCACATGCGACCACTGGCTGTCCGGTACGACACCGCCTTGAGTTTTGTACCAGCCGTTGACGAACAGGGCCAGATCTCCGGGTGCGCTATTGCCAATCTGGAAAATATATTCGCTACCCCCGCCTCCGCCATCGCCGCGAGAGAGGATCGTGCGCGGCCCGGGAGCAGGGGGGCCGACTAAGAAGGGATAAATCCAGGCAGAGAAGGTCATGGCCTGAGCTTGGACCTGGCCGGCTGGATGAGGCACATCGAGGGAGCCACGCGAGAAAAGAAACTCGAGTGCGTAATTTGGGGCTTGAGCCGCTCGCAGCGCGGCTGCCGGCCAGCACAATGCTGCCACGAGCCAAACGAACAGACCCGGTCGAAGACAGCGCGCCAGAATTTGTCCCTCGATCTGGCGCGGACGCGCAAGGAATTGCCAGGATAAAGAATATAGTTTCATGAATGCGTTGGCCAAAGGAGTGGCTGGTTCATCGTCATCCGCGTTACTGGTTCAAGACCGGTGAGTTGTTGACGCGCGTCAATCGAAAGGTTCCTTCCACTTCGAGCGCGGCCTTGTGAAGCCCGGTGATGCTCTCATGATAAGTCCCTCCGATGACCGAGTCCCCATATTCAATGGCTGACAGCCCGTTTGGTCCTGCGGGATCCGTTGCCAAAAATGTCAGCGTCAAAGCACGGGTAATTTCGTAAACCTCTTGCTGCTCCGGCGGGAGTCCAGCCGGCAATGGCCGGAAGAGCGAGTCTTTGTTATCGTGGTCCGGGTGGTATTTGTGCCGGAAAGGGTTGGTCGGGAAATTCGGACTGAGCACTATTCTGCAACTGGCTTGCTGGCCAACGGCGAATGTGCCGGCCATCGCAAGGTAGTTGCTGCTCCCGGCCGCGAAATCGTAGTCTGCGGTGCTGATCCGCCGGCCCACGGGCTTGCCTGCGCGCAGCGCAGCCCCGCTGAAGTTCGGGATCCGGCTGTCGTCGGTCAACAGCACGAACCGGCCGGGTTGATCCACCGAACCATCCTCTTTGTGCGTGCTTTCCTGCCACATTTGCAGAACTTCCTTGAGCAAACGCGGCTCTCCCTGGTCGGTGACGTGGAGAAGCAATCGCAGGGTCAAGGGAGAGCGAGTCGGCTGCGGAGTCGCTGGAGCGTTGGTGGAGTTGGGTTCGTTGACTTTGGTGATGCTGGCCGTGCCCATCCAGAGGCCGGCAACTTTTGCACCCGGGGCGTTGAATGCCGCAGCGTTCGTCTGGGAACTCTTGGCGGTCAGAAGCCTGGCGGCGCTTACCGGAAGAAGGTAGCGGGTGCCCGCGTTGTCTTTGATCTCCAGGATCGAGGAGTAGTTGGTATCGGCGGGAGGCAAATCTTTGCGCCGGATCGCCAGGCGGAGGTCGGCCGAGTTGGTGCTGCTGGCACGCCCCCCCAAGGAGACGACGTGCGGGGCGGGCAGGTTTGCCCACGAGAAAGCGTTGTTCGCAAACTTGAAATAGGATAACGGGCTGGAGGCAACCGTGATCAAATCTCGGATGAACACGCTCTTGGCGGAGGGTTCCAGGTTCCGTAACCGAGGGGACATCTCGGTCAGCTCCACACCAAAATCCAGACCGTCAGATATCAGCTCAAGCCCAAGAGGTGCCTGGTAGGTGGAGCCGCCACGGCAGTAAACCCAGTAGGCTTCGCCAGACGCCATCGCCGTGCCCGAATCGACCTGGCTCCATTTACCGTCCGCTCCCAATCGATGAATTGGCTGGCCCGCGTGGGCAGTTGAAGGAGCGAAGAAGCTGCCGAAGGACGGCGCCTGGTCTGGGTTAATCGGGAAACCGCGGAGATTGTACGAATTGGCCTGCCAGTTTGCCTGCTTGATTACCGGCCGCCCAGTGACCGTCAGGGTGGCGGGTCCGCTGAGGTTGACGAGAAAAGCCCGGCCTGCGTGAATCGCAAAGAGGTTGTTAACAAAAGCCTCAGGGCGGCCCTTGGGGAAGTACCGCAGCCAGACGGGATCGTTGAAAGACGCTTCGTTCTGATCGACGATGAACTGCACCGTCCCCCCGTTTGGCACATAGGTCCACACGCTGGAAATCGGCAGGTTCGTGAAGACGGCACCGATTTCCGCGGTGCGCGGTTCGACTTCGAGCCAAATGGCATTCCACCCGGCGCGGAGGTTGAACTGTTGCGTGGCCGTTTGGGCCGAACCACTACTCACGCCAAGTAGTAAAGCGCCTCCGGCCAACCAGGCCGCAAAACTTCCTCCGATCGCCAGCCTGCTCATAAAAATCTCCTCTGACTGGTTTCCAAATGAAATACAGTCCCGTGAGATTGGACCGCAGCCCTCCCGCCTTTGAAACGAACAAGTGAATGAGTTTTCATATTGAAGCTGGTTTCTCTGTTCAACCGAAGCACTACAGGAAAATTTCGTAACGGTTACAAATAAATCTGAGGTGGACCGCCGCCAATCCCAAAAGGGATTGTGTCGCAGAGCGGTGGGATAGACTGGCTGAGAAACATAAGATGGCTGAACATGCCTATCCCACCGGACGAGGAACGAGCTACCCTGGGTCGGAGGTGCAAAAATCCACAAACCCCAACAACGGGGTTGCGGCTGGGCCGTTGTTCGTCAGAAGCCAAAACCCCGTTTGGGTTTCACGGTTCAAACGCTGCTTTCCTAAGCCGGAACGATTCAATTGAAATGGGTGGCACGGCCTGCCCGGCCGCGTGCTGCGGCAACTTGCCGCCACAGCGCCGACTCGGAGAGACGCACCGTTTGGTCTCGGCAAGCAGAGCCTTGTCGGGCTGGTAGCCCGACAAATCGGGCAAGTTGCCCGTTCCACTCGAAATCACAATGGCGCAGTTTGCGCAGCGACAGACGGCTCAAATGCAGGCACGGTTTCCTGGAAGCGTTCGTGAAGGAACCAATGAGCCCAGCGCGAGTAGAAATCCGTCCCGCCGGCATCCTGGAATCGATCTCGAAAGCTCTGCAGCGATTGTCGCGGAACAGGCTTGGCATCGCCGCGGGCGTCGAGGCGTTTGCCGGCGACGATTTCCACGAATTCGCAGAACCAGGGCGGCACGGGTGTAGGCGCCGCCAACGTGTCGCAAACCCGGAGTGAATCGAGGTTCGCGATGCTCAGCCAACGCCGCCCATCCGCGCTGAACTGCAAACCCGTGATCTCGCTGGCATGGCGGAAGGGTTCGCTGACGGGGTATCCCGTCCGCGCGTCCCAGAGACGTACGACGCCATCCCGCGAACCGGTCAGGACGAGGCGGCCATCCGGGCTGAATACGGCGGCCTTGAGCCGGTCCTTGTGGCGCATGGGTTGGGAAATGGGCATGCCACTCTCCGCCTCCCAGACCCGGGCGGTGCCATCTCGGGAGAAGGTCAGCACCATGGATCCATCCAGACTGAAATGAGCCCCGCCCACGCCGCGTTCGTGCAGGAGGGGAGGGGCCAGAGGGTGCCGCGTTTCCACGTCCCACAGAATTGCGGACTTGTCCTCCGATGCGGTTACGACGCGGCGTCCATCCGGACTGAACTCAGCGGTCCAGACAATTCCCTTATGTTTCAGCGGTTCGGGCCACAGGGCTTGACCTGTCGCGACGGACCAGATGTGTGCCGTTCCATCCGCGCTGGCCGCCAGCAGCGCTTGAGAGTCCGGACGGAAGTGGACGTAGTTGACATCTCCGGGATGAACCAGCGCTGGGCCGATCGACTGGCCGGTTTCCCCGTCCCACAGACGGGCGCTCTGGTCTGCAGAACCGGTTGCCAGCAGCCGGCCATCCGGTGAAAAGGCAATCGTCTTGACCCGGCCGCTGTGCTTCAGGGGTGGCGATACCGGTTCGCCTGTGCGTGCGTTCCAGATGCGAGCAACTCCGTCAAAGCCAGCCGTGGCGAGTCTGGTTCCGTCCGGGGAGAGTTGCATCCGAAAGATCTGGTCCGTGTGCGGCATGGGATGGCCGAGGCGTTCCCGACGGTGAATATCAAACATCTCCACCTGCAATTGGGAGGTGCGATACACTCGCTGGCCATCCCGACTGAAGCAGGCTGACGGATAGATGTCGGTTGTCGGGAGAATGAAATCTCCGGGCGGGCCAGCGCGAGCATCCCAGAGTTGCGCCGTCCCATCCTGGGAAGCGGTGAGGATAAACCGGCCATCCGGAGTGAACGCCAAATCGAGGATGGGTCCTTCATGCTCGAACAGTTCGGTGACCGCCAGCCCGTTGGATGCGTCCCATAGCCGGGCCACCCCGGTTTGGGAGAAGGTGGCCACCTTCTTCCCGTCAGGACTGACCCGGAAATCGGCCCGCGGTCCTTCCGCTTCCAGAGGCTGGCCGAGCATCTGGCCGGAGCGGACATCCCAGATTTTGGGTGGCCGATCAAAGGCGACGCTGACGAGCCGTCCACCATCCGGCGTAAATTCGATTTTCAGGATTTGACCGTCGTGAGCATAGATGTGCTTCAGCAGAGAACCGTCCATGCGTCGCCAGAATGCAATCTGGTCACCGTCGGCGCTCGCCACGACTTTTCCGTCGGGGCTGAACTCCACCCAAGTCTTGGTGCCGGGCAATTTAACCCCCGTGAGTTCCATCTCGGAGATTCCGATCTTCCAAACCCGAACGGTCCCGTCGTTACAGACCACGGCGAGCTCTCGAGCATCCTGGACAAATCTTGCCGAGCGAAATGGCGCGGGCAATCGCAGGAGCGCCCCAGCGCGTTGGAGCGGTGCCAGGTCCCAAATCTGGAGGGAAGTCTCCGATTCCAGGAGCGCCAGACGGCTCCGGTCGCTACTGAGTGCCACGGCAATTTGCCCCTTGGGAACGTCCCAGAGGACTTTAGCTTGTGCCACATCCCATAACCTTGACGACCCGTCCGCGGACATGGTGAAAACGAATCTCTCATCGACCGCAAACCAGCATTGAGTCACCCGGAGCGGATGAGGCAGGGTCTGGAGCAGAGCGCCGTTCGAGAGATCCCAAAGCCGGGTGGCGCCATCGTCCGCGCCGGTGACAGCGCGCCGTCCGTCCTTGTTGAGCCCGACGCAATTCACAGGAGTGCCGTGGCGCAGCGGCTTCCCGGCAGGCACCACAAAGTTGCACCCGCTCATCATCGAGACGAGCCGTGTGGCAGCAGTCCAGTCATTGGAGTTCTTCCGCAGGAAACTCGCGAGCAGAGCCACCGCGTCCGGTCGCTTCCCGGAGGCGATCAGTTCATCGACCTTCTGCCATTCGAAATTGCGAATATTCTTTACCAGTTGAGTGTTGATGACTTCCTTGGCCCGGTTGGTGGACGCCAGGCGCAGGCTCACGGTCGCGACACCGCCGACTCCGACGCCGAAGACCAGGATCAGCAGCATCACGAGCGCGGCCACTTTGGGGTTCCGCCGCATCCATTTCGTGAGGCGTTCAGTGGCTGTGCTGGGCCGCGCCTGGATGGGCTCGCCGCGCAGCCAACGTTCGAGTTCCTCGGCCAGGGCATGGGCTGAGGCGTAACGGAGCTGTGGATCTTTTTCCAGACACTTGAGGCAGATGGTTTCGAGGTCCGGGTTGGTGTCCGGGCGGATCGCCCGCGGTGGTAGCGGTTCCTGGCGCAGGACCTTTTCCATGGTGGCCAGTGGTGTGGCGGCTTCGAACGGCGGACGGCCCGTGAGCAGTTGATACAACAACGCGCCGAGGCTGTAGGTGTCCGAGGCCGTGGTCAGCCGCTCGGGCGTGCCCGCCGCCTGCTCGGGCGACATGTAGCTGGGCGAGCCGAGCGTGGCGCCGCTCAACGTCAGGCCGTCCGCGCTGTCGAGACACTTTGCCAGGCCAAAGTCGCTCACGTGCGGCTCGCCCTGGGCATCGAGCAAAATGTTTCCTGGCTTCAGATCGCGATGGAGAATGGCGCGTTGATGCGCATGATGGACGGCGCGGGCGACTTTCACGAGCAGGCTCACCGCTTCGCGGGGAGCGAGCGGCGCTGTGCTTGCGGCGAGCCGCTCCGTGAGCGTGCCGCCCTCCATGAACTTCATGCTAAAAAATGGACGCCCGTCCTGTTCGCCCACCTCGTAAATCGGAACGATGTTCGGATGGTCAAGCCGCGCCGCGGCCTCAGCCTCGGCGCGGAATCGCTTCACCTCCCGTTCGCTGGCAAACTGGCCGGCGAGGATCAGCTTGAGCGCGACCACGCGATTGAGGGAAAGGTCGCGCGCTCGATACACGATGCCCATCCCGCCGTGGGCTATTTCCTCGATCAGTTCGTAGTGGCCCAGCCGCCCCAGGCAAGGTTTGGTTTCATCTCTGGTTTCCCCCGGAACATCAGTCCGCGGTTTCGAGATGGGCTCGGACAGTCCGGCTTCCAGCAGACAACGCGCACACACGCCTCCGGCGGCAATGCGCCGCACCGGCGAGCCGCATCTTGGGCAATTCTGATCGATATGTTTCGGCATGCGCTGCAACAGAACCTATCCTGCATTACAGGAAAACCGGAATCCGGTTACAAACGGCGGCGCGTTCATCGGAACTGATAAGTCACCGGCTAACGATCCGCATGAGGTAACGGATCTCTTCATCAATTTCCCCCGGCTGAGCGACGGTGTGCGAAATTTCCTCGCGCAGTAACTCACGATAGCGCTGCCGCAGCCGGTGCGCGGTGATTTTGACGTTAGCCGCAGTGAGCCCGAACCGTTCGGCAACCTGCGGATAGGGAATGGAATCAGCGTCGCCCCAAAGGTGCGCCTGCAGCGCGTCGAACAAGTCGCCCTGGCCGTTTTCCAGATATTCTTCGCGCAACCGCTGCATTACCCGTTGCAGGACGGTGAGTGCCCAGCGGAGTTCAAATTCCCTCGCTGGGTCGAGTTCAGCCGCTGGTTCGGCGAGGTAACGGCCTTCGGCGTCCTGGTCATCCAACGACACCGGCGGTCTGCCGCCCCCACGCTTTTGCGCCTGGGCTCGCTCGTGAGCATTCCGCAGGAAATTCTCCACGGAAGTCATGAGAAAGGAACGAAACCGGCCTCGTTCCCGCGCCGCCCTGGACACGGAGTTCTTTTCCAAAAAGTTCCCGAAGAAATCCTGAGTCAGGTCCTTCGCCCGATCCGGTGAGTGACCGCGCTTGCGCACGAAAGCGTACACGGGCAGCCAGTAGGTCTGGCACAAGCGGGCCAATGCCTCGGATCTTTGGCCAGAGTTTTCGTCGCCTGCGGCGAGCACGACGCTCCAGTGTGTCGTGCGGAAGCATTTCTCAAGGCCGGCATCAGATGGCGGGTCACCCTGGTTCACCGGAGCGCAGTATGCGCCAATGGGAAAGGGCGTCAAGCTGGAGTCAGCCAACCGGAATTGGCTGGGCGCAACGTGCCACCCCCACTAATGCCACGAGCCACGCCAAGAGGGCGGAGCGCGAGCTGTCCCCGGCTCGCAGTGGTCACTAATGTCAGAGGGCGACCAAATGTATTCTCGCGTGTGCGCGCCCTGCTGGAACGCTGCGAGCCTGGGACGGCTCGCGCTCCGGTGGGGGTGCCAAGATGCGCCGGATTCGATTCATTTGATTCGAATGGGTGCAACTCGATCCGGACCCTTTAGGGGCCCTCAAAACGCTTGCCAGTCGGCACGGCAGTTCCTAGAGTTTTTCTCACATCTATGAAACAACTTTTCCGCTACCTTTGTCTATCCGGCTTGGCGTTTTCGCTGGTCGTTCCCAGCCTCTTCGCCGCCGACAAAAAAATTGTGCTTGTGGCCGGCACGCCGAGCCACGGGCCGGGCGATCACGAATTCAACGCCGGCTGTCTCCTGCTGAAGAAGTGTCTCGACAAAATTCCCGGCATCAACGCGGTCGTCTTCAAAAATGGTTGGCCAAAAGATTCGCACGCTTTCGATGGCGCGGACGCCATCATGCTTTTCATGGACGGCGGCGGCGGGCATCCCGCAATCAAGGAAGACCGGCTCAAACTGCTCGGCGAATTGATGATGAAAGGCGTCGGCTTGGGCTGCTATCATTTCGCGGTCGAGGTGCCCAAAGACAAAGGCGGGCCGGAATTCCTGGATTGGATCGGCGGCTTCTACGAAGACCGCTGGTCCACCAACCCGCATTGGGTCGCCGACGTGAAAAGTTTGCCGGACCATCCGACGACGCGCGGCGTGAAGCCTTTCGCTGTGAAGGATGAGTGGTATTACAACATTCGTTTTCGGCCGGAGATGAAGGGCGTGACACCAATCCTTGTCGCCAAACCGAACGATGAAACTCGCCAGGGCAAATCGTCTTCGCCACGCGGTCCGTATCCGCACATCGTCGCGGCGAGCGGACGCGAGGAAGTCCTGGCGTGGGCCGTCGAACGCCCGGATGGAGGGCGCGGTTTTGGTTTTACTGGCGGACACAATCACGTCAACTGGGGTAACGACCATTTCCGCAAACTGGTGCTCAACTCGCTGCTCTGGCTGGCCAAAGCGGAAGTGCCAGCCGACGGAGTGCAATCCGCCGTGACGCCGGATGAACTCAAACAAAATCTCGATCCCAAAGGTGAGCCGAAGTTCGCCGGAGCGCCAAGCGGCTTCGGTCCACAAGCCGCCAAGGACTACATGAAAACCATGACCGCTGGCGAAGGCTTGGAGGCTACGCTGTTCGCTTCCGAGCCGATGGTCCGCAATCCGGCCGACATGGACATCGACGCGCGCGGTCGCGTCTGGATCACGGAGGGCGTCAATTACCGTTCGTCATTTCAAAAGTGGGGCGTTTTGCAGACAGCCGGGGATCGTATCGTGATTTTGGAAGACACCAATGGCGACGGATTGGCGGATAAGGAAACCACTTTTTACCAGGACCCGAGCATCAACACCGCGCTCGGGATTTGCGTGCTGGGCAACAGGGTCATTGTCTCTAGTTCGCCGAACGTTTTCGTGCTGACCGACACCGACGGTGATGGAAAGGCGGACAAACGCGAAGTGCTGTTCACCGGAATTTCTGGAGCCGATCACGATCACGGCGTTCACGCATTTGTCTTTGGGCCGGACGGCAAATTGTATTTCAACGCCGGCAACGAAGGGAAACAACTCAAGCGCCCGCCCGCCAGCCTCGCGAATTGTCCGTTGCACGGCGTGATTTCCAAAGAGGACATCGCCAAAGCCGAGCCGGTGCTCGACGTGGAAGGCAATGAAGTCAGCGCGAAAGGCAAGCCCTTCCGCCAGGGGTTGGTGTTTCGCTGCGATCTTGACGGCAGCAACGTGGAAGTGCTCGGCCACAATTTCCGAAACAACTACGAGGTCTGCGTCGATTCGTTCGGCACGCTCTGGCAATCCGACAACGACGACGACGGCAACCTCGGTGTCCGCATCAATTACGTCATGGAATCCGGCAACTACGGTTACACGGACGAAATGACCGGCGCGGGCTGGAGCGCCAAACGCACAAACATGGAGTACCAGGAAAAAGACGGCAAAGTCGTGCTCGACGAGAAAGGCAACCCCGTGCTCGACAAACCGCGCGCGCACTGGCACCAAAATGATCCGGGCGTTGTGCCTAATTTGCTCGGTACCGGCAACGGTTCGCCCACGGGAATCCTGATCTATGAGGGCAAATTGCTTCCCGAAGTTTTCCGAAATCAAATCATACACTGCGACGCTGGGCCACGCGTCGTCCGATCATATCCGGTGAAAAATTACGGCGCCGGTTATGCAGCAGAAACTGTAAATGTTCTTACCAGCAGCGACAGTTGGTATCGCCCATCGGACGTTTGTGTGGCTCCGGACGGCTCGGTTTACATCGCGGATTGGAACGACGCCGGCGTGGGCGGTCACAACATGGCTGACCGCGACGCCAGCAAAATGACCGGTCGCGTCTATCGCGTCGCGCCGAAAGGCCAGTTGCCAGTCGAGCCGAAACTAAATCTTAAAACCGCTGCCGGCTGCGTCGTAGCTTTACAATCGCCCAATCAGGCCACGCGCTATCTGGCGTGGATGAAGCTTCACGAGATGCAGACCAAAGCTGAAAAGGAATTGAAGAAACTTTGGAAAGGCAACGATCCGCGAATGCGCGCTCGCGCGCTGCAACTGCTGGCCCGCATCAAAGGCAGCGAGAAAAAATATGTTCAAGAAGCGCTCAAGGATTCCAACCCGGACCTTCGCATCACCGGCCTTCGCATCGTGCGCAGCCTCAAGCTCGACGTGATTCCATACGTCAAAATGCTCGTGAACGATCCCTCGCCGCAAGTGCGCCGCGAGTGCGCCATTGCTTTGCGCCACAATCACGCGACCGAAGCGCCGTCCCTATGGGCGGCGCTGGCGAACCAACACGACGGCCAGGATCGTTGGTACTTGGAAGCGTTGGGCATCGGAGCGGATCAGCAAGAAGACGCTTTCTTCACCGCGTGGTTGGCGAAGGCTGGCGATTATTGGAACACGCCCGCAGGACGCGACATCATCTGGCGTTCGCGCAGCAAACAAGCACCAAAGTATCTCGTGAAAATCATTACCGACAAATCCACGCCGGAAAAAGAGAAGCCGCGATATCTCCGTTCGCTGGATTTCATCAAGGGTCCCGAAAAAGACGCGGCGCTGCTGGAATTGGTAACCGCGGGGACGAATTGAACGCGCCACGGCGCGACTTTCCGGCGGACCGGTTCCTTCTGCTCCGCCAGCCACACCGCGCCGAAGCCGCCTTCGCCGAGTTTTTCGAGCAGCTTGTAACGGCCGATGAGAGCGCCTTCGGTTTCGTCGGTCAGCGGGCGTTCCGAGAGCACCGTTCGAACTTCGT
>Ga0134124_10003810_pt1 | contig 12111 bp, 9 predicted proteins | sample KB304_FD_96880 | JGI IMG/M metagenome (GOLD analysis project Ga0134124, IMG submission 96880) | Terrestrial soil microbial communities without Nitrogen fertilizer from Kellogg Biological Station, Michigan, USA - KB3-0-4 | ecosystem: Environmental > Terrestrial > Soil > Unclassified ... | reverse complement strand
GTCGCGCCCGTGGCGCCTGTGGCACCGGTCGCGCCGGTCGCGCCCGCGTTGCCGATGGCACCGGTGGCGCCGGTCGCGCCGGTCGCACCTGTAGCGCCGGTCGCACCCGTCGCGCCGGTCGCACCCGTTGCTCCCGTGTTGCCCGTGGCACCAGTCGCACCCGTGTTGCCGGTTGCACCCGTGGCGCCGGTCGCGCCCGTGGCGCCGGTTGCACCCGTCGCGCCGGTCGCACCTGTAGCGCCGGTCGCACCCGTGTTGCCGTTCGCGCCGGTCGCGCCGGTTGCACCCGTCGCTCCGATCGCACCGGTTGCTCCGGTTGCACCAGCGGCACCGGTCGCCCCGGCGGGCCCCGTTTCGCCGGTTGCTCCGGTTGCGCCGGTCGCTCCATTTGCTCCGGTCGCGCCCTTGGCACCGCTCGCGCCCGTGTCGCCCTTTGCCCCCGTGTCGCCCTTCTCACCCGCGGGACCGGTTGGCCCTGTCTCGCCGTCCGCACCAGCAGGTCCGTCCTCGCCGTCGGCGCCAGCCGGGCCGGTTTCGCCGTTCCCGCCCTCGCCGTTGCACGCGTACTCCGTGCCCTGGACTTCACTGTCCTCGAGCTTGCCATTGGAGTTCTTGTCCTCGCCGTACTCGATCTTGGTGCCGCCCTCGGTGCAGTTGTCACCGGCGTCCTCGTTCGTCAATCGCAAGAGTGCGGCAGTTCCGACTTTGCCATTCGTGCCGTCTTCGCCGCCGCAAGCTGCGAGTACGAGCAAGCTCATTCCAACCAGGCCAATGAAGCGTGTGCTGTTCATATCCGTATCCCTCTTTCAAATTGCAGCTCGCCTGGGCGGCGAGCTGCTCCCTCGTTTGCGATCTTTCGAACGACGATGGCGCGGCGGACGCGTGATCGTCACGTCTGTCAGGACGCCATTGGCGAACGTCACCTTTGGTCGACCGACGAACGACCCCGACGACTAACAGTTAATAGCAACGAAGCAAAACGTAGAGCACGCTACGCAATTGCAACACTCGCTCACTGCAATAGTCAGCAACATCCAGCGGCGGAAACCGCTCGTTTGGCAAATCTGCGCACGGGTCGGCAGCCCGGACAAGTTCGAGATCTGTGTTGCGTTTCGGTTCGCGACCCCGCGCCGCAGCTCAGGTCTCGAGCTTCTGCTCGGCGAAGCGCAGATTCTTTTCGATGCGAGGACGCTCATCCGCCGGAACTGCATCACCTTGCAGCAGTTCCTGCGCTGCGTGGCGTGATTCCTCGTACTCACCGACCCAATACGCGGCGATGCAGAGTTCATCGAGCGCGCGCCAGAGGTAGACCGAGTCGTCGACGAACAGACGATCATTGGGCCTGGGGATGCGCACCGCCTGACGCGCGAACAAGTACGAAAGGTGGTGCTCTTCACGCATTCGATGCAGTAGCGCCAGCGCGCACAGCGCTTCGGCTCTTTGCGGACGGAGTTGGTGAGCGCGGAGCTGCGCTGCCACGGCCGCGTGGTACTTGTTCAGATCGGCAGCGACGACGCCCATCAGGTGAAGCGAGTGCCAAACCTCTTCTTCCCAACCGCCCATGTCCACGCGCTTCGCGAAATTTTCGAGCGCCTTTTCGGGCATGTCCGCGTCGCGATAGCTGCGCGCGAGGTAGTAGCGGTAACGAGCGTTGTCAGGTTCTCGTTCGAGCGCCTTTTCCAGCAGCGCCGCGTCCCGCGCATATTTTTGCTTGGCATCGCCCTGATTGCGGGCACTGTCGAAGTGACCGATGCACAGTGGCCCTTCCAGCAGCGCGGTGCGGTGCGGGCGATCACACACCGCAACCTCGTGCAGCACGCCTTCGTAGCGCCAACGTGCCTCGGACTTGAGCAGTTGCAGCAGCTCGAACGTGACCGACGAACTACTGCCGCGATGGAGGGTGAAGTAGCCGTCTGCGGTCAGCGCCGGAAATGCAAATCCTGCCGGGACGTCGAAGGTCTCATCGGCGTCGATCACGAGCGAGTAGTCGGCCCAGGTGCGGGCGAGCGAAAGCGCTTCAGTGCGGTTGTGCCCAAAGTCTTTCCAGGGGCGCTCGTGGAGCTCACCGGGGAGGCCGATGAGGGATTTCGTGATCAGCCGCTGAGTTCCGTCGGTCGAACCGGTATCCACGATTGACCAGCAATCGATGAACGGCCGCACCGAGCGCAGGCAGCGCTCGACGACGGCCGTTTCGTTTTTGACGATCATGGTCAAGCAAACGCTTGGGCGACCGTCGGCTCTAGCCACCCGCGTGGCGACGCGCTTCTCGGGGTGTCCCATGATTTTGAGATATCACGAGCGCCGTGCTCTCCACGTCATCGTTGCATCGGGTGACCGCAATCATCGGGCACCTCGTCGGCCCTGTTGCAGAACGCCACTTGTCGGCAGGTTCAACGGGCGCTGACCGAAGCGCTGGATGAGACCATCCGCGCGCGGCCCCATTCGCTCAGCGTCTCGACGGGCACCGGGCCGCCGAAGTAACCGAGGAAACGCGCACCCCACACGCCAAGGGTGACGAGCAAAAGCACGCACCCGATCGCAGTCACACTGCGTGAGCCGAGCCAAAGCCGCGCCGGTCGCGGTCCAGCAGGGCGCCGCGCACCCCGCACGTAGCCGAGAGCTGCGCTGGTCATCGCCCAGACGAACAACGGTGCGAGCACGAGCACGAGTGGATGCAACTCGTGTGCGTGCCTGAACTCCCCGTGGACCAACGCCAGCGTGGCGCGGGTCAAGCCACAGCCGGGGCAGGGCACACCGAACACGCTGGCCAACGGGCAAAACGGCAGCCGCAAGCCGACGATCAACGCAAACAATGCGGCGAGCGTCGCCACGATCAAACTGCGCCGTATCAGTCCTCGGTCCACTGCCTGCGAGCTTAGGGCCCGCGAATGGCCAAGTCGATCGCCTTCGCGGCCGATGCATCCCGCCTGGCTTCGTTGCTCCTCAGTTACATACAAGCAGTATGCGCCTTCGTCGCGCCTGGCCAGCCGGGCGCCTCGACCGCGATCATCGACCGACTTGGCCATTCGCGGCCCTTAGCCCCTCTCCGACCGCAAGCCCGTGGCGATGCGCCGCAAAGGAGCACCACCCACAAAAAAGAAACGAGGCGCGTGCTGCGAAGAGCCGCGCCTCGTGCGTGTCGGTGAAAACCGAACTCAGCTCGCGGGGGGCAGTTGACCGCCGCTGGCTGCTTGCCAGATCTCGTTTAGATCGCCCGGCAAGAAGAAGAGGGCCAGGAACAGGTAGAGGACTGGACTTGCGACTTGCGCGTTCGGCACGCCAGCCATGCGTTTGGCGTCGAGCACCTTCTCGTTCAACTTCCACAGCTCGATGTAGTTGAGGATCGGGATGAAGAAGAAAATCGGGTTCAGGTCGTCTTTTCCGCGGAAGGCTTTGAGCTCGTTGATCATCTGCCAGACCTGGATGATCGCGTAGACGAAGCATACGCAGCTGATGACGATGGTCATGACCGGGTTGCGGATCTTCCCCACGGGGCCGCGTTGACCGCCGCCCATGGGAACCAGCGCGCCAGCGCCGTACGGATCTTGGGGAGGACTGAAGCCACCCGGGGCGCCGTATTGCTGCGGCGGTCCGCCGTAGCCGCCTTGCGGTTGACCGTAGCCGCCGCCGGGCGGTGCGCCGAACCCGGGCTGCTGTCCGGGCGGTGCGCCGTAGCCGCCGCCAGCGGGTGGCGGACCTCCATACTGTTGGGGTGGCGCGCCGAAGCCGCCTTGCGGTTGGCCGTAGCCGCCGGGCGCCGGGCCTGGGGTGCCGTAGCCGCCACCGGGAGGTGGACCATACGGATCAGCCGCGGGAGGAGCACCAGGTGGCGGCCCATAGGGATTCGGCTGAGCGTACGGATTGAAGCCGCCCGAGCTGGCATCCGCAACCATGGTGCCGCCGAGCGGATTGACGCCCGCGGCAGGAGCTGGCGGCGGCGCTGCAGCGGGAGGCGGTGCATACGCGGGAGGCGGTGCGTAGGCAGGTGGCGGCGCAGCGGGCGCGCCATAACCTTGTCCGGGTGGCGGACCGAAGGCTTGAGTTCCGGGCGTAGCACCCGGTGGCGGACCGAAATTGGGCGCACCTGGTGGCGGACCGAAGCCCTGCGGCGCCGGGGGTGCCGCACCGGGCGGCGGACCAAAACCTGGAGGCGATTGAGGGGGGACCGGAGCGCCGATGGACGGCGGCGCGACTCCGAGCATCGTCCCCTTGAGTTGTGGCCGAGGCGCAGCCGCGGGTGCCGGAGCGGCAGCCGGAGGAGCTCCCGGGAACGGAGCAGCAGGGCCCGGGGGAGTTCCCGGAAACGGAGCAGCGGGAGCTGGCGCGCCGGCCGGCTTGGGTACCGCTGGCGGGTTCACCATGAGCATCGTGCCCTTGAACTTAGGGGCCGCCGCACCCTTTAGGTTAAACCCGCACTTCTTGCAGGTCGTCGCCGCCTCCTCATTCTCAGTCCCACAATTCGGGCAAAACACTCAGCACCTCTTGGATGACGCAGGGGAGGCCGCAGCCTACACGCCCTCTCGTCCAATTCTCAAGAGAGTCCGCAAGTCTCCGCGCGTTCGCGATGCTTTTGCTCCGCCCTTGACACCCCGCTTTCGGGGTCACTACGGTTCGCCTCGCCCGGGGGTCCCCCCGGGTAAAACCAGCACTTCGACGACGCCGCTCGCGCACCGCGGGGCGGACGATCGCGGCCCCGCCCCCCTCGGAAATTCATGGCATTCGCCCTCAGTGCGGAAGCAGAGCAGAAGCTCAACGATATCTTGTCGCGCTACCCCAATAAAATGGCGGCGTGCATCCCGGTTTTGCATCTTTGCCAAGAGGCGAACGACAACTGGGTTTCGGACGACGTGATCGAGTTCGTGGCGCAGCGCCTCGAACTCAGCGCGGCGCACGTCAAAGGCGTCGTGACCTTCTACACGCTGTTCAACCAGAAACGCCCCGGAAAGCATCAAGTTTGGGTGTGTCACACGCTGTCCTGCGCGCTGCGCGGCGGTGAGGACATCCTCCACCACTGTGAGAAGCGGCTCGGCATCCACGCCGGCGGCACCAGCAAGGACGGCAAGATCACGCTGCGCACGGCCGAGTGCCTGGCCGCGTGCGGCACCGCTCCCGTCATTCAAGTCGACAAGAAGTACTACGAGAACCTCTCGATCGCAGAAGTCGACCGCATCATCGACACGCTCGTGAAAGACGGCTGAGGCTCAAAAGCCCTCTCCCTGTAGCCCCCAGATGATCAAGCAGACCACTTACCTCAGTCACTCTTACGGAAAGCCCAACAGCTGGACGCTTTCCGCCTATGAATCCGCCGGCGGCTACCGCGGCGTACGCAAGGCTTTGTCGATGACCCGCGAAGCGGTCGTCGAAGAAGCCAAGAAGGCTCACGTGCGCGGCCGCGGCGGCGCCGGCTTCGATTGCGGCACGAAGTGGAGCTTCATGCCCAAAGAGAGCAAGAAGCCGCACTACCTCGTGGTCAACGCCGACGAAGGCGAGCCGGGCACGTTCAAAGATCGCTCCATCATGGAGATGAATCCGCACGCGCTAGTCGAAGGCTGCATCATCGGCAGCTACGCGATCGGCGCGCACGCTTGCTACATCTACGTTCGCGACGAGCTGCACCTGAGCAAGGAGCGGCTGTGGGGCGCGATCAAAGAGGCGAAGGCCAAGGGCTACCTGGGCAAGACTCCGTTCGGCAAAGATTACGAAGTCGAAGTCTACGTTCACACAGGCGCCGGCGCCTACATCTGCGGTGAAGAGACGGCCCTGCTCAACTCGCTCGAAGGGCGGCGCGGTGAGCCGCGCTTGAAGCCGCCGTTCCCGGCGCAATACGGCGCGTTCGGCTGTCCCAGCACGGTGAACAACGTCGAGACGCTGGCAATCATGCCGACCGCCTTCGAAATGGGCTGTGACGAGTTCAGCAAGCTGAGCGAGCTGCACTCCTTCAACGACGGCGGCGCGCGCTTGTTCGGCGTCAGCGGCCACGTGAAGAAGCCGGGCATCTTCGAAGCCTGCGTCGGCATCACCATGCGGGAGCTGATTTTCGAGCTCGCGGGCGGCCTGCCCGACGGGCGCTCGATCTTGGGCGTGATCCCGGGCGGTTCGTCGTGCCCGGTGCATTTGCCGGACGAGGTGCCGACCCTGCCAGCCGACGCGAAGTGGGATCCGTATCGCGGCAAATCGATCTTGGACATTCCGCTCGGCGTCGACACCTTCCGCAACGCGGGCAGCATGCTCGGCACGTGCTGCGTGACCGTGTTGAGCGACCGTGTGGACCCGGTGCTGGCGCTGCACAACGTGATGCGCTTCTACCGTCACGAGTCGTGCGGGCAATGCACGCCCTGCCGCGAGGGCTGCGGCTGGATCGAGCGCATCTTGAACAAGATCGTCGCCGGCAAGGGTTCGATCGCGGAGTTGGACGAAATCCACGAGATCGCGAACAACATCACCGGCAACACGATTTGCGCCTTCGGCGATGGCGCGGCTCAGCCGGCCCTGGCCTTCGTTCGCCGCTATCGCAAGCATTTCGAGGACTACATCGTGAGCGGCGGTAAGTCGCAGACGCGAAGGTTGACGCTATGACCGTGGGTAACGTTTTCTTCCTCGTGGCGAGCGCGGTCGCGCTGTTCGGCGCGATCATGACCATCGCCTCGCGCAGCCCGATCCGCAGCGCGGTCGGCCTGCTCATCACCATCGTCGGTATCGCGGCGCTGTTCCTGATGCTCAACGCCCAGTTTTTGGCCGCAATTCAGCTGATTGTGTACGCGGGCGCGGTGGTCGTGCTGTTCGTGTTCGTGATCATGCTGCTCGGCCCGGACGCGGGCGACGGTGAGGGCACGGTCGCTCGCGCGCGCCTGGCTCGCTACGGTGCCGGCGCGTTCTTCGTCTTGCTCTCGTTGGCCGCGGCGCACCTCGTGTCGCGTTCGGATCTGGTGGCCCATCGCTTCAAGGTCGCGCCCGCCGGTCACGGCTCCGTGGAGGGGATCGGCACGCTGCTCTTCAACAGCATGGTGATTCCGTTCGAGCTCGCGACTGCGCTGTTGATCGTCGCCGTGGTCGGGGCAATCGCCGTCGCTCGCGGCAAGCCGCACGTGCGGCGTGAGTCCAAGAGCGCGAGCCCCACGGCGCGCATGTTCCACGGCCCGCTCATGGCGCGTGACGCGCAGCGGCCTTTGCCGACCAAAGCCGAGCGCGCTGCCAAAGCCGCGGGAGGCGCCTGATGAACACGCTCGGATATTTCGTAGAGCAATACGTGATGCTCGCGGGCGCCCTGTTCACCCTGGGCTGCGTCGGCTTCTTGGTCCGGCGCAACGTGCTGGTTCAGCTGATGAGCATCGAGCTGATGCTCAACGCCGTGAACCTGATGTTGGTCGCCTTCAACCGCCAGCACATGGCCGATTTGAACGGCCAAGTGTTCGCCTTTTTCATCATCGCGGTCGCCGCGGCCGAAGTCGCCGTGGGTCTGGCGATCGTGCTCGCTTTCTACCGGCTGAAGTCCAGCGTCCAGAGTGACGAAGCGGACCAGCTCCGTCACTGAACCTTTAGGGCTTATCACTCATGCAAGCGATCGAGGCTCTGTTCCCCGCGCACAACTACACGCTGCTGGCGTTCATCGTGCTCTTGCCGCTCTTGGGCGCCGCAGTGAACGGCATCTTCGGCAAGCGGCTCGGCAAAGAAGCCGTCTCTCTCTTGGCGCTGAGCGTCATGGGCATCGCCTTCGTGCTGGCGGTGGTCACCTTCTTGGCGCTCGGGCACGCCCAAGAGGGCGAAGAGGCCGCGCGATTCTTTTGGAAAGGCTGGGAGTGGTTCAACCTGACCCGGTCCGATGGCAGCACCACCGTGCTGAACGTCGGCTTCTCGGTGGACGCGCTGAACGCCACGATGGCGCTGGTCGTCACCGGCGTGGGCTTTCTGATCCACCTCTATTCCGTCAGCTACATGGCGGAGGATCCGGGCTTTCACCGCTTCCTCACCTACCTGAACCTGTTCATCTTCTCGATGCTGGTGCTGATCCTCGGTGACAGCCTGCCGGTGCTGTTCGTCGGTTGGGAGGGCGTCGGTCTGTGCAGCTACCTGCTCATCGGCTTCTGGTTCGAAGACGACAAGAACGCGGCCGCCGGCAAGAAGGCGTTCGTCACCAACCGTATCGGTGACTTCGGTCTGCTCGTGGCGATGGGGCTTCTGCTCTATTACACGGGCGGTCTCGACTGGTCGACGATCGACAACAACGCCAAAAGCCTGCTGACGCCGATTCAGGTGTGGCCACTCGGCACCCACGTTCCGGCGGCCAGCCTAATCGGCGGCAGCTTCGAACACTGGATCAACCTGCCGCGCTGTGTGAGCGCGGCCACGCTCGTCGGTCTCGCGCTGTTCCTCGGTTGCGCCGGCAAGAGCGCGCAGCTTCCGCTGTATGTCTGGTTGCCGGACGCGATGGCGGGGCCAACGCCGGTCAGCGCGCTGATCCACGCGGCGACCATGGTCACCGCGGGCGTGTACTTGCTGTGCCGTCTGTCGTTCGTGATGGTGCTCAGCCCGGCGGCGATGGCCACGGTAGCGGTCACTGGCGCGCTCACGGCCATGTTTGCCGCAAGCATTGCCTTCGCGCAGCAAGACATCAAAAAGGTGCTCGCCTATTCCACCGTGAGCCAGCTCGGCTACATGTTCTTGGGCGTCGGCGTGGGCGCGTTCGCCGCGGGCTTCTTCCACGTCATCACCCACGCCTTTTTCAAAGCCTGCATGTTCCTCGGCGCCGGCTCCGTGATCCACGCCATGCACGCACGCATCCACGACACGGATGCCTCGCAAGACGTGCGCAACATGGGCGGCCTGCGCAAATACATGCCGATCACGTTCTGGACCTTCACCGCGGCCTGGGCGGCGATCGTTGGCTTCCCGCTGACCAGCGGTTTCTTCTCGAAGGACGAGATCCTGCTCCGCGCCTACACCTCGTTCGTCAAGACGCCGATAGCGACCCTGAGTGACGGGAATGGCCTCAGCATGGAGTCCTTCGTTTGGCCGACTTGGCTGGGCACCGCGCTGTACGCCGTTGGCATCCTCACCGCGCTGATGACGGCGTTCTACATGACGCGCCTGTACATCGGCACCTTCTTCGGTGAATTCAGAGGCTGGAAGATCGTCAAGAATTGGAAAGAGCCGGCGCACGCGCACGGCCATGACGATCACGATCACGGGCATCACCACCACGACCCGAGCGTTCCGCTCGAAGGTCCGACGCCGCACGAATCCCCGTGGCAGATGTGGCTGCCGCTCGCCGTACTCGGCTTCTTGGCCGCGTTCGCCGGCTGGCTGAATGCCCCGCTGTTTCACATCGAAACCATGCATCACTGGCTCGAGCCGGTGTTCGCGAGGGCCAGCGGCTCGGTCGAGTTGATCGAGGGCGCGGAGCACTTGGAGTACGCCTTCCTGGGCGCTGCCATCGCTGCCTTCGCCGGTGGCTCGGGCATCGCTTATTGGATCTACGCGCTGCAGAAGGGCAAGCCCGCGCAGTCCTTCGCCGAAGCCATGCCCGGCCTGCACGCGCTGGTGGTCGACAAGTGGCGCATCGACGAGATCTACGAAGAGTACGTGATCGGCGCGGTGGACTCGCTGGCCGAGTTCTTCGCCTGGGCCGACAAGTGGATCGTCGATTTCCTGCTGGCGCGGGTGACCGCGTTCCTCGTCTCGACCACGGGCACCGCGCTGCGCTTCGCCCAAACCGGCCGCGTTCAAACCTACGCGGCAGTCATGGTGCTCGGCTTGGGCGGCGTGGGCTGGTTCTTCGTCACGCCTCGTGCCGAAGCCAAGGTCGACGCCAACGACGATTCTGGCGTCTACAGCCTGACCGCGGCCGAGGGTCTCGGTTACAGCTATCGCTGGGACCTGAATAACGACGGCAAATGGGACGACAAGGGCGACTTTGGCGAGAAGACCCAGCAGTCGCTCAACTTGGCCGTGAAAGAGAATCGAACCGTTAGGCTCGAAGTGAAGAACGCGTTCGGCAGAACCGCGCTCCGCTCGTTCAACTTCGAGCGTCCCGCGCCCGACCGTTCGGGCTTCACCTCGCAGGCGGACGGAAATGCCGCTCCGGTGCGCCGAGTGGGCGATGTGCGTGTGATCCCGACGCCCCAGGAAAAGAAATGAATCCGCTGGCTCTAGCTCTGTTTCAATTTGCGCCGTACTTGCTGGCGTTCACGGTCGGCGCGCTCATCCCGCGTCGCCAAGGCACGCCCGAGCGCGTCGCGATCGGCATCGTTGCGGCGCTGTCGCTGCTGCTGATTCGTGGGCTCTGGCCGTCGGCGACGCCCGCCGCCGTGGACGAGAACGCCAAGGAATGGCCGTACCTGCTCAGCGTGATCGTATTCCTGCCCATCGTGGGCGCGATCTTCATGCTGTTCTTACCCCGGCAATCGCCGGTGATCTTGAAGCGCGTCACGTTCTTGATCCTCGGCGTCGACGGCTTGGTTTCGCTGGCGCTGTTGTCCACACCGATGACCCGCGGCTGGCACTACCAGCACATCGTGGAGTGGGTGCCGGCGTTCGGGATTCGCTACCACGTGGCGGTCGACGGCGTGAGCATGTGGCTGATTCTGCTGTCCACGCTGACCACGCCGATCGCAGCCTACGTGGCCTTCGGTTCGCTCAAGACGCGGATCAAGGACTTGTGCTTCGCGTTCCTGCTGCTGCACGGCGCGATGATGGGCGTGTTCGTCGCGCTCGATATGTTCCTGTTCTTCGTGTTCTGGGAACTGATGGTCGTGCCGATGGTCGTGATGATCGGCGTCTGGGGCGGCGCCGAGAAGATCAAGGCCGCGTACAAGTTCTTCTTGTACACGATGGTCGGCAGCATGCTGATGCTGGCCGCGATCTTGGTCTTGGTCTGGAACTACACCAAGCTCGCGGGCTACCCGAGCTTCGACTACCTGGCGCTCTCGCGCGTGGCGCTACCTCACACTGCCGCCTGGCTGTGCTTCTTCGGTTTCTTCTTGGCCTTTGCCATCAAGGTGCCGATGTTCCCGTTCCACACGTGGTTGCCTGATGCGCACGTGCAAGCACCCACCGGCGGCTCGATCATTCTGGCCGCGGTGCTGCTCAAGCTGGGCGCCTACGGCTACATCCGCTTCTGCATGGGCTTGCTTGGCGGCGTGGCTTGGATGTGCGCGGCGACCCTGGCCGGCTTCGCCATCGGCGGCGGCATCGTGTACGGCGCGCTCGTCGCCTGGAAGCAAGACGACGTGAAGCGTCTGGTCGCTTACTCGTCCGTCGCGCACATGGGCTTCGTGATGCTCGGCTTGTTTGCCGGCACGCAGGCGGGCATGGAGGGCGCGGTGCTGCAGATGCTGAACCACGGCGTTTCGAGCGGCGCGTTGTTCCTCTTGGTCGGCGTCATCTACGATCGCCGGCACACGCGCTTGGTTCGTGACTTTGGCGGGCTCGCCAAAGTCATGCCCATCTACGCCGCGATCTTCGTCACCGTCACCATGTCCAGCGTCGGCGTGCCGGGCACCAATGGCTTCGTCGGTGAGTTCATGGTCATCATGGGCACCTTCGTGTCTCAGACCTTGGGCGGGCAGGCGAAGCTCCAGGCCGGTTTGGCTTCGGCGGGCGTGATTTTGGCTGCGGTGTACATGCTGTCGATGGTGCAACGCGTGTTCTTCGGGCCGCTCTCGAATCCGAAGAACAAGCGCCTGACCGACATGAACGTGCGCGAGACCGTGGCCATGGCGCCGCTGATCGCGCTGATCTTCATCATCGGCTTGTTCCCGAACTTGTTCCTGAGCCGGATCAGCGACGGCGTGAGCGCCGCGCTCGAACGTTACAAAGACGGCCGTGAGGCCTACCTCGAACTCGGATCTTCGAACGCGGCCAGGCTGATGGACCGCAAGGGTGGCCCGCTGGAACAAGGCTACCCTGAAGCTCCCACCAAGAAGACCGACGCACCTGCTGCTGTCCAAGCCCAAGCGCTGAATGCGGAGGCGCCGTGACTCTCAACCTGCTGCTTGCTGTCTCTCCAATCCTGGCCGTCGCCATCGGCGGCCTGCTCCTCATGCTGGCCGAGGCGTTCGGCAAGCCGGTCGCGTTGACGGGTGCCCAAGCGGGCATGGTGTCGACCGATGCCGG
>Ga0134124_10003809_pt1 | contig 12113 bp, 18 predicted proteins | sample KB304_FD_96880 | JGI IMG/M metagenome (GOLD analysis project Ga0134124, IMG submission 96880) | Terrestrial soil microbial communities without Nitrogen fertilizer from Kellogg Biological Station, Michigan, USA - KB3-0-4 | ecosystem: Environmental > Terrestrial > Soil > Unclassified ... | reverse complement strand
TTGCCGAGGTCCTGCAGCGACGCGCCGGCGACCTCCCCAGCAAACTGCAGCGCGGAGGCGTGCTCCACGGTGATGCTCGTGATCTCCGAGAAGTCGTTCAGCGCCGATCCGGCCTCGATCGCTTGAAACACCATCGCGCCCATGACGCCGACGACCGCCGCCCCTGCGATGCCGAACGGCCCGAGCGCCTCGATGGCGGCCGTTTTGACCGTGCTCGTGAGCCGCTGAAATTGCTCCTCCGCACTCCCGCCTTCGATCGCTGACTGCTTAAGGGTCCCGGACACCTTCTGAACGGACCCCTCGACCGACGTCAGCGCCGCGACGCCGCCGCTGGCATCGCCCGTGATGCGAAGCAGGAGTTCTTCGGCTGCGCTCAGGCCCATTTCAGACCAGATCCATCACGAGCAGGAGGATGGCCGCGAACCAATCGGGCTCGCCGCCCTGAGCCTCGCGCAGGTGCCGCCAGGCCTCGTTCTGGCCGTACTCGGCGAGCGCGCAATCGAAATCGAGGGCGACCATTGGGTCAGTCATTCCCAACAGCGACGAGGGTCTCGTCCCGTACCGGCGCGCCGTCTTGTCCAGGAGGAGCGCTGCCGGATTCGTCGCCACGAAAGGTCGCCCCCCAGTCAGGGGTCAGCGAAAAGGTCGCATCGAAGATTGCTTTGCGTACCGGAAAGGGCAGATCGCCGACCCAGATCGAGCCGTCATCCTCGTTGTGCTCATGGAGGACGACACGCGGCGAGACGACCGCCTCGCACACGAACTCATCGAGCATGGCGCCGACCGCCTCCGCACGATCGCGGAGAGTCGGCAACGGGCGATTGTCGATGACGTTCCCGCTCTCCGCCTCGTTCAGTTGCGCGGTGATCTCCCGGACCCGTTGCAGCGCCGGCCAGGTCATGAACCCGGACAGGACCATGTGCACGAGATCCGGCTTGCGGCACTCGAAGATCAGATCGGTGCCGGGCACAGTCACGGAAACGGTTTTCGGAGTTTTGAACCGGCGTTTGATGTCAGCGGCTGTCGATGCCATAGGGCCTCACACGCCCCGGTCAGAAGAAAAAGTCGGCGAGAGTCGAGCCGGGGCCGTCTCTCGCCGACTGCGCCACAAATCGGCAACGGTGTGAGCGCCGCCGGTCCCGGTGACGCGCGGTTCTCACCGTCAATCGAGTTAGAGCTCGTAGATCCACTGAAACATGCAATCGCCCGCCGTCCGAGACGTGTCGGCGAGCGCCGTGAACTCGACCTGAGACATCCCGGGCTTCGTCCGTGAGAACGGAAAGTTCATGCCCTTCGACGGGTAGGCGAGGTACATCATGATCAGGAGGTACTTCGCCGGGTTCACGCGCTGCCGGGCAGTCACCACCACGGTCTGCTTGAGACAAGCGAACGCGCCGGAGCCGCTGCCAGCATAGAACGCTTCCTTCGTGCCGTCCGTGAACTGCCCGATATTGTCGAAGGCGGTCTTGAGGGCGATGACGGTCGCTTCCTGCGCCGTGAACGTCAGCTTGCACTTTTCCTGCGTGAGGAACACGTCGACACCGGCGTAGAACTGTTCCGCCTGGATCTCGGACTTGGTTGCCTCGTAGCTGAAGACTGTGTCGCCATTCGTCAGGCCGATCTCGGTGCCGGTCGCCGGGACACCAGCCGTGTGCGTCAGGAAGGTCGGCGGAGCACCGCTCGCGGGCGCCGTCACGCCGACGAAGAGCCGGCACGGGCCGACATGGATGCGGTTCGGAGAAAAAGCCATGGCCTATCGCTCCTCGTCTGTGGGCGCTTCTGCGCTGGATGGCGGCGCTGCTGCCTGCTCGATGATCTGCTGCTCTTCCAGAAGGCGCTGCTCGAGCCGCGTGAGCAACGCGCGCGCGTCGACCATCCGGTTCTGGAGGAGGGTGATGCGTTCGTGCGGGCGGAATCGTTCCAGATCCCGTTCGTCGGCTTCGGCATCCACCAACACGACGGGCGCGCCAGTCTCATCCACTTCTTGGACCAGGCTGCGCACAATCGAGTCTTCGCCGATATGGCGGGGCAGCTCGACGATCGCGCCCGCCTCAAAGAGCGTGCCCTCGTGAGGCAGCACGGAACCGTCCCGAACTTTGTACCGTGGCATGGCCTTCTCTCCCCTTACGACGTGGTACCAATCCTGAAGACGCCGACTGTCAACGACGTCACACCGGAGTACGTGATCTGACAGTTGCCATTCGCGTCCCGGAACCGAAACAACGAGGTCGGCCCGATGATGCACAACTTGCCCGCCAGAATCGCAAAGGTGAGGTTGTGCGCCGCGTTCGTAATCCCGAAATTGTCCGGGCCAGCGACCAGCGTCACGGTGATGGTGCCGCCGCTGCCGTTGTTCACGACCAATACTTCCTTGCCCGTCATGAAGAACGAATCGCCGCCACCATTGGCGGCCACGAGCAACGAGAGGATGTCCAAGTTGCCGGCGTCCGGCCCTTGCGCGATCCCTGTGAGCAATGCCATCAGTCGCTCCCCTACTGCGTCGGGTATCCGCTCGGCAGCCCGAGCGTCCGATAGATCCGGACTTCGGCCTCGACCATCGCCCAGACCTGCGCGCTGTCGAACGCTTCGTCATACGTCCGCTGCGTGACCCGCGTATCGACCGCCAGGTTGCCGCGCGTCCGATCAATCCCGATCGCCGTCTCGATGTCCGCGCAGCCGCGGAAGAACTCCTGCATTCGACTCTCATCGATCGTCGGATCCGACCGGTTGATCCAGTGGATCACGACCGGCATCGTCAGGAGAAACTGATCCATCCCCGGCGTGCCGCCGAGCAAATAGTCCACGGCGCCGCTGTACTCCCATCGCTCAGGCCGCTTCTCGAGCACCAGGAACGGCCGCGCACCGTTCGGGTCGACGAGCTCCTCGACGCCCTGGTTCGGGTCGAGCTTGACCGCGAGACCCGCGACGTCGTGGAAGTAGCCGTCATGGATCGAAATCTGGCGGAGGGCCGTCTGGAGGTCGAGCATCACGAGGTACTCAATTGGCTCCGGCATCGCCTACCGCCTCGACCGAAGCCCCTGCGCCGCCGGACGACCATTCGAGCTCGTGGCGCATATTCGGCACCAGGACCTCGCGCGCGCGTGCCAGGCCGGCCGGCCGATACTTCCCGAAGACGTGTCCGATGGAGGGCCCGAAGAGCTCGCGAATGCCGAGCCGCGCGCGCGCCTTGCGAATGAACACGCCGCGATGACCGGAGGGCATCGTCGCGATGAAGGCTGATTGGATCCGATCGCGCGACCCGGAGAGCTTGTACGACACGCCGCGGCCACGGCCGCGTGAGGGTTCTGGGCCGCTCGCGCCGAAGGCGATCAGGGGAGTCCGCTTCAGCTTCGCGCCAAGCGTCGCTTCTGGACGGTCCGGTACCGCTTCGCGGAGACTGAGCGCGTCACGGACGACTTTCGAGGCGAGCCCAATATCACCCGCGATCTCACGCACCATGACGGTGCGGACGCTCCCGATCGTGCGGTTGATGGCCCGTGCGAGCGCGGATGGGATCTTCTCTGCGCGCCCCCTGAAGCTGGCCATCGCCGCCGGTGCCCCGTCGATGCTGACCTGAATCATAGAGTGATGTCCGTCGCCACCAGGTGGACGCGAAACTCGTCGACTTCCGCCGGCCGACTGAATCCATCCATGCGCCAATCGGTCGGCGTCCCGCCTTGGAGCTCCGGCGCCGAGATCACCGTGCCGCGTGGGAGGCTCGTGAGACTGGCCGTCCGTTTGATCGCCATCAATCTCCGCGGCTCGCGCCGCTGAAAATCCGTCCCGATCGGCCGGGATTCATCTGGCGGCTGATCCATCCAGATCCCGATCGCGGCGATCGGCGTATCGTCCGGTACCGGGCGCGTGATGGTGATGTCGACCCCGATCGTGTCGAACATCACCGTTTGCGCCTGCGCGCGGAGCGCGTCGACGTCCATACAGGGAGCCTGCCTTTACGTCGCGACTGGGAGATAGGCCCCGATCTTCATCTTGACGGTAGGGCTCGGATTCGACGCAGCTTCCACGGCGACCCCGACCTGTTGCTGCGCGGTTGTCGTCTTGTTGACGACCTTGTTGACTGAATCCCAGAACAGCCGATCGCCAACCGAGATGGCGAGAGCCGAGGTCTTCCCGATCGTCACCACACCATCGACGACAAACTCGCCGACGGCGCCGTTCAAGACCGTGCCGGTGGCCACGCCGAACAAGCCGGCCCCGAATAAGAATCCAATACCGGACGCCACGTCGGCGCTCGGCGTGAGGGCCAGCACGAGTCCATCCTGAACATAAGTCTTCATAGCATTCAGCTCCTCGATTGACTCGCGTTACGCGCCGGCGTTCTTGTAGGCGGCGCGCGGGTCGGCAGCCTTGAAGGCCACGTCGATCCGGCACCGGAACTTCATGCCGTCCACGTCGAAGCCTTCCATCTGCGTGACCAGCGGACCTTCCTGCCCGTCGAGGATCCCGTGATACAGGACCGGCGCTGACGCCACGTCGGTGGCGAGGTACCACGCGGTCGCGCTCGAGACGTCCAGCCGTGGCTCGACGACGGTGGTCAGTGGGGTCCGGCCACCGGCCCCGAACGGGTTCACGTTCGACGACTGGGCCGGAGTGATCTGCGTGACGAACTGATCCGCGATCGTCTCGAGCGCCGCCGGCACGATGAGGTATCGCGCCGACAGGTTGAGCGGGGTCACGTTGTCGATGCCCTTCTGGTTGCGGAGCGCGGCGCGACCGACGCCGAGCGACGCCACAGAGATCACCGTGCCGGACGACGTCAGGTTGGCGTGACCAGTCGGCCACGCAGCGGACGCAAAGAGCGCCACGCCGTCGCCCATCGTCGGGTTGGTGGTGATCTGCGCCCAGGCGAGATCCGATTCGATGTCGCGCGCCTTTCGGCCAAACGCCGCCGGCACCTCGCCGAAGGCGTTCAGATCGTCGTTGATCAGCGCCTGACGGGTGATGCCGAACATGCGGCCGTACGTCTTGAGCTGAATGGATTCCTTCGCCTCGCCGATCGTCCCGAAGGTGTACTCGCCGTGCTCCAGAATTTCGAGCAGCGCCGGCGCGTCGCCGACCTGGAGCTGGCGCGAGGGCTTGAAATCCGAGAGCGACACCAACCGCGAGATCGACTGCCATGTCTGCGGCGCCGCCTCATAGGCCGCCCGGAGGTTCTTGTTGGCGGCGTCTTCGAAGAGACCCGGAAAGTCCGTCGTCGAATGAAAGCCAGTGCGCGCGAGCAGGATTTCGACCAGCCGCGATCGATCGAGATTGCTCGTCCGCACGCCTCGGGCATTGAGGAAGGCGCGACCGATGTCCAGCAGGCTCATGCCGCGGTAGCGGCGGCCGTTGTCGTCGAGCTTGAAGCGGTCCGGCGCAGTGCGGTGCAGCAGCGCGTTCTCGATGCCAGACCGGACATGCACCAGCGGATCGTCCCCGACGATGACGTCGTTGGATCCTGACGGAATCGGCCCTGGTCCTCGGTCCTGGCCGCCACGCTTGGCGAGCTCCGTGAAGACGCGCGTCTGCGCATCGACCAGGGAAAGGCCCTCCGCGACGAGCTTGTCCGCGAACGACTGCGGTAATCGGGCGGCGCGACAGGCGAGCGTGATGCCCTGGCAGCGCGCGCGCTCGGCGTTCACGCCTTCATCGCGTTCGTTGGGTTCGTCCGGATCGACTGTGTCCGTCGAGGGCTGGTCTGGTTCGAGGGGATCATCCTGGACGATCGTCTCTGACAAGCCCCGCAGATTGCGATCGATGTCTTCGACATCGGCCATTTTGGTATCGAAGGACGCGCGGGCCTCATCGTTTGCAAAGTTCCCGTCAGCACCTTTGAGCGCTGACGCCTCTCGCAGCAACTTCGCGCGTTTGTCTCGCAGCTGTTTCTTCGACATGAAAAGACTCCTCGTTACCGAGCCATCGCCAGACGTAACCGGCGCACGCGATCGGCGTCGCCGAGATCGTGCGTGACAATCACACACGGATTGGTGTTGCGCTTGTCACCAGAACGTACTTGAGCACCGGCATCAGCCGGCATAGGCACCATCGAGATTTCAAACGGTTCCCAATCTACGGCGGTCCGGATCGGGACCTTGTTGTCGCCGCCTTTTTCTTCTTCGAACCGATAGACCTTGTAGCCGACGCTCACGTTCTTGATGATTCCGTCGCGCACGTCCTGAAAGATCGGCTCGACGGCGTCACGCTTCGAAAACCGTACCGTCGCGCGACCCTCGCTGCCATCGACGCTGGCGCTTTTGGGTTCCACGACGCCAATTTGATCGGAGACGCTCCAGGCGGAATGGGCATCGAGCAGCGGCGCACCGGCGTTCAAGCGCCCCAGCCTGACGGACCCCTTTTTCAGCGAGAGCTGCTCGATGTAGCGGTCGCCGGTCCACCAGTCCATGCGTTCCACGCCGGCGCCGGTGGAGAAAATCAGTTCAACTGTTCGATTCTCGACATCAACCGACCCGACACCCGCCCGGACGCAGAGCGGCGGCAGATCGACGGTTCGCGGTTGCAGCGCAGATTCGGGCTTCTTTTGACGCGGTGCGCCTCGCATAGAGGCACGATGCGCGCAACGGGGATACCTTGTGAAGGGAGTAGCCTACCGATTGGACGTAGATGGTGACGATTGGTGACGGTTGCGTGTCATAGACCGAGTTCGACCCATCCGACGTGTTTGACGTCTCGCGAGAGATCGTGATCGACATATGGCTGGAATCCAGCCTTCTTCGCATGGACGCAAAACCACACGTCTTCGCTGACGTGCTGCTCGCTCTCCTCGTCCCACGGCGTCGGGAACCACGGCGGGTCGAGCGCGCGAAAGACCTGCGCCGAGATGAGCACCACGCCGCAGCCGACGACGTGAACGGGTTCGAGGCCTGTACGTTCCTGGGAGGGCACGTAGGAGCCGTCCGAATAGCGCGCCGTGGTGCCCTGTCCGCCGCGCGGCACATAATTCGCGCCGACGATGTCGACGTGATGCGCGAGGAGCCGTTCGAGCGTGTCCGGTGGGAATCGCATATCACTGTCGATCATCAGGATGTGGGTCGCGCCGTTCGAGAGCGCCCCCTTGACCATGGCGTGACGAAGGTTGCCGAGCATCGATCCGAGCGACATCCCGTATTGCACGCTTGGATCCCGGCGAATGAGTTCGACCAGGTCGTACGTGTACATCGCGTGCACGCCATCGCGTGAGGGGGTGACGATCGCTGGAGCTGGGCAGACACGCGGCTCGGTCATCGCGCTCTCAGCTTGAGTCATTCGACCGGACGACCGTATCGCCGCGCGTCCTCGATGGCGATCCGGAACTGCCCGCCTGGCAATCGTGAGGCCGGCAGGGCACCTTTCCGGATGTCCCGATAGATCGTATTCAGATGCACGTCCCAGTACCGGGCGAGGTACGACGGAGACACGTAGCGGGTCGTGTCGTCGTCGCCCTGCCGGTTCCTGGAAATCCACGCCATGTCTATTCCTGCAGCGCACGCAGCGCCGCCGCCCAACCGCGCCGGTAGCAATCGGCGCAGTGCGGGCGTGAATCCTGCGGGATGGTGGCGTGCAGCTCCGCGATCCGCGCGCGCAACGCCTTGAGTTCGTCGTGCGCGACTTTCTTCGCGCTTCCGATCTCACGATTGCTGAGATCGATCGCGCGCTCGGGATTCTCGATCTGCTCGGGTTTGACAGCCACCGATTTACGTCTCCTGTGCGGGCGCAACAGTCGGCGTCCTCGCCGCGGTGCTCGCCTCGCGCGGTTGTCCGGCCTGGGTCGTCATGCGGGGATCTGAATCGAGAACGATGCCGAGCGCGTCGAATTTCTTGTTGTCGGCCGCCATCTCGGCGAGGACTTCGTCCGGATCGTAGCCGCGCTCGCGCACCGACTCCGACCAGGTCTGCAGTCCGCCGCGGATGTTGCGCTGGAACGCCAGCCCCTCAGCCGACGGATCGATGAAGGGGGCCGGCGGGGCCGTCCAGGTCGCACTCGGTGCCGGCTCGCGCACCTTGCTCATGATCAGCGCCGCCTCCATCGCCCAGCCCCAGACCGGCTGACAGAACTGCGGGACAAGCGTCCGCCAGCGCCAGTCGTCCAGGCGAGACTGATGCGCGAGACGCGACATGCGCGCGGCCGAGAACGGGAGGTTTTGGTAGTCGCCAGTAAAATCTTCGTGCGTCAGGCCGATCCCGACGGCGATCGCATGCAACGTAACGCTGGAATAGTCGGCGAATTCGGCGACGCGGGGCGGATCCACGACACTGATCGACCGACCTGGCGGCATATTCATGATCATGCCGGGTTCAAGGCTGTCGATCTGCGGCTGCGCGGTCGTGTCATCGACGGTCCCAAGCGGCGCGGCTGTGCCGTCCACATCGCTCGTGAGCACCGCAAGGCACGCGGCGATCTTTTGTTTCATCAACTGCGCGTCGTCGTACTCGTCATAGTCCTTCATTTTCACGAGCACCGGGGCGAACCAGGTCGCGGCGCGCACCTGTCCGACGCGTTCCTGATGAAAGATATGGAGGACATCCTCCGCACTGATGCGGACCGAGGCCCCCGCCGACATCGCGGTCGCGTCGCCAGGATGTTCTTTGAACAACCAGTACGCCACGCGCCGGCCGATGGCGTCGAACTCGACGCCATGCACGATCCGTCCACCGTTCGGCAATCGGACACCAGTTCGCGCCGTGTCGATGTAATCCGGTTCGAGTAACTGGATCTGAAAGGGTAACGGCAGGCCATCGCTGGGTAGCCGGAACCGACGGCGGACGAGGACCTCGCCGGATTCAACCATCGAGCGCTGCACGAGTTTTTCGAGGCCGTAGAAATCATGACGGCCATCGGCATCGCAGGCGGTCGTACCAGCCCACGCCTTCCAGATGTCGGCCGCCGCCTTGTTGTTCGGGAACGGTTTTGGCACGATCCCGTACCCCACAACTTGATTCGCGATCGTGTCGAGCGCATTGTCGGCGTGGCCATTGTTCCGCACGAGATCCCGCGCCGACTGACGTAGGCGCGCGAGACTCGGCGCGACGTCCGCATTCACGTCGCCGCTCGGGCGCTTCCAGCCCTGGGTCCGCCTGCCGCCTGACGCCGCTTCATAGTGCCGTACAAGCAGGTCTGCAGCGACGCGGGCGCGAATCCGTCGCAGCCCGCGAACCGGAGCCAGATAGCCGATCGTACGATCAAGCCAGGTCGGAGTCATGCGTTGGTCCTCGCAAACTCGCCGTTGGCCTTACCTTCGAGTCTCATCAAAGCCCTTTACTTGTGGCGGCGAACCGCATGCTGGAAGGGATTCCGGCGCCTGTGTCCAAGTTGCGCTCCATGTATGCGAGTTGCTCGCGCATCCCCTCGAGGGTCTCGAATCGGTAATGCTTGTCGCCAATGTCCATCTCGAGGACGCCGGGATTCTTGAGCATCGCCTCTTTGAAGGCGTCGATCTCTGCCTGCGAAAACGTGATCGGCATCAGCGATTCCCTTTCAGCCAGCCGCGATTGCGCGGCGCAAACCATGACGATCGCCTCGTCGGCGCTGATGGCTTGGATGACGTTGACGGCGCCGTCGCGATCGGCACAGGCGCTGGCGGAACAGGAGCCGTCGGTTGACCAACGCGCTGCTCGAGCGTCGCCCAGTCCGATTCGCGGAATCGGTCAAGCCCGACGAGGGCCGCGGCGGCGCGCGCGTAGACGCGACAGTCGAGCGCGTGATTCTGTCGACCGGGGATGAGTTCCCAGACGAACTTCACGAACCCGCCGCGGACCTTCGTCGCGACCAGGTGCTCGGCCGTCAATTGCATGAAGAAATCTTCACCGTACTGCGGGAACTGACAAAAGCCTGGCGCCATGCCCTCACCGCGCGCGAGCGCTTCATCCGTCGGCTGAAACAGCTGCAGCCAGCCATAGAGCTCGCTCTTCGCGATGTTCGGCGCGACGGGCCAGACCTTGTACCCGCGTTTCAATTTCTTCCCATTGATCGCGATGTCGACGGGTGACGGAGTCCCGATGAGGACGCTCGCGGTGTCCACGCCTTTGACGGCGACGACCTGCGACATCGGTTTGCGGCGCGCCCAGTTGTAGACCGTCTGCGTGTTGAAGCCGCTGTCGACAGCCATCATGGCGCAGCGGAGCTCGACGCCCGACGGCGTCGGGAACGAGCGCGTCAGCAGCGCGTCGATGTGTGGCCACGGTCCGCGCTCGGTCATGTCGGCGGTGTCGCCTGGGATCGTGCCGATGTCGACCGACCAGGAACACTTCCCGCGGCCCCAGCCGACGACCTCGTAAATCAGCCGATCTTTCTGGACGTCGACGCCGATCGTCAGGAACAAGACGCCTGGCGGGCACGTGCCGATCTCATACATCGCGCGTCTCTGATAGAGCATCTCCCACGGCGGTGCATCGCCTTTGGCCTTCCACGTCTCTCCGAGCACGGTGTTGACAAATGTTTTTAGCTGCTCAGATCCGGCCGCGTTTGCTTCGAGGAACTCCGTCGCAATCTGCCCCCATGTCGCGTTGGGCGAAAAACTGTAGGCGGTCCAGAGATGAAAACTCGCGTGACCCGTAAACGGCGCATGCGGGCGCCATTCACCCGCGGTGATCATCGCCATCTTGTGTTCGGGTTCGATGGCCCCGCCGCACTCGCGACAGACGAAATGCGCGGCCTCTGGCTTTCCTTTCGGCCACGCCATGAAGTGCCCGACCGGCGCACCGCTCGCGTCGACCGCTTTCTCGGTGAACACGAGATACGCCATCTCGCCGCAGTGTGGGCACGGCACGTAGTAGCGACGCTGATCGCCGGCGAGGTACAGCCGCTCGATCCGACTCACGCCCTCGAGGAGCGGTGTGCTGCCGGCGATGATCTTCCGATTCCAGAAGGTTTCCGTGCGCCGAATGCCCAGACGAATCGGATCGCCTTCCGACCCTGCGCTGAGTGGATACGCGTCCGTTTCATCAAAGGCCATCACGCGCCTGGTGACGCGACGGAACCCGCGGCCGCTGTTTGCGCCGATCACGGAGATGATGCCGCCGGGAAACCGCTTGTGCAGGATGGTGTTGTTGCTGTCGCGCGTCTTCGCATCAGGGATGAGGGAGGCAAGTACTGGACAGTCGCGCAGCATCGGCGCGATCTCTTCCTTCGAGTAACCCTGCGCATCATCGAGCGTCGGCTGCACGATGGAGATCGGACACGGGTCCTGATGAATAAACGATGCGACCGCGGCGCCGAGCATCTTTGTGTACCCGACGCGTGCGGACTTCATGAACGTGACTTGCTCGACGTGCACATCCGTCATCGCGTCGAGCGGTTCGCGTTGGTACGGCCTGGTGTGCCACCGACCCGGATCGGCCGCGGACTCGGGCGACAGGTAGAAGAACGCGTCCGCCCATTCAGAGCCCGTCGCTCGCCGCGGCGGACGGCACAAGCCCATGACGCGCATCCGAATGGCGTCCACATCAGCGAGCGCCTGCGCGCGGAGCTGCATCACGCCGCGGCTCCCTTCGTGGCGGCACCCTTCGGCGCCAGCGCTTCCAATTGCTGGACGATGATGTCGTTCAGCGTGGCGAGCTGCGCATGCGTCAGGTTCGGATCGGCCGTCTTGAATTTGCTCGGCACGCTCAGCATCGCCGTGCGCACGCGGACGACGATGTCCGCCCAGGTCGACTCGACGACGCGCGCCGGCACGAGTTCGCCAGCCTTCGTCCGATACTCGAGCTCCACGAGATCCGCTCGAGCATTCTTCTCGCGCGTCGACGCCGCCGCCAACGAATGATCGTTGCCAGGGTGTGCGACGGCGGCCCTAGACGACGGTGTGACAGCGGCAGCGGCCTGCGCCTTAACGGTGCCTGGCGCCTTCGATAAATCGGTGTTCCTCGCCCATTCGGCATCAGCCCGGGCAGCGTCGATGATCTTCGGCTCCCCGTCGACGTGCACGACGGACTTCACTAAGCGCTGCGTCTTGATGGCCCGCGAGACGGCCGGCGTGTTTCCGCCGGGCAAACCGAGCGCCTTCCGGTGCCGACCGTACGCCTTCAGCGACAATGGGGCGCCCGCAACCGCTTTAGGGGTAGCCACTTGGCGACCTCGGTATCTGGCTTATTTCTGCGCCCGATTCACCCGCTTTTCGAGG
>Ga0134124_10003808_pt1 | contig 12115 bp, 14 predicted proteins | sample KB304_FD_96880 | JGI IMG/M metagenome (GOLD analysis project Ga0134124, IMG submission 96880) | Terrestrial soil microbial communities without Nitrogen fertilizer from Kellogg Biological Station, Michigan, USA - KB3-0-4 | ecosystem: Environmental > Terrestrial > Soil > Unclassified ... | reverse complement strand
TGGCGGGCGATGCGCTCGATCTCGCGGCGCTTGGCGGCCTCTTGCGCGGCGGCAACCCAAGTGCACGATGGGTATGGGGCGCGATCGGCGCGGTAGCGGGCGTGACGCTGGCAGATATCCTCACGGCGCGTTCCCTTGGCCAAGTCCCCGATACCGAGCAAGGCAAGGTGGGTCCGCGGGGCGCGTCCGGCCGACCAAAAGCATGGGCGGGAGAGAAGACGGAAGCCGTCGAGTTCGAGCCCGATTTCGAATTGGACCAAGCGACCCAGGAAGTAACGTTCGAAGCTGACCCCAAATTGGAAGCCGCCGCCTCCTTAGCGAATTAACGCGCAGCCAATAGAGCCGAACTGGCGACGGGGGACCAGTTCATCATCAGCGACCTGCTTGGTAGCGACCCGCGTGGATGCCTATCCGGATCGTGCAAGGCAACCCCCGCCGTCCTTTATTCCTCAGCTCTCCTGATCGGCGGCATTCGCCTTTTCCTGCGCTCTCGGGTCGACATCGCGCGGAATCGTTAGGCCGCTTTCAGGATCGCGCTTCATATCATCCTTATCGAGAACGTCCCGAGGACGCCGGGCATCGCCCTCCGCCTGGTGCTCGGTCGAGATGTTAGGATTTGGCTGGGTCTTGGTCGGGGCTTTATGATCGGGCATGCTTCGAACTCCTTCGCGGGGAAAACGAAGGCATCACATGCCCGTTCCGATCCTCAGTGGAGGATCTGGACGACATCCCGGAAATGAAGTTGATGGACCATGTTGCAGGCATCGTCTTCGACATCGAGCCGCATGTTGAGTGGCAATCTCCCCTCCCGCACTTCGCCGGCCAGGACATCCCGCGCCGCTAAAAGCGCCCGTTCACGCGCGGTCGAGAGCTCCGACAGCTCAACCCCCTCGACGTCGCGGACGAGCCGCTCGCCGTCCCAGAGATGAAAATGAAACCTTGCCATATCTCTATGCCCCAACGGGCTGCCTCCCAACGCAACTCTCTTACTTACATCGCGTATAATGTAGCGGATCGGCCAAAGCGTTGGTAATAGGTGATTGTCCTTATGGTCTTCCCGTTGCGTGCCGATGTGAGACAATCTTGTTCAAGAAAGTGCGGATTTCCGTGCGCACCGCGTCTCACAGGGCGCTGGCCAAGCTGCCGGTTTTGGATCGCCGCGGAACAATGCTAGCAGGATTTGGAATCGGGCGGGGTCGGCAACGTTGCGTAGACATAAAGTTCTGAGTGTTCTGCTTCTTCTTGCTGGAGGAGTAACATGTGCCCTTGCCGCTCCTCCTGCACAGCCGGCAAAGAACGAATTCCGAGCGAGGCTGATCGGCGCGGTCGTCGTTCCTTCCATGGGGGATGGCGATGGCAACGGCCTTGTAACCGTTCGCATTGATCAGGCGAAAGCTCAGCTTTGCTATACCCTCACAGTCGCTGGACTGGAGGATGTCACGGCCGCGGCCATTCATAAAGCTTTTGTCGGCTATGCGGGGCCGTCGGTGCTCGCGCTGACGCCACCCACGACGGGATCGAGCCAAGGGTGCGTCCCAATCACGCCCGATTTCATGGCAGAGATGTTGGCCGCGCCTTATGATTTCTACGTTTCCGTAGATACCGAATCGTATCCGGGCGGCGCGTTGCGTGGACAACTCCGCCGTTGAGCGCGTGCCGCCTTCGCAATCGCTCAATTGCTCGACCGCTCAACTGCCTTGCCGACCGATTGCACATCCCGGCCGACGCCGCGAACGGTGTTGCAGCCCACGAGTAACGTCGCAGCGGCCGCAAGAAAGATCAGGGGTTTGAGCATGGCTTATCCTTCGTGACCGTTGTTTCGCTGCCATAATCATCCCTGCGCCTGAACATTCAATGACCAGCCTTCCGCACAGGCCGTTGGGATTTGACCGAAGCCGCTCTAAAGGGGCGCGTCCCGTATAAAGAATCGCGAAGGGGTAAGATGATGGGAAAGCCATTGCGTGCTGCGCTGGCGGGCCTCGGCACCGTCGGGGCCGGCGTGGTCCGGTTGCTTGATACCAATCGGGCATTGATCGAGCGGCGTGCCGGACGTCCGGTCGAGATTGTTGCGGTTTCCGCCCGCGATCGCGCGCGTGATCGGGGCGTGGATCTTACCCGTTTCGAATGGGTCGATGACGCGGCCACCCTGTTCGAGCGCGATGACGTCGATGTTGTTGTCGAATTGATTGGCGGATCGGATGGTCCTGCGCTCACGCTCGCAAGAGGAACATTGGGCGCAGGAAAGGCACTGGTGACGGCCAACAAGGCCATGATTGCGCATCACGGCGTCGAACTGGCTGAGCTCGCCGAAGCAAGCAGTACCGCGCTTAAATATGAAGCCGCGGTGGGCGGCGGCATCCCGGTGATCAAGGGCCTGCGCGAAGGTACGGCCGCCAACCAGATTGCACGGGTCTACGGCATCCTCAACGGCACCTGCAATTATATCCTGACCGCGATGGAAGAGGCAGCGCGTGACTTTGCGGACGTCCTCGCGGAGGCCCAGGCCTTGGGCTACGCAGAAGCTGACCCGAGCTTCGATATCGACGGCGTCGATGCCGCGCATAAGCTCTCGATCCTCGCCAGCCTGGCCTTCGGCACACGGCTCGATTTCAACTCGGTCGCGATCAGCGGCATTCGCCACGTGATCGCTGCCGATATTTCCGAAGCGAAAGCATTGGGCTTTCGCGTGCGGCTGGTCGGGCTGGCCGAAGCGACTGGGGAAGGGCTGTTCCAGCGCGTCCATGCCTGCCTCGTGCCCCTGGTTCATCCGATGGCGCACGTCACCGGTTCGCTTAACGCGATCGTCGCCGAAGGCAATTTCGTCGGCCGGCTCGTGTTCGAAGGGCGCGGCGCCGGCGAGGGGCCGACCGCTTCGGCCGTCGTGGCCGATCTGATCGACATCGCTCGCGGTGAGTTCGGGCCCGCCTTCGCCATGCCGGTTGCGAGCCTATTCGAGCCGGGTATCCCTTCCTTCGGCAAGCGGCGCGGACGCTACTATCTCCGCTTCGCCGTACCGGATCGGATTGGTGTGCTGGCGGAAATCACGGCCGCCATGCGCGATTCCGGCGTTTCGATCGAAAGCCTGATCCAGCGCGGTACCGACCCCGGAGGTGAGGTGCTGCTGGTGATGGTGACGCACGATGCGCCCGAATCCGCGATCGCCGCCGCCCTCGACCGGCTCGAAGGCTCGCAGAGCGTGAGTGGCAAGCCGATGCTGATGCACATTCTCGATGTCTAGGCCGCAATGCACTTTCACCCTTTCCTAGCCGGTCGATCCTAGGGACTGCGGTCCTGGGCGTCCAAGACCCGACTGGGACGATGCAAAATATGGCAAGCTGCCGCGCCGGTCTCGACAATGTAATTGACCTCGCCTAACCGCCCGTCATCTACCAGGGAGTTTGAGTAAGATGGTAAAGGCTAGCAAGGCGCTCGACAGGGTTCTCGTTCTGGAAATGGTACGCGTCACCGAGGCTGCGGCCATCGCTGCCTCGAAGATGATCGGAAGAGGGGACGAGAAAGCAGCTGACGCCGCTGCCGTCGAAGCGATGCGGACAGCCTTCAACGGTCTCGAATTCGATGGCACGGTGGTGATCGGCGAAGGCGAACGCGACGAGGCACCGATGCTCTACATCGGAGAAAAGGTCGGCAGCGCAATCGGCACCGGGCCGAAGATCGACATTGCGCTCGATCCGCTCGAAGGCACCACCATCACCGCCAAGGCGGGCCCCAATGCATTGGCCGTCCTTGCCATCGCTGAAGAAGGCGGCCTCCTCAATGCGCTCGATGTTTATATGGACAAGCTCGCCATCGGCCCCGGCTACCAGGATGGTATCGTCGGCCTTGACCGGACACCAACCGAGAATGTCAAGGCGCTCGCGAAAGCCAAGGGCGTCAAGCCCAACGAGATCATCGCCTGCGTGCTGGATCGCCCACGCCACGAGACGCTGATTGCTGAGCTTCGTGGCATCGGCTGCGGGATCGTGCTCATTCCTGATGGCGACGTGGCTGGCGTGATCGCGGTCACCAATCCGGAAACAACCATCGATATCTATATGGGTGCGGGCGGCGCGCCTGAAGGGGTGTTGGCGGCTGCGGCGCTGCGCTGCGTAGGTGGTCAGTTCGAGGGGCGTCTCCTGTTCCGCAACGACGATGAAAAGGGGCGTGCCAAAAAATGGGGCGTTGAGGATCTGAACCGGATCTACAAGCTGGGGGATCTGGTGAAGGGTGATGCTATTTTCGCCGCCACCGGCGTCACCGACGGGTCGCTGCTCCAAGGCGTTAAGCGCCGGAAGGACTGCATGACGACGGAGAGTGTCGTCATGCGCGCCAGCTCGGGGACCGTCCGCTGGGTCCGCGGCGAACATCGCAAGGACAAGCTTGGCTGAGTTGACCTGCTGCCGAATTGAGAGATCAAAGATCTTTGAACCTGGTGCGCCCATTCGAGGGATCGGCCATTCTCGCCTGACATGGTCGGTATGATCTTATGACGGCAGATTAACGAACGATAACGACATCGTTCAGGGCTGATTGCACGCCCGTCTCCCATGATGGATCATACTCTGATTCGGAGATGAGAGATGAAAAAGGCAATTCTGGCAGGCGTCGCTTTGGCAACCTCGGCTCTTGGCCTTAGCGCCCCCTCGGCGGCGGAAGCCCGCACCTATAGCAGCTTCTCGCTCTATGTTGGTGGTGGCCCCGGCTATTACGACCCCGATTATGACGGCTATTATAGCCGCCCTTATTATGGCGCATATGACTATTATGCCCCCAGCTATTATGCCCCCCGCTATTATTATTATGCTCCTCGCTACCGCTGGCGCGACCATGACCGCTGGGAACATCGCCGTTGGCGGGATCGAGATTGGGACCATGACGGCGACGGCTGGCGCCATCACCGCTGGCACGACTGACAAGCCTTCCAAAACGAGCTGGCCCCCTATTTGAAGGCAGTCGAATAGTTGCCCTGCATCATTGAAATGATGACTCCCTCCCCCTTTGCGGGGAGGGGCTTTTGATTCCAATGGCGTCAGCAAACCAGCGCTTGTTCCAAACCTTCATACGCTATATCCTAAGACATAGTTGCTATTCGCATTGTGGGGGACATTGTGACCGAGCGGACAAGCACGGCGCCAGCGCGCCAATATCCATCGAACGTCATCCCCTTTCCCTCGGTCGAAAATTGTGGTTCCCGACCGCTCTCCCGCTCTTTCGCCGAACTGCGCAGGCTGGTGATGTGCGAACAATATCAACTCGGCGAAGCCATCGATCTTGAACAGGCATGCCGCAACGTCCTCGCCGACATGCTGCCGCGCGGGGCCCTGCGCATGAGCGCGCTGATCCAGCTCGAATCGCTTGCACTTGCGCTCGCCACCCGGATTCGGACCGCCGAGAGCACGCTGTAGATACTGAGCCTGGAGGTGCCCGCCGGGAAGAGGCAGACGAACGGAGGAGCGCCTGAACACCGACCAATATTGCAGTAGCGGCTGGCATCCATTTCGTTTCTGGTGCGTTTAGATTACCGGGGCCCCATTTGCCTTGTTATACCAGAGTGCGGACCTGCTCTTGGTTTACTCTAATCTGTCTTGTTCGTTCCATTTTGAAGCATCGATCCAAGTTACGTTCCTAATTGATCAATATCTGTCCCATATTGAGACGGCCGGGTCTCAGAGGCGGAAGTCACGCCAGTATCCTTCAAGTCGGCCGCGAATGGAGGCTTGGTATTATGAGAGGTCGCAGGCTCAATTTGAATCGCAAGTTACTTGCATTCGCAATAAGCTTTGTCGTGGTTTCGGGACTGGCCATGTCGCCGCTTCGGCATGCCGTGTCGCGAGCCGGGATCATGACCGGTAACGAACTTCTCGCCTTGTTCGACGCGCGTTCGCCTGGCGCGCGTCCGGAGGGAGCGCTCTTGACGACCAAGCCAGCCAAGGCACCCCGCGAATATGCCAAGCCCCGTGTGCGGGAGCGGCTTCCCGGCGGTATCGCGCCAGTTGGGCCACCATTAGCCTCCGCTTCGCCCTTGGGCGCACCGGTTTTCCCTCTCTCCGCGATCAATCATGTGGTCCCGCCGTTGCCATTTGCGGGGCCGCCGCTGCTTCCGCCCGGGGCGCCAGTCGTGCTTCCACCTGGCGGGCCGCCCGGTGGTCCTCCCGGCGGACCGCCCGGGCCACCCGTTCCGCCCGGCACCCCACCGCCCTCTCCTGCCCCTGTTCCGGAACCGTCCATGTGGTTAACCATGATCATCGGCTTTGGCGTCACGGGGCTGGTCTTGCGAAGGGAGCGCAAAGCGCAGCTTTCCCTCCCAACCATTCTCGTCGTCCCATCAATTCCGGCAAGCTAATCTAAAGGTCAGCATCGCATTGGGAGACATTTGAATCGATGATGGGCCGGCTGCTCAACTTACGTCGTTGGAGCGTGCCGCTGGCAAGCGCGATTGTGGCAGCGGTGACACTGAATCTCATCCCAACCAGTCTGGAAAGCACGCCCCAACCCTCGGGCACCTCCTCCTCCGCCACCACAAACGATGGCGACCGGATCCTGTTGGCAGACGCTGCGGCGATGCAAGCAGATGCCGCCGAATTCCAGAGACGGAAAATCAAAACCATCCTCAACATCCGCAAGCCGCTCCATTATGGACAGTTTGTCTGGGACGAACATGGTGTTCCCGCGGGCGACATTTGGGTGCGGGTCGATCTTTCAACGCAAATTCTCTCGGTGTTTCGGGGAGGCCATGAGATCGGCACGGCGGTCATCATGTATGGCGCAGACAAGAAGCCGACCCCGGTCGGGCAATTGCGCATCCTTGGGAAGAGCGAGAACCATCGCTCAAGTCTTTATGACGCTGCCATGCCTTACACGCTGCGCCTGACGAATGACGGCGTTTCCATCCACGGTGCTGATGTTCGCCCCGCCGCCGCCACCCACGGATGCGTCAGTATCCCCAAAGATTTTGCTCGACGGCTATTCCAGCAGACAAGGGTCGGCGATCCGGTCACCATACTGCCTGAAAAGCGCGCCAATTCGAGCGCTGGTCCTATCCAGCGGACAATCGATCGGACCTGAAGCCATCCACTTCAGCAGCACGGTTCACATGCGCGGGACGCTGCAACGGCGGTCGCGATGGCACAAGGCCACCGCGCAGCCATCTCCTCAATAGCGATAATGGTCCGGTTTGAAGGGCCCTTGCGGCGTAACGCCGATATATTTGGCTTGCTTATCGGTAAGTGTGGTCAGTTTGACGCCAAGCTTTTCAAGGTGGAGAGCGGCGACCTTTTCGTCGAGATGCTTGGGAAGCACATAGACCTCGTTCTGATATTCGCCGGACTTAGTGAACAGCTCGATCTGCGCCAGCACCTGATTGGTGAAGGAGGAGGACATCACGAAGCTCGGGTGGCCGGTGGCGCAGCCGAGGTTCACGAGCCGCCCCTTGGCGAGCACGATGATCTGCTTGCCATCGGGGAATTCGACGAGATCCACCTGCGGCTTGATCTCGGTCCACTTCATGTTGTTGAGCGCAGCGATCTGGATCTCGCTGTCGAAGTGACCAATGTTGCACACGATCGCCATCGGCTTCATCGCCCGCATATGCTCGAGGGTGATCACATCCGCGTTGCCGGTGGCGGTGACGAAGATGTCGGCGCGGGTCACCGCTTCCTCCATCGTCACCACCTCATAGCCTTCCATCGCGGCCTGCAGCGCGCAGATCGGATCGATCTCGGTGACAAGCACGCGCGCGCCGCCATTGCGGAGCGACGCGGCCGAGCCCTTGCCGACATCGCCAAACCCGGCGACGCACGCGACCTTGCCCGCCAGCATCACGTCAGTCGCACGGCGGATCGCGTCGACCAGTGATTCCTTGCAGCCATAGAGATTGTCGAACTTCGATTTGGTCACGCTGTCATTGACATTGATCGCCGGGAAGGGAAGCTTGCCATTCTTGCTGAGCTCGTAAAGCCGGTGAACGCCGGTGGTGGTCTCCTCGGAAACGCCCTTAATGTTCTGGACCGTTTTGGTGAGAAAGCCTGGGCGTTCGGCCAGGAAGCGCTTCAGTACCGCGCAGAAAATCTCCTCTTCCTCGTTCGAAGGCGTGAAGAGCTGCTCACCCGCTTCGACGCGCGCGCCCCACAGCGCGAACATGGTGGCGTCCCCGCCATCGTCCAGGATCATGTTGCACGTCTCGTCGGTGCCCCAGTCGAAGATGCGCACGACATAATCCCAATAATCCTGCAGGCTCTCGCCCTTGATCGCGAACACCGGAATGCCGCGCGCGGCAATCGCCGCTGCCGCGTGGTCCTGGGTCGAAAAGATGTTGCACGTCGCCCAGCGCACCTCGGCGCCCAGATCCACCAGCGTCTCGATCAGAACAGCAGTTTGGATCGTCATATGTAGCGATCCCGTAATCCGCGCGCCCCGTAACGGCTTCGTCCCGCCAAACTCCGAACGCAGCGCCATCAAGCCCGGCATCTCCGTCTCGGCGATATTGATCTCGGCCCGGCCAAAATCAGCCAACGACATATCCTTGACCGCGTAGTCGGTGAACTCAGTTACAGGGGCAGTGGCCACAAACAATCTCCTCGATGAGCGGCCGCCCCTTACCGTGAGCGGACGCTCAAAGCAAATATAAAGATATCCTTATATCTCGTTCAGACGGGGAATGCTGCTGCCCGACAACGGAGTCAGCTGGTCCGCAGCGATACCGAACGTCGCACCGGCTCCTGCCAAGCCTCCTTCCGTCAGCCCTTAAGAGCATATCATGCAGTTGACGTTTACGTAAACGTCAGCTAGTTCTCGGCTATGCCGGCAGCCGCTCTCGTTCACACCCCCGACGCTCATAATCGCGAACAATTCACCATCAGTGAACTGACGCAAGAGTTCGGAGTCACTGCCCGCGCCTTGCGCTTCTATGAGGATAAGGGGCTGATCGCGCCCGAACGCCACGGGCTCGCACGCATTTATTCGCGGCAGGATCGGGCTCGGCTTGCTTGGCTGTTGCGCGCCAAGCGTGTCGGCTTCAGCTTGGATGAAGCGCGCGAGATGATCGACCTGTATAACATCAATGACAGTCGCGCCACGCAACGGCGGGTCACGCTCGAGAAATGCAACGCAAAGATCGGCCAGCTTCGCCGCCAGCAGGAAGATATCGAAGCGCAGATAGCAGAACTTGAGGCGTTTCTCGACACTGTCCGTGCCGCCGACGCCGCCGCCAAGCTTTGAACAGGAGAATCCGATGCCGCTTTATCACCCGCCCATCCGTGATACACGCTATGTGCTCGACGGCGTGCTGGGCCTGGATCGGTACGCCAATCTGCCCGGCTTTGGCTCGGCGACACCTGACCTGGTGGAGGCCGTGCTTTCCGAAGGCGGCAAGCTTTGTGAAGAGGTGCTCTTTCCCCTCAACGCCATCGGCGATCAGGAGGGCTGCACACGCAATCCGGACGGCAGCGTCACGACGCCACCTGGCTTCAAGGAAGCTTATCAGCAGTTTGTCGCCGGCGGCTGGCCCACTTTAGCCGCGCCGGAGCAATATGGCGGGCAGGCGTTGCCGCACGTCATCGCCACCGCATTCGAGGAGTATCTCATCTCCTCGAACATGGCGTTTTCCATGTACAATCTGCTGACCCAGGGCGCGATTTCAGCCCTGCTCGTCAAGGGCAGCGAGGAGCAAAAGGCGCTCTACCTGCCGAAAATGGTTTCCGGCGAATGGGCTGGCACGATGAACCTTACCGAAGCGCATGCGGGCACCGATCTCGGCATGATCCGCACGCGTGCCGAACCCAATGGCGACGGCACCTACGCAATCACCGGCACCAAGATTTTCATCTCGTCTGGCGAACATGATGTCACTTCCAACATCGTCCACCTCGTCCTCGCCAAGATTGCCGGGGCGCCTGACAATGTGAAGGGTATCTCGCTCTTTATCGTGCCCAAGTTCATTCCCGATGCAGCAGGCGATCCGGGCGAACGCAACAGGCTTCAGTGCGGTTCGATCGAAGAGAAAATGGGCATTCACGGCAACGCCACCTGCGTCATGAACTATGACGGCGCAAAGGGTTGGCTGATCGGCGAGGAGAACAAGGGCCTCGCGGCCATGTTCATCATGATGAACGCCGCCCGTCTTGGTGTCGGCCTTCAAGGCTTGTCGCAAGGCGAGGTCGCTTATCAAAATGCTGTCCAATATGCCAAGGATCGCCGCCAGGGCCGTGCGCTGACTGGCCCGGCTGAACCGGACGAGAAAGCGGACACACTCCTTGTTCATCCGGACGTGCGGCGCATGCTGATGGAATGCAAAGCCTATTTGGAGGGCGCCCGCGCAATGATCCTGTGGGCCGCGCTACAGGTCGATCTCACCCGGCACGCCCAGGAGGAACCCGAGCGTCAGGCGGCCGATGATCTGGTCTCGCTGCTCACGCCGGTGATCAAGGGCTATATCACTGATCTCGGCTATTACTGCGCGACGTTGGCGCAGCAGGTCTATGGCGGCCACGGCTATATTCGCGAGTGGGGCATGGAGCAATTTGTCCGCGATGCGCGGATCGCGATGATTTATGAGGGCACGAATGGCGTTCAGGCGATGGATCTCGTCGGGCGCAAGCTGGCAAAGGATGGCGGCCGTGCCGTCCAGCTCTTCTTCACGCTGGTCAATGAGGAAATCGAAGCAGCCTCCGCAGAGTCCGGCGCAAAAGACTATGCCGCTCAGCTTCAAAAGGCGCTCGGCCAATTGCAGGCCGCAACCATGTGGCTTGTCCAGAACGCAATGGCTGCGCCCAACAATGCCGGCGCGGCGGCTTACCCTTACATGCAATGCATGGGGGTGGTCGCACTCGGCTGGATGTGGCTCAAGATGCTGCGAGTCTCGTCGGCGGCGCTCGCCACCGGTGAAGGCGATAAGGCGTTCCACGAGGCCAAACAGATCACCGCGCGCTTCTACGCGGAGCGAATTTTGCCTGAAGCCGGCGCCGCGCGCCGCAAGATCGAGGGCGGCGCAGAAAGCATCATGGCGATGCCGGCGGAAAGCTTCTGAAGCGCTCCGTCCCAGGCAAGGAAGCTACAGCCATGTTGCTCAGGGTTCGGTAATCGCGATCCGGCACAGGCCGTCTTTCCGCGTGACCGTGATGCTCTCGCCATTCTTGCCGCGGAAGCTGGCCGTCTTATTGCTATCCTCGGAATGCGAAGCTGCGGCTGAAGAGTTGAAGGCGACGGCCGGATCGGAGCCGTTCTGCACAACGGAATCGCCCGACCGGCCAACGGCCGCCTTATAGCCCTTGCCGTCGTCGGGCACCGACTGCTCGCTGATCGTGCCGTCTTTATGATAGGTCGTCTGCACGCAGACGGCAGGGGCTCCAGCCTGCCCCAGCCCCTGCATCCATATCGCTGGAACGGCTGCGGCAAGCACGATCAATGAGGTCATCGGACAATTCCTCGAACAAGTCGCTTCAGGGCGCCTCTCCTTGTCGCTCTGTTTCTAGCCGAACGAGTAAGCCGCCTTTGCATGTATCGCCCCTGAACCATTGCCGCGAAGCGATGCTTAACCGCGTGCGGCAACTTCGGTTCCAGCCGATGGGTTTGATGTCCGCGACTGCCTGAGCGCTTCCCGTGTAATCATGCATAGCACCTGTCCCGTATAGTGACGTGCTATGTCAAATAATTATGGCGGTCGCGTAATGTTGCGCCGTGCGTTGATGTCATGGGGGACTTTACGCCAACCATAATCTAGACCGAGCATGAGTTGCGACGCGGAACCGGTGACAGCGCTATCCGTTGCCTGGTTGTTGCGCTTGTTCCAAAACGGAACGGCACGGAAAATCATGCTTAACGCAGTTGCTCCTGCGCTTGGGCTGTCGTTCCCTGTGGCACCCTCTGAATGGAGCTGGGTAATCACGGGAAGGGAAGGTCATGAAACCTGCAATGCTGTTCGCATCCGCCCTTGTTTTCGGCTTTGCTGGGCCCGCAATTGCGCGCCCTCGCGTACAGGCAGAGGCCTCGCCCGCCAGCCGGGCGGCACCTGCTGCTGCTTATTCTTCGGAGCTTCGCGACTCGCGTGAGGCGGATGCTGCGGCAACTTCCGACATCGTCCCGATGGGCGCCACTTCGGAAAAGACGGTGGCCGAAACACCAG
>Ga0134124_10003807_pt1 | contig 12120 bp, 5 predicted proteins | sample KB304_FD_96880 | JGI IMG/M metagenome (GOLD analysis project Ga0134124, IMG submission 96880) | Terrestrial soil microbial communities without Nitrogen fertilizer from Kellogg Biological Station, Michigan, USA - KB3-0-4 | ecosystem: Environmental > Terrestrial > Soil > Unclassified ... | reverse complement strand
CCGCGGCCTCCGGCTTCGGCAACCGGCCGCGATCGATTTTTCCGCTCGCTGTTAGCGGCATTTCCTCAACCACAACATACGCGCTCGGCGTCATATATTCCGGCAGCCGCTCTTTGAGGAAGCCGCGAAACTCTCCAGCAGTTGGCTGCTCGTCGACTACGACATAAGCCAGCAAGCGCTTATCACCACTTGCGTATTCATGCCCTACCACCACCGCTTCGCGCACGTTGGGATGTGCTCTCAAGGCCGTCTCAATCTCACCCAACTCGATGCGATAGCCTCTTACTTTCACCTGTTGATCAGCACGCCCCACGAACTCAATGTTTCCGTCAGGCAGGTAACGTCCGATGTCACCTGTTTTGTAAAGGCGCGCGCCCGGCTCGGTCGAGAACGGATTCGGGATAAACTTCTCCGCTGTCAGTCCGGCGCTATTCAGATAACCTCGGGCGAGTCCTTCGCCGCCAATATGGATTTCACCATAGACACCGGCCGCAACAGGGTTGAAGTATCGATCCAGTAAGTAGAGTTGCGTGTTAGTTATGGGCCGGCCGATTGGTACCGATCCCGGCATGACTGCATCATCTTGTACGGTATATACGCAACAGCCGACAGTGGCCTCTGTCGGACCGTATTCATTGACGAGCTTCGTCCCAGGAGCATGCTTTTGCCAGAACTTTAGAGATTCACCGGTGAGGTTCTCACCACCAATAATAAAGGCCCGCGTACACCTCGACGCCTCGTGAGGCTGCAATTGCTTGCTTAGTAACTCCAACTGGGTGGGCGTAATCTTGATGAATGTAAAACCTCGCTCAGCTTGCAGGGCTGAGCTCAACGCTTCGATCCCGTCTCTCTCGTCAAGTAACTCTACGCTCTGGCCTATTAATAAAGGAGCGAAGAGACTCGTAACCGTGAGGTCGACACTGATCGAAGATTGCACCGGCGCGCCTGATCCATCGCGATCGATGTAAGCCTGTGTGCACCAGTTGAGATAATGACTTAGGTTTCGATGCTCTACTACGACACCTTTCGGCCGGCCCGTAGATCCCGAGGTATAGATCACATAAGCCGCATTCTCAGGCATTACCTCGCTATCCAGTTTTGCCTCTAACTCTTTGGAGATTTCCTCCCACTCGTCATCGAAACAAAGCACCTGACTCTCAGGAAACTCCACGCTCTCGCGCCACTTGTCCTGCGTTATGACGACCATCGCACCGCTATCAGCGACCATAAAGCGCAGCCGTTCGGTCGGGCCGAAAGGATCCAATGGCAGGTACGCGCCCCCGGCTTTGAGCACTCCAAGTATCGAGATGATCGTCGCCGCTGAGCGCTCCATGCAGATACCGACGAGACGCTCCGGCCCCACACCCAACCGGCGCAGATACCGCGCCATCTGGTTGGATTTCGTGTTCAACTCACGGTACGACAACCGCGCCCCAGCGAAGACGATTGCAACAGAATCGGGAGTGCGTTTGGACTGTTCTTCGAATAATTCATGGACCGTGGCCATCGATCGGTGATCGACCGCCGTCTCATTCCACTCAATGAGTGCCTGCCGCTCGTCATCGGTGAGCAACGGTAACTGTGAGATCCTCTGCTCCGGATTGGTCACGATCCCTTCGAGTAGTATCTGGTAGTGCTGGACCATTCGACGGATTGTTTCCGCTTCATAAATATCTGAGTTGTACTGGATGGTAGCTGAAAGATTTTCGCCGACTTCAGCCGCCATTAACACAATGTCGAATTGAGCAATACGATTTTCAACTGCCACCGATTCGGCAGCGAGGTTGCCTAGTTGGATCAAATCTCCGGCTCGCCCCAACGCGAGTGATGCGGCATCGCCTCTGTTCGTCAAGTAAGTTTTCTGAAACGCAACCATCGTGTTGAAGAGTGGCGACGTACCAGCACTACGATCCGGCTGAAGCTGCTCGACCAAAAGAGCAAATGGATAGTCCTGATGGTCCAGGGCGTCCAACACTGTTCGTTGCACCTGATTTAGAAAAGCTTTGAACGTCACGTCACTCGAGAGGTCTGCTCGTAGCGCCACGGGGTTAACCAGATATCCGACCAGCGAGGCAAGCCCGGCGTGCGTCCTGCCGGCCGAAGGGGAACCGACCAAAAATTCATCCTGACCCGTGTAGCGATGGAGCAATACCTGGAAAGCAGCCAGTAACACTGTGTACTGAGTGACTCTCTGTTTGTTGCATAAGGCTCGCAACCGGTGCGACAACTCCACTTCCAGATCGAATGAGATGGAACCACCGCGAAACGATTGATTGACTGGTCTAGGCTTGTCCACAGGCAGGTTAAGCGCCGGCAACTCACCGCTCAGTTGTTGTAGCCAATACGACCGCAATCGCTTTCCTTCAGCGCCCGTTAACATGCTCTCCTGCCAGTGAACATAGTCGACGTACTGTACGGGGAGTTCGAGTGGAGACGCCGGTGCTTCGTACAGCGTTGATAATTCATTCAAGAGCAGCGTCATCGACCAAAGATCTGTGACGATGTGGTGCGCCACGACCAGCAGAAAGTGCTCCTCGTCGCTTCGTTTAACAAGGCGCACTCGAAAGGGCGGGGTCTTCTCCAGAGCGAAGGGGAAATGCGCTTCGTCAGCCAAACGATCGCGAAGGAACGAGTCGTCCCAGGTCGAGGCGTTCTCTTGTCTAAAGTCGACTTCCGCGTGTTCAAGTATTCGCTGGCGGGGCCGGCCGTCATGGGTCTCGAAGATGGCTCGCAGTGCGGAGTGACGGTCCACTAATGTCTGAAACGCGTGTCTCAGACGGATCGCGTCCAAAGGCCCTTTGATCTTCATCGCGCCGTTGATGTTGTAAGCCGCACTTTCCGGCGCTGCCTGGTACAGTAACCAAAGGGCCTGCTGCCCAACAGAGAGGGGACAAACGTTTTCTCGTTGGCGTTGACTTGCGACGCTTACTGCGGTCGAGAGATCGGATTTTTCAGCCAGGCGCGCGAAAGCTTCTGAGGCCAGCGCACCGATCCCGGCACTCTGGAGCAAGCTCGTAACCGGCAAACTGATGTACAATTCATTCTCGATAACATGGACCACTTCGATCGCCGCGACTGAATCGAGACCGTAGTCGATTACAGGCCGGCTCGTGTCAATCGCTTCAACACTGACGCCGAGTCTGGCGGCGAACAGCGCGGCCAGCCAGCCTTCGATGCCCTCGACACTTTCCAGATTGTAAGAAGTCTCGACCGCGTTGACCGTCGCCGGCTGCATATTGATCCACTCCGCGACGACATCAAAGCTGTTCGCGATGAAAGCCGCGCGGCAAGCGTGTCGCTGAATCTTTCCGCTCGAGGTTTTCGGAATGCTTCCCGCCTTGATGAGAATGACGCCGTGCGCCTGAACTTCGTGATCTTCGGCTATCACCCGCCGGATTCTCGGAATCAATTGATCGAGATCCGGGCGCTGTCGCTGGTCCACTTCTTGAACTACAAACAATCTCTCTTCGCCATCCACATCCAGAGAGAAGGCGGCCCCGCACCCGGCTCGCAGCGTCGCATCGCTGGACTCGACCGACAGCTCAATGTCATGAGGGTAGAGATTGCGACCGCGGATGACGATCAGGTCTTTAAGCCGGCCAGTGATGTACAACTCGCCGTCCTGTATGAAGCCGAGATCTCCCGTGCGCAGGAAAAGACCTTCGCCGGTATCCGCTATCCGAGCTCGAAATGTTTGTTCAGTTTCATCGACACTGTTCCAGTAACCTTGCGCCACGCTTGGACCACTGATCCAGATCTCGCCAATCTCACCGGACGCACATTGCCGCGCCGTTTTCGGGTCGACAATAACGACAGCCTGGTTACCCAGCGCCATGCCGCACCCGACGAGTGGCTTCGTCCTGCCGTCGGCTTCAGACACCTGAACGACTCGTCCCTCTTCAAGTGATCCTGCATCGACTTCGATCACACTAGGCGGCTCAGTTTTCAGACCGCCGGAGACAATGAGTGTGGCTTCCGCCAGCCCGTAGCACGGATAAAACGCCTCTTTCCGGAACCCATTAGGCGCGAATGTTTCTGCGAACTTTTCGATTGTCTCGCGGCGCACCGGCTCGGCCCCGTTGAAAGCGACGCTCCAGCTACTCAGATCGAGCGCTGCGCGTTGCTCCGGCTTTACCTTACGCACGCAGAGATCGTAGGCGAAGTTTGGGCCGCCACTCGTTGTGGCGCCATAACGCGAGATGGCCTGAAGCCAACGGAGAGGGCTTTGCAGGAAAGACGTGGGAGACATCATGATCCCGGGAAAGCCTCCGTACAACGGTTGGAGAATCCCTGCCATAAACCCCATGTCATGAAATGTCGGTAGCCACGAGAAGTACTTGTCGTCGGACGTGTGTCCGAGCGTCTTGTAAACTACCTCAGCGTTATGTAGCAGGTTATCGTGCCGCAACATCACTCCTTTCGGAGTGCCCGTTGAACCTGACGTGTACTGAAGAAACGCCAGATCGGAATGCTTGATTGTGAGCTCCCGGTAGTTTCTTTCGGCATCGCCGGAGACTTCGTCAGTAGCCAACCAATTGAGGTCGTTCGCGTCCGCAAAGTCAGCCGCCAACATCGACTTGATTCGGGAGAGGCTCGCGGCAGTGGAAAGCACGGTTTTCGCCTCCGCGTCCGCGATGATTGAACGGATCCGCATCATCTTCTGGTTAAGGCGCGGCGGATAGGCAGGAACAGCGACCGCCCCGGAATAGAGGCAACCGAAAAACGCAGGTATGTATTCGAGGCCCGGAGGGTAGAGTAATAGAACGTTCTTTCCACTAGCTCCCAACTCCTGTAACGTTGCGCCGATGGCCCTCGCCAGATGGTCCAACTCAGCGTAGGTGAGGCTCCGCTCTTCCTGTTCGCCATCTTGAAGGAAGGTGTAGGCGAGCCGGTGCGGCTGATCAGCGGCTCTGCGCTGAAGGAGTGTTACCAGGGTGCTGGGCTTATCTATCATCTTTCAACGCCGCTTATGCTCTCTGACGATTGAGGACAGCGATCTGATCACGACTTCGGATCAACACTGGGTCCAGTTTGGACGCTCGCAGAGCGGGAGGGCGGCAGGGTCTCTTATCGAGACACCAACACGTAATACCTTTCTACAAATCTACATTGAAGTCTCGAATAATCCGGTCTACTTCTCTCTCTGGCGTCTTCTCAACAACGCAGCAATAGGTGACGGCGTATTTCGGATCTTCCGCCAGCACCCATCTCCGGTCCTCGTCGAACGGCATGTGATTAAGTATCGTGCAGTAATCTTCAAGTATCTTGAACTTGCAGTCCGAGACAAGCTTCTTACATTGTTCAATAGTATCGATCTGGTATAGGTGATCCACCTGCGGCATTCTTACCGCGAAAGTCAGGTATGCCTTGCCGGCAGGGTTCAATACCGCATGCGCGCCGTTCAAGTACACGGTGGGATCGCTTACATGCTCCAGCAATTCGATCATGGTTATGAAATCGTATTTCTTAGCGCCGTCGAACTCGTAATTTTCGATTCTTAACTTTATCTTGTCGTTAAGATCGAGTATCTCCTGCCACTCCAGGCTCATGTCATTTCTCTCATAAGCGTCCACCTGGCCGTACCCACTGGTGAACATGGAATCGAGGCAGTTGCCGGCGCCGATCTCGAGAACGGAGTGATTGGCCTTCAGGTATTTCTTAACCATCTGGCGGTAATGCAAAAACAACTCATAGCGCCCTCGGTTCAGGACAGTGCTGAGCGCAAGGACATAGGTGTAATGAAGTTGGTACGCGTTGTCCTCGACGATGTGTTTTATCTCGTCCTCGAATGTATATTCATACTTACCCGTTTTACCGAACAACTTATACGCATCCGCCGTCTGTTTGATGTGATCTGTATACAACAGGAGCGTGTCATACAAAGTGTGGTGATGGCGCCGGGCAAAATCTTCCAGCTTCTGCATAATGAAAACCGTGTTGTCTTTATAACTCTGACCATAACGGTTGATCAGTTCATCGACAGGATATGCAAACAGCTCGAGCTGATCTTTTAACAGCGCGCGAAAGTCTTCGAAAATCTCGACAGTATGGTCCATGGGAAAATTAGGAGACGCGCGCGGCGGGCGGGGGCAAAGACCGACGCTGGGTAAACGAACGCCACAAAGGTAGCGACACGCAAAAATCTATAATCGTTGAGCCGTGTTTAGAGTTGGGTCACGGCTCGCGGATAGCGATTAGTGGATCTACCTTTATTGCTCTTTGTGTTGGGACATAACAAGCAAGCAGGGCCACGAAAGTCAGGAAGATAGCGACGCCGGCGAGCGTGAGTGGATCAATAGCGCTGACTCCGAATAAGAGGCTGACAATCAGCCGCGTTACAATCAAAGAGGCCAGCAGGCCGATACCCACACCCCACATCGTCAACCTCATTCCGTGCCCGAGAATAAGCTTCAAAACGTCCAGCCTTCTCGCGCCGAGAGCCATCCGAATACCAATTTCAGAGGTTCGCTGGCTGACGAAGTAAGTCATGATGCCGTAAATGCCGGCCGCGGCTGTCAACACGGCCACGACCGCGAACGCTAACAACAAGATCAGATTGAAACGGCGTTCGGCTATCGAATCAAACATCAATTCTTCTAACGGGCGTACGTTGAAGATAGCTTGCGACGGATCCACCGCGTCTATCTCATGCCGCACATTGGCGGCCACCGTGAGCGGCTCGCCCTGGGTGCGGATTACCAGGTTCATTACAGGCCAGATTGTGTCCTGCTGGTAAGAGACGTATAACTCGGGCCGCGCGTCAGCATCGTAGCCGCGGTGCCTGACATCACCGACGACGCCAACAACCTGGACGTTCAGCGGGTCAGTGTATGCGATCTGCACACGCTCACCGAGGGGACTTCGATCAGGAAAGAATTGCCGAACAAACGCGTCGTTAACTACGGCTACAGTCTGGCCCGATTTTGTGTCCTGTTCAGCAAAAACTCTTCCATTGCGCACCGGGATACTCATGGTCCGAAAGTATTCCGGACTGATAACACGCAATTCGGTTCGTAATCTGTCATCATCGCCGGCGAGCACCGGTTGCCCGGCGATCGTGAATCCCATATTCACCCCGCGACCACTGAACGGCAGATGAGAAATCATCCCGACTGACTCGACACCGGGGACTGATTTGACGCGCTCGAGAATCTGTCTGAAAAATACAACGCGACGGTCGTCGTCCTTCATATATTTTTCACGATTCAAAGAGATGCCTGCGGTCAACACATGATCGGGTTTAAAACCAGGATCGACGGACTGTAAGCGCCAGAAACTCTTGAGCAACAATCCCGCGCCGACAAGCAACAGCGTGGCGACAGCAATCTCTGCGATCAGTAACACGCTATGCATACGGCTCTTGCCTGCGGAACCGGTAGACCCGCGCGGTCCTTCTCTGAGAGCTCCATTCAAATCAAAACGTGAAGACTGCAAGGCGGGAATAAGCCCGGACGTGATACCTACAACGACGATAACCAATCCGGTATACGCGAGCACCCATCCATTCACGGTGGCCTGGCCTAAACGGGAAATGCTAGCAGGCCCACTGGCCCGCAACCCGAATACGCCACCCCACGCGAGCAGTAATCCGGACACGCCACCAATAAACGAAAGCAGCAGGCTTTCGGCAAGTAGTTGGCGGATGATTCGAATGCGGCCGGCGCCCAGCGCCGCGCGCAGCACAATTTCCCGACTCCTGCTTGTAGATCGGGCAAGTTGCAAGCTGGCGACGTTGGCGCAGGCTATCAAGAGCACGCAACACACGGCCGCGAGTAATAACCACAACCCTTTATACGGAGTGCCAAGCACTACATCGCGCACGGAGGTTAAGCTGACTCTCCAGCCGTCATTCGACTCCGGATATTGTCGCTCCAGGTTCTGAGCGAGAACATTCAACTCTGACTGGGCCTGGTCCATGGTCACGCCGGGTTTGAGACGCGCTATGCCTCGCAAGTCATGCCCGCCACGCCCGACGGTGTCCGTTATTCTGACGGTAGGCATCCAGACGTCCGTGCGGCTCGGAAACTGAACCTCCGGTGGAGCAACGCCAATGATCATGAAAGTCTTTGCGTCATTGCGATCGAGTGTGATTCGCCTACCGATGATGTTCGGATCAGATCCGAACCGGCGATGCCACAAGTTGTCGCTAATGATGGCCACCAGGTTCTGGCCCGGTTCAACTTCCTGAGGCTGGAAGTCGCGACCTGCCTTGATTGATACACCGAGGCTACTAAAGAACTTTGGTGAAACGAGGATGCCTTCCAATCTTTCCGAAGTACCGTCTTCGAGCAGATTGATGGGCATCGTGGTCCAGCCGGCGATAGATTCGATAGTAGTGCTGTGTTGCTCAAAATCGTAGATGTCAGCATTCGACAAATAGCTCTGAGTAATGCCAAGCCTGCTGTTATTGCCCCAGACCCATACCAACCGGTCTGCGCCCTCATATGGGAGCGGGCGCAAAATCATTGCGCTGACCACGCTGAAAATGGCGGTATTCGCGCCGATGCCTATCGCCAGCGCCAGTATCGCAACCAGTGTGAAGCTCGGGTTTCTGATAAAACTGCGAAAGCCATAGCGCAAGTCTTGCCCTAGTTCTCCAAACACAATTACCTCTTTATCTTATGTGGAGTATTTTTGAGGCCTTGTAGTCGGCACAACTCAACGTAAGCTGATGCTTCGCACGGCATCAGGCCTGAATGCCTATCCGAAAAAGTTTATGAGAGCAAGAGTGTTGGGGGCCGCTCTCATTGATTCAATCGCCGATCAATGAACAAACTTCTCTGGCGTTACAACTATCGCTTTCCAGTCTGTGGATTCGGGCGACGGTGAACTGCGTAGTTGTGAGGATGAAAAAAATTCCAACCTCCAAAACAAAAAGACTTTACCCACAATGGTAGTACCTGTCAACAACCACTCTTTGCAAAGACTTTGCGAACGATCATTGTCATTCGCGTCAATGTTTGTCCGTTGTTACCGCCTTCAGGTAAGGAAAAGCAGAAGTGGCCAGCATAATCCGAGCGAGGCGGACCGGCAGGGCTATGTCCCCGCCTAATTCTTGAAAGATTTCCTTCATGGTGCGATGCCCGTCCACCGCGTTAACGATTTTCTCCACGGAGGCATTTGCAGAGGGCGCGGGGTAGGAGATCGATCTGGGTAACAATCTATAACTTCCATCCGCGTTTCGAACGAGGCTCCTTTGCACCGTCCCTGACCGGTCAAAGGTTGTGTTCAAAAAGTCCTCGCAGATCTCTTTCTCAGACTTCCGCTGGTAGGGTGAATCTGTCCGCTGCACATAGAACCAAAGCCAGCCTGCTCTTTCACGTAATAAGAGATTAGTGACTTGCCAACGATTCACGTCCGATAGCGACTCATAAACCTCTTTCAACCTCGGATTCTGAAATTCAATGTTCCATGAATATTTTTGCTCGGCCTTATCTAATTGGTTAAGGCAAGGGAGGATGATTTCGAGACCACAACTTGCAACCAGATCCGCCAGCGATTCTACCGTGTAGCTGTGCAGTACCGGCTGAAGCAGTTCATCAGCCAGCATTGCATCAGAAAAGTCTCTGTAGTTACCGACGATTCCGATCAGGGTATCTTGCGGCAGCTCACCAATCATCGTCTTCGCTATAACTAGATCCGAATCAAAGTCGATGGCAGGACCGTTGCTGCCCAGTAGACGAATAGCTTTCTGAAAAGCCGCCGGGATGGCCCACTGAAAACGGTTATATACCATCAACTCCAGCACCCCATCCGGCTTGAGAGCAGCATAGATTCTAGCCAGAGTCGCTTGCGGATCGGCGTTGTGATGAATGACACCCGTATTGATGATGTAATCAAACTCCTCCCGATAAGCTGCCTGGTTGATGCTCTCTTGTTTCAGCTCAAGGTTTGAGACACCTAACTGCTTTGCCGTTTCGGCGCAGATTTCCAAAGATGTAGGAGACAGGTCGGATCCTATAACGCGGGCCCGCGGGAACTTCAGGGCAGTTATCACAGCCAGGTTCGTCCCACATCCCGCGACCCAGATTCGCGGTTCGGGCGGAATTCGATCATGCGTCCAGACGCCGATGTCTTGATTGAGCATCGCAGTCTCGAAGGACTGATCTTCGAGGTAATCAAATCTGATCGCCTGCCAGGGATAGGGAAAACGGCCGTAGAACTTAGCGTTCAATTCATCTACTGAGTTGATTGAATCAACCAGCACCAGATTGTCGTCGTCGTTCTTAATCATGTGTGTGAAACAGGGACCGGCGTGATTAGCTTAAAACCAAAATGTTTTTGAAGTACGCGCACCCTCAGGAGGTTGGTAGCGAAATCTGAGAAGAGCTCAAGACTACCGGCATGATCGAATCAAGCTACTCAAAATCCGCCGCAGTTAACGAAGCTTCCATCAACTTTATCTGAGTATCCAGCCATGTCCTTATTTGTTTTGCCGTGTTGAGATCGACAACAGCATCTACTTCGATTTCCCGAATGTATTTGTCGCCGCCTTCAATCTGTTCGGACATAGCGGGCTCAATCTGAGAGATTGTTAATTTTGCGCTATCAGGGAAACCCGGACGTTCGCTATAAAACCCGATGTGAATCTCACCACGTCTCGACAAACCACCGATTACGCCGTTTGCGTGGATGATACGGTAGAAGTTGCTTTTGAAATACTTAAAGTTAACTTCGACCTGGTCTTGTTCATTCACCACGTCTTCTACTTTGGATTGTTTTTGAACTTCAGTCATTGAAATTTAGTTGATTCGGTTTCGCTCAATTTACAAGACCAGGAGCAGTGTTGCAAATACTTGAAAACGTGAATTTCTTTTTTGATTCAGAATGTAGCTCTCAGAGTTCCAGCAAAAAACAATCAGTCTCGAGAAAGTTATATGCGTGCCAAAGCTTCGGCTACTGGATCAATCAGTAGAGTCCGCCGGAGAAAACTCTTTATAGCGTCATCTCCCGTGGCGTTTAAACATTCAATTATGAACGGTATCTCGGTACATCCGGCAAGGATACAATCAAACTCCCCTTCTCTCATTCGCAGACGATTGAACAAGTATGTTCCGCTATCCAGGATCACTCTATCGTCGAAGTGTTTGACACCATAAATCGAGCGCATCAGAAAAGGTTCCAGCTCCTCTTTAACTTCGAGATATGAGAGGCCCTTTGCCTGGAAAGAACCTGCGTAGATGCGGCAAAGTCTCGTACCTTCGGTGTACAAAGCCATAGCCTTTTTATGCCCCTGACGAGATATCGCCTCAATGGCAGACTCGATTAGCGAGACAAGTCGGATGCGGCTGAAAACGTCCGGATGAAACTTAGCGCATCGTTCGAGTGCATCAGAGAGGAAAAAATGAGATGTGTTGCACAAAACAATGAGATCGATAGCACTACAGTCAGACGTCACTTGAGATACTGCGTGATAAATGGCAACTCCAAGCCGATCGATCATCAAACTTAACGCAGGCGAAGCTGGATTTCGAACTAACTTCTTCATCACGCTCGTCCTGTCCGGTATCGAGCAGGCTTGTAGCAGTACAATCTCTCTAGTGTTGAGAAAAAGACGACAGGCGTTTTCAAAGCCCTTCGCGCCAGCGAGAGGCCCCATTCCTCCGATTAAGACTAACGGTCTTGCAGTTGCGCTTGCCGGTCGTAGCGTAAAGATCTCGACAGGAGAATCCTGATCTCGTTGTCTTTCTCCAATACTGAGACGATTCTGAGCGGAGCGATGTAGTCGTTTCGTGTATGATTGCATGCTCATGAGCGCCTCTCGAAAATCGTTGAAAACAACCTGCTCGTGAGCCAAAGAGTTATGATCTGCAAGACACGCCACTCTTCTCCTCCTCTCTAACCTTGTTTTTAAATATTATTGAAATCCGGCGTACTCTAGACTTTCCCACTCGAAAGTGGTAGCCGCCGGCCTGTTCTTAAAGATTTTCATCGTTAGCACCAATGACAATCGTCAAAACCGTTAGACCCTGAGTGAGAGTTTCGTTTCATAATCCGCTACATCGAGATTGATGGTAGTAACAACCGCCACGAGTATAAAATCACCGCCAGTCCCACCCAATAAGCCCACCTGGATCCTGCGCCTGAAGACAGCTTAAAAAAGTCGTATGTAAGAAATAT
>Ga0134124_10003805_pt1 | contig 12121 bp, 13 predicted proteins | sample KB304_FD_96880 | JGI IMG/M metagenome (GOLD analysis project Ga0134124, IMG submission 96880) | Terrestrial soil microbial communities without Nitrogen fertilizer from Kellogg Biological Station, Michigan, USA - KB3-0-4 | ecosystem: Environmental > Terrestrial > Soil > Unclassified ... | reverse complement strand
GCCGCAGCATCCGCCGACAAGCCTGACGCCCTGCTGCGCGAAGCGGCGCGCGTAAGACGCCATGTACTCCGGCGACGAGAGGTAGATGTTCCGGCCTTCGATGTCGCGCGGACGGCCGGCGTTTGGCTGCGCCGAGAGGCGAGCGCGTGTCACCGCTGCAATGCGCTCGATCGTTTCGAGCATATGTGCGGGGCCGATGCTGCAATTCACGCCGACGACATCCGCGCCCCGCCGCTCCATCTCGGGCGCAAACTGCTCCGGGGGCGTGCCATCCAGGCTGTTGCCGTCGTCTTCGATAGTCATCTGCGCGATGATGGGCAGGTTCGAGACGCTCCGCACCGCGGCGATCGCGGCGCCGATCTCGTTCAGATCTCGGAAGGTTTCGAGGATAAACGCGTCGACGCCGCCGGCAGCAAGCGCCTCCGCCTGTTCGCGAAAGAATGCCTCGGCCTCGTCGGTCCCCATCTTCCCCCACGGCTCGATGCGAACGCCCAACGGACCGATGGCCCCGGCGACATAGACCTGATCGCGCGCCGCTTTGCGTGCAAGGCGCGCGGCTTCGGCGTTGATCTCCCGCACCTTGTCGCCAAGACCGAAGGACCGCAGCTTGACACGATTGGCGCCAAACGTGTTGGTCTCCAGCACATCGGCGCCCGCACGGACGTAATCCTGATGGACGTCCATCACCGTGTCCGGCGACATGATGTTCAGCGAATCGAAGCAGCGGTTGATGAACACGCCCCTCGCGTAGAGCATCGTGCCCATTGCGCCGTCGCAGACGAGCACGCGTTCATCGAGAGCTTGAAGAAGTGGCCTATTGATCAACCTTTTGATACTCCAGGGTCGCTGCGTCTATGAGCAGATATGAACGGTTCACGCGATCGATGCAGACCGAGCGAACGCCTTCGCGGACTGTCTCCACGAACCGATGATGGTGGCCGCACAAGTGCAGCCGCGGCTTCATCGACGCAAGCACGTCATTGATAGCTGGTTTTCCCGCGTCGCGCCTGAACGGCTTACGGCCCTCCTCCGGCTCATCGACAATGACGAATGGACGCGCAGCCTCGTGCGTCATCAGGATATCGATGCCACGCATCCGTTTGCACGCCTCGACCTGCTCGCGGACGAAATGCCGGCGCTTGTCGTCGCGTGGCTTGTGCGGCAACGCTGCGGCCGCCGTTTCGTACCACGTCGGCGCATAGGTGCCGCCGAGGCCCGCGACGGTCAGCGGTCCAACGGTGCGCGACGTTCCATTCGGGATGAAATGAAGGTTTGCGACCATGTCGCGTCCAGATTCCCAGGCGGCAATCCTATCGAAATCCTCGTTGTTGCCCTTGATCCAGTACAGCGGCGCTGAAGGGTCCGGATATGCCCCCGTTCGGCTTGCCACGTCGCCGACGCACAACCAGAATGGCACTTCCGGGTGCCGTTCCATCGCGGCACGCATCGCGTCGAAGTTGCCGTGGATGTCGGCGAGAGCGCCTATCAGCATCGTGGTCACCGGTGGCGCGAACCTTTAAGGTTCGTGCCACGGGCGACTAACGGCTTGCTGCCGCGGGCAGCTTCGCGTTGCCCGGCGCCGGGACGAGCAGATCCTCTTTGTCCCAGATGAAATCGTCCTTGCTGTAGACCGCGAGCTCGTAGTCCTTCCCCATGAAAATCGCCGAGACGGGGCAGGCTTCCTCGCAGTAGCCGCAGAAAATGCAGCGCGTCTTGTGAATCTGGTACACCTTCGCGTATCGAGGGCCCGCCATCACGGTGCCGTCGTTTTCCTCTGCCTCGAGGTAAATGGCATCCGCCGGGCACGCGACCGAGCACAGCCCACACGCGACGCACTTCTCAAGCCCGTTCTCGTCGCGCATCAGCACCTGTTTACCGCGGTACTTTGGAAACATCGGCACTTTTTCGTAGGGATAGTTCACCGCCACCTTCGGCTTGAACATGTGCCGAAACGTCGTCATCAGCCCGGTAATCAGGGGTCCAATCATTCTGGCGATCATAACCCGGCTGGTTGGTGGTTGGTGGTGAATGGTTCGCGGGCAACCACCAACAACCAACCACTAACCACCAACCGAACGTGGGATTTGCTTACAATGGGCGGCAATGCTCGATGGCGCCAAATTCCTGTCGGCAGAGCAATTCCTGCTGACGACGCTCATCGTCAAGCTCGCGGTGATGGCGGTGCTGGCGACAATGCTCGCGCGCTACCACCGCTTCAGGCACATTCTGATTTTCGAGCGACGTGGGTGGCTCGACCGGCTCGTCTTCACGCTCGCGCTCGGTATCCCGCTCATGGCAGGTGTCACAGCGCGGCTCCTCCTCAACTATCGGGCTGCCGATCTCTCGCTCGAAGGCGCCTTTCTTGCCGGCCTCATCGCCGGACCCTACGCCGGTGCCCTCGTCGGCGTTCTTGTGGGCATCCCGGCTGTGATCGCCGGAGAAGTGATCGCGCTTGTGTTCGCCGTCGGTTGCGGCTTCGCCGGTGGCGGCCTTCGCGAGGCGTGCCCGAAAGAGACCATCTGGGAGTTCACACCATTCGTTTTCATCGATCTCCCGAAACATATTTGGAGGATGGTGCGGAAGCTGGGGTTCAGCAGGCAGGTGTGGCTGCTGCTGGCACCCGTCGCCCTTGAATTGTTGCGTCAAACACTCGGGGCCCGATTCGGCGCGAATCGTCTTTTCTATCCGGGCGCCGAGCTTGGCACGCCTTCCCCGTCGATGATGCTGCTCATCGTCCTCGCCACTGTCCTGGCAGTCGCCACGCCGATCAAGATCTGGAACAGCGCGCGCATCGAACACCGGCTGCAGGAGCAGGAGAAGCTGCTGCTGGCGGCGAAGATTGAAGCACTCAAGAGTCAAATCAATCCGCATTTCCTGTTCAACACGCTGACATCTGTTTCGTCGCTCATCCGGTCTGAGCCGGAAACGGCACGCACGTTGATCAGCAAGCTCTCCGCGTTGCTGCGCCGGCTGCTTCGCAGCCAGGAGCACTTCGTCACGCTGCGCGAGGAAATCGAGGCGATCGACGAATATCTCGACATCGAAGTCGTACGTTTCGGGCCGAAGCTGCGCGTGCGCAAAGATATTGCCCTCGACACGCTCGACCTCGTCGTGCCGAGCATGATCTTGCAACCGCTGGTCGAAAACTCGATTAAGCATGGCTTCTCGCGGAAGGTGGGAGCCGGGACGATCGTCATTCGCAGCTGGCGCGAACAGGCCCGCGTCATGATTGAGGTTGAAGACGACGGCATGGGGTTCCTGTTGGAACGTCTCGACCAACCGATGGCCAGTGGTATCGGGCTCGCCAACGTGCGGGAGCGCCTTCGTGTCATTTACGGCACGACGTACCACCTCGTGCTCGCAAGCGAACCGGGCAAGGGCACTCGCGCCCGCATCGAGATTCCGGAGCTGATGGCGGCCGAGCAGATAACGGCATGAATTGGTTAGCGGCCAACCACGAACCATGAGAATTGTCGTCGTCGACGACGAGCAGCTTGCCCGCGAGGAGCTTTGCTACCAGCTAGGGCAGCTGGGAACCACGGAAGTCGTCGCCCAGGCGGCCAATGGCCTCGAGGCGATTGCCGCGGTCGAGCGGCATGAGCCGGATCTTGTTTTTCTGGACGTCCAGATGCCCGGCCTGACAGGTTTTGAGGTAGCTCGCCGGCTGCTACAGCGCGATGACGAGTCGCCGGCGCTCATTTTTGTCACCGCTTTCGACCAGCACGCCATCGAGGCATTCGAGGTAAACGCGGTCGATTACCTGCTCAAGCCGGTCGATGCCGCCCGGCTCGAACAGGCCCTCCAGCGGGCCAGGCGCCGGTTGAGCTCGGATCGGGCCTCCGGCCAGGGCCCGCTAAACGACCAGCTCGAACGAATCGTAAAGATGATGTCGTCGGGCCGGCAGGTAAGGCGAGATCAGGTGGCTGTCAAGGTGGGCGAGCGGTTTTTGCTCGTTCATGCAGACGACATCATCTATGCCTCGCTGGCCGACGAGTCGATTAACATAGTGACAGGCCATGTGACCGGCAGTTCCAACTACCGGACACTGGACGACCTGCAGGCGCGGCTCGACCCTGAGGTATTCTGGAGAGTCCACCGCTCGCATTTGGTCAACATCAACAAGATCAAGGAGATAGTGCCCTGGTTCAGCCGGAATTACATCCTCAGGATGAAGGACGCCAAGAGCACGGAAATCCCGGTGAGCCGCTCGCAGACCAAACGGCTCCGGGAGTATCTGAAGCTGTAACCGACCTTTCCGCCCAGGCCCCGGCGCTCGACGATCTCCAGGCGGCGGACGCTGCTCCTGCCCCACTGTTGTCGTTCGAAGTCGCTGTTCCCACGGAGCTGGACGACCACCGCACGACGCGGATGATGCAGCAGCTCGCCGTCTGGCGCGACGAACTGCTGGCGTGGTTCAAGACGCTGTTTTCGGCCGCGATCTACGCAACGTTGATTGTGACCTTCGGATTCCAGGTCGCACGCGTCGAAGGCCTGAGCATGGCGCCGACGCTCGAGGATCAGGACCGCCTGATCGTCAACAAGTTCGTCTATCGGGTCAGCGCTCCTCGCCGCGGCGACATCGTGATGCTCTATTACCCGCTTAATCCGGACAAGTCGTTCGTCAAGCGCGTGATTGCCGAAGAGGGCGACACGGTCCGCATCGTGGACGGCCGCGTATACGTGAACGATGTTCCGATGGACGACCGGTTCGTCGCGCCTGAGTTCCGCAGCCATGACGACTTCGGACCAACCGTTGTGCCCGAGGGTTATTACTTCGTGATGGGTGACCACCGGAACAACAGTTCCGACAGTCGGCACTGGGGCTTTGTGCCGAAGAAGTACATCATCGGAAAAGTCCAGCTGCGGTGGTGGCCTATACCCACCGCGCATGTTTTCTAGAGCGCGGCTGTATTCAAATTTCAAAACGCAACATGCAAACTCGATCGGGTTTGCATCATGGGGGTGAAGGCTCAACGCTTCACCCCTTTTTTTTGGTATACGAGTAGTGTTTGCATTTTGAATTTTGAATTTTGCGTTGAAGTCCACCGACCGCCACCGTTCCGTCGTCCGCGTTCTCCGCCGCGTCCTCGTGCTCAATCTGATCGTCGCGATCGTCAAGATTGCGCTCGGGTATTTTTCCGGCGCGGTCTCGATTCTGTCCGACGGCTTTCACTCACTCGCCGACGCCTCGTCCAACGTCGTCGCGCTTGTCGGCGTGGCGGCGGCACAGCGGCCGCCTGACGACAACCACCCGTACGGTCATCGTAAATACGAAACGATGGCGTCGATCGGCATCCTCATGTTCATGCTCCTCGTGTTGACCGAGGTCGCGCGCAATGCGATCGTCCACTTGCGCGCGCCGAGGATGCCGTCGGTGCTTCCCGTGGGCGTGCTCACAATGATCGTCACGCTGGTGATCAACGTCTTCGTCGTGCGCTACGAGTCGCGCGCCGGAGCGCGCCTGAGAAGCGAAGTGCTCGGCGCGGACGCGAGGCATACGCAGAGCGATGTCTGGACCACCCTCGCCGTACTCGCCGCTCTTGCCGGCGTCTGGCGTGGCTATCCCGTCCTCGATCCAATTGCGGGTCTCGTTATTTCCGTCTTCATCGGATATGCGTGCTGGAAGATTGCGCGTGAAGCCTCGGGCGTTCTCGCCGACCAGATCGTCCTGGCGGAGGAGGATATCCGCTCGGTTGTGGAGTCGGTCCCTGGCGTCGTCGGCTCCGAGAAGATCCGTACGCGCGGCACGGCGGATAACGTGTTCGTCGATCTGCATCTCTGGGTGGACTCGCGCACGCCTCTCGGTGAAGCCCATGCGCTCTCACACGTCGTCAAAGATCGGCTGATGTACCGGTTTCCCGAGGTCGTCGATGTCGTCATCCATATCGAACCTCCGCATCAGGAAATCCCAAATCCCACATCCCAAATTCCAAATCCCAATCGTTAACAGTTGGGATTTCGCGGTTGGGATCTGGGTTTTGGGATTTCCACTACGCAGGCATTCGGATTGCTTTCTGACCATCCATGGCGAACCCGGACTTCGTTCAAGAATCGACGGTCAGCCTGATCCGGGGCATTCTCAACGACATACGGACGCTCATCCGTGAGGAGATTGCTCTGGCGCGTGTCGAGATGCGCGAACAGGCTGGACGCGCGAGGGCGGCGGCGCTGGCTTTCGGCGGCATCTTCCTGTTGGTCGCGATCGCCCTTGGCATCGCGTACCTGCTCGGCTGGCCCGCGTGGGCTGGCTTTCTCATCGTGGCGCTCCTGCTCTGCATCGGCGGCTACTTCACGTTGGCGTCGGGACGGAAGCAGCTCGCCAGCGTCCATGGGGTGCCCGAAGAAACCGTCACGACGTTGAAGGAGAACTCCGAATGGATAGCGAAGCGGCTGTCATCCGTGCGGAAATGAGCCAGACGAAGGCAGAGCTCGATTACAAAATCAGTCAGCTGCAGCGCAAGGCGAAGGACATGACGCCGCGTTCGGTCGTCAGTCGCGTCATGCCGGAGCGGGCGCTCGACTACGCGCTGGGAAGCGTGTTGACGGTCCTGGGTGCCAGGATGGCATGGGGCCGATATCGCGCCCAGCGAAATCGCCGCGAGCGACTGCGCACGAGCCTGCAGACGAGCAACGACTGGTAAGGCTAGTATCCGGCGTCCAGGTCGACGACGTTCAGCAGTTCGTCGCCGCGCTCGAAGCGCGTCAGGTTGTCGGAGAACAGATCGATCACCGCGTCGAAGTGGCCGGCGCGAAACCCCGAGTTATGCGGCGTGATAATCACGTTCGGCATCGACCAGAACGGACTGTTCGCCGGCAGCGGTTCGGTCGTGAACACATCGAGCGCGGCGCCGCCGAGACGGCCATCCACGAGCGCGGCGGCCAGCGCCTCCTCGTCGACCAGCTGCCCACGCGCGATGTTGACCACAATCGCGCCCCGTTTTAGCTTGCCGATCGCGCCTGAGTCGAGCAGCAGATTCGTCTCGGCCGTCAGCGGTGCCGCGACGACCACGACGTCCGCGAGCGGCAGCAGACGATCTGTGTCGCCAGGTCCGATGACTTCATCGAACCCCGCCGGCCGTCCTCGTTCTGGATGGCGTCGTACGCCGATCACGTGCATTCCAAACGCCTTCGCACGCCCGGCGATCGCCTGCCCAAGCGTGCCGACACCGACGACTGCAAGGGTGCGTCCTGACAGCACCCAGGGCGAGGCGTCGCCGATCAACTCGTTGGGACGCCACAGGCGCTCCTGCTGATCACGCATCGTCTGCGGGAGGCGCCGCGCCAGCGCCAGGACGCACGCCATCACATGCTCGGCAATCGGAATCGCCTGGACGCCGCGTGAGTTTGTGATGGTGATGGTGCGCGCGGCCAGCTCCGCAAGCGGAAAATGACCGACTGCATGTCCGGAGCAGTGCACCCATTTCAGCCGCGCCGCCCGCGCGACGGCCTCCTTCGAAAGTGTCAGGGCGAACGCGACGTCAGCACGTTCGGCGAGATCGATATCCGTGTCGCGGGTCGTGGAATGCAGGAACGTGGTCGCGGGAAACCGGCGTCGAAGCGCCTCGACGTGGTCAGGCGGAATCGTCCACGCCTGCACGCGATGATGGATCGCGATCACGACGTGCATCGCGTGTCAGCGGCGAATGTAATGCCCGCTCTTCCCGCCGCTTTTCTCGACGAGGCAGATGTCGCCGATGATCATGTCCTTGTCTACCGCTTTCACCATGTCATAGATCGTGAGTGCTGCCACCGCGACCGCGGTGAGCGCTTCCATCTCCACACCTGTCTGCGCGCTCGTCCGCACGCGAGCCTCAATCGTGTAGCCGCTCTTCGATGGTGTCAGCTCCACGCTGACATGCGTCAACGGCAGCGGATGACAGAGAGGAATCAGCGATGCGGTTTGTTTCGCGCCCAATATCCCCGCGAGGCGTGCCGCCTGCAACGGGTCACCCTTGGCCACCTCGCCGCGCCGAATCAACTTCAACGCAGTCGCGCTCATCGTAATCGTTCCGCGCGCAATGGCCTGACGATCGGTGACGGGTTTGGCGCCGACGTCGACCATCTTGACGCGCCCGCGCCGATCGACATGTGACAGCTTGGACGATGTGTGCGGCGCGGACCTTTGAGGTCCGCGATTCCTAGCCACCGTTCTCACCCTGAGCGAGGTAGAACGACAGGCTTTCGAGCGACACAGTCAGATCGACACTCTTCAACTTCACGTCTTCGGGGACATGCAGGGCACCGGGCGAGAAGTTCAGAATTCCCTTGATTCCGGCGGACACAACTTGATCAACCACGGGCTGCGCATGCGGCGCCGGAACAGCGATCACCGCGATGTCGAGCCGCTCGCGGCGAGCGATGCGTTTCAACTCTTTGATATCGAAGATGGGCACGCCGCCCCTCGATTCGTGTCCGATCTTCTCGTTGGCCGCGTCGAAGAGCGCGGCAATTTCAAAACCCTCCTGACGAAATCCCGGGTAGTCGGCCAACGCCAGACCAAGATTTCCCGCGCCGATAATCGCGACGCGCAGCCGGCGATCGAGCCCCAGGATCTGACGCAGATGACGGCGCAGCTCCTTCACGTAGTAGCCGACGCCACGCACACCGAATTCACCGAAGTACGCGAGGTCTTTTCGAATCTGAGCCGCGTTGAGGTGGAATTGCTCGGCCAGCCCTTGCGACGAGATGGTCTGTACGCCGGTAGCGTCCAGTTCATTGAGGCAGCGAAGGTAGATCGAGAGCCTGTTCGTGGTCAGCTCGGAGACTTGATCGGGCGTCTGTCTCCGCTTGTTCGGCCGATTCACAAGGTTCAATGCTACCATCACGCGCGATGGCACATCCGAGCGTGCAGCAGCCTGTTGCGCCGCCGCGCAGCGCCTTCCAACCGTACGTCAGCGCCTCGCAATCACCCGCCGAGTTCACCGCGCGTGCCGTCATTCTCGGGTCATTATTCGGCCTGCTGTTCGGCGCGTCGACCGTGTATCTCGGCTTGCGCGCCGGCCTCACCGTGAGCGCATCGATCCCGATCGCCGTCCTCGCGATCTCGGTGCTCAAGAAGCTTGGCGGCTCCACGATTCTGGAAAACAACATCGTCCAGACGATCGGATCCGCGGGCGAGTCGATTGCGGGCGGCGTCGTGTTCACTGTGCCCGCGCTGATCTTCCTGACGCCCGACGGTCCGCGATATTTCAACTACGTCCAGATCACGATGCTCACGTTTGCCGGCGGCATTCTTGGGGTCCTGATGATGGTCCCACTGCGCCGTGCGTTGATCGTGAAGGAACACGGCGTGCTTCCCTATCCGGAGGGAACGGCGTGCGCCGAAGTGCTTGTCGCTGGCGAGCGAGGCGGACGCCTCGCCACGCTCGTCTTTGGCGGGGTAGGCGTCGGCGCGTTGTGGAAATCGGTGTCATGGATTTTCAACGTGTTTCGCACCGACATCGGTTACTCGATGCCGCGGACGAGCCAGTTTCCCAACGCGACATTGAACGTGGACGTCTCGCCGGAGTATCTGGGCGTCGGCTATGTCATCGGACCACGGATCGCCGGGACGATGTTCGCAGGCGGCGTCCTCTCATGGCTCGTCCTGCTGCCACTGCTGTCGATCCTCGGCGCGTTCATCACCGTGCCGTTTCCGCCGATCCATCCCAATTACGCGAATAACCCGGCCACCGGTCAGCCGTTTCTCATTTCCGAAATGAGTCCCGCGCAGCTCTGGAGCGCGTACATCCGCTACATCGGCGCGGGTGCGGTGCTCGCGTCAGGGCTCATCACGCTCGGACGGACGATTCCGACCATCGTTGCATCCGCGCGCGAAGGCATGCGTGATATTTCGGCGGGTGGAGAGGGAGGAGCCAGGATTCGCACCGAGCGCGACATGCCGATGAGCATCGTCATTGGAGGTTCACTGCTGTTGGCGGTGTTCCTGTCGGTTGTGCCGAGTCTGCCGACCTACGGCAACCCGGTGGCCGCGATCCTCATCCTCATCTTCGGCTTCTTTTTCGCGACCGTGTCGTCGCGCATCACAGGTCTCATTGGCACGTCCTCGAATCCGATCTCCGGAATGACGATCGCCACGCTGATTCTGACGTGCCTCCTGTTCGTGGCTCTCGGCTGGACCGGCGATATGTATTCGCCGATCGCGATCGGCGTCGGCGCCATTGTCTGCATTGCGGCCGCAAACGCCGGCAATACCTCGCAGGACCTCAAGACCGGGTTCATCGTCGGTGCAACGCCGCTCTATCAGCAGATCGGCCTGGTCATTGGTGTCATCGCCTCAGCATCGGTCATCGGACTCACGCTGCTCTACCTGCACAACAATCTCGGCGGCATCGGGTCAAAGGATCTCGCCGCGCCACAGGCAACCCTGATGGCGACGATCATCAAGGGACTTCTCAACCAGAATCTGCCGTGGGGACTCGTCCTGATCGGCGTATTCCTCTCGATCGCCCTCGAACTATGCGGAATTCGATCGCTGTCATTCGCCGTTGGCTCTTATCTGCCGATTGCAACGACGGCACCAATCTTCGCCGGCGGTCTGGTGCGCGCTTTTGTCGAGCGGCGCAGCGGCAAGGCGGAAGAATCCGAATTGAGCGCGGGGACATTGTTCAGCTCCGGGCTCATCGCCGGCGGTTCGCTGGCCGGTATTCTTTTCGCGATTCTCGTGGGTACCGGCAACATTGCGGTGTTTCAAGGCATCGGCGAAATGGTGCCAGCTCTTCACTCAGACGGCGTATCGGGGCAAATCGCGACCGCGCTCCTTTTCCTGGCTCTCGCGATCGTCGTCGCCCGTACCGCAATGCGCAAAGTAGAATGATGATGTGGATCCGGGCACGAAGGCACCACGGCGTCGACACGCACGAAAGCTAGTCGGCGTCTTCGTGGGCCTGGTGGTCCTCACCATTGGGTCTCTGTTCGCACAGAGCTCGAACCGACATCTCACCACCATCGACGCGCTCCGACGGTTCTCCGGTTACTTCCATCTCCAGAATGTCGTGCTTCGAGGCGAGTTCGTCGAGGTTGCGGCAGGCCGCGGCGTGAACGGTTCGACTCGGCCTGGCGGCGGAGCCGCAGACGTATCCGCAACGGGTAAGCGCGTAGCGCTGCGCAGCGGCGACACCGAGATGCAGGTAATCCTCAACGACGTCAACCCAGTGGACGGCCCTGTGGAAGTGCGCGGGCAACTGATCGACGTCGGGCGCCTGACGGCAGCGGATCCCCTCCTTGGCCGCTACGATAACAAACCGGATCCCGAACATTGGCCGATGCCGGGCGAAGAGCTCGTGCTCAACGTGACGAGCGTGACCAAAGCCGGACCCGATGGGGCGGCGACGGTCCGATCGATCGCCCTCGAACCCTGGAAGTACGAAGGACAGACCGTCACGGTTACGGGGCAGTTCGGCGGGCGGAACCTGTTCGGCGATGTCCCTGCGTCACCGGCGAGAGACAAGTACGACTTCGTCCTGCGCAACCCGGAAGGCGCGGTTTGGGTGACGGGGCTTCGACCGAAGGGCAAAGGCTTCGATCTGAACGTCGACGCTCGTGTCGACACGAGCCACTGGCTGCAGGTGAGCGGCGTCATCAAACGCGACCGCGCCCTCGTGGTGCTGGAAGCCAAAACGATTACTGCGGCCGAACCGCCTGCTGCACGCGCTGCGGTCGTTGAAGAGGCGCCGGCACCGCCGAAAGAACCTGGCGAAGTGGTCTTCAGTTCCCCGACGGATGGCGAAACCGGCGTTCTGCCTTCTGCCCCGATCCGCGTGCAGTTCTCGCGCGGAATAGATCCGCCGACGCTCAACAGCCGTTTCCGTCTTACTTACGTGGGAGGCGAGCCACCAAGCGGCACTGTCGACGTGCAGGCGACCTACGATGTCGGCTCGCATGCGGTCGTGCTCAAGCTGTCGAAACCTCTCGAAGCATTCCGCACGGTGAAGATCGAGCTGGTGGATGGCGTGAAGACGTTCGACGGTGCGCCGATCAAGCCGTGGAGCGTGACGTTTTCGGTCGGCGGGAATTAGGCGGACCTAGGGCACGAGCTGAAACGCGGTCACCTGCTTCGCGTTGCCAACCGTCGTCTCGATCGAATAATCCCCAGGCGCGAGAGGTGCCAACACGGCTTCGG
>Ga0134124_10003803_pt1 | contig 12126 bp, 8 predicted proteins | sample KB304_FD_96880 | JGI IMG/M metagenome (GOLD analysis project Ga0134124, IMG submission 96880) | Terrestrial soil microbial communities without Nitrogen fertilizer from Kellogg Biological Station, Michigan, USA - KB3-0-4 | ecosystem: Environmental > Terrestrial > Soil > Unclassified ... | reverse complement strand
TGCCACGGGACCAGCTTACCGTTGTGCCATACAATCGTGCCGTGTTCCTGTTCAGTTACCATGGTGGATTCTCCTGTCCTGGATCTTGATTGACTAAGCACGGCGTCGTGGTGACGGCCTTCGAAGATAACGCCGTGTCAACGCGTGTTAAGAGGGGTGTTAAAAGCACTCAACATAATACGAAGCGCACCGTGGATGGTCAAGCGAATGGGGCGCGCAGCGGTTGTCTTAATTTGGAAAAGTAGCACAGGCTTCAGCCTGTTCCAAATAATAGTGCGATTTGGGAATCTTACAGGCTGAAGCCTGTGCTACTTTTCCAGATTAAGACACTCTCAAGGTAGCTCCCCGCGGGGCCAATCCGGGCAGTCTGACCGGACCGTTCCGCCGTGTCTCCGCGGCTACAACCTCTTATCGGTCAAATAATTTCACGCTTGACACCCTCTACTATCTGACGTACCATACGGCCCGTAGTGGAACGAAGTGGAATGGAGTGGAACGGTGAAGTAAGACCGCTGAAGAGGGATGGGAGACGGGAGGCGAGGCGGATTGAATGCTCAGAGGGCACTACACGGTCCGGATGGATGAGAAGGGGCGGATCAAATTGCCTGCCGCTTACCGGCGCTATATCGACGAGCATTACGATACCGAGTTTTATGTAACGAGCCTCACCGGAGAATGCGCCAGACTCTATCCAATGGCTGAGTGGATGGCTATCGAAGAAAAGCTGCAAACAAAGGGCACAAGCAACGCGGCGGTAAGAAAGTTTTTGGATCGAACGAACTACTACGGGCAGCTTGCGGAAGTGGACGCCCAGGGTCGAATACTCGTTCACCCGCTTCTTCGATCGAGCGCTGAGCTGATAGGCAACGTTGCGGTGCTGGGATATCTGCAATACCTCGAGGTCTGGGAGCTCGACAAGTTCAAGGCCCGGATCGACAGCCAGCCTTTTACCGATGATGACGCGGCCAGTCTTGCGGCGCTTGGAATATAAGGGCAACCGACTCCGTCGCGTCCTCGGTGACGCAGCGCGCCGGTTGAACAGAGGGCGCCATTGCAAGATTGATTTGCAGGATCGAAGATGAAACCGTGTCTACGAACGCTGGAGAAAATGAGCAGCAGCACGAACCTGTGCTGCTCAAAGAGGCCCTCGAATGGCTGCGGGCGCGCGAGGGGGGGACCTTTCTCGATTGCACCGTTGGGCTCGGCGGGCACGCGAGGGCGATACTCGATGCTTCGGCCGAAAGCCGCGTTATCGGAATAGACCGCGATGCCGACGCGCTCACAATAGCGCGCGAACGTCTCTCGATCTTTGAAGGCCGCGTCCAGTTGATTCACGCAAATTTCGGCGACGTCGGGTCAGCGCTGGAAAAGGCCGGCATAACGGAGGTTCGCGGTGTGTTGGCAGACCTTGGAGTATCGTCGCTGCAACTGGACCAGAGCGATCGGGGCTTCAGTTTTGTGTCGGAGGCGCCGCTCGACATGCGAATGGATCGGAGCAGCGATGAAACTGCCGCCGAGCTGGTGAATCAACTATCCGAGCGTGAGTTGGCGGATCTGATCTTTGAGTACGGAGAAGAGCGAAAGGCACGGAGGATTGCTCGGGCGATTGCGCGAGCGCGCGATCGCGATCCGATCGCGACCACGAAACAGCTCGCGGATATTGTGGTTCGAGCGCTCAACATTCCGGGTCGTTGGCGCATACACCCGGCGACGCGAACGTTTCAGGCTCTCCGGATCGCGGTCAACGACGAGCTGAAAGCGCTGGAGCGTTTTATTCCGGCGGCGATTTCCGCTCTCGCACGCGGGGGACGCCTGGCAATCATCTCATTCCATTCGCTTGAAGACAGGATAGTGAAGCGCAGTTTTTTGCGTGAGTCCGGCAGCTGTCAGTGCGAGACTCACAGTATGCAAATTGACAGGCGACGCGCGGGAGTCGTCGACGAGATCGTTTGCGAACGCTGCGGCGCCGGCAATCGGATCCGCATTCTGACTCGCAAGCCGGTGCGCCCGACTGTGGAAGAGATTGAACGCAATTCTCGCTCGCGCAGCTCCCTTTTGCGTGTTTGCGAGAGGCTCTGATAAGCCGCACATTCCGAGCCCCGTATGTACAGCAGGTGTCAACCTGCGCCGGACGTGGGTAGTGGTTCAGTTTGATGTTCAGGGTTCAAGCTTTAGCTTGCTCTTGAGCTTTTTGCTTGAAAAAAAACGGCAATCTAAAGCTCGAACTCTGAACTCGACCTTCAAACTGAACCACTACCCGGACGTGTGAGAACAACCCGCAGGCCGAATAGCTACTTTACATCGAGGGCGGAATCGTATGAGCGACAGATTTTTTCCTGATAAGCGAATTACTAATGAAACCGTAGCTCGGCCCGTTAGCTCGCGCGTGGTTGGCTGGCTCGTGGCAATAGGCGTTGCCGGAGCCTTGCTGTCGGGCGGCTTCGTCATAAGCGCGCGCCAGCACTTCGAGGCGATCTCCATTGGCTACCAAAGCGAAGAGATGAGGCGGCAATCGGCCCAACTCGAAGAACGCCTGCGACAACTCGAACTCGAGTATTCTCGCGTCTCGTCGCCGGTCGAGATCGAACGGCGAGCTCAGAAGCTGGGCCTCGAGCGGCCGGATAAGAAAACGACGGGCGCTTCAGACGCGGCCGCCAACAGCAAAGAGAAAGCTAGATAGAAGCGACGGAAGCGCATCCGCGTGTGTGATTTCAACTGCGCTCTAACGCTGTGCATCGGAGGGCACATTACGTGGTTGCGCCTCTCGAGGATTGGGCTCTAGATCATGTCAACCGGCAATAAAGCTTCCGACAAACGGCTCTCGATCATTCAGATCACCATTGTCCTTTGGATGATGGCGATAGGGGCGAAGCTGTTGTGGTTGCAAGTAAAGCAACACGACTGGCTGCTTGCGCGCGCTGCCCATCAGCAGCAGGCGGCGATCGACCTCAGTCCGATGCGCGGCGTTATTTCAGACCGAAACGGCGACGAGCTTGCACGCTCGGTCGCGGTTAAATCTCTCTATGCATCGCCCGCCGATATTGGCGACGCGGCGGCCGCCGCCGACACGCTTTCCGATCTGTTGGACATTGATCGCGACGAACTCTACAAGCGACTCATGTCGGGGCGCGCGGCGGTTGCGGTCAAACGCAAGCTCGATCCCGACGAAGTCGCAGCCGTATCGAAGCTCTCGCTGCCGGGGCTTCGCTTCGTGAATGAGATGAAGCGATTCTATGTGACCGGCCGCACTGCATCGCACATTCTCGGGTTCGTCGACTTCGATGAACGCGGTGTTGGTGGCATCGAACTGTCATACGATAAACTGATTCGAGGGCAGGGTGGACGTCTGCTGTTGGATGTCGATGCCTTGAACAAGTCTTACGATCATTCGGTCGAGGAGCCGGTGCCCGGCGCCAACGTCTCTCTAACCATCGACCTGATGATTCAGGACCACGTCGAGAAGGCCCTGGCCGAGGCCGTCAAATCGACTCACGCGCGCGGGGGGACGATCGTTGTGGTCCGGCCGGCGACCGGTGAAATTCTGGCGCTCGCGAATTATCCCTCTTTCGATCCAAACGATGTTTCCGAGTCTACTGAAATCCAGCGCCGCGATAGGGCAGTCGAAACAGCCTTCGAGCCGGGTTCGATATTCAAACTCGTCACGTACGCGGCCGCGCTAAACGAGCACTTGATTCGGCCGGATACGCCGATCGATTGCGGAGGCGGGCAGATAAAAATCGCGGACAGAATCGTGCACGATCATCCCTACGGCGTACTGACCGCCTCGCAAGCGCTCGCAAAGTCATCCAACGTTGCGGCTATCAAGATAGGGATGAGGTTGGGTAACGAAAGGCTTGCGGGTTACATCGATCGATTTGGATTCGGTCGCCGCACCGGCATCGAACTGCCCGCCGAATCTCGAGGGCTCCTTCAGCCGGTCGGCGATTGGGGACCGACGACGATCGGCTCGATTCCAATGGGCCACGAGATCGGCGTGACCGCGGTCCAGGCAGCCGCAGCTTACGCATGCATCGCGAACGCAGGAGAATGGGTCAAGCCGCATTTGAGCAATAGTATCAAATCGGCTTCCGGGGAAGTGCTCCAGGAAACACAGGCCGAAAGGCGACAAGTCGTCAGTGAGGCTACTGCAGCCACTTTGAAGGCGATGCTCGAAGGCGTAGTCGTTACCGGCACCGGTAAGGCGGCCAAGCTGGGAGGCTATCGGGCCGCCGGAAAAACCGGCACCGCGCAGAAGGTGGATGAAGCAATCGGCCGCTACTCGCAAGTCCACTACGTTGCGTCGTTCGCCGGATTCGCGCCGGTCGACAATCCCGAAGTCGCCTGCATAGTCTCGATTGACGATCCGGTTGGAGCGCATCTCGGGGGCGCCGTAGCCGCGCCCGTGTTTGCACGCGTTGTGTCGGACACGCTTCATCAACTGGGGGTGCCGCCCGAAAACGATCCTCAGTCGCTGGTCGCCGGAGACTTTCAGGTATACGACCTTGCCGGCTTTGTTGCGGAGAATCAGCCCCCGACTTCAGAGTCAATCGATGCTCGTCCGGCGCTTGATGTCTCCGCGGAAGCGTCTCGCGGTGAAACTGCATCCAAGCGCTATGGCAGTATTGTGATGCCCGATTTGACCGGACGCGGAATCAGAGAAGCAGTGGCTTTGTGCGCTACCCAGGGACTCAAGCTGAAGGCATCCGGCGACGGCGTTGTCTCGCTACAAAGCCCGTCGCCTGGTGCGCTGGTGTCTCAGGACACGATTTGCCGGGTGAAGCTTTCGAAGGAAGCGATCAAAAAGATCGCGCTGGGTGTCGCGCCGAAACCACCTCCGGGTGACTCGCCGCGAGCCAGAGCGCCGAGGACCAATTGAAGCTGGCTGAACTCGCAAATGAAATAGATGCGATCGCGGCGAGCGGACAGCTCGATGCGACGGCAATCGACGTTACGCACGATTCGCGGGCTTGCGCGCCGGGCTCGGTGTTTGTAGCGATTCGCGGCGAGAAGACCGACGCTCACAGGTTCATTCCGCAGGCAATCGAACGCGGGGCGATCGCGGTGATTTCAGAGTTGGCCACCCCGGCTCAAAACGTGCTGGCGTGGATCCAGGTTGAGAATGCGCGGGCCGCGCTCGCTCGCTCAGCCGGAGCGGTGCACGGCCATCCTTCGGAGCGATTGAAGCTGGTCGGCGTGACCGGGACAAACGGCAAGACGACGACCGCTCACTTGATTGACTCGATCATCCGGGCCTGTCAGGGGACCTCGGCCATATTCGGCACGATAAGTCATCGGGTCGCCAATGAGAGCGCAATCGCGTTGAACACGACTCCCGAGTCGGCGGACCTTCAACGGATGCTCGATCGAGCGGTGGCAGCAGGTTGCAAGTCGGCAGTGATGGAAGTCTCATCGCACGCGATCGAGCTGCATCGGGCGGATGCTTTGAGGTTTGCGGTGGCGGTGTTCACCAACTTGACGCGAGATCATCTCGACTTTCACCGCACGATGGAGAATTACTTCGCCGCGAAGGAGAAGCTCTTTTCCGGGGCCCTGGGGTCTCAGCCCGGTGTTTCAGTCATCAATGTCGACGATGAATATGGCCGCCGCCTTTTCCGAACCGCGAAAGGCGATCGCATAAGTTACGGGTTCGGCAATCGCACCGATGTTGGCACCGACGATTTCAAGCTGAGCGCGCAAGGACTGGCCTTCACCGCGAGCACGCCTAAGGGAAGCGTCGAAATCGTTTCGGCATTGGTCGGACGTTTTCATGTTTACAATATTCTCGCAGCCGTTTCCGCAGGCCTGGCTCTGGAAGCCAGTTTGGAGGATATCGCTTGCGGCGTGGCCGAATGCCGGACCGTATCGGGCAGGTTCGAACAGGTAACGCTAAACGGCTCGGGAGCGGCCGTTCCCTTCGCGGTGTTTGTCGATTACGCGCACACTGACGACGCGCTACAGAACGTATTGCGCACGGCGCGTGAGGTCGCAGGCGGGGGCCGGGTGATCACGGTCTTTGGATGCGGAGGTGATCGCGACCGAACCAAGCGGGCGCCGATGGGTGAGATTGCCGGGACCTTGAGCGATGTGGCGATCGTTACTTCGGACAATCCACGCACCGAAGATCCCGAAGCGATCATCGCGGATATCGAGGCCGGCCTGGCGAAGAATGCGCGTCCGCACGTCAAGCTTACGGATCGACGCGAAGCTATTTTCCACGCGATAGACGAAGCTCGAGAAGGAGACGTGGTGTTGATAGCCGGCAAGGGCCACGAGACTTATCAGATACTCGGAGAGCGAAAGATTCACTTCGACGATCACGAAGTCGCTCGTGAAGCGATGAAAAGACGTTTTCCCTAGCCCGGGCGTTTACGCCTGGGATCGTGAGCAGCCACGGCGCGCGAGCCCCGTTAACGGGGCTTGAAAAAGCGCTTTAGCGGCTTTCGATCCGTCGAAAGCCCGATAAATCGGGCTCGAAGATGAGATTAACCGCCGTCAACCCAGGCGTAAACGCCTGGGCTAATGCAAAAAGGGAGCGGCGGTGTTTCTGAGGAGAGAGCCGTACAGGTCTAATATGAAACTCGGTGAAATCGCGGACATTCTCGGTTCAAACATACGCGCTGCGCGCGGAGCGACCGAACTCGCCGAGCGTGCGCCGGCAGGGTATTCGATCGACTCGCGCACGGTGCGCGCCGGCGAGTTGTTCTTCGCCATCCGAGGCGAGAACTACGATGGGCATCGGTTCGTCATAGACGCGATCGCGCAGCGAGCCATAGCCGCCGTCGTCTCGCGGGGATTCCTTGATTCAGAGCATGGCCGGCAGATCGACCCGCAGAAAGCGGCGCTGATCGTGGTGGACGACACGCTGGCGGCGCTTCAAACGCTGGCGCACACCGTGATCGAGAATTGGCGAGGCGAAGTCATTGCGATAACCGGCAGCGTCGGCAAGACGACCACGAAAGAAATGACCGCGGCCATGCTCAGCCGAAAGGGTCGCGTAATCAAGACCACCGGAAATCTCAATAATCATTACGGTCTGCCGCTCTCAATTCTCAAGATGGAGTCGGATGAATGGCGCGCTTCGGATTTTGACTACGCGGTGCTCGAGATGGGAATGAATCACAAGGGCGAGATTGCGGCGCTGGCTCGAATCGCGCCACCCAACATCGGCATCGTCACCGTCGTTGCGCCGGCTCATCTCGAATTCTTTTCCTCAGTTGACGAAATCGCCGAAGCGAAGGCTGAAATGGTCACCGGAATAGTTCCGGGCGGTCTCGCCATATTGAACGCAGACGACGAACGCGTCGCCAAAATGGCGGCAATGCGTTTGGACATCGACAGCCGCACCTTCGGTATCGATAACGATGCGGACGTAATGGCGCGAGACATCAACACAGACGCCATCGGCGAAAGCTCATTCACGCTCGTGACGCAGCGCGGGCAGATACGGGCGCGAGTCCCGCTTGCTGGACGACACAATATCTACAACGCGCTCGCGGCGGCAGCGGTAGCGGATCATTACGATACTCGCCTCGAGGATATAGCCGATGCGCTGAGCGGGTTGTCGGCTCCTGGAATGCGCGGAGAAATCGTGCGGCTTCGCGGCGGGATTACGCTGATAGATGACTCCTACAACTCTAATCCGCGGGCGCTCTTTGAGATGGTTTCTACAGTCGCCGCAAATCGTGAGAGCCGTCGCCGGATAGTCGTAGCCGGGGAAATGCTCGAGCTCGGGCCGTCGGCAGCCGAGCTTCACAGGGAAGCCGGCCGGCAGATCGCGCGGCTCGGTATCAACGAACTGATTGGCGTTCGCGGTTTTGCCGATGAAATGGTTGCGGGCGCTCGCGAGGCCGGGATGAGCGGCGACGCGGCGGTTTTCACAAACACGCCGGAGGAAGCGGCGAAGATGTTGATTCGGGAAATTCGCGTCGGCGACTTAATCCTGGTCAAAGGGTCGCGCGGGGTAAGGATGGAGATTGTAGTCGAACGGTTGAAACAGGAATTCGAGGCGCTTGAAGACTGTGGTGAAGCGATGACCGGCGATGCGGCGACCGGCCGGCGCTGACACAGTCTGCGCCTCAGAGGCGGAATGTTTTACTACCTGAGATTACTCCAGAATTACGACGCTCTGTCGTTTCTCCGAGTGTTTGAATACGTTTCGTTCCGGACGGCGTGGGCGGCGATCACCGCTCTCGGCATAAGCCTGGTGTTTGGGCCGAGGATGATCGCGCTTCTGAAAGAGTTTCAGATCGGGCAGCAGATCCGCGAGGAAGGGCCGCGAACTCATCAGTCCAAGCGGGGAACTCCAACGATGGGCGGGGTGCTGATACTTCTGTCAGTGGCCGTGTCGACTTTGCTTTGGTCCGATCTTTCGGTTGCGTTCGTTTGGATCGCGGTGCTTACGACGCTGGCATACGGCGCAATTGGTTTTGCCGATGACTATTTGAAGGTCAAGCGCCAGCACAACCTCGGGCTGACCGGAAAACAGAAGCTGATGCTGCAATTCATCGGCGCGTTCGCGTTCGGCCTTGCGCTCAGATATTTGACAACCTACAGCACGCGAATGAGCTTCCCGTTTGTGAAGGCGTTCAATCCTGTTGTTGCGTGGCCGATCTATCTGTTGGCGTTCGCTCCGCTTGTCGTCGTCGGCTTTTCGAACGCGGTTAATCTCACGGATGGGCTCGACGGACTCGCGATCTCGGTGACGATGGTTACGGCGGCGGCGTTGACCGGGTTTACCTACGTGAGCGGGCACGCCAGATTCGCCGACTACTTGGGCCTCGAGCATAACCCGGGCATTCACGAGTTGACGGTGTTCTGCGCGGCGTTGACAGGAGCAAGCCTCGGCTTCCTCTGGTTCAACGCGCCGCCGGCCGAGGTGTTCATGGGCGACGTGGGCGCGCTCGGAATCGGCGGAGCGATCGGCGCAGTCGCGGTGATGATCAAACAGGAGTTCCTGCTGGTGATGATCGGCGGCGTCTTCGTTATGGAAGCGCTCTCGGTAATCCTGCAAGTGACTTCGTTCAAGATTTTTCATCGCCGCATCTTCAAGATGACGCCGATACATCATCACTTTGAGCTGATGTATCCGCCTGAAGTGTCGCGACGCATGGAGCCAAAGCTGGTCTTTCGATTCTTGATCATCGCGATACTGTTTGCACTGTTGAGCCTGTCGACATTGAAGTTGAGGTAGTCATTGGTCATTAGTCCTTGGTCATTGGTCATTAGTCCTTGGTCATTGGTCATTGGTATGAACGAGAGCCTAATCACCAATGACTAGTGACCAATGACCAATGACCAATGACTAATGACCAATGACCAATGACCAATGACGAATGACGAATGACCAATGACCAATGACTAATGACCAAGGACTAATGACTAATGACCAATGACCAATGACTAATGACCAAGGACTAATGACCAATGCCCAATGACAGTTGAAGGCAAGAAAGTTCTCGTTGTTGGGATCGCCCGGAGCGGAGTCGCTGCCGCGCGGCTGCTTGCGTCCCGTGGCGCATTGGTCATCGCCAATGATGCAAGGTCTGAAGCCGAGCTTCGAGAATCAGCGAAGGAGTTACGAGAACTCGGAGTGATGCTTTCGCTGGGCGGTCATCCCGAGAGCCTGTTTGAAAATGCGGAACTCGTTGTACTCAGTCCGGGCGTGCCCGCGGATCTGGCTCCGCTTGAAGCGGCTCGGCGCGCCGGAATCGAGATCATCAGCGAACCGGAGCTTGCAGGACGGTTTTTACGCGGGCGAATCATCGGCGTCACCGGATCGAACGGTAAGACGACAGTAACAACGCTCATCGGTGAGCTTATGCGGGCGGCGGGCGCCGAGGTGATCGTCGGCGGCAACATCGGAATGCCGCTCACAAGTTTGGTCGAGAAGTCCGGCGAGCGATCCTGGACTGTCGCCGAGCTTTCGAGCTTTCAGTTGGAGATGATTGACAGCCTGAGGGTCAACGTGGCGGCTGTTACTAATATCACACCGGATCATCTGGACCGGCACGGCTCTTTCGAGAATTACGTGCGCGCCAAGCACCGGATCTTCTCGAATCAGACGGATGAAGACTGGGCGATTCTGAACGGACAGGATCGGGGAGTTGCCGATATGGCCGCGACGCTGGGACTGCAGTCAAGAAGAATATATTTCAGTTCGCGAGGACGCGCGACGATTGAGGGCGAGAGGGCTGATATCTATGTTGAAGGCGGACGAATCATGACGACGATGATGGCCGACTCTCGCGAGGAGACCGAAGCAATCACGCTTGATGAGATCCCGCTGCCGGGAATGCACAACGTCGAGAACGTGATGACCGCGCTTGCGGCAACGTTTTGCGCTATGGGAACCGAGACAAACGACTTGCGTGTTTTGGCCGAGTGTATCCGCCGTTTCAAGGGCGTTGAGCATCGGATTGAATACGTCGCGGAGATTGACGGCATCAAGTTCTACAACGACTCAAAGGCGACGAATGTGGATTCGACCGCGAAAGCGCTCGAGTCGTTTGAGCGCAACATCATTGTGATCCTTGGCGGGAAAGACAAGGGAAGTGATTACTCGACGCTTGCGCCGTTGATTCGCCAGCGCGTAAAGCAGGTGATTTTGATCGGCGCGGCTGCCGAGAAGATCGCCGAGCAACTGGAAGGCTCGGGACCGATGACTCGCGCGCGTTCGATGCAGGACGCGGTGCTTGGCGCAATGGAAGTAGCAACTGCGGGCGACACGGTGCTTCTCGCGCCCGCCTGCGCGAGTTTCGACATGTTCGACAGCTACGAGCACCGAGGCCGTGTTTTCAAGGAAGCGGTTTACGAACTCGCCAGCCGGCTGCACAGCGGCTGGACGGGAAGGCTTACTAACTGATTTTGGATTGTCGATTGCCGATTGCCGATTGAAGAACAATCGGCCGGTACAATCGGCAATCGCCAATCGACAATCGGCAATTCGAAGATGGCTAACACCGACAGAGTTCAAGCCCCGAGATGGAAGCGCGAAACCGAATTGGTTTCCGGGCGAATGGCGAAAGCGCGTTCGCAATCCGGCCGGGGACTGCCGGTCGATAAGATAATGCTTGCCATTGTACTTGGCATTACGCTGTTTGGAGCGGTGATGGTCTACAGCGCTTCAGCCATCCTCGCGGAAAAGAACTACGGGAACCAGTTCTATTTTCTGGGCCGCCAGGCGATGTGGGTGGTTGTTGGCCTAGTCGCGATGGCCGCGGCGATCTGCATCGACTATCGGCACTACAAGCGGCCTGCCCTGATAATTCCGTTGCTCGCCGGAACGCTGCTGCTGCTGGCCGTTGTGTTGCTCTTGCCGAGAGTAAATGAAACGCATCGGTGGATCAGATACGGCCGTTACTTCTCGCTGCAGCCTTCCGAGCTGACGAAACTGGCTCTGGTAGCCTTTCTTGGGTTCTTTCTGGAAAAGAAGATCAAAGACGTGGAGCGCTGGTTTACGTTCATGCGGGCCGCGATGGTGGCGGGTGTTTTGATAGCGCTTGTGGGAGCGGAGCCTGATTTGGGAACGGCGCTCGCGCTGGGACTGGTGTTCCTCGCGATGTTGTTTCATGCGGGAACTCCGGTTCGATACTTCGCGACGCTGGCTGTTCCGGTCGTGCCGGCGATGACCTACATGCTTCTCAAGCCGTGGAGGTTTGCGCGGCTGCTCGCGTTTCTCGATCCGTGGAAGTATCAGACGACCTGGGGATTTCAGCCGGTCCAATCGATGATCGCGATCGGCAGCGGCGGATCGGGAGGCGTAGGGTTCGCACAGGGAAGACAAAAACTGTTTTATCTTCCGGCGCCGCACACTGACTTTATTTTTGCGGTAATCGGTGAGGAGCTCGGCTTGATTGGGGCGGCAACGCTCGTCTTGTTATTTGCATTGCTCGCGTGGCGAGGGTTTCGCGCGGCGCGATTTGCCCCTGATCTTTTCGGGCAACTGGTGGCCGTCGGGCTTACTACGATGATCGTCGCGCAAGCCTTCTTCAATATAAGCGTGACGTTATCGCTTGTGCCTACGAAGGGCATCCCTTTGCCGTTTGTGAGCGCGGGCGGATCGTCGCTGGCGATAAGCCTGTTCGCGGCAGGCGTGCTGTTGAACGTTTCAAAGCACGGCAAAACCTA
>Ga0134124_10003802_pt1 | contig 12130 bp, 4 predicted proteins | sample KB304_FD_96880 | JGI IMG/M metagenome (GOLD analysis project Ga0134124, IMG submission 96880) | Terrestrial soil microbial communities without Nitrogen fertilizer from Kellogg Biological Station, Michigan, USA - KB3-0-4 | ecosystem: Environmental > Terrestrial > Soil > Unclassified ... | reverse complement strand
TGTCAGGCTGACGTCCGGGCTTTTTATGTTGTCTCTATTGAATGCGTAGGCTGTTACGGTGTTTTCACCGGCTACGATCGGTAACGTGGCTTCCAACACAACGCTACTCTGATCCTTTAGGACTTCGCCGCGCCATACCTTCACCAGCGAGCCATTGCGAAAGAGACGAATGTCACGAGCGCCGGCCGGTGCTTGCGACACTTCGAGTTTCACTGTCACATCGCGCGTCGCAACCGGCCCGGACGTTTGAGCGCCGGCGAAGCTGAGTCGCAACTGCGCTTTCCTTCGATCTTTGGTCGCGATGTTTGCGGGCGCCGTTGGACGTTTGCCGGCGAGAATATCCGTCAACAAACCCGGATGGAAAAACTCATTGAAGAACGACTCAACCGGCTCGTGGTCGCGCACGTTTCCGTTAAATAGCCAGATTGCTCGCGACCATGCAGCGGGCGTCCCGTCAAACAAACCGTCGGGCGTGACGACCAGCCAGTTGTTATCTTCCAGCAGGTAAAGCGTCGCCAATTCTTTTTGCTTGGAGGGATCAATCTCGACGGCAGGGCGTTTGAACAAACTGAGACCGTTGCCTTTGACCGAGATGGCATAGAATTGCGCGGAAATCCCCAGCATGGGCATGAAACTACCAGCAGCTATATTCTCTTTAGTTTCGGTATCGTTCTCGTTAATGGTGAATGTTTTTGTAAGTTGCCCGGTGGTTACATTCCAGTAATCGAATTGCCCGGTCGTTTCGTCTGGAGACAGGCCGAGGCTCTGAATCAGGTCCGCAGTCAGGAAAGCTACCGAGATGATTTTTCCGTTTGACTTGAGGGTTTTCGGCGGTTTCTGGCCCGACGTGTCCAACACTAAAATTGTACCGTCGTAATTGCCAACGGCGAGCTTGTTACCATCCGGACTAAAACTCAACGAAAGCGGAATGGACGGATCGGGGATGGCTGCGATTTGGCTGCCATCATCAGTTTTCCAAAGTCTTATGGTGTTGTCGGGGTCATTTTCGCCTTCGTAATCAACGTTATAAGCGACACTGGCCAACCACCGCCCTGAAGGATGAAATGCGATTGCTCCGGCACCGGCCACCTCCTCATGGGCCTTAATTATCTTCACTTCGCCGTTTTGCAGATCCCATAACCTGATCGTGCTGTCGTCACTGCCGCTCGCCAGAATTTTGCTGTCAGGGCTGAAGACCAGCGTATTGATCTCCGCGGTGTGACCAGTCAACTCCTTCACAGTTGTTTCGTTGGCGGTGTCCCAGAGCCGGATCGAGTTTCCGTCCTCGCTGACCTGGGCCAGCAATTTATTGTCGGCGCTCATCGTGATGATGTCACTGGAAAATCCTTCCTTGATGGTGGCCAGCTCAATACCTGAATCAACGTCCCATATGCGAATGTGGCCGTTGGTGTTGCCGCTGGCGAGGAGCCGGCCTGAAGAGCTGAAGCCTAATGATGTCGACGACGCGCCATCCTGCTTGAACTCCCGCAACGTCTTCATCGAAGGCCATTCTCGGACTACTACTGTTGCCGATGGATTTGAAAACGACGCCGCTGCGAATCGATCTACTGCAAAATTGAAGATTGGACCGTTATTAAGAAACACCGGTAGTGGCAGATAACCAGCTTGCAACCTGGGGCTTCCGGGTATCTGCCGGACAAGCATTCCCGTTGAGACATTCCAAGCCGTTAACGAGGTTCCCCAGTTCCCGCTAGTCATTTCAGCTCCGTCTGTGGTGAACCGTATTACGCTTACGACCTCAGCTTTTCCGGTGAATGCCGTCGAAACCTTCCCGCTCGCGACGTCCCACAAAGTGACGATCTTGCTGGCGCCGCCGCTCGCCAACATTCTGCTGTCAGGACTGAAAGTGATCGTGTCAACTCGAATATCCTGGCTGGGAAGAGTTTGGACCTGGCGTCCACTCGACAGCTCCCAGATGGCAATCTGAGTTTGCGACTTCGGATTTGGATTCTTTGTAATGTCTTCGGTGACAACGAGTGCCGCAGCGAGCAGTTTTCCATCCGGGCTGAACGCGAGCGCACCTACGCCGGGAGCTTCTTTGAGATTATTTGCCTCGGCAATGACGCTCAGGCCCTGGCCCGTTTTGGCATCCCAAAGATTGATCGCGCCGCTGCCATCTCCGCTCGCTAACATCTGTTCGTCCGAGCTGAAAGCAAGCGTCGACACAGGGCTTGCATGTCCCAACACAACTGACAACTCGGGGCGTCGTTTTGGCTGATTCTGGTCAACTGAACGTGGTCTGGTCGCAGGTGTTGATGGTTGTTGCGAGAATCCTGTGGTAAATAACAGAGCTAAAATGAGTGTGGCGGTGGGAAGATACGGGGACATGTTTTCATTCACCTCAACCCTTATGACTTTTGCGGCAAAACCTTGCAGTCAGGAAAGCAATGAATAGCAGGACGTTGAAACTGGTGGCTTTAGGTCTTGTCGCAATTCACTTTATAGTGGTCGTGCTGCATTCGTTCGCACATCAGTTACTGTCGGTGAACGCGAGTCCGGCGCAGTTGGCCTTCATCATCCCTGTCATCGTCGTGGCGCCCGTGGTCTCCGGAGTCATGCTTCCGAGGTTTGAGAAGTTCGGAACGGTGCTGCTGACGGCATCGATGATTGGATCGTTTGTCTTCGGAGTCTATTATCACTTCACCGCCGACACGATAGACCACGTAGCCCATGTAGCGCAGCTCGAGCCGCATCGTTGGTCACAGATGTTTCTGGCGACGTCCTACCTGCTCGCGATCTCCGAATTACTGGGCGCAATCGTAGGGGTTCTCCTGCTTGTGAGGACATCTACAACCGCATCACGTGGTAAACACGCTTTCTGACCATTTCTCTGTAGACTAGTCTCTCGTTCGGTTATGAAGAAGTTCGCGAAGACAGTGTCAGTGATGTTTTCCGTCGCAGTGCTTGCGGCGGGACTACTCGCCTGGCGTATCTACTCGTTCGGCAATACTACTTCTAACTCTCGCGCCGACGCGGCAGTCGTGCTCGGCGCCGCAGTCTGGACTGACGATGTATCGCCTGTCTTCAGAGAGCGAATCAACCACGCCATCAACCTTTATCGAATAGGCCAGGTGCGAAAACTGATCTTCACCGGCGGTCAGGGAAACGCGGGCGAGCCGACCGAGTCTGCCGCCGCGCGCGACTACGCGCTACAGAGTGGCATTCCAGCGAGCGATATTCTGATCGAAGAGAAGTCCCACACAACGTATGAAAACATCCTGTATGCGAAGCAGCTCGCAGACACACACGGAATAAAGAAAGTGCTGATCGTGAGCGATCCCCTGCACATGAAACGCGCAATGGCAATGGCGGCTGACGTGGGCCTCGCCTCCGATCCCTCACCAACACCAAGCACCAGGTACCAGGGATTTAAAAGCCAGATAGGTCTACTGGCCCACGAAACGTATTACTACATCGGTTACCTCTTGCGCCGTCCTTTTCTTTAGATATCACAGATTTTTATTTACATGGTCCAGCGGTACCGCTATACTGCCTCCCGCCCACACATCGTCTTTAAGGTACCTCCCAAGTCGCAACTCCCCCGTTTATTCATTCAACCATTTCTGGAGGTGCGTATGTCCCGCACGCTGCGACGGAGTCTGCTCGCGCTTTTCCTCGCCTACACAATCGTGTTGACTTTCTGCCTTTCTGCGAGCAAGCCCACAGCGGAAGCGTCTACAAACCCGACGAAGATCCGTAAAGCGGCTAGGGCTCAGTCAAATCCTCCAAAACGAATAAACATTGATACTCAGAGCTCACCACGTTCCGGACGGCGTGAACGCGAATTGCTGATTCGATTTCGTCGCAATGCTTCACTGGAGGAGCAGAGAGCGGTCGCAGCATCTATCGGGGCGCGCGAGTTCAGCCCTTTGCGCGGTAAATCGCGAATTGTAAAAGTGGTCCTCGCTCAAACTCAGACCATCGAATCGGCTGCCCTTGCCTTGCAAAACCAGCCGTCAGTAGAAGCGGCCGAGCCAAATTATTTGATCTATCAGGACCGCGCCGGCGATCCAAAGTCTGTACAGCCTTCGAGGGCTACTAATCCGCAGCAGACCTCAACACCAAACGATCCACGGTTCAGGCAACAGTGGGCGCTGCAAAACCTGGGCGGGAACGCGCGACTCTTTGGCGCCGATATCCAGGTGACCAGCGTCTGGTCACATAACACAGGCCAACGTGAGTTGAGGATCGCCATTATTGACAGCGGCATCGACTTCACCCATCCCGATCTCAAAAACCAACAGTGGAAGAATCAAAACGAAACTCGCGACGGCAAAGATCAAGATAGCAACGGATATGTTGACGATGTCAGCGGCTGGAATTTTGTGAAAGATAATTCCAACGTGACGGATGAGAACGGGCACGGCACTAACATCGCCGGCATCGTAGGAGCGGAGGGTAACAATGGTATCGGTATTGCGGGCGTACTGTGGAAAGCGAGTCTGATGAGCTTGCGTGTTCTTGACGCAAACGGTGTAGGCGACACCAAAAGCGCAATCGAGGCACTGGATTATGCGACAGAGCATGGCGCGCAAGTGATTAACTTATCCTGGGGTTCCGATGCCAAATCAATGTTTCTCAGGGATGCGATTCGTCGCTCCGCGAAGTACGGCGCAGTGGTCGTTTGCTCAGCCGGAAACGACTCGCACGACCTTGGAATTAATCCGTACTATCCAGCTTCATTCGATTTGCCCAATCTCGTTTCAGTGGCAGCCAGTGATCCAGTGGATAACCTCGTGCCTGTTTCAAACTTTGGCGCACACATTCCGACTATCGCAGCGCCTGGGGCTGAAGTATTGACCACTAAAGCCAATCTTACTCGTGCTGCTACAGACGAGGCCGGAAGCTATGAATTTGTGAGTGGGACATCGGCAGCGGCCGCGATCGTGAGTGGCGTCATTGGATTGTTTAAGAGCACTTCATCAGATATTGGCCCGGAAGAAATTAAAAAAGGATTAATCGCAGGTGCGCGAACCTCGTTTGGCCTAAACGGAAAAAATAGAGCTGGTGGCGTAGTGTCAGTCTCTGGAGCATTTACTACCTCCGAGCCCGAGGAGACGCGAAAGACTGCAAACGAAAACGATCAGAGCAACCACCAGAATGAATCGCCGAATGCTGCAACCCCTGGCGCAATTGGGCAACAGAAAAACTCTGAGCAAGGCAAAGCCGAACGAGCGAAACGGCGACGCAAGATCGCAGGTCCGGATTTACCAAATCTGGACGCACAGAAGAACACGCCTCCCGCGCAACCCCACGTTCGAATTGCAAAACTATCGAAGCAGCGTAACTGTTCCCCCTTCGTGCCCAATTGCGAGGACGCCCAGGTGATCAATCCGCCCCGGGTCAATGCTAAAAATTCGTCTGACCACATCGGTTCCAGTCGCGTCATCGCGAGCTCACAGTTCAGTCTGGCGCGTCTGGTTGCAGCAATAACTAGTGAAAAGGAACTCACTGGTCTGGCGCCGTTGATGCGGAACACCATCGGCAACAAGCACGTCTTCGAGACACTTGTAAATGATATTGAGTCCGTTGACTACGCGACGAGTATCCCTGCGAGTATTTATACAATCTCCGTCGACAACTTTGTTACTGGATTCTACCAGGGCGCACTCTCGCGAAATCCTGACACCACCGAATCAACGTTCTGGAAGAATCAACTGAAAGACGCAACCTCACTTGGATCGGCGGACGTACTGGCGACTGCGCAATATCTCGGCCGTGCTCTGTTTCTTTCCAGCGAATACGCAGCGCTTAGCACCAACAGCACCGATTACGTCACGGATCTGTATTGGGCCTACTACCAGCACGCACCCGATGGCAATTTGAGTTACTGGGTGGGCCAGGTCAGCTCAGTTGGGCGAGAATCAGTCCGCAACTCATTCGCCGCATCGTCCGAGTTTTCAACTTTCGTTGGGACGATCGATGTTGGGACCTATCCAACGACGACCGGCAATTTCTCAACCGCACGCATCGACATCGTCAATCGCACAGGAACCGGCGCCGAAGATCTCCTTTCCGGAAACGTCAACTTCGGGATTCCGATTCTTTCGTTACCCGGGCGCGCGGGGCTAAATCTCGGATTAAGTTTGAGCTACAACTCGCGCGTGTGGTCCAAAGTAAATTCGACTGTCGCGTATGATACTGATCGCGGTTTTCCAGCGCCTGGATTCCGGCTCGGCTTCCCGGTAGTGCAACCACGGTTTTACAACTCCAGCACGGGAACTGCTTCTTATTTGCTGATTACTCCGGTGGGACATCACGTTGAGTTGCGGCGCGTAGGCTCCTCTAACGTCTACGAATCCGCAGATGCTACGTACACGCAACTTACCGATAACACGTCTTCACTGCTCGTTCGAACTACCGACGGCACGCAGATGACGTATTCGTCGTCAAACGGCCAGTGGATTTGCACGCAGATTAAAGATCGCAACGGCAACTATCTAACGATCAACTACAACTCGGCGGGAAATATCAGCACTGTGGTTGACACTCTCGAACGCACTATCACATTCAACTACGACAGCAACGCGCACCTGCAAACGATCACGCAATCCTGGACGGTTGGCGGCTCGTCAGTAACACATACATGGGCCACTTTCACTCATGACAACATCACAATCGACACCAACTTCTCAGGCGTCTACATGGTCTGGCCGCAGGACAACGCCAGCATGTCAGTGCTGACCGAGGTCGCTTTCGCAGACGGTTCACATATCGAGTTTGAATACAACGCATTCGGACAGGTCAATAAAGTCAAAGGCTACGCTTCCAACGACACACTGCAATCGCAAACGCGTTATGTCTACGACACGCCCAGTGCTGATGTCCCGCGCGTTACTGATCGTTATACCTGGGCTCGATATTGGAATGGCGATACGGATGGAACTGTCGCATCCGGTGAAGAGGCGCACGCGCAGTTTACCACTGGGCTCAGCGGTGGGGTGATGACTGCTCCGGATAGCACGCAGTACAAAGAGTTCTACTCCTCATCTGCGTGGCAGCGCGGCCTAAAGACATCTACAGAAATCTGGGTGGGCTCCACAAAAGAGAAATGGACGACAACATCCTGGGATCAGGACAACACATCTGTTTCATACTTCGTGAATCCCAGAATCACCGAGACGAATGTTTACGATGTTGCAAGCAACCGTAAGAAAACGGCCATTACGTATACGGACTACAGTCTTCCCGATGTGGTGACGGAATACGAAGCAGATGCGTCGACTGTATACCGCAAAACCGACATCGATTACGTCACGTCGTCAACTTACATCAACAATCGTGTTATTGGCTTGCCTGCTAAAATTGAAATCAAAGATGCCAGTAATAACGTTAAGGCAAAAACAGAATTCACTTACGATTCAAGCAGCGAATACTTTACGAACGTCACCGGCAAGGACAATCATGATGATACGAACTATGGCTCAAGCTTTGTCACCGGACGTGGCAATGTGTGTATCGTAAAACGCTATGAGATCGGCAGCAGCGGTTATATAGAAACTGACGCCGGTTATAACTCGCTCGGTCAAATCGTCTTCACCAGAGACGGATCAGATCACCAAACGAATATTACTTACGCCGATTCGTTCAGCGATGGCGTCAACACTCGCAATACAAACGCCTATCCGACTGCTTTGGAAGATCCGGGTTCGAATGATTACCTCACACAGTACAACTACGACTTCGGCGGTGTAACGCGTACAGAAGACCCGCTGGGCGCAGTTGTCACGCAGACCTATGATTCAGTCGGGCGAGCTGATGCAACCACCAGTTTGGCAAGCACCTCGGACACTACCAAGCAAACGCGTACGCGTTATGAATATGGCCCAAACTATCGCCTAACCTACAATCGCGGTTTTGATGGAACAAACGAGGCGTTTATAAATACCCAATTTGACGGAGCGGGTCGAGTTCGCGGCGTGGCGAGTGATTTTCCGGGCAGCACGGGAGGATATAAAGCTGTATACACGTATTACGACATTATGGGCCAGGTGAGCGAACAGACTAACACTACGGAGATCAATAGCTCTTGGGTTCCCGCTGGAGACGATTCAGCCGGCTTTCTTTCGACAACCCAAACCTACGACTGGAAGGGACGACCGCTCCTAACTACGAACCAGGACGACACTACTAAGACAGTGACTTACTCGGGGTGCGGCTGTGCAGGTGGCGAAGTAATCACGATGCTCGACGAAGTGAATCGCAAACAAAAGTCCTACAGCGACGTGTTCGGACGCAGTGTGAAGACTGAAATCTATAGCGACTCGTCTACCGTGAATTCCACCGTCGTCACAACCTATGACTTACTCAATCATCCGACGCAATTGCGTCAATATTCCGGCACGACAGCAAGCGGTACCTACCAGGATACGACGTTTCAGTATGACGGTTATGGACGGCTATGGAAGACTCACAAACCTGAGTTTGATTCGAACACGTATAACACCGTTACTTACAATGCTGACGACACACAGGCTACGATTACCGATCCGCGTGGTGTCGTTGCTACATACGGTTATAATAGCCGGCACTTGATGACTGGCATTAGTTATTCTACGGTTACAGGAGTCAACACTACCCCGTCTGTCACTATCACATACGATGCCGCCGGCAACCGGATCTCGATGGATTCGAGCGTTGCCGAAGCCGATTATGTTTACGACACAGCATCGCGAATGACGTCGGAAACACAAACGGTCACCGGCGTCACGGGTTCGTTTACTTTGAACTACACGTATAAGCCATCCGGGGCACTGGCCTCAGTTGAGGATCCTTACGATCGTGTTGTGAGTTACTCCTACGACAAGACGGGCCAACTAACTTCCGTCGGTGGCACGAATTATCCGAATATAAGTTCTTTCATCTCCAGTATTCAGTATCGTGCCTGGGGTCGTGCGAAGACGATCGCGTATGGCAATGGCGTGTACGAGAACACAGAGTTTAACGACCGTTTGCAGCCGACCGAGTACGAACTCGTCGATCTTCGCAATATTCTTGATAATGCAACTTATACCGATCGAGTCACTTTTGATTATTACGACGATGGACGCCCGTTCCACGCCTTCTATGCGACAGGCACAACAAAATTCGATCGCAAATATGAGTGGGACTTTGCGGGCCGGATCAAAGAGGCCTACACGGGTCGCGAAGCACACGATCAGTCGCCGTTAAGCCCGCGCGACAATCCTTATCGTCAGAGTTTTCAGTACGACGCATTTGGGAATATGACTCAACGCAGCGGCTACCTCTGGCGGACGGCTATACCCACGGACAGTGGCGCCCATACGAACAATCGACGTGCCGACCAGGGCTACGATCAAGCCGGCACCCTTGTTTGGACTGAAAATAGCGCCGCCGGTCTCGACTCAACAGGCCAACGAACGTACTCCTTCACCTCACAATCAGATGAGTTCCCGAGCGGCGCGCGGTATTTCACCTCAGATATTTGGCATAAGCTGGATGGTGACGGCTGGTTACGAGAACGCACTGAAAATCGCTATGTTGAGCAGACAATTAACGAAGAATTCGATTCCACCACCGATGATGTTACACAACACTTCCTATGGTCTACGGTGTTGGGGGCGATAATCGCAGAGTTGGACGATGACGACGAACTGACAACTGCTTTTGTCTATGCCGGCAAGCGAATCGCGGCACTGGAGATCACGCCTTCGACTAGCATCGTGCGCTTCCGTAACGTCAATCCTCAAACGGGGGCGACGTACAAAACCGACTACACTGGAAAGGGCGGGCGCGATGCGGAATCCGATCCTCTGGGAGCAACAATACCGAAAGTCGATCCCTACATTACCAATTACCGGCTTTATTCTGACGCCAAACCACCCGGCAAGCTCTTCATGAACGACGCGAGTCCATATAACTACGACAACAGTTGCTCGTGGGATGGAATCCAAACACCTTGTTACATGGTCCAGCAGGCAAAAGGATCCGGCGCCGGAGACCAGGTACTCGAGGCCGATGTTTACATCAAATATCGTCGCTCTGACGGCAGCACTTACGGCAGACACTTTTATGACAAGGTAACTACGTCCGTTAACGTGATTTGGCAAGGCGACAACGCCGGCAGAGCGGAACGAGGCTTCATGCTGGCGTACTCAGGTGGTCTTGAGGCGGCAATAAAGTCGGCGTTTATGTTCGTGGAAATATTTGAATACCCAGGCGGAAATCCGGTCGGAATGGGGCAAACAAACTACGCGCACGCGCGGCCGCAGAATGCGGAGAAAGCACCGTGCACTTTCAATATTAATCTCAAGAATCTTAGTGGAGTAAAATTGACAAACGCTGAGCTCACCGCAATCGAGAAGAATTTAAATGCAATTTTCGAAACCGGAGGCTATAAGGCAACTGTTAACAATCCGAAGGCTGCAACAACGCCGGACTTTAACTACAACTTAACGATTTATAAAAACTTTCCGGCGAGTTATCCACCCAAGGTTCGTTTCGACACTGACACTGTCGGGTACACCCGGTTAACCCGACAGATTCCAGATAGTCCATATCCTAATATCTATTTCCCAGGCCCCATCGGTGGCGTTTCAGTTGATCACATTCGGGCTTCCTACGGAGCAAAATACACCAGACCGGAAGCGCTCGTGCCGTTGATTGCTGGTATAGGCGCACACGAAATGATTGCTCATTATCTATTGATGGAACCCGGCCACGAATATAATTCCGGAATTACGGCTGAAGCTATCGGCGATCCGGAAAAACCTGATTTCGTTATCTCCGCAGAGGTAAAGAAAAAACTAGACGAGATCTGCAAATCCAAACAGCTACCAAAGTGAGGTGTAATGATTCTTCGAACTCTCTTTCTTTGCTTATCAGTATTGTTCATGTTCCAGAGCGGGTTAGTTGCTGATCAGGCTAAACCGAGAAAAACTGGCATGAACGATAGTAGAGTTGAACGCTCTGACTCGAGGCCGGATCTTGCAGTCAAGTTTGATGATGCCGCACAACTAAAGATCGTGTCACGGAAATCGGCGTTTCACATTGGGGAAATGGTCACCTTAGATATTGCCCTGCTGAATACGTCGTCTCAGCCACTCTTTTTCCCAAAGCTTGTGGAACCTACAATCAATGTAATGAATTCCGGCGGCCAGAAGCTGATGGTCCAAAAATATGGTGTGGTAGAGAGAGCACTCGTTCCAGGGTTGTTTGTTCGCCTGTCTCCAGGAGAAATCATCGTGGAGTCGTTTCAACTACTGGTAGGATGCGATAAGCGTGCTTTTGCTCAATTCGCCTCCGACGGAGACGATCGTACGTTGTTCAATCAGGGGTTATTTTTGACTTGGGGCGACGCGTGCCTACCAAGTCCGCAGACCGCGACCTTCACGCTTTCGGTAGAGTTGAGAAACAAATATGTTCGATTGCCCTCGCGCACCGAAAAGGTCAGGAGTGCAGTTGGAACAATCAACAGCAACTCTTTGGAGATGACAATTCTTAAGTAATGCTCGGTCGAAGCTTGGCAACATTTGCAATTCGGCCACATCCGTACCCGTTAATTCATCCTGCCGTTCAGCTTCAGCTCTTCGCGCTAATTACGCCTGGAACCAGGATGTGAGCAGTGAAACTAGAACCGCTGCGGCGCGCCGCTCACAACGCGAACCGTGTCACGCGCGATCAATAATTCTTCATTCGTCGGGATGACGAAGACTGCGGCGCGAGAGGTGTCGGTGCTGATCTGGCCGCCTTTATCAACACCGTGTTTCGAATTGAGCTCCGCATCGATATCGACTCCGAGCCACGTCAGGTCGGAGCAGATCCGGGCGCGGATCTCGGCAGAGTTTTCACCGATGCCGCCGGTAAACACGATCGCCTCGGCGCCATTCATCGCCGCCAGATAACTCCCGATATATTTGCGCGCGCGATAACAGAAGATCTCAATCGCCAGACGCGCTCGACGATCGTCGTGCTCGTGCGCTTCGGCCAACAAGTCGCGCATGTCGTCAGTGAGCCCCGATACGCCCAGCAGTCCTGATTGCTTGTTGAGGAGTGTTTCGACCTCACCCGAAGTCAACCCCTCTTTCGTGGCGATGAAATCCACGATCGACGCATCGAGATCACCGGAGCGCGTGCCCATCACGAGGCC
>Ga0134124_10003801_pt1 | contig 12130 bp, 11 predicted proteins | sample KB304_FD_96880 | JGI IMG/M metagenome (GOLD analysis project Ga0134124, IMG submission 96880) | Terrestrial soil microbial communities without Nitrogen fertilizer from Kellogg Biological Station, Michigan, USA - KB3-0-4 | ecosystem: Environmental > Terrestrial > Soil > Unclassified ... | reverse complement strand
GAAATAAGATTTGGATACCGGCTTCAGTTTTTCATAGCATCGCCTGTTGCGACGCTCCATTCACGTTTCTGTTCTATATTGAGCAAATGAGTCGTCCCGCATGTGCTGGATCCTGAGCGGAGTCGAAGGATCGCAATCTTGTGCGTTTGTTAATGCTCCTCAGCAATTTTAGCCACAGATTACACAGATAATTCTCTTCTTTTGTTCATCTGTTAATCTGTGGCTTTATAATTTTGCCATCTTCATGGTCAGCCCCTTGCTTTTCCTTAACTTCGCAGACTTTTTATGAGCGCTAAATACAAAGAATTTTCCCAATTAAATCTTCCCGCTATTGAGAAAGAGATCCTTGCAAAATGGAAGGAGGAAAAAACTTTTGAAAAAAGCGTTGAGCTAAGGGAAGGCGCCACACCTTTTGTATTTTATGAGGGGCCTCCCAGCGCCAATGGCCTGCCCGGCATTCATCATGTCATCTCCCGTACGTTAAAAGACCTTGTTCCCCGCTACAAAACCATGAAAGGTTTCCAGGTGAAAAGAAAAGGTGGTTGGGATACTCACGGCTTACCGATAGAATTAGGCGTTGAAAAAGAGTTAGGGATTACCAAAGAAGATATCGGGAAAAAAATTTCTGTTGAAGAGTATAATCAAAAATGTCGTGAGGCCGTACTTCGCTACAAAGACAAATGGGATGAGCTGACAGTGAAGATGGGTTATTGGGTCGATCTCGACAATCCTTATATCACTTTCAAAAACGAATACATTGAATCTGTTTGGTGGTTGTTGAAACAATTGCACGAAAAAGAATTGCTTTATGAGAGTGTAAGCATCCAACCCTATTCGCCTGCGGCAGGAACAGGATTAAGCTCCCATGAATTAAATCAACCAGGTTGTTATAAAGATGTGAAGGATACCAGTGCTGTTGCAATGTTCAGGGCGATTAAAAATGAAAAATTAAAAATTAAAAATGTTGATGGTGATATTTTCTTTCTTGCGTGGACGACCACACCCTGGACATTACCATCAAATCTTGGATTGACAGTCGGGCCAAATATTGATTATGCTCTCGTGAAAACGTTCAATCCTTATACTCATCTTCCTGTTAATGTCATTCTTGCAAAATCATTAGTTGGAAAATATTTTAAAGAGGAAGGAGAGAATGGAGATTTCGAAAATTATTCTCCTGAAACCAAAATTCTTCCCTGGAAAATTTTAGCTGAGTTCAGGGGAAAAGAACTGGAAGGGATTTCATACGAGCAACTTCTTCCCTTTGAAGCAAACAGATCTGATAATCCAAATGCATTTAAAATTCTTGTTGGCGATTTCGTCACCACTGAAGATGGTACTGGCATTGTTCACACGGCACCTGCATTTGGCGCCGATGACTTCAGGGTTGGAAAAAAATATGATATCGGCATTTTGACCATGGTAGATAAGCAGGGAAAATTTATTGATGGTCTTGGTGAATTCAGTAATCGCTATGTAAAAAATTACAAAGACGATCCGAATTATGTCGATGTGAATGTTGACATAGCTGTGAAATTGAAAAAAGAAAACCGGGCATTCAAAGTTGAAAAATACGAGCATAGTTATCCGCATTGCTGGAGAACTGATAAGCCTGTTCTTTATTATCCTCTCGATGCCTGGTTCATCAAAACAACGGCGATAAAAGACAGGATGGTTGAGTTGAATAAAACCATCAACTGGAAACCAAAATCAACGGGTGAAGGAAGGTTCGGCAATTGGCTGGAGAATATGGTGGACTGGAATTTAAGTCGCAGCCGTTATTGGGGAACACCTTTACCGGTCTGGAAAACCGAAGATGGAGAAGAAGAAATATGTATCGGTTCGATCGAAGAGTTAAATGAAGGAATAAAAAAAGCAAATCAAGTTTTGGGCGGCGATGTCAACAAAAATTATTTGCATGAAGGCATCCTTGATCTGCATAAGCCTTATGTTGACGAAATAATCCTTGTGGGCAAAACTGGCAAACCAATGAAACGGATTCCTGATCTCATAGATGTTTGGTTTGATTCCGGCTCTATGCCCTATGCTCAATGGCATTATCCTTTTGAGAATAAAGAGGAATTCAAAAGATCATTTCCTGCGGATTTTATTGCTGAAGGTGTTGACCAAACCCGTGGATGGTTTTATACGCTTCATGCTATTGCAGCCCTGGTTTTTGATTCTGTTGCTTACAAAACCTGTGTGTCAAATGGATTGGTGCTGGATAAGAAAGGCAATAAGATGAGCAAACGTTTAGGCAACGTGGTCGATCCTTTCAAAACTATTGAAGATTTTGGCGCCGATGCAACAAGATGGTATCTCATCACCAATGCTTCTCCCTGGGACAATCTGAAATTTGATATTGAGGGCATCAAAGAGGTCCAGAGAAAATTCTTTGGTACACTATATAATACCTACCAGTTCTTTGCTCTCTATGCTAACGTGGATGGATTTGCATTTAAAGAGAAATATATTCCACTCAACGAAAGGCCTGAGATCGACAAGTGGATCCTTTCTTCATTAAATACTTTAATTAAAAAAGTAAATGAAGCAATGGATGAGTATGAACCAACGATTGCCGGAAGATTGATCGAAGAATTTTTAGATGAACATTTAAGTAATTGGTATGTTCGTTTGTGCCGAAGAAGATTTTGGAAAGGTGAGTATGAACAGGATAAGATTTGTGCTTATCAGACCTTGTATGAATGTTTAGAGACCATTACAAGATTGATGGCGCCCATTTCACCATTCTTTAGTGATGCAGTTTTTCAAAACCTGAATTCGGTCGCCAATCGATTCAATATTTCTTCGGTGCATCACGCAGATTTTCCTGTTCACGACGAAAAATTTATTGATGAAAAATTAGAAGAAAGAATGCAGTTGGCGCAGGATGCTTCATCACTTATTTTATCGTTAAGAAAGAAAGTGAACATCAAAGTCCGTCAGCCATTGCAAAAAGTTTTGATCCCCGTTCTTGATCCAAAAATGAAAGAACAACTGGAGAAAGTAGAAGACCTGGTCAAAAGCGAAGTGAATGTGAAAGAAATAAATTATTTGACGGAAACGGAAGGGTTTATCAAAAAAAAGATCAAACCAAATTTTATTGCGCTGGGAAAAAAGCTGGGATCAAAGATGAAAGCAGTGTCAACGGCTTTATCCCAATTCAGCCAGGAGGATATTTCTAAATTGGAAAAAGAAGGTCAATATAATTTGTCAATTGAAGGTGAACCTGTAATATTACAGCTTTCTGAAACCGAGATCAGTAGTGAGGATGTTCCGGGTTGGACAGTTGCCAGTAAAGCACTTTTAACCGTCGCCCTTGACATAACTATCTCACCCGAATTAGAGCACGAGGGCAATGCCCGTGAGTTTGTAAACCGGATTCAAAAGATCCGAAAAGACAGTGGTTTTGAACTGACTGACAGGATAGAAGTAAAGGTGGCTGCCGTAAATGGGTTAAAGAATTCTTTGGCAAGGTTTAATGACTATATTTGCGCCGAAATTCTTGCAGATAAGCTTGAATTAGTGACTGAAATTGAAGATGGTACTGAAATTGAGATAAATGACACTTCTTTGAAAGTGATTGTATCAAAAAAAGGTTGAATATGCCCACTAAAAAGAAACCGGCTCCTAAAAAAGCCACTAAGCCGGCAAAAAAGGCAGCAGTAAAAAAACCTGCCGCAAAAAAAACGGCCAAGCCTGTGGCCAAAAAAGCGATGCCAAAAAAGAATGTAAAACCCGCGGTTAAAAAACCTGTTCATTCGGCAGCAAAAAAGCCAGCCGCTAAACCGGTTCATAAACCAGTCAAGCCAGTTGCAAAACCGGCCGCACAAGCGATTGCGAAAAAACCAGAGCCTTTGAAAAAATCATTAGTATCTGTAAAACCCTTAATAAAACAAATTGTGAAGAAAGAACCCCCTAAGCCGACTAAAGTCGTAATACCTAAGACGACAACAAAATCAGTGAAGAAATATGAACCCGAGTTCACAAAATCAATATTAGATTCACCTATGCATGAACATACCGGCCCTACACAACGTTACTCTGATGCTGACCTTGGAGAATTCAGAGAATTGATCACAAAAAAATTAGATGCAGCGAAAAAAGAGCTGGCTTATTTACAGGGATTGATCACCCGTAAAGATGAAACAGGCGATATGGAAGATGCCCGCTACATGACCATGGAAGATGGCAGTGTGAGCATGGAGCGAGAACAACTTAGCCAGATGGCCAGTCGGCAGATCACCTTTATTGATCATTTGGAAAAAGCTTTGATGCGCATAGAAAATAAAACCTATGGCATTTGTCGTGTGACGGGAAAGTTGATCGATAAAGCCCGTTTGCGTGCCGTGCCTCATGCTACATTAAGCATTGAAGCAAAGCAAATGATGAACAAGTAAAAAAAATTATTGTTCAATAAAATAAAAATCCCGGCAGCACCGGGATTTTTTGTTGGATGATCTCGATGGAATTATTTTTTTCTTTCCAGGAATATTTGAAATCCTACTGAAAAGGAAACACCATGGTTGGTGAATTTTTGAGTGGGCTCACTGATGCTTGTTTGATCAATTGTTCCATTATTTCCCACGTCAGTTAATGTAGTTGTTTTGAAGGTGCTTTTTTCATAAGAAAAATTATAACCAAGGGAGAAATCAAGCCCTGTATTTTTATTGAGCATTCTTGTTAATCCCAATGCCACACCAGCATTTGCAAAAAAATCCCCTGAGCCTTTGCCGGTATAAGTTGATTTATTTCCGCCACTGAAAGAAAATCCTTTCGAGTTGGAAGAACCAGGTCCAAAATTTATCCCAAACTGACCGAATGGATAAAATTTCCCGGCGCTGCTGAAATAATTTCTTACAAATCCACCAATGCCGATGTTGAAATTATTCACCTGGTCCTCTCTGAATGTATTTCCATTTACAGCGTCTTCATAAGAAGTTTTATTGTGCTTATATCCTAAAATAAAAGAAGCGCCGATGACTGTGTTGTCGGACACAAACCAACCGTAAGTCGGGTTTAAATTAACACCAAAGTTTGTTGTGTTTGCAGTAAAACCTGTCGTTGGTGCAGGATAGCTATAATCAGATTTGCTTGAATTAAAAAAAGCATTACCAATGGACACACCCACCATTCTCATACCTTTTTGAAATTGGGCATTTGATGAAAAAAAAGCGGTGAAGAAAAAAACAAAAAACAATGATCTTTTTTGTAGCATTTTTCAGATAGTTTGGAGTGAAAAGCAAATGTAACCGTGATGAACTTATCCTGCAAAAAAACTCCGTAAACAATGAGGGATTCTTACTCAAATGATTTTTTATAGGTTATTCATAACTGAAATTGGAAAAATCAATGAATCCCCTTACTTTTAAATCCGAATACCAAAATCATCTCAAAAACTCTTCACTTATGAGAAAGCTTCGACTACTATCCTTGCTTTTATTAGCGCTTACTTTTTTAATTATTAATTGTACTAAAGATGGTCCGCAAGGTCCTGCTGGTCCTGCTGGCCCGCAAGGCCCTCCGGGTACAGGTTTGGTTGGTCCGCAAGGACCGGCGGGTCCGCAAGGTCCTGCTGGAACTGCAAACGTAATTTATTCCGCATGGTCAGCATTTGCCACTTGGGCTGATACAACGATTTCAAATCCATCGCTCGGCGTGGCATCAAGATCATTAAGATCAGCGCCAGGCCTCACAAGTACTGTGTTAACTCAGGGTGTCGTATTAAATTATTGGAACTATACGGGAACACCGGAAGTGCTGCTGCCAACTCTATTTAACAGCGGAACAAGCGCTATGTCATTAAATGCAATTCTTGATGTAGGAAAGATTATTTATTATATCGCCAACTTGAATACAGCTAATGCGAGTGGTGCAACGGCTGCAGGTCAAGTTCGTTATGTGATCATTCCTGGAAGTGTTGCTGGTGGCAGAATGGTAACAGGTCCAGCAACAGGATATACACCTGATCAATTGCGTGCAATGTCTTATCAGCAAATCGCACAAATGTTCAACATCCCGGCAACTGGTACAAACATTCAATAGAAGCAAAAAAATCTTGCAAATCCACTCCATTTTCGAGTGGATTTTTTTTTCCAAAAATCTGGCAAGAAAAAATAATTTATTGGAAAAATGAATGAATCCACTTATTTTTATTCATCTAATAGAAACAACCCAAAACTTACTGTTTATGAGAAAGTACCGACTGCTCTCCCTTCTATTTATCGCTGTTACTTTTTTAATAATTAACTGTACAAAAGAAGGCCCGCAAGGTGCACAAGGCCCTGCTGGTCCAACGGGTGCTGGTGGTCCACAAGGTCCAGCTGGCCCTGCTGGTTCAACTGGTCCTGCTGGTCCAACTGGTCCTGCTGGTCCAACTGGTCCTCAAGGTCCACAAGGTCCACAAGGTCCACAAGGTCCAACTGGTACTGCAAACGTCATATACTCTGTTTGGTTCACCTTAACAGGCTGGCATGATTCAACATTAGCTGACCAGGGATTATCAAAAGTTGATTATAGAGTGTCACCTGGTGTTACTGCATCTATAATTACGAGCGGAGTTCTTTTATCGTATGTAGCGCCCCCTCCTGGTTCTATAGAATATCCGATGCCATGGTTTGTCACAACAGCTAGTCCTGCAGTAGTCTTGAGTTTTATTGCGACAAATGGCAAGATGATCTATTATAATACCAACCTGACAGGTACGGGTGGAATTGTTCCTTCTGCTGGTTATTTATATCGTTATGTAATTATTCCGGGCGGAGTTGCTGGCGGAAGAATGGTTTCAGGCCCTGCCGCAGGTCATACAGCTGATGAGCTGAGAGCAATGTCTTATCAGCAAATTGTCCAGATGTTCGATATACCCGCTAATGGTTCTAATGAACAATAAAAAAATCTTTCTTCGTTAAAAGCCTCGCAGTTGCGGGGCTTTTTATTTCTTTGTAGTCAATCACAATTACAAAATGACAGTTGCATTTTCTTATAATAAGCAACAGGTGATGCAGGCTCTGAGATATCATTTTATCAGCAGGCCTGAGATGCGGATCATGCTGATCCTGGTAAATGTTTTTGCACTCACTTGCGCTTTTTTATACTATTTCAAAAAAATAACCCCATTTGCCGTTTTATTTGGATCATTTATGTGGTTTTTTTTAATGATCAGTTTTTGGTTTGTGATGCCGGCAATTGTTTACAGGAGATCAGCAACTTTTCAGGACAATTTTACAATGAGGTTTGAAGACGAGGGATTTTCTGTCGGAACAAGTCGTGGATCAAAAGCGTGGCCATGGAAGGCACTAAGTACATTTATGGAAAGCCCTAATTTCTTTCATTTATATTTTGACAGCCGTTCATTTTTTCTTGTACCGAAAAATAGTTTTAGAGACAGCGATGAAATATTTGAATTGCGTCAGTTGCTGAAAGCAAAAGTGAAGAAATAATTGGCGGGAAACTAGAGCTCTTTTTCCATTACAAAGTGCGGAATGGTCACCTCTTCAAATTCATTGCTTTTAATTTTATATCCCATTTTTTCATAAAAGCCGATCGCATTTTTTCGGGCATGCATGGTAAGAGTTTTATAACCATGATCCCGGGCAAGATTTTCAGCAAACTGCATCAAAGCCCTTCCTATTCCTTTCCCTTGGAGATCATTCAAAACTGCCATTTGCCTTAAACGAACGGTTCCGGGTCTTTCTTCCACCAGCATGCAACAACCCAGCAAACTATCATCTTCAAAAGCACCAATCAGCATATTATCTTTCTCCTCATCCAATTCCTCTAAGGTGAAAGTCAACCCAAGCGGTCTGCGGAGCATATCATCCCGCAGTTTCACCATCAGCTGGTATTCTTTTGTTCCGTGATCAATGATTTTCAATGCCATTACCGTAAATGCTTTTGGAAACGTTTCAATTTACAAATATCTGGTTATACTGCCAACCATGGTTTCGTTTCTTTATAGAACCAGCCTATTGTATAAAGTCGAAACTCAAAATCGAAATTATTCGGTTGGGCGTCTTGATTAATTCAAAACACATATTTTTGCACCCATATAACTAAATCTATACAACATGTCAGACATTTCATCTAGAGTAAAAAAGATAATAGTAGACAAATTAGGTGTTGATGAAGGAGAAGTAACCAACGAAGCTTCCTTCACAAATGACCTTGGTGCAGATTCGCTAGACACTGTTGAACTCATCATGGAATTTGAAAAAGAGTTTAACATTTCGATCCCTGATGAGCAAGCTGAAACCATTACAACTGTTGGCCAGGCAATTGCTTATTTGGAAGAACATGCTAAATAAGTGTTTCTATACTTTTTTTGCAGGAATAGTGCCTGCTTCATAAAATGCAGTCATTTACACCAGTAAGAAGTAAACAAATTCCGCCTTCTGACTGTTACTAACAGCGAAGGCTTTTTTATTCAACTAAATTATCTGCCGCCATATGGAATTAAAACGGGTAGTGGTTACAGGAATGGGGGCTCTTACACCATTGGGCAATTCAGTGAATGATTACTGGAATGGCCTGGTAAACGGTGTTTCCGGTGCTGGGAATATTACTCTTTTTGATGCATCAAAATTCAAAACAAGATTTGCCTGTGAGGTAAAGAATTTTGAGCCGACTAATTTCCTTGAAAGAAAAGAAGCCCGAAAACTAGACCGCTTCACTCAAATAGCGTTAGTGGCCAGTGATCAATCAATCGAAGATGCAGGTATTAATGCACAGAATGTAAATGTCGATAGAGTAGGAGTGATCTTTGCGAGCGGGATCGGCGGTATTGTTACTTTCCAGGATGAGATGATCAATTTTGCAAAAGGTGATGGCACTCCGCGTTTCAACCCTTTCTTCATTCCAAAAATGATACTCGATATTGCCGCAGGCCATATTTCTATGCGACATGGTTTCCGCGGGCCGAATTTTGCCGTAGTGAGTGCCTGCGCATCCTCTACAAATGCATTGATGGAAGCATACAATTTAATACGATTGGGGAAAGCGGATATCATTCTGAGTGGTGGCACAGAGAGTGTGATCAGTGAAGCCGGTGTTGGAGGATTCAATGCAATGAAGGCTCTCAGTGAGAGAAATGATGATCCCGTTACCGCTAGCAGGCCATATGATAAAGACCGCGATGGTTTCGTGATGGGTGAAGCTGCAGGAGTGATCGTTCTTGAAGAATTGGAGCATGCAAAAAAACGAGGAGCAAAAATTTATTGCGAGATAGCCGGCGCTGGAGCAACAGCAGATGCTCATCACATGACGGCACCCCACCCTGAAGGATTGGGAGCAAAAAATGTGATGAATGCTGCATTATTGGATGCAGAGATGACGGCATCCGATATTGATTACATAAATACACATGGGACATCAACACCTTTAGGAGATGTTTCCGAAGTGAAAGCGATCATGGATGTTTTTGGTGAACACATTTATAATCTTAACATCAGCTCTACAAAATCAATGACAGGTCATTGTCTTGGAGCCGCTGGTGTAATAGAAGCTATAGCCTGTGTGAAAAGCATAGAACATAATGAAGTACCCCCGACGATCAATCATTTTACAGATGATCCCGAATTAGACCCGAAAATTAATTTTACTTTTCATAAGTCGCAGAAAAGAAAAGTGAATGCCGCTTTAAGTAATACATTTGGTTTTGGCGGACATAATGCCTGTGTCATTGTGAAAAGATTTTCATAACGGCCCTTTTTTTGATTTTTTCTGTGAATATTTAAAAATTTTGTAGCTTAAGTTCTGTGGATATTTTCAAGCAATTCTTTCCGAAGGAATCCGGTAGTTCATTTAAGAAGCATTTGAAGAATGTTTTGGGATTCTCTCCCAGCAGTGTTTCATTATACAAAGCTGCGCTTACACACAGGTCGGTCAGAGAATCATCAGATCAAAACAACGAACGCCTCGAATATTTGGGTGATGCCATTCTAAGTGCATTGGTCGCCGACTATCTCTTCAAACGTTATCCATATAAAGAAGAAGGGTTTCTAACCGAAATGCGAAGTAAGATGGTAAACCGTCAGCAATTAAATGAGATCGCTCTTCGCATGGGGCTAAAAAAAATCACATTATATAATAAATCAGACAGCTCGCTAAAGATCAGCCAGATCTTTGGTAACACGTTAGAAGCTCTTGTAGGCGCCATCTATCTCGACAAAGGGTATAAGAAAACCAGCAAATGGGTGGCTGAGCGGATCATTTTACCACATATGTTTATGGAAGACCTGGAAATTCTTGAGATCAACCATAAAAACAAACTATACGGCTGGGCAAATAAGAATGGAAAGGTGCTGGAGTTTGAAACTGTAAACGAAAATATTGAGAACGGACGGAGACTTTTTACGATCGCAGCCGTGGTAGAGGGAGAAGTGATAGCAGAGGGCAAAGCTTTCAATAAAAAGGATGCCAGCCAGATCGCCGCGCAAATAGCTGTAGAAAAACTAGGTATTGGTAAAGACGCCGAGGAAATGGAATAATTCGATGCAGTTTTTACCGTAATCCCCTAATCCTTAATAGTAAAATAATCCCCTTTCTTTTGGTAAACGACCCATTCCAATATCGTAGATATCGGATCAACAACCATTATTAAAATCACCCTTTTTGTCCTTTTCCAGATGCTAAACTGAACATTTAAGCCCCGCTAAGAATATTTCTTAAATTTTTTTTTGGAAAAATTTAGCCAGGAGTCCATTTGCTATCAACAGTTTAAATGCGTTTTCGTAAAATTACCTTGCAGTAATTACGAGAAATAATTCGGAAAACACTTGCACGGGCGGAAAACCGCTATTATGTTTGCACTCGTTCTTTCAAACAAACAAGTAGTTACCCTAAGTAAAATGTTTGCTTGATCGAGTTACCCTAAACCCTAAACATTTAATCCGTAATCATGAAACAGATCTACTCTACCCTCAAGTTTTCTCTTTGCCTTTCAGTTTTATTTGCCATTACACTTGCAGCAAAAGCTCAGACAGCTTCGCACAGCACTGGCACCCCTGCGTGGACAACAGTTGCTACAATAGGTTCAACCTCTGGTGCATCATTCATCTGGGCTAACACAACAATACCAGGAACGTTCCAAAAGAACACTATTACTTCGGTAGTTTCCCCGATCATGCAATATCAGGATGCTGCTGGTCACACCTCAGTAAGCATTGCATATGATCTAGAGGCTAATGCGACTATCTCAACAGTTACTGACTACACGATCACATTGATCTGGGGCGGCGGCGGTTCAAACCAGGTTTCAGCTACTGGTGGCAGCTTCTCAGTTACCAGCGGTTCACCTACCCGTCACAACTTCACTATTTCAGGAGTAAGCCTTCCCGGTAATCAAACTCCATTCGAAGTGAAACTTATGTTCACTATTGCTAATAGCGAAAAAGTTATTGCCTCATCAAATTTTAAATCTGACGCTGCACTGGCAGGTTCAGGTACTGTGTTGGCGGTGCAAATGAGTTCATTCACTGCAGACCGCAGCAATAACAATATATCTATTAACTGGACTACGAATTATGAGAATAACAATCTTGGATTTGAAATTCAAAGACGCTATAGCAGCCAAACAAATTTTGAAACAGTAGCTTTCGTGAATACAAAAGCTGCTAATGGTAACAGCACAACGATGAACAACTACAGCTATGTTGATGCGAACAATTCTACTGCTGTTAGTTATTACAGGATCAGGCAGGTGAATAAAGATGGTACTGCAAAGTATTCATTGATCCGCCAGGTTGATGGCAGCAAAACAAAAGCACAGACTATGGTTTACCCTAACCCAGCTGTGGGTGGTAATACAAATCTTGTGTTTGCATCAAATGATTCAAGAAATATTCAAGTTACTGATATGATCGGCCATGTTGTGAAGAGCTGGAACAACTATACTTACCAGGATCTGAAGATCTCGAATTTGAAATCAGGAGTTTATTTTCTGCAGATCAATTCTGCAACAGGTGAAAAAGAAACACAACGCATAGTAGTTACACAATAATTCTCATAGGGACTAACAATAAGGGCCGTTGTGGTAGACGGCCTTTAACTTCAAAAAAAATTCTTTAAACATATTTACTTGGACGGTTTGAGGATTTACCCCGCAGAAATGCGGGGTTTCTTTTATAAAGACTGG
>Ga0134124_10003800_pt1 | contig 12131 bp, 10 predicted proteins | sample KB304_FD_96880 | JGI IMG/M metagenome (GOLD analysis project Ga0134124, IMG submission 96880) | Terrestrial soil microbial communities without Nitrogen fertilizer from Kellogg Biological Station, Michigan, USA - KB3-0-4 | ecosystem: Environmental > Terrestrial > Soil > Unclassified ... | reverse complement strand
TCCACCACAGCCTCTTTTTCGTTCAGTGGGTTCTTAGCTCAGTTGGTAGAGCAGCGGACTCTTAATCCGTAGGTCGACAGTTCGAATCTGTCAGGACCCACCACTAAACAAGCGCCAGCGCTGGAAAGTCTGCTATCTAAACGGTAGCAGACTTTTTCCATTTGGGTCGCCGTGACAGTCTGGTGACAGTACCCCACCCCATTGCTGAGATTGGGCGCAGCTCGTAACATGTCCGTGCACTCAGGGGGAACGTTATGACACGCATTGCAGCAGCGCTGGCCGTGCTCTTCATCGCCGCGCCGCTCGCGGCACAGACCATGTACCGATGCGGCAACACGTTCAGTCAGCAGCCGTGCGAGCCGGGCGCCGTCGTGAAGAGTCAACCCGTGCCGGCCGCAGGGCGAGTGTCTGCACCCGCTGGGCCTAAATCGGAAACCGAACGTCTCGAAGCGATCGTGAGCGACAGCCAGCGGGACCGCCGCAAGCGAGACTTACGGGACCGCATCTTGCCGGACGCTGAGGCCTCTTTGGTCAAGCACCGCGCTGATTGTGAGCAGCGGCAAAAAGAATTGGCAGCGTCTCAGTATGCGTACAAGCAAAACCTGTACGGAAAAACGCACGCGGCGCAAATGGCAAGCGAGATGGCTGCCGCCGCTGCGAAGTGCGACACGAAGGACCGCGAATTGAAAGACTTCGTCGACCTAGCGGCCAAAGAATGCTGCGCTTCAATGTCGATAGCACCGCCGAGCCTCGAACCATACGGCAGTCATAAAAGCCATAGTCGACATCTCCTGCCAAATGGCAGTCAACACGCAACCAGGCTTTGAAGGGCAGAGATGGCATCCGATCAAGACAAGAAAATCAACAGCTTCGCGATTCGATCTTTCCGGGATGTCGCGGACCAAGATTACATAGTGGCGCGACTAGCATGCAGGGCTGATTTGATGTCACAGTTCATGTGGGCAGCACAACAGGCGATTGAAAAGTATCTGAAAGGCATCCTTTGCCTGCATCGCATCCCGGCAGTGGACTTGGGGCACAATGTTCCTGCAGCCGTGGCGCTTTTGAAGCGCTTGCCCTTTGATGTTGAACTCGACGAGCAATCTGCTAAGACTATCCAACATATTGGCGTCTACGGTCCGTATCGATACTTAGAAGCCCCATGGATCGTGGTTGGATACGTCCTGCCGCGACTAGATCGGGCGATATGGGAACTGCGCCGCTATTGCCAAGCTATCAATCACGAGCGACTTAATACGAGCGGTGTTGATCCGAGATTCGAAGAGTCAATCAAACAAAGCAAAAGTCAAATGCCACAACGTTTCAAAATTCCAGGCGGGTTGTTAGAAACGATTGTAGGAAAGAAAGATCATCCCGCTAGGAGTGCTCTGGTATGGCAAAACCAATACTATGGATCAAGTACGCGAAAGCAGATAACGGCTCCATGGAAACTCAGCGGAGCGAACCCGCCACTTATGCATCATCCGGAAATTTTGGATGAGGTCGCGCACTTAGTTCACATCCCGGCTATTGTGCGGCGCGCCTGCAAAGACGTTTGGCTTCCGGCGAAACAAAAGCGCGACAGCAACGCCTAGAGGTCCCGATAACCGCGCGCACAGCCGTTGCTCATGCAGCAGCCCCCCTTCGCGGTTCGAGCTGCCGAAGCACGCTCACGAGCGTGTCACTGTCAGCCTGTGACGCCACGGCTGCGCATTGCCGCCACCCGCCGGCCCAGCCGGCTGCACTGATCCGCCGGACGGCGCGCCACCCACCTTGGGCGCCAGTTCTGCGATAGCACCTGATCGAACGCCGCTTTCGCCGCATGATACAGCGCCGTCGAGGACTGCCGGTACTCGATGGACGACGCGCCGGGGTTCTGCCGCGTGAACGCCTGCATATCCTTCAATGCGTCTTCAGCCTGCTTCAGCGCAGCGCGGGCATCGTCAACCTCATGCGCCACGTGGCGAAGGTATGGCGAAGGTCGTGCCAGCGAAAATCTTCAATCCCCGCTCGCTTCAAGGCGTCGCGCCAGGCCTTTGTGTTCACCTGGGCGATCGGGTTCCCCTCGTACCTGATAACGTGGGTCAGCTGATCGCCCTGGCGTCGGGCAAGCACCTCCATCGCCAACTCGTTCAACGGCACGGCATGCGCGCGCCCGTTCTTGTGCTGCTCAGGCGCAACCATGTTCCGCCGAGTCCCGTCAGCAGCGGGTGATCATTGCGGACCGTCTCACGTGCCCTCTATGCAGTATCCCCAGACGGACGCTCCTGCGCGACTGGAACGAGCAGCGCCCGGTGAAATAAGCGCGCAAAAGGCCGTGCCAGTGAAATTTGTCAAGCAGCATGCGCAGCATGCAAGGGCAAGTCAAGGAAGGAAAGCGCTCAAATCCTGATTGTCGCGGCCGGCGCTCAGGTCTGAGATCCGACCTTTCGCGCCCGCCATAGCTTGCCATCGGAAGCTTCTTTGTAACTCTGTCGGTTGAAACTGAAGCATCGCCCCTGGGCCGCCCCTCTAGGAACAACTGTCGTGACCGCCTATACTGCCAAGCATTCAAGCGGGAGGGGAGCCACGATTTTGAAACTGGGAGTCATGAGGCTGGCGGCTTACTCGCGGCTATTTTCATCGGCTGTCATTCAGGAGATGGCTGCGGCGTCCCGATCCCCGCTTTTTGCGCGATTGGCCAGAGAGGCGTTCGACCCCAAACAGTTGCGCACCTTTACTAGTGTGGCTGAAGCCTTCGAAGCAGCGTTCGCTGTTCTGCAGAACGTTGAGCATCGGGACGAATACGTCTACAAGGCAGCACTGACGCACCGCGTCCTCCTGGGCACCCATTCGTTAGCGTCAGCATCTATGCTGACGGAGTTCCGCGTCGCCAAGTGCAAGGCAGACTTGGTCATTCTCAATGGCACCGCAACCGTGTACGAGATCAAATCCGAGCGTGACGGCTTGGCAAGACTCTCCAACCAGCTCCGGGCTTACGCACTCGTGTTTCCTAAACGGTACGTGATTGCGGGCGAAAGCCATGTGCGCAGCGTTCTTGCCGGTACGCCACCCGAAGTCGGGGTGTTGCTCCTATCCGGCCGCTACCACATTTCCACGGTCAGAGAGGCGATCGAAGGATTCGAACAGTTATGCCCGAGCACGATGTGCGACTCGCTTCGTGCCGACGAAGCTGGGCAAGTAGTTAGGCAGTTAGGCATGGAGGTTCCCGCTGTTCCGAACACCGTGCTGCGGCGCGAGTTGACAAAGCTGTTCTTGCAGGCGGAGCCCAAGGCTTTACATGCGCAGATTGTGAGTGTGCTCAAACGCTCGCGCGACCTCGCTCCACTCTCAACTCTTGTCGACCAACTGCCACGGTCTTTGCAGCCGGCCGCTTTGACGGTACCGATGCGAAGAGCGAACCACGAAAAGCTGCTACAGGCTGTGCGCACTGATTTTCTTGAAGCCATGGCGTGGGCCTAACACCGTATGTACTTCCCCTACTTCCGAGGAAAGCAGTACGAGCTGATCACGATCCGGGAAAACGCTAGGCGTCTCTCGGACGCTGGATTTGTCCCCGTTATTGAGCCTGTGAAGGAGAGTCTCGGGGGCCTTGATAAGGCTCTCGCTGCTATGTGCGACGCTGGTGGCAAAGCCATCGTTATTGTCAACCCGCATTACGGATCTCATAGCAGCGACGGCGAAAGCATATCCGCGCTGCTAAAGGACAGGTTTCTTAGTCGCGAGGAGATAGCCGCAGGGATTCTCATGAAGACAGAGATGTCAACTGCGGAGGTGATGACCTGCGTGGGCCAACACAGAGACCATCAACTAACATTTGTTCACGCAGGCTTTTCTCAGGGAAGGGCCCTTGCCGAAGCCCTAGGCGAAGACTTGGCGGTAACGCGCCACCTTTTTGTTGGAGATGTCAACAAGCTTCATAGAAAACACTTTCAAGCTGGTGAGCGGGTACTCGTGATAGACGGCTTCACTCGGCACAAGCGGAACTCCGACTACCCAGACCTTGAAAGATTTTCTGAACTCCACGTTACCTTCGAGGATGAAGGGATGGATGGCTTCGGCGACTTCCTAACAGTTGGTGACGACTACATGGAGTCAGGCGGTCCAGCGTACGCGATCGCGATCCACCTAACGTTCATCAATCCTGATGATGATGACGTGATGTACATCTACCACTTCAAGTCGAAACGCACGGATACGCCGACTGATCCAGCCGGCAAGTTCGCCGAAGCGCTGGACGTGATGATCCAGACACTCAATAGGTCGGATTCAAAGGTGCTCGAAACTGAGGCCGTAAAGGAATTCCGTAGCCTTCACGATCGACGGCACTTTCCCGGTCTGGGCTATGTGAAGAAGCTCTCGATGCAACACCACATCGAGACGCTCGCCGGCTATTTCGCACTGGCGTAATACTTGGCCGACCCATGAAGTGCTGCGCCCAGTGCTTTGGTGATCGCCAGCTCCAGAAAAGCATCATCCCAGGACTATCGACAGAGGTCGGGCAATGTTCCTATTGCCATGCGGAGAACGTCCCTTTGACAGCTCCTTCGGCCTTGAAGGACGCGTTCGCCCCGGTCGTTTCGATCTATGAGCCTGCTGCCGACGGACATTTCTTGGTCGAGCTGCTACAGGAAGACTGGGGAATGTTCAACACAGATCGAATCGAACTTCAGGCGGCGCGCGGTCTCCTGAGTGATGTCCTTGAAAATGGGCAGATCGTTCGAGAGAGGTTCGGGTTATCTCCTCGCTATCCGAATGCTGGGTTGCACCTTCTCTGGGAGAGATTGCGGGTGGAGCTTGTCAGCACCAATCGCTACTTTCCGGACGCAAGTTTCGACAAGGAACGACTCGGCGAACTGCTGACTCACCTCATTGCGGAGGGTGTCCCCACGACGTGGTACAGGGCGCGGCTGCAATCCGGGAACATCGTGTACCCGATAGGACAGATGGGTGCTCCGCCCAGCGGGTTCGCCTCACACGGGAGGGCAAATCCTCCGGGGATTCCCTACCTTTATCTCGGTTCCACACACGAAACGGCGATTGCCGAAATTCGCCCACACACTGGCGAGCTCGCGTCGGTCGCTGACTTTCAACTCAACGCCGGTTTACACCTCGTAGATCTGCGTGACCCGCGTCGCCTTGTGTCGCCGTTCGTATTTGGCGATGAAGATCAGATCGCTGCACTTCGAAGCGACGTGCCCTTCATCGAACGACTTGGCGAGGAATTGACGCAGCCAGTGCTCCCCCATAGGGCCGCCATCGACTATGTTCCCAGTCAATATCTGTGTGAGTTCATCAAGAAGCTCGGCTATCACGGAGTTATCTATCGAAGCTCTGTCAGCGACGGCATGAACCTCGCTCTTTTTGACCCGACGAAGGCAACTGCCGGCGCAGTCATGCAGCGCAAAGTGTTGCGCGTCAGCGTAACAATCGCCACCTGATTTCCACGATCAAGCACACACCAATGGAGCGTGGACCGCCTGGCCCTAATGTTCAACCAACCGCGCGGTCGCGGGGTCGTACCTCACATTGGTAATCGACCCGTCTCGTATGCGCTGGACGGCCTCGTCAATCACATTTAGCGGGACCAAGAACCACTCGTGAGGTCGCACCTCTTTGCCGAATCGATCCTGAATCGCGAGATCGAGCTGCGCCGACGCAAAGATGCGATGGAAGATTCCCTCCAACTTGGTTCGATTGATGCCAGACAGTTTGTACGTAGCTGCGATGTCCACACCAGCCAGCATGTACGTTGACTCATTCTCGGCATTAGCAATGCGTGTCTCGACTTTGCCCCCCGTCACCCCGATCTTGTGGATGAGTTCGCGATTCTGGACCACGAAAGGATGGCTGGATCGGCTGCGCAGCACGTAGATCGTGCCGCTCTGAACGTCGCCGTCTTCCCAGTCGTCGCTGAATAACGGCCCAGCATCGGCCTTGACCAAGCGGCGACCAGTGCGACCCTCCGCATCTTTGTAGAGCGCACGCTGCAATGACCGCAGCAGCAAATCGCTCTCTGTCCCGTTAGAGAAGATGACCCGCAGCCGGGCGTTGGTTTCGGCATTCGGTGTCCTGTAAGGATCTCCCATCTGGGCGACGTAGACGGTTTGCCCACCCAGGATAAAGAAGTCTCCCACCTCAACGCTGGCATCCTTGCCAAAGGGCTTTGTTTGCCATTCCCCTGCCTTAAGACCCGCCTCCGCCTCGTCAAACAGGGGCGTGAAACGCTCAAAGTCCTTGCAACGGGCGCGATTGGCAATCTCCTCCGCCGCCCGTATTTCCGCGTGCGAACGCACGTGGCGCAGCACGGTAATGTCATCAGGTTCCGGTGTTCCGTTGACGCCCAATTCGGCGAGCAGTGCATCTTCGTCCAGGTCATCGATAGCTGCTACCGGAGTAGCGCAGGCCAAAAGGCAAAGGCTGTCCAGTGGCGCCAGCAGCGTTTGTGCCTCCGGCAGCTTGCGCAGTTGGTCCAAGCGCACGGCGTAGAGCCGCTCGAACATGCCGCGTCCCTCGCCATGCTGCGGAGCGCGGCCGTGAGTCTGATGGAAACGCAGGATGTCCTCGAATCCCGCGATGATGCGCTCCTCTCGCGGCGTGTAGCTTGACCTTTTCAGCGGAGCAGCTTCTACGCCCAGCGCATCCAGTAGCTCGTCATCGTCCATTTCAGGCATTGCCGCTCCCCCCTGCCAGCATGGCCTTGGCCTGCGCGCGATAGCGCGCCAACGCGGCCACGCCCTCGGCCATCTTCTTTTCCCACGCATCGGTGGAATTGATGTCCGGCAGCCGGCCACGCTCGTTCTTGAACTGCAATGCGCGTTTGGCCAGCTCGCGTGCCTCGTCCTCCGGGATGTTCACCTTCTTGGCGGCAATGCTGGCCTGCACCTGGCGCAAGGATTTTTCATCCATTGCCTTCGCCAGCACTGCGTAAGCGGCATCGAAGGGGTTGATGCGGTCGATCAGGTCGATGTCCAAATCCCGCACATTGACGAACTTGCGCACGCCGTCGATCAGCGCCGTGTCACCCTGAGTCCCCTGCGCATCGGCCCCTGCCAGCGCCAGCTTAGCTTGCTGGGTGATGTTCATGGCGGCAATGGCGTGCTGGCGGATGGCCTCCTGGTCGGCCTCGCCCAGCTCCGGGTAACGCTCGCGCACGATCTTGCCCATGCGCAGTTGCGTCAATTCCTCGGGCAACGTGTTGTCCTTGTCGAACAGACCGCGCTCCAACACGTTTTTGTCCTGCAGGAAGCTGGTGACGACTTCGTTCAGGTCCTCCTTGCAGATGCGCGTGGCCTCCGGTGTCTGCGGAGTGGCAAGGCCGTTGATTTCAACGTGGTACTGGCCAGTGGCCTCATTCACACCCACATTGCTGCGGCCAGGCTTGTAGCCATCGGGTCCATAGTTGAAACCGTCCTGGGGGCCGCTGTTTTTGGGGGTGAACTCATAGCGCGGTGCCAGCACCTGTTCCATCAATAGGCTGGCAGAAATGGCCTTGAGTAGATCGTTCACCGCTTCGGTTACCGCCGCTTGGTCGGCAGCAGGCTCTGCGATCAGGTTGGTGAACCGTGCCCTCTCCTTGCCTTTGGCGTCGCGGGTAGCGCGGCCAATGATCTGCACGATTTCGGTCAGGCTGCTGCGGTAGCCAACGGTCAGGGCGTGTTCGCACCAAATCCAGTCGAAGCCCTCCTTGGCCATGCCGAGCGCGATGATGATGTCCACGTTGTCGCGGTTGTCCTTTTGCGCCGAATCTTTCAGTGCGGCCAGCACTTTGGATCGCTGCGCCGGGTCGCTGTCATCGACCAAGTCTGCCACCTTGAGCGTGCCGCCATCCTTGGTCTGCACCAGATGGAAGCCGGTAGCCGGGTCAACGCCCCGCCAATCGCCAAGACCGTGCATGATTTCTTCGACCTCGCGCTGCTTGTCTTTGAGGCTCTCACGCGCGTTGACATTGGTAATGTGGACGATGGTCTTCAGCGCAGGATCGAGCACCTTGGTGATTGCCTCCAGATACCGGCCTGTGTAGAAGAAGTAGCCGATGTCCAGCGACTTAAGCCAGTTGTAGCCATTGAGTTGCTCGTAGTAGGTGTAGGTGACTGTCTCGAATCTCGCCTCGTCTGCCGGGACCAGCACCGCCTCACTGTCCCCCCGGAAGTACGAACCGGTCATCGCCACAAGGTGTACCTTGTCCCTGGCGATGAGTGCGCCCAATTGGCCGCCCAGCTTGTTGTCTGGATTAGCGCTGACGTGATGGAATTCGTCGACGGCAATCACCCGATTGTCGAAGGCGTCGATACCGAGTTCTTCCACCGCAAAGCGGAAGGTCGCATGGGTGCAAACGAGCACCTTGTCGGCACTGGCAAGAAATTCGCCCACTGCCTTGACCTTGGATTTGGCCACCTTCGTATCGTCCGCGCCTGGGACGTTGCACAGGTTCCACTGCGGCGCCACCCGCCAATCCCAGTAAAAGCCGAATTGGCTCAAGGGCTCATCGGCAAAGCTGCTGCCAATTGAGCGCTCGGGTACGACGACGATGGCCTGCCGCAAGCCCTGGTTATTGAGCTTGTCCAGGGCGACGAACATCAGCGCGCGGGACTTGCCTGAGGCGGGGGGCGATTTGATCAGCAAATATTGCTCCCCGCGCTTGGCGTAGGCGCGCTCCTGCATGGGACGCATCCCCAGCGCGTTGGCCTTGCTGGACACCCCTGTGCGCGCTGTGGTGATCGACACCGACGGCACCGTGTATGCATTGGTCGGATTACCGGGTTGTTCCATCATGCTTTCGTCCCCTCCTTCGCCTCGGCCGCGACCTTGGCCGCACGTGCCGTCAATTTCGTGTAGAGGTCAAACAGCTTTTCCAGCCGTTCGGTGTCATTCTTGAAGCGACGCCCGATGTAGATGCGCTCCAGCACTTCGTCGTTGCGATCATGAGCGCGACGCAGATTCTCTGGCATCGCGTCTGGGTCGTAGAGGTCGGCGACACTGGCGGGGAAGTGCGCCTCGCGAGCCAACAAGATGTCTTCTGCACAGCGAGTGAGATCCACCTTGTTCTGCTCGGTAAGGAGCGGCACAGGGAAAGTGTTGTAGCAGAGCGCGGAAGAGTACCGCAGATCAGTCTTCAGCCGGCCCGAAACTGTCCGAACCCACGACATGTGCATCAAGCTCAGAAGGATGGACAGGTGCCACACTTCAGCGTCGTAAATCGCTTGCGCAGAATCTCCGACGATGCAATCGCTCGGAAGGAGGCCAAAGGGAATGTACAGGCGCCTCTCGGACGAAACACGCGGAGCGATTATCAGATGCGACTTGGCTTGATGCGTATAGCGAAACTGGTGTGGACGCGATGCTAGGCCTCGCGCAACTTCTCCCCCGTTTAAGCGAAAGAGACGGACGCTTTCGATGCGGTCCCTGATCTCCGGAATCAACTCCCCCAAAGGAAGGCTCGCGTTGTCGATCCAGAGACAGTAGCGCTGCTCGCCGTTCAAGTAATTTTTCGATCCGTAGAGCCTCTTGATGAGGCCGCCGGTCGTTGGATGCATCTGCACCAGCTCCGCTCTTTGCTCGCTCGACAGAATGAGCCCGCCACCGTCGTAGGGACTGTTGCCCGTGATGATCGGCATGAGGTCTGACATCGGCGTCAAGGCCTGGTACACAACAATTTCGTGGCCCGGAACCAGGTACGGACCGATGCACGTCACCTCTCGCACCAAGCCGCCTTCGAAGAGAGTTTTTTGCTTCCGCCCCCGCTTCCTCAGCCCGATGATCGAGCAGATCACGGCCGCGTTATTTGTCGCGTTGTTGGACCACTTGAAGTCCTTGTGTGCGAAGGAAATCTCTATGCCGAGCTTGAAGATCCGCGGCCAGAGCTGATGAACCTGGGCCCCTTGGTTTACTGAGTTCGTGGCGACGAAGGCAGCTTCGGCATCATTGTGAGCCGCGTACTCTGCGCCTTTCACCAACCAAGCCGCAACGTAGTCGAGTTCACCAATCTGGTCGCGAGAGCCAAAGACACTTGCAAGCTCTGCCTTCTGTGAGGGCGACTGGCCCTTGCCTCCTAGATACGGCGGGTTGCCGCAGATGTAGGTTTCACCACCCACGTTCTCGAACTCAATTTCAGCTTGGTTGAGTGGCGACTGGAACAAGTCGTCGGCTACGAGCTTCACCCCCGTGCCCGTGGGCGGGCAAATTTGCAACCAATCCAGGCGCAACGCATTTCCGCAAACGACCCAGTTCTGCGCATCGAGTGGCAGGAACTCCTCCAGCGCGTCTTTCTGTTCGCGGTACAGCACGTCACATTGGAACTCGGCAATGATCAGCGCCAGGCGGGCAATCTCCGCCGGGAAGTCGCGCAACTCGATGCCGCGGAAATTGGTGAGCGGGATTTCGCTGCCCAGGTGCGCCTCACCGCGGCGCCGGTTAATCTCTGCCTCGATGGCGCGCAGTTGCTTGTACGCAATAACGAGGAAGTTCCCCGACCCGCAGGCCGGATCGAACACGCGCATTCGCGCCAGGCGCTTGCGCAGGTTTAGCAGCTTGGCCTTGTTGTCGCCGGCGGCGTCCAATTGGGCTCGCAGCTCGTCCAGGAAGAGTGGGTTCAGCACCTTCAGAATGTTAGGCACGCTGGTGTAGTGCAAGCCCAGTGACCCGCGCTCCTCGTCGTCGGCCACGGCCTGGATCATGCTGCCGAAGATGTCGGGGTTGATTTCCTTCCAGCGCAGGCTGCCGGCATGCAGCAGGTAGGTGCGCGCTATACGTGTGAATCGCGGCACCGCGGTGCTGCCTGAGAACAGGCCACCATTGACGTAGGGGAAGGCGTCCGCCCATTTGGGCAACCGGGCCGCCACGCGTTCGGCGATCTTTGTGTTCATCGCGCGGAAAATGGCTTCTAGCACCGCGCCGGTGTTCGAGCCGTCGCTTTCGCTCATCTGCTCGACGGTGCGCGTGAACAAACCAGTGCCCTGGAAGATGTCGGTGTCCTCCGCGAAGAAACAGAAGATCAGGCGCGCCATGAAGTGATTCATGTCTGGCCGACGATTGGCCTTGGCCCAATCCGGATTCGCTCGCAGCAATTCGACGTACAGCTTGTTTAGCCGGCCTGTGGCGCGCACGTCGATGGGATTGTCTTTGATCTCCTTGATCGTGGAGATTCCCGCCAACGGTAGAAAGAAGCCGAAATGGTCGGCGAAGCGCGGGTATTCGGTGGCGAGAGTTTCGCCGCTTCCCACGTCCTCGGCTTCGAGTGTGATTCCGTCGGTGGCGAGGATGAACTTAGCCTTGGCCTGGCCGGTCTTCGGGCTCGCGCGCAGCGTCGCGAGCGTTTCGCCGACCTTGCCGATCTCGCACACCGCGATGTGGATGTTGTTGCGCTGGAGCACGCCGCCGGGCAGGTCCGAGGCGTTGGAGTCGCCCTTGCGCAGACGCTTGAGTGTCGTTTCCTTGTTGCCGAATGCGGCAAGGAATGAGAAAGGAAACTCCGCCGCGTCGAAGGAGGCAAGGGCCAATTCGGAAATTGCCTGTTCGATTTCTACTGCGTTCATGCGGGAGCTTACAACATCTGCCCAAAGTTCAATTGAGCCGTATCGTAGCGGGGAACAGCCGTATGACATTCTCTCGCAATGGCACCCACAGGCGTTTAGACCTCTCGTTGCCAAGCAGAAACAACTAGACTAGACTTGGTCTGAATTTTCAGTCCGCATGGAGACTTGCACCGTGGAAACCGTCAACATCTACGACGCCAAGACGCGTCTGTCCCAACTGGTGGACAAGGCCGCCTCGGGAGAGGACGTGATAGTTAGCCGAAATGGCAAGCCCCTGGTGCGTATCACCCGGCTGGAAGGGCCGAAGCGGCGCATCAAGTTCGGCGTGCTGAAGGGCAAGCTGACGGTTCCGAGGGACTTCGACGCGCCTTTGCCTGACGACGTGCTGGGTGGCTTCGAAGGACGCTGATGCGGCTCCTCCTGGACACGCATATTTTCTTGTGGGCTGTTGCGGGCTCACGCCTGCTCAAGCCTGCAGCTCGCCGCCTTATCGAGTCCGCCGACGAGGTCTATGTGTCGGCAGCTTCCATATGGGAGGTGGCCATCAAGGCGCGCCTCGGGAAGATTCACGCGGACCCGCGCGAGTTGACGGCAGCC
>Ga0134124_10003798_pt1 | contig 12132 bp, 13 predicted proteins | sample KB304_FD_96880 | JGI IMG/M metagenome (GOLD analysis project Ga0134124, IMG submission 96880) | Terrestrial soil microbial communities without Nitrogen fertilizer from Kellogg Biological Station, Michigan, USA - KB3-0-4 | ecosystem: Environmental > Terrestrial > Soil > Unclassified ... | reverse complement strand
GGATTCTCCATCGCGAACGGCTCGGCGGCGATGATACGGCCGGCCGAGAGCTCGAGCGAGCCGTCCCAGCGGGTGAGGCGATCGCGCCCGCGCACGCGAGAGCCCGCCCACGCGATGCGATACCGGGTCGAGCCCTCGTAGGACGCGGCGGTGTAGGGTGAGACGGTGCGGAGCACGTCGACGCCGCGCAGCACGTCGATGCGCTCGAGGGGCCCGGTCCCCGCCGCGCGGCCCACGATGCGCACGAGCCCGGCCATGCGTCCCTCAGCACCCATGGGCAGGTCGTTCACCCGCAGCTCGACGTGGATGCGCTGGGCGGCGCTGACACCGTAGCAGCGCCGGGCACGGACGGCCTCGAACACGGCCTCGCGGGTGAGCGACTCGGCCAGCACGCAGGTGAGGCCGCCGTAGGCGCCGAACGTCGAGGCGCCGGGATGGCTGGCCCCTGGCCGGCCCTTGTGTCCGTCGGAGTTGGACACGACGCCGACCTTGTAGCCCGCCTTCAGCGCGTCCTCGAGCAGCCACTCGAAGCGGCCCCAGTCGGAATAGATCTCCACGACCGGCTCCAGCGCGGGATCGTGGAAGCCGACGACGTCGGCGTAGCGGCCCCCGATGTGGGGAATGAGCAGCACGTCGTCGCGGCCGCGGAACTGCTCGAAGAGCCGGGTGACCGGGAAGCAGTCGGTCGCCGCGTCGGCCATGTCGTCGACCTCGGCGTGCGACGAGCGGTGCAGGGAGGCCAGGTCCGAGCGGAACATCACGTTGCGATCGCCGCCGCCCGGCGTCATGCCGGACCACTCGTAGCCGACGAAGATCACGCAGCGCCCGTCGGCATGGAATCGGTCGATCTGCCCGCGTAGCCGCTGCCACTCCTCCTCGGTCACCTGGAAGTCGTTGGCCTGGTGGCACATCGTGTCGAGCAGGGCGATGTCGCGGCCGAACGCGAAGTACTCCTCGATCGTCCCGGTGCCGACCGTCGCCCGCGTCTGGCCGTGCAGGTCGCCCCAGAAGGTCCGCGGCTCACCGGCGGCGAGCGTGTGGATGAGGTTCGACTCGGCGGTCAGCCCGGCCCCCCGCGCGCGGATCCGCGTCTCACCGCCGGCCAGGCGCAGACCCGTCAGGCGAGCGACCGCGATCTCGCCGCTGGACCAGCGCACCGTGGCCGGCAGACCGTCGAGGGGCGCGCCGACGGCGTCCAGGTTCAGCTCCCCCGTGAAGCGCTCGCAGGGGTTGCCCCAGAGGTCCTCGGCCTTGACGAGCGCGTCGAACGGCTCGCCGGGCCGCACGGTGGTGGGCGCCACCGCCACCAGGCGATGCAGGCCGCCCCCCACCACGTCGAGCTTCGGCGAGGCCTCGAGCACCGTGTAGAGCTCGGTGCCGAAGGGATCGACGAAGACGCGCCATTCGCAGCCGCGCTCGCGAAAGGTCTGGGCGCGCGAGCCGTCGCCGCCCCCGCTGGTGTCGCCGATGGTGATGTGGATCCGGTCGCCCGGGTAGAGCGAGCCGTCGGCGACCGAGGCGACCAGCGTCTTGAACCACGGTCGGACTTGGCCGCGGGGCTCGACCGCCAGGTCGGCGACGGCGGTGGGGCAGCGAGTCTCGAGCCGCACCGTGGTGTAGTTGCGCCCGCGCGGGTCCTTGAACTGCGGCGTGCCCCAGTCGGAGGCAAAGCGCCAGGCGATCTTCAGCCGCGCGCGCTCGTCGTACCCGTAGGCGCCGACCTCGTAGGTGACCGTCCAGGTGCCGAGCTGGCCGGCCACGACCGGGTCGTCGGGCGTGATCCAGGCGCGGCCGATGTGCCGCGGATCGCTCTTGATCGGCATGGCGCACACCATCGGGCGGATGCCGGTATGTGTCAAGCCGGCGCGCGCGTTTCGCGCTACGATGCGGCTTCGCATGTCGCTCCTGGTGGCGCTCGCCGTGACCGTGGCCGCCTTCGTCAAGGGGGCTATCGGCTTCGGCTTCCCGACGCTGGGCACGCCGCTGCTGGCCCTGATCGTCGACGTCAAGACGGCCTTCCTGCTCCTCATCGTGCCCAACATCGTCATGGACGGGATTCAGTTCGTGCGCGCCGGCGCCCCCCGCGCCACGATGCGCCGCATGGCTCCCCTGGTGGCGTGCGGCGCGGTGGGCACGATTCTCGGCACCCACCTGCTGGCCTCGCTCTCCTCGCGCACGGTGATGCGGATCCTGGGCGGCTTCATCGTCACCTTCGTGGTGCTGAACGTGACGCGGCTGTCGCCGCGGCTGCCTGCACGGTGGGAGCCGTGGGCCTCACCGGTGGCAGGCTTCGTGGCTGGGGTGGTCGGCGGGATCACCAATGTGCCCGGCACGCCGCTCGTGCTGTACTTCTACGCGCTCGGTCTCGACAAGCGCGAGTTCGTCGGCGCCGTCTCCTTCACCTTCGTGCTGTACAAGCTGGTCCAGCTGGGGACGGTGACGTGGTACGGGCTCATGACGTGGACGCTTTTCGCGTGGTCGGCGCTGCTGACGACCGGCGCGCTGATCGGCTTCGCGGTCGGCCTGCGCGTGCAGGATCGCATGGAGCCGCAGACGTTCAACCGGGCGGTGCTGGTATTCCTCGCCGTGCTCGGCGGCTGGCTGGTGCTCCGCAGCTGGTAGTTCGACATGGGAGCCTCGAGATGGCCCCCAAAACCCCCTGAGGGCTCGGGACGCCCCGGCGGAGCCGTGGCGCCCCTCGAGTACTCCTAGGAGGTCAGCAGCTCGAAGATCCGGCGGACGAGCTCTTCGTGGTCCTCGATGTTGTGAGGAAACAGGCCGAACTCCTTCACCTCGGTGAGATCGACCGTGCGGAAGGGCTCGCCGGTGCGGAGGGTCTCGAAGGCGACCGCCTGGAAGCAGGAGCGACCGGGCTCGGGGCGCTCGGTCACCAGCACGAAGTAGAGGGCGGGCCACTGCCGTCGTGCCAGCAGGAAGATGGAGCGCTCGCCGCGCTGGTTCTCGACCGAGATGAACTGCTCCACCGAGGGGCGGTACTTCACCTCGACCAGGTATTCGCGCTTGTCGCCCTCGGGATTCGCCTGGCTGACGCGGAAGTCCGGTGAGAAGTCCTCGCGGCCGAACCGGAGCGGCGAGGCCGGCGCCCGGTAGGGCGCGACGTCGTACCGCGCCCGACGGAAGATCGACTCCACCAGGGCTTCGGCGATCCGGCTTTTCGCTTCGAGAAGATCCATCCCGCCTCCTGCAGTGGCGCGGAAGTCCCCGGAAGATCGCAGCTTCTGCTCATAGTATTATCCACCTTGCCCGGTGGACGGGCACAAAACCTCGCAGGGAGGAATCCATGACGAGCGCGACCGATACGGGGGTGACCCGTCGTCAGGTGTTGGTGGCGGGCGGGACGTTCGCGGGTTATGCCCTGAGCGTCGAGACCGTTCTGGCACAAGCAATCAAGACAGATACCGACGGCCTGGTCGCGGGTGATCAGCAAGTGCCCGGCGGGGGGGTCATGGTGCCCGTATATGAGGCACGGCCGGCGACGGGCAAGGATCATCCGATCCTGCTGGTCATCTCGGAGATCTGGGGGGTCCACGAGTACATCAGGGACTGCACCCGGCGCTTTGCCAAGGCGGGCTTCTACGCCATCGCCCCGGAGCTCTTCGTGCGCGAGGGCGGCGTGGGACAGATCCCCAACGTCCAGGATGTGCTCAAGATCGTGCTGGCCCAGAAGCGGGAGCAGACGCTGGGCGACCTCAAGGCGGCGGTCGACTGGGCCAAGACACGGCCGAACGTGAAGGTCAACGCCGTCGGCGTCACCGGCTGGTGCTGGGGGGGCTCGACGACGATTCAGGTGGCTGCGACCAATCACGACATGAAGGCGGCGGTGGCCTGGTACGGGCCGCCGGCCCAGCCCTATCAGGGCGCCAGCGGGCCGGTCACCGGCTTCGACCTCGCCAAGGACATCAAGATTCCGTTCCTGGGCCTGTACGGAGAGACCGATCAGGGTCCCAAACCCGAGGACGCCAGGAAGTTCGGCGAGATGGTGCGGGCCACCAACCCGAACGTCGAGATCGTCGTCTACCCGGGCGTCGGTCACGGCTTCCACGCCGACTACCGGCCGTCCTACAACAAGGCCGCAGCCGACGATGCCTGGAACCGCTGCGTCGGCTGGTTCAACAAGAACCTGAGGGCGTAACGCGTCTTCGCCCGCTCCCCGCGGGCGGCCTGAGTGGATACGCCCGTGACGTAGAATCCCCGCATGACGACCCGACCCGTTCTCGTCCCCACGCTCGCCCTGCTGCTCCCCACCGCCGGTGTCGCCCACGCCCAGACGATCCGCTGGAACATGGCCAACGAGTACCCGGCCACGTCGATCCAGGGCGAGGCCGACGCCCGGTTCGCGCGCGAGGTGGGTGAGCGCACCGGCGGCCGCATCCAGATCGTTCACCAGTACGACGCGGCCAGCGGCATCCGGTCGCAGGACATGGTTGATGCGATCGCGCGCGGGCACGCTGCCGATCGGCAACACGTTCACGGGTGCGGTCGGCGCGGTCGAACCGGTCTTCGTGCTGCCGTCGCTGCCGTTCCTCGCCTCGTCGCGGGATGAGGCTCGGGCCCTCGCCGAGGTCGCGCGACCGATGCGAGCGCCGTCGTCGTCTTCAAGGCCGCCGGGGCCCTGCCGGTCTTCATCTCATTCGCCGACGCGCTGCCCTTGCTCAAGGCGGGCCAGATCGACGCGGTGGTGTCCGCCGGTGACGGCGGCGCGGGCGAGCTCATCGCCCAGGTCCTGGGCCACTTCACGGCCATCGAGGTACGCGTACACGATGAGCATGGTCACCATCAACGCGGATTGTCTGGCGCGTGCTCGATCCCGCACTGCAGCAGACGGTGCTGGCGGTGGCGGCCGACGTCGAGGCGCAGCAGCGGGAGATCATGAAGACGCGCGTCGCCGCCAACGACGCGATGAGGCGGGCGGCCGGCGTGACCTCACCACCGAGCTCTCGCCGGAGTACCGCCGGGTGCTGCGCGGCGGAGCAGGTCGCCGTCGACGACTGGGTGCAGAAGATGGGGGCGGACGCCGCGCCGATCCTCGACGGCTACCGCAAGCGCCTCGCCAAGCCGTAGGGGGCCGCGGGCGACTACCGCGGCCGGGCGCGGAGGAGCCTGATGGCTGCGAGGACGAGCGTCATGGCCACGAGGACGCCCAGGATGACGTGGTCGACGCGCCGGGTGAAGAGCCGCTCGATCGCACCTCCGAAGCGCCAGCCGACCCCGTAGCCGAGGCCCACGGCGTACGGGACGTACACGAGCGCGCCGAGCGCGTTCGCGATCATGAAGGTCGGCGGTGGCACGCCGGTGGCGCCGGCCAGAGGCCCGGCCAGGAAGCGGAGGCCCGCCACGAACCGCGCGGCAAAGATCGCGAAGGCCCCGCGGCGCACCATGAACTCAGAAATTTTCTGAAGGCGCTCCGGGGTGATGAACGCTCGGCGGCCGTACCGCTCGATCGCCGCTCGACCGTAGCGTCGCCCCAGCCAGTAGCCGATGTTGTCGCCCACGACGGCGCTCACGACGCCGACGACGAGGACCGTGGGCAGGTGCAGCACGCCTCGGGAAGCCGCGTAGCCGGCCAGGGCGAGCACCGTCTCCTCCGGTACGGGCAAGCCCACGTTTCCCAGGACGACGGCTACGAAGAGACCCGTGTAGCCCCAATGGTCGAGCAGCCTGTTCAGAAAACCTCGTCGCGCTCGCCGAATTCGAACTGGAAGGCGGCCTCCTCCAGCTCCTCGGGGCGCACGGCACCGCGAGCCGCCAGCACCCGCTCGAAGGCGGCCAGCCAGGCATCGTAGTAGCGGAACTCGCCGCCGCGCGCCTCGGCGGCGGCGATCTCGGCGATCAGCGCCTGGCGAAAGTCCTCCCACGGGAGCAGACCCCGCTCGGATAGCGCGACCGCCATGCCGAACACGCGCCCCTGCCAGGGCTCATCGAAGACCAGCTCGCCGTTGCGGCGCGGCACCGTCGTCGTCCCGTCGAGGGAGGTCAGCAGGCGATGCAGCCGTGTCGCGGTCGCGTCGTCGTTGCCGGCCGGCGCGGCGGCGTGGCAGACCTCCGCGGCCTCGGCTGCTTCGCACGTGGAGTCCGCCTCCGGCGCCTCGTGCGGGTCGCCCGCAGCGGGACGGCGAGGCCGGAAGTCGTCCACCGGTTGGCCGTCCGGGCGTGGCTGCCACGCGGAGGCTGTGAACTGATGGGGCGCCAGCGCGGGCGAGGCGGGTAGACAGCGGCCGGCCGCGAGCATGGCGTCGACGTAGTCGTAGAGCGCGAGCACGAGCACCTCGGAGTCGATCGAGTGCAACCATAGCGCCTGGCCGTCGAAGAGCAGGAGCACGACGTTGGCGAGCGCGCAGGGGCCGAGGCACCCGCCGATCGTCAGATGCACGACGTTGCGCAGGCGCCGCCGCTCCCATTCTCCGTGGTACAGCTCGGCCGGGACCGGCGCGAATCCGTCGGCCGTGCGTCCGCAGCAGCATCCCGTCGCGCACACGAAGAGCTGGCCCCGGGGCCGGGCCACGTTGATGACTCGGCCGTCGGGACGGGCGACCAGGTTACGGCGCCGCTCGAACATGGCGATCAGTGTCCACCTTCGGGCAGTTGCACCTCGGCGACGCCGATCAGCGCTTCGCGGGTGACGTGGACCGCCAGCTCGTCCTCGCCCAGCCGCTCGGCGCCGGCCGGCGCCATCGGCAGCACCATGTAACGCAGCTCGGCGGAGCTGTCCCACACGCGGATCTCGCGCTCGGGTGGCACGACGAGGCCGAACTCGGCGAGGACCTTTCGGGGCTCGCTGACCGCGCGCGAGCGGTAGGCGGGCATCTTGTACCAGGTCGGCGGCAGCCCCATCACGTCCCACGGGTAGCAGGAGCAGAGCGTGCAGACGACGACGTTGTGACGGGCCGGCGTGTTCTCCACGACGACCAGCCGGTCGTAGCTCACGCCGAAGTCGCCGAGAGCGGCCGGCGAGTCCTGCAGCAGGCGGTGCTTGTAGGCGGGATCACGCCACGCCCGCGCCACCGCGCGCGCTCCGAGCATCGGGCCGGTGCCGGCCTCGTAGCGCTGGATGACGCGGTCCACCGCGTCCGGAGCCAGCAGCCCCTTTTCGAGTAGCAGCGACTCCAGCGCGCGCACGCGGGAGACGACGTAGGCGTCGACGTTCGGATGGCTCTTGCCCATGATGTCTTCGCACCGCCTCAGGCGGGGAGCAGGTAGCTCTCCCAGAGATCGAGATGGACACGCTGGTTCGGCTCGGCCGCCTCGCCCCACAGCTCGCGAGCCTCGAACCGCACGCTGTAGACGTGCTGCGGCTGCTCGCCCAGGCCGTGGGCGGCGGTGTCGGGAAAGACGTGACAGCCCCGGTGGGCGTCGATCACGCCGCGCTTGCCCCGGGCGTAGCGCGGCAGGCGCGTGTGGCCGGCCGGGTGCAAGGTACGCGTCCTCACGGCGGCACCGACGGCGAAGCCCGGCGGCGCCGACGGCGCGCGAAAGGACGTCTCCACGATGCGGGGCCGGCGCGTCGCGGTCGCTTCCCCAGGGGTTGCGACGGGGGCGTCGGGCCGCTCGTGGAACTGCTGCGTCCGCGCCTCGAGCTCGGCGGCGTCGACGACACCCTTCTCCGCGAGCAAGCGGGCGATGCCGTCGAGCCAGTGCTCGAAGTAGCTCGAGGCCAGATAGTGGGCGGGGTCCATGCGCTCGATCCCGTGGCGGAACTCGTCGATGTTGTAGACGGACCCGCGCGTGGCTCGCATGATGGCGACCACCGCCGCCTCCCAGCGCGCGTGGAAGGGCGGCTCGTTGTCCTCGCGCTCCACCGGTCCGAACCCGTGCATGCCGCCGAGATCGTGGATGCCGTCCATCCCGCCCTCCCGCGGCTCGCATCGTACCCCGAGGTCTCGTGTCGACGTCGCCATTTGAGCGCGACGCCGGTCTTTCCGTGTACGAACGCCGGCGCCCCGCCGGCCGGCGCGTCAACCGCCCAGGCGGTCGACCAGTGCCCGCGCCCACGTCATTCGCGAGGGGTCCATCACCAGCTTCTCGGCGAAGGGCTCACCGAACGGGCGAGTGGCGTCGATGCCGAGCTTGGCGGTGATGCCGCGGTCGTCGGCGCTGGGATCGAGCATCGCGCCCAGGCTGCCGGCGATCGTCACCAGATCGCGGTCCGCCTGCATGCGGGTGGCGACCGCCCAGAGGACGTCGGACTCGTCGAAGACGTCGATATCGTCGTCGACGACGATCACCAGCTTGAGGTAGTGGTCGACGCCCAGCACGATCGGAATCACGTGCTTGGCCTCGCCGGGCCGGCTCTGCTTGATGGCGACGTAGGCGGTGAACGACGAGGTCCCGGACAGGGGCACGTGCACGCCGGTGACGTTGGGGATCACGCGGCTGACGGCGTTGTGGATCTCGGCCTCGCGGACGAGACCGAGCGTGGTGATGTGATCGCCGGCGCGACCGGAGCCGATCGACTGGAACCACGGCCGCTCGCGCATGGCGATGGCCCTGGCCACGAACACGTGCTCGGTCGAGCGGCGGGAGAAGTAGCCGGTGAACTCGCCGAAGGGGCCCTCGGGCTCGCGAACGCCGGGCAGGATCTCGCCCTCGATCACGATCTCGGCGGCGGCCGGCACCTGCAGGTCGATCGACGTGCAGGGCGCGACCTCCAGCGGCTCGCCCAGCAGCCCGCCCACGACCTCGAACTTGCCGACGTCGGGCGGCGGGTAGGCGAGCGAGCCCATCGAGACCAGCGGGTGCACGCCGAGGGCGATGGCGCAGGGCAGCGGCTGCTTGAGCGCCTCGGCGCGGCGCTGGTACTCGAACATGCGCCGGCGCGAGTGCAGGCTCACGCCCATGCGATCGCGGCCCTTCACCTGGAAGCGGTGATAGCCCTCCGTCTCAACGCCGGTCTCCGGATCGCGCGCGACCAGCAGCCCGGCCGTGAGATAGCGCCCGGCGTCGCCCGGGAAGTAGGTGGGGATGGGCAGCCGCGCCAGATCGAGGGCGGGGCCGGTGAGGACGCGCTGGCGGAACGGCGGGTCGGCCACGATCGTCGGCTTGATCGGGTCCTTGATGCGCCGCGCGTATTCCAGGGCCAGTCCCGACTCCGGCACGCCGAGCGCGAAGGCGAGCGCGCGGCGGCTCGCCACCACGTTGCAGACGATCGGGATGTCCGAGCCCTGCACGCGCTCGAGCAGGAGGATCGGGAAGCGGCGGCGCCGCTCGTATTCCAGTACCAGCGCCATCACGTCGAAGTCGGTCGAGATCGGCTCGGTGACGTGGACGACCTCGCTCGGGAAGGCGGCCTCGTAGTCGGCGACGAACGACCGGAGATCCTGGCGCATGCGGCTCCTCAGAAGTGGAAGTGGGCGCCCAGCCCGAAGTACTCGATCCGGTCCTTGTAGAACTGGCCGTTGGGCGAGTGACCCTGGAAGTATTCGAGCAGGATCTGCAGATTGCGCGAGGCGAGCACGCCGTCGATCTGGATCCCGGCGCGGAGCGAGAGGTCGGCGGACCAGTCGTTCTCCTCGCGGTGCTGCACGTCGGCGGCGACGACCGGCCGCCAGCGCTTGTCGCGCGAGGGCCACGGGCTGATGAACTCCACTCCGTACTGCACCGACCACGGATCGAGGCTGGCCGGCTCCCGATCGAACAGGTAGCCCCCGCCGGCGTAGATCCGCAGCGGATCGCCGAACTCGTAGGAGACCTTCAGGTCCACGCCCTCGACGCTCAGGTTGACGCGCTCCGTCTTGGTGCGCAGCAGGAACTCGTCCCCGAGGTGGCTGGACTGGTGAAAGACCCTGAGCATCGACGAGAAGCCCTCGTGCCGGAAGCTGACGGGCAGCGCCGCGAAGTAATCGGCGTTGACGAGATCCTTGGACTCGGCGTCGAGGTCGAAGACCGCGAAGACGCCGGCCTGCACGCCGAACTCCCAGGCCGTGACCGGGCTGAGCTTGTCGCGCCAGAGCGTGAAGGTCTCGCCGAAGGAGACCGCGGCGACGTCCTTGAGCTGGCGGTCGCCGATATAGCGCTGGTAGGAGGCGGCGAAGTGCGGCCAGCGGGGATCGGCGATGAGCGGCTTGAACAGCGTGCCGCCCGGCAGCCACTCGCCGCGCGGCGCCGGCCCCGCCGTGATCTCCACCCGCATCGCCCCCGGGATCTCCTGCAGCGCGGTCCGCACCTGGCCCTGATCGACGCCGCCGAGATCAGCCGCGCTGAGCGTGATCACGCCGCGCGCGACGCGGAGCGAGGGCGCGGTCAGGTTGAACCGGCTCTTGAGCACGGCGGCGGCGTACCCCTCCAGCCAGGAGTCCGCCGGCGGTACGGCGCCCGCGGGCGCCGCCAACAGGAGGCAGCCGAGCAGCGCCGAGACCAGCGCGCCGCGCCGCATGACTCAATCCACCGTCGCGAAGAAGCGCGCCGGCGCGCCCTCGGTGCCCGCGATCTTGTAGAACGGGGCGGCGAAGTCGACGCGCCGCTTCGGCAACGCGGCCAGGTTCGTCAGCCCTTCCATGATGACCACGCCGGCCCCGAGGATGACCCGGTGCATGGGGAAGTCCTCCGAGGAGAAGTCGGGCAGGCGCGCGCAGTACTCCTCGAAGAAATCGAAGCCGATGTTCTTGGGGCCCTTGGCCACCAGCCACTCGGCCGTCGCCGGCGGGAAGTAGGGCGACTGCGTGAAGTAGTCGGGCCAGCGGCCGTACATCTTGTCGGTCCAGTCGGTGCGCAGGAGCACGATGTCGCCCGACTTCACGCCGTCGGCGCCGCCGCGCTTGAGGTCATCGATGGTGATCTCGTGGTTGGCGCCCACGAACGAGAGATCGACGACGATCGCCTCGCCCATGACCTGGTCGAGGCCGATCTCGATGGTGGTGATGCCGTCCTTGAAGACGTGCAGCGGCGAGTCGATGTGGGCGCCGGTGTGCAGGCTCTGGTGCACGCTCGAGACCTGCCAGAAGCCGGGACCACGCCGGTGCGGCGTGACCTCCAGCCGCATGTTGGTGGACGGCGGGCTCAGCGTGGTGTCGTCGACGGTCACGGACAGATCGATGTAGCGCTTCATGCGCGCACCCCCCGGGCGTCGTGGGCCAGCCTAGCCGCGTCCGGATGAGCGCGCAAGCGGGGGAGCGCTCAGGCCTCGCCGGCGCGGCGGCCGGCGCGCGCGCGGGTCACGAGGCGGCCGATGATGGCGGCGAGCTCGTCGGGCTCGACCGGCTTGGCGACGTAGGAATCGAACCCGGCCGAGACGATCTTGATCCGCTCGCTGACGCCGCCGTAGGCGGTGACCGCCACCGCCGGGATGCGCTCGCCGTGTGGAATCTCGCCCCCGCGCAGCCGCTGGATGAACGCGTAGCCGTTCTCCTCCGGCATCTCGATGTCCGAGATGATCGCGTCGGGCTCCCAGGCGGTGAGCAGCTCGAGCGCCTCCCGCACGGAGCGCGCCGTCCGCACCTCGGCGCCGGCCTGGCGCAGGACCGTGGCGAAGAGGTCGAGTGCGTCGGTGTCGTCGTCGAGGACGAGCAGGGCGAGGCCGCCCAGCGACGACAGCGGCGGCAATCGCCAGGCCGCGCCGATCGGGTCGGCGGCCGGCTCGACGTGCAGCATGAGCGGCAGCTTCACCGTGAAGGTGGCGCCGTGGTCGGCGCCGCCGCTGTCCGCGTGGACCGTCCCGCCGTGCAGCTCCACCAGGTTCTTCACGAGCGCCAGGCCGATCCCGAGGCCGCCGTGCGCGCGCTGGCTCGAGCTGTCGGCCTGCCGGAACCGGTCGAACACGTGCGGCAAGAGGTCGGCCGTGATGCCCTTGCCGGTGTCGGTCACCACGATCTCGACGTGCGAGTTCACGCGCTCCAGGCGGATCTGCACCCGGCCGCCCCGCGGCGTGAACTTCACGGCGTTGGAGAGCAGGTTCCACACGATCTGCTGCAGGCGATCGGGATCGCCGGAGACGGGGCCGGCGCGCGGATCGAGGATGGTCTGCAGGCGGATGCCCCTGGCGTCGGAGGCCGGCCGGAGCGCGTCGACGGCGGCCTCGATCACCGTGGCCGGCGCCACCGACTTCACGTCGAGGCGCAGCTTGCCGGTGATGATGCGGGAGACGTCGAGCAGGTCCTCGATGAGCTGGGCAAGCGCCTG
>Ga0134124_10003797_pt1 | contig 12134 bp, 12 predicted proteins | sample KB304_FD_96880 | JGI IMG/M metagenome (GOLD analysis project Ga0134124, IMG submission 96880) | Terrestrial soil microbial communities without Nitrogen fertilizer from Kellogg Biological Station, Michigan, USA - KB3-0-4 | ecosystem: Environmental > Terrestrial > Soil > Unclassified ... | reverse complement strand
TTGTCGCGCAGCCAGCGCGCATCGTTGGTGCCCAGTTCGGCGTCTTCGCCGAGCAGCTGGATGCCGTGGCTGGCGCCGACCCTGCGGGCATGGTCGCCGATGCGGCGCAGCGTCTGCACGATGTGTTCGCGCAGGGGCATGTGCTGCCCGGTGGGCGGGTCCACGTAGACCGCCTCGAGGCCGAAGCGGCAGGCCTGGAAGCGGTTGTAGGTGTAGACCATGTAATCGTCTTCCTGCGGCATGAACGGCTGCTCGTGCAGGAACCACGAGGCCAGCGACTGCACGAATCCCGCCAGTGCGGTGGCGCGCTCCACCGTCAGGGGTGTATCGAACACGCGGATTTCGATCGTGCCGTATTCGGGCTTCGGCCGGATGTCCCAGTAGAAGTCCTTCATGCTCTTGACCACGCCGGTCCGCGTCGTCTTGGCGAAGAACTTGTCGAAGTCGAGCCAACTCAAGGTGAAGGGTGCGCGGCCCGACATCGGGAACGCGAACACCGAGTTCAGACGCGCCGAATCAAACTGCGTGTCTTGTCCCTGCACGAATGGCGATGAGGCCGACAGGGCGATGAAATGCGGTATGTAGCGCGACATGCGGTGCAGCATCAGGAGCGCGCTGTCGGGGTCGGGGCAGCCGACGTGCACGTGCTGCCCGAAGATGGTGAATTGCTTCGACAGGTAGCCGTACAGCTCGGACAGTTCGCGAAAACGCGGCTTGTCGTAGATGCGCCGCTCGTGCCATTGCTGGAACGGGTGGGTGCCCCCGCCCACGAGGGCGATGTTGAGCTTGTCGGCGCATTTGACCAGCGCATCGCGGATCTCCGACAGTTCCGCCATGACCTGCGATGGCGACTCGCAAATGCCGGTGGAGACCTCGATCATGCTGGAAGTCATTTCCGGCACCACGGAACCCGGCAGCGAATAGCGCGACATCAGCCGCAGCATTTCGTCCGAGTAAGGGGCCAGGTCGTAGTCGTGCGTATTGACCAGCTGCAGTTCCAGCTCGACGCCCAGCGACAGTGCCGCCGATTGCTGGAACGGCTCCAGTTTGGGTGTGGGCTCCGGCTGCGCGCCGGCAGTGCGCACCGGTTTATCCACGCAGGTCACCCGGCTGCGTGATGGACGTGCCTTCCGAAGGCAGCGGCCTGGAGCTTTCCCGCACGCGGTAGATGGCGAAGGTGGCGATGATCGCGCCGAGCACTTCCATCAGCAGGATGGCCGGCAGCGCAATGCTGGCGATGCGCGGTCCCAGCGTCAGTGAGGAAGACACGAACTGCTGGACCAGCACCAAGGCGACCGCAGACATGGGCGACATCGCACAGCCGGTCCAGAATGCCTGCCGCCAGCTGGTGCCACTGCCCCAATTGGCGGTGCCCACGCCGACCATCTTGGCGACGCCGCGCGCCAGCACGAAGGCGGCCACCAGGCCGGCCACTGCCGGATTCCACTCCGCCTTCGCGGCGACGACCGAAACCAGCACGAACATCAGCATCGTCAGCAGCGACGCCGCGGTACCCAATTGGCGCGGCCAGGCCCAGGGGCGGGGATTCAGCTGCTTGAGCATTATTCCCCCCAGCAGGGCCGCCAATGGCGCCGACCCGCCGAAATGGGCTGCCAGTGCAGTGCCGGCGGCAATCATCGCGATCAGCAGCATCGACGTGTTTTCGCTGGTAGGACTCATCACCCGCAACGCCATACGCAGCGCGAGCGCGAGCAATGCGCCGATGACGAACGAGACCCCGAGGACCACCGCCACCGGAAACAGCGCTTCGCTCAAGGTGGTGGTGGGCCGATGCATCACGCCGGCGCGGGCGCTGACCAGCGTCAGCGAGTACAGCGCGCCCAGCGTGGAAAGCACCATCGCGCGCTCGGTCACCGGTCCGGAGGCTTGCGTGTCCATCACCACCCGGGACAGCACTTCGGGCGACGCCACCATCGCAATCAGGGCCAGGGCTTCCGCCACGGTCGGCCGCACTCCCATCCAGCGCAACGTGTAATAGACCACCAGAGCTGTGAGGACGCACTCCAGCACACTCTGCAGCAGAACCATCGGGTTGTGCCGGAACCAGCGCAGCGCGATGCGGCCGCCCGCCTCGAACAGCACCACCGACACCGCCAGCTCCAGCAAGAACAGCGCAGTGCCCTGCAGCGGCCACGCCGCCCCGGAAAAACCCGCCAGCCCGGCCAACGCGCCGGCCAGGGAATAGCCGACCACCTTGGGCAGACCGGTGTGGCGTTGCAGCAGGTGGCCGACCGCCGCCGCCGCCGCCAGCAGCAACGACCATTGCACCGTGGGCAGGCCGGCCGAGGGCTTGAGCCATTCGGCCCAGATGGCCATGATTTCATTCATGCGCATTCCCCCGGCGCGCACTGTACCGCCGGCGGCGCCGCAAGCGCTGTAGGACTGGGCGCCGACGAGCGCACACGCTTGGGGCCTGCCCTAATGCAGCACGCGCGTGCTGCCGTCATCGAGCTCGAAAGCCGGGATCTCCACCTCGAACCGTTCGCCGTCCTCAGCGACGCAGAAGTAGCTTCCCTGCATGCTGCCGGTGGCGGTGCGCAGCCGGCAGCCGCTGGTGTACTGGAACGCCTCGCCCGGCTTGAGCAGCGGCTGCTGGCCAACCACGCCCAGGCCCTTGACCTCTTCGATCTGGCCCAGCGCGTTGGCGATGATCCAGTGGCGCGAAACCAGTTGGGCCGCCACCTCGCCGGTATTCGTGATCGTGATCGTGTAGGCGAAGCTGTAGAGGTCCTGGCCCGGCTCGGATTGCTCGGGCAGGTACTGGGGCTCGACTTCCACGCGGAACTGGTACTTCGACATACTGAGATCGTAACGCTTCGTTGATTTGCGAGAATCCAGGGATGAGCACCATCCATCGCATCGCCCCTTCCATCCTTTCGGCCGACTTTGCCCGGCTCGGGGAGGAAGTGCGCAAGGTCATCGTCGCAGGCGCCGACTGGATTCACTTCGACGTGATGGACAACCACTACGTACCCAATCTGACATTCGGCCCGATGATCTGCTCGGCTTTGAAGCCGTACGCGGTGACCCCGGAAGGCCGGCCGGTTCCCATCGACGTTCACCTGATGGTCCAGCCGGTCGACGCACTGGCCCAGGCTTTCGCCCAGGCCGGGGCGGACTACATCAGCTTCCATCCCGGCGCGTCAGCCCATGTGCACCGCAGCGTCCAGGCGATCAGGGCCAGCGGCTGCAAGCCCGGACTGGTGTTCAATCCCGCGGCTTCGCTGGATGTGCTGGACTGGATGATCGAGGATATCGACCTCGTCCTGATCATGAGCGTGAACCCCGGATTCGGCGGCCAGGCCTTCATCGATTCGGCGCTGCGCAAGATCGGCGCGGCCCGTCGGCGTATCGACGCCTGCGGCAAGGACATCCGGCTGGAAGTGGATGGCGGCATCAAGACGGATAACGTTGCCCGGGTAGCGGCCGCCGGCGCCGACACCTTCGTGGCCGGCAGCGCCATCTTCGGCCAGCCCGACTACAAGACTGTGATCGACGCCATGCGCACAGCGCTCAAGGGCTGAACTTCTTTTCCGGATCGACCGATTCGCCCCGCACTTTGTCGTAAGTCTCGTCCAGCACCGGCCCCTTGTCGGTGTCGACCAGGCCCCGTTCGACGTCCTCGCGCGCGGCCTGCGCCATCCGCTGCCCGGCCGGTTCGCTGGCGGCCTGGCTGTCGGTGGACTCGTCGCGCTCTTGCGGCGTGCGCTGCTGGGCTTGCCCCTGGGCCGGCGCGCCCGGGGTCGGCGGTCCTTTCCTGGTCACGCCCTTGCGTCGCCGGCTGGGCATTCGGTTGTGCATGTGAAACGCCTTTCGAAAATCCGTTCGTACCGTCTTGCAGACGATGGTGCGATTGCGCCGCCACCGCTGCGGTAGGACGCGCCGCGCCACGTCTGTAGGACGGGACCGGGCCGCGCGCGAGGCAGACTGTCGGAGCAGTCCTACTGTCAAATGGTGGGTACGCCGACAAACGCGCCCGCTGCATCACTACGAACGGTTGCGCATGAGCTAGCTATGCTGGGGTCGCCGACAGCGCCCTGAGCGCGCTTGGCAAGGAGATGACATGGAGCTGCTGGCCGCAATGCCCGAATGGTTGGTCTGGTGCGCCGTCGGCGCGGCCGGCGCCATCGCGCTGGGGGCGCTGGCGAACATTCTCGACGCCGCACTCGATCTGGACGCGAGCTGAGGCATTCCCCGCGCGTGCGCTGCGCCTGTGGCGAACCCGTTTTCGCGTCCTTGACAAGAAAATCGGCACAGGAGTTCTTCAATGCCACAGTCCAAGCAGGATGGCCAGCGCAAGTCAAAGATCGGCGACGGCGCGGCCGCCAAGCAAAGGCAGCTGGAGTCGTTCAGCCAGGGACCGGAAAACCTTCTCACCACCAACCAGGGCGTGGTGATCCCCGACAACCACAATTCGCTCAAGGCCGGCGTGCGCGGGCCGTCGCTGCTGGAAGACTTCATCCTGCGCGAGAAGATCACGCACTTCGACCACGAGCGCATTCCCGAGCGCGTGGTGTATGCGCGGGGCGCAGGCGCGCACGGCTATTTCGAACTGACCCGGTCGCTGGTCGAATACACGCGGGCCGATTTCCTGCAGGAGCCCGGCGCACGCACGCCGGTATTCGTGCGTTTCTCCACGGTGGCCGGAGCGCGGGGCTCGGCCGACACCGTGCGCGATGTACGCGGTTTCGCCGTGAAGTTCTACACCCGCGAGGGCAACTACGACCTGGTGGGCAACAACATGCCGGTGTTCTTCATCCAGGACGCGATCAAGTACCCCGACCTGATTCATGCGATCAAGCCCGAACCGCATCACGGAATGCCGCAGGCAGCCACGGCGCACGACACGTTCTGGGATTTCGCCTCGCTCATGCCCGAGACGACGCACATGCTGATGTGGATCATGTCGGACCGTGCCATCCCGCGCAGCTACCGCATGATGGAGGGATTCGGCGTCCATACCTTCCGCTTCATCAATGCCAAGGGTGTTGCGCACTTCGTCAAGTTCCATTGGAAGCCCAAGCTGGGCAAGCACGCGCTGGTGTGGGACGAGGCTCAGAAGATCGCCGGCAAGGATCCGGACTTCCACCGGCGCGACCTGTGGGAGGCGATCGTGCACGGCAGCTTTCCCGAATGGGAACTTGGCCTGCAGCTGATCGAGGAAAGCAAGGCCGGGAGCCTGGGCTTTGATTTGCTGGATGCCACCAAGCTGATCCCGGAGGAAATCGTCCCGGTGCTCACGGTGGGCAAACTGGTGTTGAACCGCAATCCCGACAATTTCCATGCCGAAACCGAACAGGTGGCGTTCCATCCCGGCCATGTCGTGCCGGGCATCGACTTCAGCAGCGATCCCCTGCTGCAGGGGCGGCTGTTTTCGTACACCGACAGCCAGCTGTCGCGGCTGGGCGGCGCCAACGTGCACGAGTTGCCGATCAACCGCAGCGTCTGCCCGCTCCACAATTTCCAGCGCGACGGCATGCACCGCATGCTGGTGAACAAGGGGCAGGTTGCCTATGAACCGAATTCGCTCGCCAGCGGGTCGGAGTCGCGCGCCGACGGCGGACAGCAGGGCTTCCAGAGTTATTCCGAGGCGGTTGAACCGCCCAAGATCCGCCGCCGCAGCCCGAGCTTCGACGATCACTTCAGCCAGGCCAGCCTGTTCTGGAACAGCCAGAGCCCGGCGGAAAAGGAACACATCATTGCCGCCTTCCAGTTCGAGCTTTCGAAAGTCGAGGTCCTGGCGGTTCGCCAGCGGTTGGTGGACAACCTGGCCCACGTCGACGCCAAGCTGGCTCGCAAGGTAGCTGAGCCGCTGGGCATTGCCGTTCCCGATCCCAAAGCCGCGGCGGGGCGTTCAGGCTTTCGCGACGTGCGCACGAAACTGCCGTTGGAAGTGTCCGCGGCGCTGAGCATGGAAGGCGCCGGCAACGGCGGCGGCGTCGCGACGCGCAAGGTCGCGGTGCTTGTCGCCGCCGGGGTCGAAGTGGGTGCCCTGAGGGTGATACAGCAGGCCCTGCAGGAGGCTGGGGCCACCAGCCGGATCGTCGCGGCGCACCTTGGATTTGTCGCGACCTCATCGGGGCAGCAGCTGGCAGTCGATCACACCTTTGCCAACATGCCCTCCGTCATGTTCGACGCGGTGCTGGTGCCCGGGGGCGCGGCCAGTGCCGAATCACTGGTCCGCGACGGCGACGCGGTGCATTACGCCCTGGAGGCCTACAAGCATTGCAAGACAGTGTGTGTCATCGGGGAGGGCGTGCAACTGCTGCGCACGCTCGGCGTCGCAGCGGTCGAGGCCGGCCCGGCCGTGGCCGGAGTCCTGATCGGCAAGAACGACCCGCCCGGCCGGGCGCAGCTGGCGCAGGAGTTCATCGCCGCGATAGCGAAGCATCGCCACTGGATGCGACCGAACATCGAAGCCATCCCGGCTTGAAAGCGGCGCGCGACCCGGGCGCAGCGCGGCGAAAGAGCTTTCCTACGCCCCCTGGACACAAGCGCTTACTCCACCGCTGGCCGGACTGCCCCCAAATACCCCCGTGGCCGGTGTATTCCGGGCTGCGAATTCAGCGTACTCACTACAGGAGATTCACGATGCCATCCAGTAATCAGGGCAACCAGGGCAAGGGTCGCCAGGGCGGCTCGTCCAACCGCGGCTTTGCCTCGATGGATCCGAACCGTCAGCGTGAAATTGCCAGCGAAGGGGGCAAGGCGGCCCACCAGAAGGGAACTGCTCACGAGTTCACGCCGGAAGAAGCTCGCCAGGCGGGCAGCAAGGGCGGCCAGGTCGCCCACGAAAAGGGCACGGCCCACGAATTCGATTCCGAGGAGGCTCGCGAAGCGGGCCGCAAAGGCGGCCAGGCCAGTCATGAAAAGGGCACGGCCCACGAGTTCGATTCCGAGGAAGCTCGGGAAGCGGGCCGCAAGGGGGGGCAGGCCAGCCACGCTGCCGGCAGCCAGGCTGGCGGCAATCAGGGCGGCTCGAGCGTCAAGCGCTGATCCGGCGTGCGGCTGACGGGGCGCAAGGTGCGCCCTTTTTTTTATGCGCGGGAGGAGCCGCCGCGAGCCACGGCGGATGCGCCAGAATGCACGTCTTCGGCCACGCGCGGACCCCGATCAACATGACCATCGTTTCGCAAGCTGCGATCGTCGATCTCGATGGCACCATGGTCGACACCCTGGGCGACTTCGAGGAGGCCTTGAACCGCGTGCTGGATGAATTGTCCTTGCCCGGAATCGATCGCGCGGCAATCGAGCGCATGGTGGGCAAGGGGTCGCCCCATCTGATTCGCTCGGTACTGGCGCATGTGCACGCGGCGCCCTCGCTGTACGAGCAGGCCTGGCAGTCCTATCGCAGGCACTACTTGGCCATCAACGGCCGGCATTCGACGCTGTACCCGGGTGTGATCGAAGGCCTGCAGGCGCTCAGGCGCGCCGGACTGAAGCTGGCGTGCCTGACCAACAAGCCCACTGATTTCGCCAAACCCCTGCTCGAGGCCAAGGGGCTTGCCGGCTTTTTCGACCTGGTGTTCGGCGGAGACGCGTTCGAGCGCAACAAACCCGATCCGTTGCCCCTGCTCAAGACCTGTGAAGCGCTTGGCTTGGCACCGGCCCGCGCGCTGGTGATCGGCGATTCAAGCAACGACGCGCTTGCGGCGCGAGCCGCCGGTTGCCCCGTCATCCTGGTGACCTACGGCTACAACCATGGCGAGGATGTCCGCACGATGGATGCGGACGGATTTGCCGATTCGCTGGCCGATGTCCCGGCGATGATCAGGCCGGTTTTCCCAGCAGCGCCTCCTTGAGTTTCCAGTCGGCGGGATTGGGGCCCAGCCAGATCCGCAGCAATGCGTTGAAGAATTCGGGTTCCTTGAACGGCTCGGTGTTGTTGCTGCACTTGACCGAGATGACCGTGCCGGTTCCGGGCACCCAATCGATCAGGAACGAATCGCCCGCGTTCAGTTTCTTGCAGTCGCTGAACAGCTGGCTCATGCGCATGACGCCGGGGATCAGTTTCGAAAACGACTGCTTGTCCATGTTGTCTTCCATCCCGCGCGAGAACAGCTTGCCCAGTTCGGCCGAATCGATGTCGCGCAGCATGGTGATGCTCATGCGCTTGGCGCCGGGCATGGCGAGGATTTCTTCGGTGGTCTGGGCCTTCCTGGGCAGGTACAGACCCGCCGCATAGACCTTGAAAATCGCCTTGTATCTGACGCCTGCGCCATTGAGCTGCAGCTTGTTGCCGCGCAGCTCGGTTGTATCGTCGTACTTCACGCCCGACACCGTCACCTGCGCGAAGGCGCCCGATGCCAGGAGTAGTGCGGCCGCCGCAAGCAGCCAGCGTTTGATCGAATTCATCTTGTCTCCTCAAAAAAGAACGATCGTTCGATTTTGGATTCTCGCGTACGGAAGTAAGGGCTGCAATAGGGTTTCTAGCCTGATGCCTTGAATTAGAGTCGGCACTCAGCGCAACGCGTCCGGTTTGCTACACTTTCCGCCATGTTCATCCACCGCACCACCGTCACAGGTTGCTCCGGCCGGGGAGCCTGGCCCTGGCGCAAGCCTCGACTGGTGCGTTCCTGACTGCACGGGACAAACCGTGCCCCGCGCCTCGCGAGCGCCGGATCACCCGACTGGCGAAGGCCCCAGGGCGATCCCGAGCGACGCAGGCTCCGTGTTGAAATGAGCGCGGTCCAGCGGCCGCCGAGCTTGTGGAGGCTCACGCTTTGATCACCGAACTCGAATTCAAAAGTCTTGGCCAGCAGGGCTACAACCGCATCCCGCTGATCGCCGAGGCATTCGCGGACCTCGAAACGCCGCTGTCCCTGTATCTCAAGCTGGCCCACGCGAAAGGCGGCGGCCGACACAGCTTCCTGCTGGAGTCGGTGGTGGGCGGCGAGCGCTTCGGGCGCTACAGCTTCATCGGACTGCCGGCCCGAACGCTGCTGCGCTGCAGCGGCTTTGGCGCCGACGCGGCCACGCAGGTGGTCCACGACGGCAAAGTAGTGGAAACAGCCCCTGGCAATCCACTGGATTTCATCGCCGAGTACCAGAAGCGCTTCAAGGTGGCGTTGCGTCCCGGGCTGCCGCGATTCTGCGGTGGCCTGGCCGGCTACTTCGGCTATGACACGGTGCGCCACATCGAAAAGAAGCTGGAGAAAAGTTGTCCTCCGGACACGCTGGGCTGCCCGGACATCCTGCTGCTGCACTGCGAGGAGCTGGCGGTCATCGACAATCTCTCGGGCAAGCTCTACCTCATCGTCTATGCCGATCCGGGCCAGGGCGAGGCTTACGCCACGGGCAAGAAGCGGCTGCGCGAATTGAGGGAACAGCTCAAGTACTCGGTCAGCGCTCCGGTGATCCGGCAAACGCAGACTTTTCCCGCCGAGCGCGATTTCGCCCAAGCCGACTATCTGCACGCGGTGCAGCGCGCCAAGGAACTGATCGCCGCCGGCGACTTCATGCAGGTCCAGGTCGGCCAGCGGATCAAGAAGCGCTACACCGAGTCGCCGCTGTCGCTGTATCGCGCGCTGCGGTCGCTCAACCCCAGTCCCTACATGTATTACTACCACTTCGGCGATTTCCATGTGGTGGGGGCTTCGCCTGAAATCCTGGTGCGGCAGGAGCAGACGCCGCAGGGCCAGAAGGTCACGATCCGTCCGCTGGCCGGCACCCGCCCGCGCGGGGCCACGCTGGAGGCGGACAAGTCGATCGAGCAGGAATTGATCAACGATCCGAAGGAGCGCGCTGAGCACGTGATGCTGATCGATCTGGCGCGCAACGACATCGGCCGCATTGCCAAGACCGGCACCGTCAAGGTGACGGAAGCTTTCGCGGTGGAGCGCTACAGCCACGTGATGCACATCGTCAGCAACGTGGAGGGCATCCTCAACGAGGGCATGACCAGCATCGACGTTCTGAAGGCGACCTTTCCCGCCGGCACCCTGACCGGCGCGCCCAAGATCCACGCGATGGAACTGATCGACCAGCTCGAGCCCACCAAGCGCGGCCTGTACGGCGGCGCCTGCGGCTACCTCAGCTACGCGGGCGACATGGATGTGGCTATTGCGATCCGCACCGGCATCGTGAAGGACCAGACGCTTTATGTGCAGGCGGCGGCCGGGGTGGTGGCGGACTCCGTGCCGGAAATGGAGTGGAAAGAAACCGAGGCCAAGGCCCGGGCCCTGTTGCGCGCCTCCGAACTGGTCGAGGAGGGCTTGGAATGAACCCGACGGACGCGGCATGCCGGCGATCGGGGAGCAACGCGCCATGAAGCTCCTCATGATCGACAACTACGACAGCTTCACCTACAACCTGGTGCAGTACTTCGGCGAACTGGGCGCGCAGGTCGAGGTATTTCGCAATGACGAGATCACCGTCGAAGGTATCGCCCAGCGCAAGCCCGATTGCCTGGTGGTCTCGCCGGGCCCGTGCTCGCCGGCCGAGGCGGGCATTTCGGTCCAGGCGATCGGCCACTTCGCGGGCAAGCTGCCGATCCTGGGCGTTTGTCTCGGGCACCAGGCCATCGGGGCGGCGTTCGGCGGCAAGATCGTGCGTGCACAACAGCTCATGCATGGCAAGACCAGCGTCATCACGACGACGTGTGAAGGCATCTTTGCCGGGCTACCCGAAAAGTTCACCGTCAACCGCTACCACTCGCTGGCCATCGAGAGGTCCTCGTGCCCGGCCGAGCTGGTAACGACGGCCTGGACCGATGACGGCGAAATCATGGGCGTGCGCCACAGGGAGCTGGCCATCCAGGGCGTTCAGTTCCATCCAGAATCGATCCTCACGGAACATGGCCACGCCATGCTCAAGAACTTCCTGGAGCTGAAATGATGGCAACAGTCGTGGACCTGCGCAGCGACACGGTGACGCAACCGACGGCGGGGATGCGTGCGGCGATGATGGCAGCCCCGCTCGGCGACGACGTGTTCGGCGACGACCCCAGCGTGAACGCGCTGCAGGAAAAGATCGCCGGCATGCTCGGTTTCGAAGCGGCCCTGTTCGTGCCGACCGGCACCCAAAGCAACTTGTGCGCGATCCTGTCGCACTGCCAGCGCGGCGAGGAATATATCGTGGGACAGATGCAGCACTGCTACCGCTGGGAAGCCGGCGGCGGCGCGGTGTTCGGCAGCGTGCAGCCGCAGCCCCTGGAGCACCAGAGCGATGGCAGCCTGGCACTGTCCGATATCGAGGCGGCGATCAAGCCCGACGATCCGCATTTCGCCCGCACCCGGCTGCTGGCGCTGGAGAACACGCTGGGCGGCAAGCTGTTGCCGTTCGCCTATGTCGAGCAGGCCACCGAGCTGGCGCAGCGCAAAGGCCTGGCGCGGCACCTCGATGGAGCTCGCCTTTTCAACGCTGCCACTGCGCAGGCCGCTCAAACCGGCGGGAACGTGCGCGCCGAGGCGCAGCGTATTGCCCAGTGTTTCGATACCGTCTCGGTGTGCTTCAGCAAAGGACTGGGGGCGCCGGTTGGCTCGGCCCTTTGCGGTTCGCGCGAACTGATCGCCCGCGCCCGCCGGGTTCGAAAAATGGCCGGCGGCGCCATGCGGCAGGCCGGCATCCTGGCCGCCGCGGCGAGCTACGCGCTGGATCATCATGTGGACCGGCTGGCCGAGGACCACGCGCTGGCGCAGCGGCTGGCGCAGGGGCTGGCGGGGCTGAAGTACCTGCAGGTCGAAGCGCCTCAAACCAATATCGTCTTCGTCGATCTGCTCGGCCCGGCGCGCGACGAATCCAAGGCATTGCTGAAACACCTGGCAAGCCATGGCGTATTGGCCACGGGCCTGTATCGGCTGCGGTTCGCGACCCACCTCGACATGGACGCCGCCGGCGTCGATCGGGCCGTCGCCGCGATCCGTCAATTCTTCGGGAGCTGATCGGGCCTTGCCGACGCCGGCTTTGACCGACAATCCAATCCCTCACGCCAGGACCGCAGACCCACAGGACAGGAGGCCGCCATGCCCATCACACCCCAGGAAGCGCTGCAGCGCACGATCGAACACCGCGAGATCTTCCACGACGAGATGCTCAAGGTGGTGCGCATGATCATGAGCGGCGAGCTGTCGCCCGTCATGATGGCGGCCCTGATCACCGGGCTGCGCGTGAAG
>Ga0134124_10003796_pt1 | contig 12135 bp, 19 predicted proteins | sample KB304_FD_96880 | JGI IMG/M metagenome (GOLD analysis project Ga0134124, IMG submission 96880) | Terrestrial soil microbial communities without Nitrogen fertilizer from Kellogg Biological Station, Michigan, USA - KB3-0-4 | ecosystem: Environmental > Terrestrial > Soil > Unclassified ... | reverse complement strand
GGTGAAGACCAAAGAAGGCGTCTTAGACCCGCTCGCAGTAGCCGAGTCGCTCAAAGCCGCGTTCGTCGACTATCCCCATTGCGCCCCGCCCGCACCCGCCCCGGCCGCGCCTGTCTCCACCCTCTGCACGCTCATTCCCTGCAATGACTGGCACATCAATATGTCAGCATGGGGGAAGCAAACCGGGACAAATTGGGACTTGAAGATTGCCGAACCGACAATCGGCAATGCCGTGGTGGACGCGATCACGCGCAGCCCGAGCAGCGCCGAATGTCTCTTGCTCGGCGGTGGCGATCTCCTCCACACCAACGGCAAGCGTAACGAGACGGCCAACGGCACGCCGCAGGACGCCGATAACCGCTACGAAAAGGGCGTGGACGTCGTTACTCAAATGATGGTGCGCGCGGCCGACGCGGCGTTGCTGCGACACCGGCACGTCATCATTCGAATCCTCAAGGGCAACCATGACGAAGATTCGAGCGTGGCAATCGTCTATTTTCTACGCGCATGGTATCGCAACGAACCGCGCGTCACCGTGGACACTGACCCGTCCGATTATTTTTGGTTTCGGTTCGGTCTGGTTCTGATCGGCGCCGCGCACGGTCACCAGTCTTCGAACCATATCGCCAAAATGCCCGGCATCATGGCCGCACGGCGCGCGGTCGATTGGGGAATGACGAAATTCCGCTATGTCCATGGCTTCCATTTGCACCATAGCGCCAAGATCGCGACCGAAGGTAACGGCGTGATTTGTGAAATTCACCAGGCACCAATTCCGCAGGACGCGTGGCATTTCGGCTCGGGCTTCCTGTCAGGCCGCTCGGTGCAGGCAATCACCTATCACAAGGACTTCGGCGAGATCAGCCGAGTCCGCACTGCCATCCTGGACGCGGAGGCTGTCGTATGACCGCCGCGCAGGAAGCCGCGTGCTTGATTGCGATCGTTCTCCTCCTGGTGGCGATCGTACCGTTTTGGTTGCGTGACGAATTGGAGCGTTGGAAGTGAAACACATTGCAAGCCCGTCGCTCGCACTGCGGCAAATGCAGGCTATCGAGGATTGGGAGACGCCGGCCGCAGCGCCGCGCATCATCATTGCATTCGCCGGCCTCGCCGGATCGGGCAAGAGCACCGCCGCCATGCACCTGGTCAATTGTCACGGTTTCCGGCGCGTGCGTCTCGCCGGCCCGCTCAAAGCCATGTTGACCGCGCTCGGGCTCACCGCAGCGGAGATCGATGGCGACCGCAAGGAACAGCCGTGCGCGCTGCTCGGCGGCAAGACGCCGCGGTGGGCCATGCAGACGATCGGGACCGAGTGGGGGCGGGAGTTGATCGATCCGAACCTGTGGACCAGGGCGTGGCGCGCTGCCGTTGATGCGCTGCCGGCCGGCGTTCCGGTGGTCGTGGATGATTGCCGGTTCCCGAATGAAGCCGATGCGGTGGCAGAGGCCGGCGGGGTTCTGGTTCGAATTGAGCGCCCCGGTGCGGGCGCTGGTGCCGCTGGACATGCGAGCGAGGCGCATCAACTGCCCGCGGCGTGTACCTTGGCAAACGTCGGAGATGAGCGCCAATTGCGGGGAATGGACGACGAGGTGTTGGAACGACTGGTAAAGTAAGCGGGCATTCGCGCCCGCTCCATCTCTACAGCTTTGGTGCTTCGATCCCGTGTTCCTTGGCCAAGGCCATAACCTGGACGCGCACGCGTTCAACTGACTCGTGCAACAGGCTGATATCGAACACGAGGCTGAACAGCACGCGCTCGGTGAACCCAGTAGTCATTTCCGCCTCATCGCCAAAGGCGACGATTTTACTTTTCCCGATGTCTGGTGGTGTCATTACACTTGCTCTTTTCACGTCTTTTGGTCCTCCCACAGACCGTTTTACCCCTGCCTCACCGTGGCCATATATGCGGCAACAATGCACGCTCAAAGTGAGCCGTTTTGCTCACGGTATGCCGCTGGGTACCGGTTGTATCAATTCGTGAGAATGCAACCGTGGATATCGGGGAACAATTCAAGCGGTCCGCTTTTTGGTTTTCTTCGCTTCCGCAGCCTTTGCCGCGGCGATTTGCTCCTTTGTGCGACGCTTGCGGCGTTTCTTTGCCGGCGGCTGCTGGTCCGCCTCGAACACCTCCATGACCGGGACAATCCACCGGTCCGGAAGCCCCATGTCAATTAGCCGTTTCATGGTTGCGAAATGTGGCATTGCCGCCCTCTCCTGGTTTGAAAGGTGGCAGAATACATGCGGCGGGGCGGGTTAGCCAAGGGTGGCGAACCGGACTGGCGAACCGCCAAATAAAGCCTTTAAAATAAGGGGTTTTGGCGCTCCCTAGGGGAATTTCTCGGCCAAGTAATTTCAACCACTTAGCGGTACCGGTTAGCCGTTTTGGTTTCCGTATGTTCTCGTGGTTATCCAGCCGTTGGCTTTCGGCGCCAGTTCGCCAAGGTCGCCATACCAGCGGCGGCCATGAGCCGCTGTTCTGCCTCCGCCGAATATAACTCAGCGTGCTTCATGTCGTCGTGCCCGAGCACGTCCATAAGCTGGCGGGTCGTGGCGCCGTGTTCCGCCAGTGCCTTGCCGAGCGTCTTGCGGAGGCCGTGCAGCGTGTGCCCCGGCGGGATGCCGGCCGCCTTCGTCCAATCCTGCATGCGCATTCCGAGCGCCTTGGGCGAGAACGGGCGACCATATTGGGTCATCACGACGAACTCGCGCGTCATGTCGACGGTGTCCAGGACGTCTCGCAGGTTCGGGTGCATCGGAATCCATAGCGGCTTGCCGGTCTTCTGCTGAACGACGTTCGTGGCCAATGCCTCAAAGTCCGCCGGCCGAACCTGCGTCACGTCCGAGCGACGATGACCGAAGTAGAGCGCCAGCGAATAGACCAGCCGTGGCGTCGAGCCGATCGGCCAACGAGCCTCGAACCGATCAAGCATTTCGTCGGGCCACGCTTTCCAGCCACCATAAGCCGGCCGGTATTTGAGCCGATACGTCGGGTCAACCTCGATCCATTCGGAATCGAGTGCGACGCCAATCAATTTGCGGATGACGCGGAGGAGATGCGCGGCGGCGTGCGGCGTGTCCGAGCGCCTGGCCAAGATCGCCTTGACGTGCTTCCGTTTGAGATCCGCCACGGCGACGTCGCCGAAAGTCACGGTCTCACCATCCGCAATTGGCATTTGCAGGAATGTTTCGGCTATCCGGGTTTGAGCGTCCTTGATCGCCGGCCCGAGCGACTTCCATTCGGGCGTATCGGCGCGCAGGATGCGCCATGCCGCGCGGAGCGACTGTGGAGCGGCTGCACTGCGCAAACGCACCACGGAGGCGCGCACAGGCTCGCGTCCTTCGACCGCAGCGGTATAGGCGACGTCAAATTCGGGGGAACCGGGTTCGCCCGGTAATTGCACGGTTTTCTTGCCGCGCCGGAACCGCCAGCGGCGTTTTCCATGGCGATCGAGGTATGAGCCTGCGTTCGGGTATTGGTCGGACATGGTTGCAGCCTAGACGGCTTGCAGCATTCGGTCCAGCGGGTTCGCCCTGGTATCGTCCGGAAGATCCGAAAAGGCCATGTCCAGTTTGATCCGATCCCACACCACGCGACCGTCAACGCGCTTGGCGCGCGGCATGCGCCCGTCCGTGACCATCTCGTCAAACTTGGTGGTGCCGACCCCGATATAGCGCGCGGCTTCCTCGCGGGACATACCGCGCGGTGCGTAGGCGATGGGATCGGGGCGGACGGTCATGCGAACTTCACCCGCTCTTGTGCGATGAACTCGGCTAGTTTCCCCTCATGACGGAACCACTCGCCGCGAATCGAGTACCTTGCAAATCGAGAATGAAATTCGCGTTCTTGTGTGAAGTCACCTGGTACGAGCAGCAACACAACCAACGGAATCGGTGACATTGCGTCGAGATCAGACAGACGTCGCGCAATTGTGGTCGTGTAGCCGATTTTGACGAACAACGCGGTCCCGATGAAATAGACGCAGTGCGTATTCGCGAAACGGTAAAACATCCGCCCATCAATCTGATCGGAGATTGTCGACCTGTCATATGGCGACCTACCGAGAACGGCGTCCGCGCCGGGGATAAGCCGAGCGGCTTCGTGGAGGGTCAGGAGGGCGTCAGGGGCGGTCATGGGAACGGCACCAGCGGTTGAGTCCCCTTGACATAGAGCGGATGGCGCGGGTGGCCGTCTTTGGTCTTACCGAGACAGACGAGTCGGGCGTTGCGGTTCTGCAATGCCCACACGGTACCCGCGACAGCATCACCGCCGAGCGTTCCCCACGCACAGACAACCGGTGTCATGGTGGCTGCGGCAGCCGTAGTCGTGAGCGTGACGTGGTCTGCGTTGCCTGGTCCGAAGGGGTCTATCGCTTTCCGAACCTCTTTCGGATCGGTCGCGCGCAACGCGTACAGGTTAACCACGCGAATGCCGCCAGCACCCTCGCGCCGCGCAAATTCCATGCAACGACGAATGGTTTGGTCATCGTTGCTTGCGTCTGCCGTACTCGGGTTGAGCATCACGAAGCCGAGCAGCGGACCTGACGACCAGCGCCGCGTCAACAGGTAGCGGTATCGGTGGCACGGCGAGATGATGGCTGTCTTGATGATATCGGTCACGAGTTGCCCGTCATGGCGAACAGCGAACCGCCCCACGAAAGAGTCGGAGAAACCCAACCCAAATAAAGAGGGTTCGCCGGGTCTGAGCGTGGTTTGATCGTAATCGTCTTGGACTGCTCGGCGACCATTCGCGCGAACTCTTTCGCCGTCTCGGGGTGCATCAGGTACGTGGCGCCGTTGTCCATGGTGATTGCGTCGGTGCGCGGAACATGACGCGTGACGACGTTCTGGCGGTGACCCTGTTTCATCCGGCGACGGGCGCGGCTCGGCGAGCGCACGCGCGACCAGTCCTCAACGGTTTTGACCATGTGAAGAGATTCAATGATCCTCATGTGCGCCCCAAGACGTTCGAACTTACAGCGACCCGATACGGTCCGCGCGAACCGGTACGAAAAATGTCGACCAAACCAGCATCGCGTAGCGCGCTCCACGTCGAACGCATGAACGGCGCTAGTTCTCCGGCCGCGAGTAGAACGCCGTTTTTGTCGAAAATTCCGGTACCGTTGTGCTCGCGTAGCCATTTCAACGCGGCGCGCTGTGCTTCTGTGAGTTGAGCCACCTTATCCATCGCACGACTCCAGATACCGCGCGCCCGCCGCAGTCAGATGCATTTCGCCCCACCAGCCCACGCAACAGAACCCCACGAGCAGCGCGGACCATGTCGGTCCCATCGCCACATAGGCGGGCGATTCGTAGAGCGCGCGGGCGAGGGCGTCGTTCATTTCTCCGCCGTGACGTCTTCGAACCAGATCAGAGCTTCAAGAAGCTTCTTTCGTGCGGCGGAATAGACGTTGGATGACAGGATTGTCGCGATCTCGATGGGTTCGCCGAGACGTGATTTGGTTGGCATCGACCCCCATGCGCTTTGAATCATTGTCGTGAAATCGGCTTCCACCGCCTCACGATATGACTTGTGCAATCGTCCGTTGACGTCTTGCCATGCCTGCACTTCTTTCATTTTCTTTGTTCCTGACCTGTGCCTAGCTACTGCGGACTTACAAACGCCACTACGCGCTGCCGACTGTAGACGCTCTCACGGACGCGCCCACCGTGGTTGCCGGAAATCACGATCGGGTTGCCCTGCGAGTCGATGCCTGACACGACGCCGACGTGTCCGCCGCCGCGCCTGGACATGACCGCAATCGCGCCGACGTGCATATCTGTCTTGGGTAGCGCCGCGAAGCTTCGTGCCATATCCGATCCCGTGCCGTGGTGCCCCGTCTTGGACAGCACGTAATTCATGAAACGAGCGCACCATAGGTTCGAGCGACCGTATACCGCGCCCTTGCCCAATTCGGCGCGAGCGGCCGACACGACGTCGCTCCCTACCGACGCGGCACCCTGGAAAAAGGACCAGAACGAGGCTGGGCCGACCGGTGCGCCGATCGGGCGGACGTGGTGCGCCGGGTGTCGGTGACGATGCTTGGCGAGCGCGGGCGACGTGAGCGTGACAAGGGCGACAGCAATCAGGAGGGACCGGCGCATCACTTCTGCCCTCCGTTTCGTCCCGCTTCCGGCACCAGGGGCGGCGAACCGAAACGCTTCGTGGCCGCGTGTCTGTGCGCCTCGGGCGCCGATCGCCGCGTCACCATCACGGGCGGGTTGTCGATCATGTCCCGCATTTCCGGTGCAAGGCTCGGGCTCGCCACTTCCTCCCCCGCACGCAGCACGTAGCCGCGGCCCCATACGGTTTCGATCAGGTTTGGCGGCAGCTTGCGACGGAGCTTGCAAATGAACACATCAATAATCTTGATCTCGGGCTCATCCATGCCGCCATAGAGATGGTTGAGGAACATCTCTTTGGTAACGAGGCTGCCTTTGCGCAATGCCAGAAGTTCGAGCATCTCGTATTCTTTACCGGTCGGCGAGATGCGCTCGCCGTGCACGTAGGCGGTACGGGTGTCGAAATTCACCGTGAGCGGGCCGATATCGACTTTCGACGTGGCGTGACCCTTCGTCCGGCGCACGACCGCATGAATGCGCGCGACCAGTTCGTCTTTGTGGAACGGCTTGGTCATGTAGTCGTCGGCGCCGATTCCGAGCCCCTTCACCTTGTCCTGGATGCCGGCGAGGCCGGACACGATGATAACGGGCGTCTTGACCTTCGCGAGGCGCATCCGCTTCAAGACGTCAAAGCCGGACATGTCGGGCAATGCGATCTCCAGCAGCATGCAGTCGTAATCGTACAGACGCGCGAGATCCAAACCCTCATCGCCCATGTCGGTCGTGTAGACGTTGAACCCTTCGGACTTCAGCATCAGTTCAATACTGGCGGCTACGGCGGTATCCGGGTCAACGAGAAGGATTCGCATTATGTCCCCTTGGTTAACCGAATATACGCACGATAAATTCGAAATGTCAACACTCACGCCTAAGGAACAGTGAGCCCGTGGTGAGCAGACCAGGCACGCGCGTCCGCCAGATTGTCTACCACGACCGACGCCGCCATGCCGGCGCGCATCAGACGCGGGTGCGTGAGCTTCTGCGCGCCGTTCAATTGTCGTTCGGGCGGCTGCGGACCGCCGGGCTTCTTTAGCTCCATGCCGAACAGTAATCCCCACGTCCCGTATGGTCCGAAATCGGTCGGCCGCAGGAACAGGAGATCATGCACACCCGCAACGACTCCGATTTCCTTGAACTCTTTGCCCTCCCGCGCCCCGCGCTGGCCACCGTTCGGCGTGTGCCAACATTCGACACCTGGCAACAGTGCGGGCGGCTTGGTCGGCACCCCATGCTTGTCCGGCCACCCCACGAGCCATTGGTAGTATGCTTTTTGGAGTTGCGTTTCGCTCGGCACCGGCATTGAAAATTTTCCTAAAATTGAGCACTTTTGAACAGCCGGCCACGTTGCACGGCGCTACTTTCGGTTGTAAGATAAGAGGTGAGCCATGTTGACCCATTTTCAGTATCTCGACAGCCTCAACCGTCTCCACCTCACCGACACCCCCGGAATGGTGCTGTTCCTCGAAAGTCGTTTCATGCTCCCCCGCAAGGAAGTACGGGCCATTGTGATAAAGTGGGAACGCACGCACGTTCCGTGGTGCGGTGGTCCTGTCTGCTTCAGGGATTCCGACTCGAACACAGACGGGAGGTGGTGAAAACAAAATCGCCGCACGGGAAAGCAGTGAGGGTCATGTGCTCAGCCCACCGTTCCCTCGCTGCTTTCTCCGATCACCAGCTTGCGTGCCTTCTCAACATACCACTCGTAATTGACGCGCTGGAACGAGAAGTCGGACGCACGGTTGCACTGCGCGACCAGGTACCCCGCTTCAATCCCCATTTCGCGAATCTCGTAACGCGATTTGTTTTTGGTATGCACACGAGCATCCCACGTCCCCGCCGGGATCTCGCCGAGAACGCCGTAATATTCCGTGTCCGTTACCTTCGGTCGACGTTTCCAGTCCCCCACCGTCGCGCCCTTGGCCGGCGGAGACACCTTTTTCATCGGGGCGCCGTCCGTCGCGATATAATAGCGGGTGATGCGCTGCTGTTCCTGGTCACCGATCCAAAGTTCGCTGGAACGGTCGCATTTGGCGCGACACATGAAGTCGAACGGGTCGCGGTGGCTATATATGAACCGCTCAATATCCACACCCCGCGTCATGTGCTCGACGGCTGCCATGATGACGATCTGAGCGGAAAAGTCCTTGTGCCATGCTTGCTCGTTCGTGATCTCCTCCGCGTCCTTCGGGAACCAAAACGCGCCTTTCTTTTTCAGCTTTCCGTCAACCGACTCGGCAACGTAGTTGTTGACGTCGCGAATCCACATTCGTGAATATTGCACTTCCTCCAGAACCAGGCGCGTCGCTCGCTCCCAAATGGCGCGGATGAGCCGAGCATGCTCCAGCCACTCGCGCCGACACCGATAGGTGATGCCGTCGGTGTTCGCTTGGATAATCTGCAATGTTGGGACTTCAAGCAACCACTCGGCGAGCATGCAAATCAGCAGTTGCCCGTTGATGGTCGTGGCCATGGTTACCTGTGCGTCCAGGAACACCGAATGAACGTTGTTGGTGTTACCGAACGTTCCATTACCGCCGAGCTTGAATCCGCGATTTCGCGGTGTCCCCTTTTTGTATTTGGCGCGCTCGATTGGGATCTCTGAGAACACCTCAACGAACCGTTCCCCCAAATGCTCGGGATAGAGGCGGTTCGCGATCATGTTGGCAGGGTACATGCCGGCCACATCGATATCGACGATTGCGTGTTCCGCGTCGGCAGCAAACCGCTGCTTGTCCACGCTCGCATGCATGCCGCCGAGCCCGAAGACAAAATCAATGCCGCCGACCCGCGCCTGTACGTCGTGAAAAACGCCCTTGGTTTTGATCTTTCCCGTAACTTCGTCGGCGTTCAACGTCTGCGCTCGCAGCCACGTCAAGATGCGTTGAAACTCGGGGTTCTCGAACTTGACGTGAGGGAAGATGATATCATTGATCGCGATCGTCTCACGAATCGTTTGCCGCGGTCTCTTGCTCCCCGATTCCCACGTATAGCAGAGATCGTTGCCGAGCCGCTGTTCAACGAGCTTCGCGCCGATCTTGACGTCATTCCAGTTGACCACGTCGCCCGTCACCAGGTCGTCGGTGATCTCAATCCGGAACTTGATCGCGTCCAGGACAAACAACGCGAAGCGTTTTGTCTCGGCGGTGTCATGTCGGTTGTAGGGGATCAAGACGCCGCGTACCTGGTCGGCGGTCATCGGCACACCGAACGGAAGCGGCATTTCCTCAACCGACTCGCTGCGCATGGCGAATTGCAGCGCCTTGAGGCTGGTCTTTTTGTTGGGGTTGTCGAAGTGCATCAACTTGAAGAGATCAATTTGCGGGAAGACGCGATCGGACTCCCACACCTGGAAACCGAACCGATTGTCACCGCGCGAACTCTTCAGAACCGACATTGCGTAGTCGTATATTTCCTCCACGGAAGCGTAGGGGTGCTCCAAGATGAAGTGCATCACCGGATAGTCGAAACCAAGCGTGTTAAAGCCGATGAAGGGGATTTGGTGCTGGCGCCAGTAGTCGAACCATGCCAGCAACTCGCGGCGATCGTCGCGGAAGTGGCTTATCTCAAACGTCATGTCCAGGTCGGAGAAAAGCCCCTGCACGTTGAGGGTAAACGTGTTCGGCAGAGTCTCGATATCCCCGCAAACCGCTTGTTCGAGGCTTATGGGCACTGCAAAGACCCATCAGGCAGGATGACCCAAACCGGCTTGCGGACGCGGCGCGCGTATCGGATCGTTGACCAGGTGCCGGACCGCAACTGCTCCTCAAACTCGCCGGGCGTCGCAATCATCTCCTGCGCGGCGTCGACTATGTGCCGGTTGCGTTCGAGATAGGGATACGGCGTCCGCCATTCATCGGCGGGGAAAAACGCGCGCTTGCTGTCGTTGGTCGGCGGGTGGCCAATGATACGGAAGCCGGCGAGGCGCGCACCGTGCGCCGCTTGCGCGTCGGAGCCGATGCAATCGCCCTCGTGAAATTCACTGGAACGCATCGCGCGGGCGATCAGGAGCGCCCAAAGGGTCGGCCACTGCGCCTCAGTCATACCGCGCTGCGTTCCGGTGAAGCCGACGATCATTGAGTACCTTGGAAATGGAGTGTGTGTGGGTTGCCAGCCTTGAACGACGTATGAAGCAAGCGGCTCGGGTTCGCAGGCTGACTTTCTGGGAGCGACCGTCTCCCACACTAGACGACCGAGAGATCACCCGGCCACTAACCGAAAAGAAGGAACGCGACGCGGTGTTTGTCACTACCGGAGCTTTACCGCCCCACCGCGTCGCGTTGCGGACCAGTCCTTTGCACTTGCGAACCGCAAGACTCTTTCGAGCGGATACGTGTTTTACAGGTCCGTCACGTATTGAATCGGGACGGCGCAGCACGCGGAACTTACCTCCGCGCCGCCCCAAAGAGTTACCGCGGGATCGGCGGCAGCGGAGGCGGTCCACCAGCGCCAACGGCAGCGGTCAAAGCACCATGGATAACGCCGACGGCATGAGCGACGGGGGCAGAGGGTGGCATCGGCGGGGCACCGGGAGCGGGGGCGTAGACCGGCGCCACCGGCGCGACGGGAGCAAGAGGCGGGCTCGCCACGGATGCCGCACCAGGGATGGGCGGTGCCGGCTGTCGCACCATCCCCGGCCCGGTGGTGCCGATCGGGATTCCCGCGAACATCTGTGCCGTCGACTTCGGTCCGCCGCCGATCAATTCACCAGGGCGCGTATAGGCCACGCCCTCATATGAGAAGTTTACGCCCCACGTCTCCCGCTGGAAACTGTAGGCATTCATGGAGACGTAACCGTAATCACCGGACTTAAACATCCGAACGCCGTTGATGTCCTGTGCGGGGATATCCTGCATCGCACCGCCCTGCAGAAGGGACACCTTCGGTCCCTGCGCGAGATTGGTAGCGACCTCGACGACCCATGAGCCGACGCGCCACTTGTTGCGCTCGGTGATCTGTTCGGGCGTCAATGCCTTCTCGCCGGGTTTCGGTTTGTGTGCGTGCGGAATGTCGCCGTCCTGGATCGGCCACTTGCCGCCGTCGGGCCACGATCCCCACGCCTTGGTGGCCGCCTCCATGGCCATGGCAGAGAGCTTGGCATAGTTCGGGCAGGTTTCCGCCGGTCCGAGTTTGGGGACGAGAACGACCGCGTCGTTTCGGGGACTCTTGAGAAGGGCACCGCCCGCGGTCTTGGTACGCTTTTCGAAGTGGAACGGGTATGCAATGCGGCATTCGCCGATCAACTGCGTTTCGCTGCGTTTGGTGTCGTGCTTAACGTCTGCCATCTAGGCAACTCCTGTGACTTTGGTGAACTTCTGCAACAACGCGAACTTACACGTTACGTGCGATTTGTCAACGGCTCACGGTTGGCAAATTGTCCGTATCTCCCCTTTTGCGCGCTGCGCCGCTGCACGAGCCGAGAGATGGTCGAACGTTCACGATCGAACACCTCGCACAGAGCGTCCAGGGTCGCGCCACCCTCCCAAAGTGAAATGCACTGGTCGCGCTCGGCAGGCGTCATATGGTTCGGACGGACGAGTTTGCGTGGCCGGTTACGTGGCATTGGTCAACCCCGGTATCCCCGCGAACATGTCTTGCGAGGTGCGCGGCGCCCATGACTTCCGGGTGTCCGTCTCGGGTGCGAGCACCGGCCCGCCGGGCGGCTTGTCCGCAAGCGCTTCCACATCAATGCCCATGGCTTCGGCCTGCGCGGGTGTCGGTGGTTCGAGCCCGTCAAGCCCCTTTACCTCGAATACGACCTTCCGGGCCTCTTGCTTGGACTTCCACGCCCGATGCTTCACCGACGTGACCAGCTTCATGCCCGGCACCACCGCGCCCGCCAGTGCCTTCTTTGTCGCGGTCTTCACCAAGCCTTCAAAGAAATGATCAATCGGCTTCTTGCATGCGAGGAAGATCGCGACCTGTCCGGGGTCGACGTCACCGACCGGCCCGCGCGCCATGGCCGTGCCCAACTGCGCGAGAATGTCTCGGGTCGGCTCGCAAATGCCAAACAGGGGG
>Ga0134124_10003795_pt1 | contig 12137 bp, 9 predicted proteins | sample KB304_FD_96880 | JGI IMG/M metagenome (GOLD analysis project Ga0134124, IMG submission 96880) | Terrestrial soil microbial communities without Nitrogen fertilizer from Kellogg Biological Station, Michigan, USA - KB3-0-4 | ecosystem: Environmental > Terrestrial > Soil > Unclassified ... | reverse complement strand
TCCCGTTGCTTTGTGCGGAGATAAGAGTCTCAGTAAAAACCGGACGTTGTTTGTCGCTGCACGCAGTTGTTTTTGTTTCCTCTAATACCACGCGGCCGGTAACGGAACTCAGCGGTTGAACCACCAGCTCGACACCGCTAACGTCCGCGCCTCTGACCTTTATTTGTTTAGCAGCCGAGAACATCAACTCGCCATCCGGGCGTTGAGAGATAGCGCTAATCGAGTAATCGCCATCATCCACTCCAGGGAACATAAAGCCTCGTTCGTTAGGACCCTGAAAAGATTTCGTTTGCCATTGAGGTCCGCTAGCCGAAACCAGGATGATGGCAAAGGGGAGCGGTTGATTACCTCCCGGTCCCCTGGCGCTTCCACTGACAGCGTATCCCGACCCGCCGCGGTATTGAATGTCAACGCCATTAGCCTCCGCGCCCGCACGTACCGTGATCTCCTGTGCCGTGTCTCGAGTCGAAGCCGGCGCATAAGTTGGAACGTCATCAGAGAAAGGATCTACGTTCGTCGTATTCCCTGACTCGCCGCCGCCTCCGGCCCATACGACATAGGTTCCTTCCGCTAAGCCATAGATCCTATAGATACCTCGATCGTCAGTAGTGTCTGCCAGGCCGATTAGGTTGTAGGGAAATGGTAAGCGGTTAGCGGTATGGACCATCAGCGCACGCACATTCACTCCTGCTACGGGCTCGCCTGCTTGATTCGTGACGGTCCCGGTGATGACACCACCTTTGGTCAGCACCAGTGTCACAGAATCACCGACACGATAGGCGGGGGCCTCAGCATCATCGAGATCGCGAGGTAGCGGGGCGTAGCCCTGACGAAAAGCGAAGATTTGATAGCGCGCCGGTTGGAGTCCGTTCACTTCAAACTTTCCTTCACGATCTGTGGTCGTGGTTATGCTTCCAGGTTCCATCGAGCCCAGACGCCTAAGCAAGACGCCAGCGTTGGGCAACGGCCGGCCACTCTCGTTAATAACCCTTCCGCTGATCGTGCCGGGCTTCGTTGCTTGAGTTGGAGAGGTTTGCGCAATTGCCGGCAGCCAACAGAGCAGCAATATTGCGAAGACGCTGGCTGCATGAAGAAGTCGTCTGTGGGAGATCATAGTGTGAGAGATTCTCGTGTCCGATCAGTTTCAATTGGGATCAGGTTGAGGTTTGATAGTCAAAGTTATTTCAGTCACCGTGTCGTCAGTGACAATCACTTGTTGTTTTTTTTCATCGATTGTTTTAGTTCGTCCAGGTGCATAGACGTAGACACTCACTCGATATGAGCCCGCAGGTAATCCCTCAGCAAAAAAGCGCCCATGCGCGTCCAGTTGAGGTGATTCTATTGAGGATGTTCGTTTCGGCTCGAGGTTTTCGTCGAGAGGCCATAGCAAAAGCCATAGTTGCGAAGGTGGAGGCAGTTCTCCGTTTTCAACTTTCACCTGTCCACGAATAGCGCCGGTTAACTTCAGATATTTGACTATAACGCGAATGCCGGCGACATGTTCACTGTCTTTCACGGTAATAGTCTCGGACTGCGGAATGCCATTGCGCTCCACCCGTACGATTTCAAACTGTTCGCGTTTATTGAAAACGGCACAAGGCCAAAGACGAGCAGGTCCACTTCGCACGCCATTGATCCTGAAAGTTCCATCCTGACTAACCGTGCTCGACGGTGAATTGGTGAAAGTCGAGTCTGTACTCTGCACCGCCGCGCAAATGCGCAAACGACTGAGTAGTGAGGGCGATCTTTCATTGCCGTCGAGCACCACCACGCCCGACAGGCTGCTGCCTTTGGTCGTCTTGATGAGCAAATTAGTGACATCTCGATCGACTACGTCAAATGTAACGGAAGCGGGCGGCACGTCACCCCCCTCAGGCGGCGCAGTGAAAATCGTATATCTTCCTGGGGTTACATTTTCCAGTTGAAACTCACCATTCGCATTGGTAACCTCGCCGCCCATGCTGGATGAACTACCGCTGGACCCATCGCCATGGTTATAACTCTGGCCCACTCCATATTTGATATTGGGTAACGGTCTTTCGGTCTCGCCGTCAACAACACGACCGGCGACTCTGAACGTTTCAACTGAACGACCCACCACGATGTCAACGTTATTCGTTACACTGCTTTCTGTTACTTCTATGATTGTTGCCTTCGCACCATCAGTAACGGAGGGATAAAACGTTTCCTTGTAATACTCTCGTGAGCTTTTCCTCCCGGAACTGGATTCCCCCACAGAGACTTTGTACTTTCCGGCAGGTAGACCGAATGCTCTATAAACACCTCGATCGTCGGTACTGTTGTCCATGAATCGCATCACCAGCGTATTTCCGAGCCTACTCGGGATTTCTTCATAGCCCGGTGTGACTCTCACAGATTGTCCAATTACTGGTTCGCCTTCAGAATCGGTAATTTTTCCCGTGATAACGCCGCCCGGCACTAATAAAACATTAACGTCTTCAACCTGCTCACCCTCGGAAACGACTACTGAGTCAAACTTTGAAGGTACTAATGCCGGTGTGATCGGAGAGATTTCATAAGTACCAGCAGGTAAGTTTGCAATGCGATAGCTCCCTGTCTGATCGGTCCTTGCGCGATAGCGCGTCATAATCGGAGCGCCACGGTCGTTGGAATCTTTCGCAAGAACCATGACTCCTACAGCGGGTTTGCCTTTAATTGTTACTTTGCCACTGATACTGGCGCTTGCGACTTTTTGCGTAGTCGTTTGTGCTTGATCAAAGACGGCGGCGCCGAGGACAAGGAGGATACAGCCGATTGCCTGGCGAGCTGAGGAAATCATGGTGAGTTACGCCTTTCGATGAGCGCCGATAATAACGCAGGTGGAGAGGATTTGTTCTTTAAATGTTCCTCGGAAGCAGACTGCGCCTCATCTTTCGATCTCAAGTTGCCTTCGTCCAACAGAATCCTTTCTCAGCGTGAGATTGAAGTGCCAGTAGCGGATGCGTCCGTCGGGCAGTCGTACTGCGGGGGGTGTTTTCAAGACGCCGGAAGTTTTAAAAGGAGTGTACCAACGCCAGCCGGCTTTTTGAAGCAAGATATCTATGACCGAATCGGCACTGAGCTTCTCACGTTCAATAGAGAATGATTTGCTCAGCCATTCACGATCAGTAGAATCTATTATTAACTCAGCCAAATCCGGAACCATTGTGCCGGAGGTAATCTCAATCGAAGAGCGCGTGGTTCTCATTAACAACCGCAGCAGAAATTCAGCATAGTGTGCTTCAGCACGCGCGTTCGACTGCGTCGCGTCAGGCTTCGTGGTGATTTGTGAAAGCGTATAAGTTGCGCGATCGTGAACAAATATCCTTGCTCCCTCATTCATGACGCGACTAGCCACATCTATCCAGTTGAGCGGTATAAAAGGGCGCATGCCTGAATCTACGAACAGCACATCGCAATCGCGCACCCCGCTTTCGAATGCTGAGGGGTGACCCTCAAAGACGATGACGCTGTGGCCGAGGTAAGCCCAGCTAATCAAGAAGCCGCGGAAAGGAATGGCTTTATCGATCCCGGTCGTGAGTGCCTCGATGAAAGTGTAGGAGATGACGGAGATCTTCAACGGCGGATCTGGTGGCATCATCAACCGCTCTTGAGCGATTATTTCCTCCGGCATAGTGTTGGGTTCCGGGCAGGAACTGAACATCGTTAAGCGGCCGGGAGTTATTATTGCGACAGCGCGTTGTCCCTCGAATTTTTTCCAGGAGCGTGTGACCTCATCGTCGTCTTCGCCGGATGCCGCTCGCCGAGCCTCGCGAAAGAGTTCGTCCATATCTTCAAACAATTCGACGCCCATCAAATGAGGCTTGAAGATATCCGAAGGCCGAGAACCACCTTCGATTGACTTTACGTGTTTACGTTCATTTGGCATGGTGGAAAATTCTTTCCGGCGGAGCTCATGAGGCAGTTGCCGCCTTTAGTTTGGTCATTGTGATAGGCTTGCACAAAAAGTCCTTGTTCTGGGATTTCTCTGTGCAACCTCTGTGTTCTCTGTGTCTCTGTGGTGTGTGGTTTTACTCGGAATTCATCAACCACAGAGACACAGAGGTTGCACAGAGAAGAGCGCGATTGAGACTTTTTGTGCAAAAGCCCATTGTGATCGAGTAACGGCTTCTACGATGCCAAATCCTGTAACTCCTGTAAATCCTGTCAAACAAACCTACAGTTTGGTGTTGCAACTCCCGCAGACTCTCATTTCCAGTTCGCGAGTAGTCAGCTCGAGTTTACACGACTGACAGAATTGCTTACGACTCAGCCTTCGTAGCACATACTTCGCAAGTGGTGCCCCGCCAACAAGTGCGATGGCGATCCACAGCGAGTAACCAAATAAATATTGCCAGATCGGGATCGAGTAATCTGGCAAAGGAGATGGCAACAGACCAGCTCTTTGGATTTCTTTGATACTCTCTTCACTATTAGGGTAATAGGCGCCAGAGGAGTTCTTCGGCTGTAAGACATAACCGTCGTCCGACAAATACACTCCTGCGAAAAAGAAGTAGAGAGTGTACTTGTGACTTAGCTGGAATTCCGTTCCCTTGATATCCTGAATCTTGTCTATTTCTTCTTTCGCTCCAAACCATACATTACCAAACGCAAACAGCCCTTGCCCTGCATGAACGGATACGGGCAAACAGAGTAGAACACCCAAAACAAGTGTTGAGGAAAAATGTTTCATAGTGAGACCTTTCATTTCGACGTGAATCGAGGGGTTAAGATCCTAGTGTCGAATACGCTTCGCATTCTCACAGGCCTGGACCGGGCGCCCGAGATTGGGAACGTGAGAATGGCAGGCTTATATCACCGATGCTGACTCATCTCAAATATTGAGTTTCGAGTGTGTCGTTAGACCGACGGGGTTTTTCAGCGCTCGTTGTAGAGACTCTAAGACATGTGGCAGTGCCACACGTATCCGCCCCGCCTGACGGAATGCCTTGGAAAAGTCAGACTCTAAAGGCGCAATTGTAGGGGTGGCCCTCCGTGGCCACCCGTTCAGGAGTAAATGCTCAAGTTTTGACCAACGGGTGGCCACGGAGGGCCACCCCTACAGTTGCGCTTGCAAGGACCTTATATTTTGAGGCAAAGCACTGTGAGGCCAAACTTCGCCGTTCACCACTACGATTAATTGAGTGTTTCGAAGCTTCGACACGCGCAGGAGAATACGTGTAGGAGGTATCATACTAACCAAGGGAGATCCGCCTTATGTCCGGTGAAAGGATTGGAGGTAGTATGAACGTCCGAAAACGAGCACCTTTTGTCGCAATCACATTTTGTATTGCTGTTATCGCCATCGTAGTAGTGAAAACGATGGGTCAAGACGAAGCGAGCCGGAGTGACAGGAGCATTGTTGAACAGTGGGAGTACCTGGCGGTCGCTGGTCCAAGCACGTCAAATCTAACTGCGACAGGTAACCCGCGGATGCGAAAAGAACCGAATGTTCCATTTGGACGCGAAGCATTCGTCCTGGAACAACATCTCGACAAGCTCGGCGCAAACGGGTGGGAACTGATAGCGGTGGCTGGGCCACCAACTGACCCGGCCTATTATTTCAAGCGCAGGAAGCAGACAGAGAGTTCCCGTTAGTGCGGTCGCGCATTGTTACGGTCTCCAATACAAATCGTACAAAGGAACTTTCGATCAGGGAGTGATCGAGTGCAGTAGTGCCGCAATCAACTTCTTTTGGCGCCACCGGCAGAAAGGCTAGATTTCGGATGACCGCTTCTTCTTCGTCGTCTCGATTTTGTCTCTCATGTATTTGACGTAAGCCTGGGCTTTGTTTTTTGTATTGATCTTCTTGTAGTTCTCAAGAATCCTGGCTTGCTCTGCTTCGTCGTCTCCATTCAATTGACTGCATTCCAGTTCTGTTTTCAACAGGATTTGGAGGAATCCGATCATGTTTCCGGAATCGGGAAGAGGCTCGTCATGGACATTTCCCAATACCTCGTCAATCACTGTCTCTACTTTACCCACTACCTCATCTATTCCTGCAATCAACTCTTTCTCAAAGACTCCTCGATGCGACGATACGGTCGCCGGTGAAACCAGCGTTTTTGGACAGTCTTCACGTGGCGCCGTATTCGTAAGCAAGTGCCGAAGATCCTTCGCGCTCTCGTCGCGCTTCGTTAGCGGTTTCATTCCCAGCAGTCTTTCTAAAGTGGCGAGGATAGAGGAATGGTCGTAGAGCGTATGGTCCACCGTGCCCCTGGGGATGAGCGGCGATACGATGACGGCGGGTACGCGTACTCCGTATTGAGTGAAATCAAACCCCAGGGCGTTGCGTGTTTTTTGTCGCTCGGGAATCCCGTCGCCGGGGGGAATGGCGCAGCAAGGTTTCACGTGATCGTAAAATCCACCGTGCTCGTCATAAACAATTATCAGCAAACTCGTATTCCAGACCGGCGAATTCCGGATCGCCTCATACACCGCTTTAATCAAACCTTCCCCGCCGGAGGGATCATCTTCGGGATGTTGTGACGAGCCGCCTTTGTACGTGGGTCCTTTGTAGGGCGGTTGAGGTGAACGGAAACTGCGTCCAAAATTTGGTTCAATGAATGTATAGCTGTAGGTATAAGCGGGGAGTCCTTCGGCGGTCTTCTCGTTTAGATCGCAGGCGAAGCGATCGATCGAGTGAAGGTCTAGCTGGCTCATGCCATGCAGCGAAGCGACCTGCGAAATCCAGCCGCCGTATTCCGGCCCCGAAGCGTCGTCGCTGAACTGGTTTTTATCGTCGTTATAGAGCCGCCACTCATAGCCGGCATTGCACAAAGCCTGAAAAATAGATCCGTTGCTATACCTGAACCCATGAAGCAATTCCCAGGTAATTTCGTCCGTGAGGTGCGGGCTATCAGTCCATCCTGCCGAGGAAGCGCCATGAACGAAAAAACGATTGGGCCAGGTAGGCCCAGGCAGAGAAGAATACCAGTTATCGCAGATCGCAAATTCGCGCGCGAGCTGCGAGATCACTGGCAATTGTTTCTGAGTATTAAAGCAAGCCATGATGTCGCCGATGTGAGCCGGAGCGGGCGTCCCGGTATCTTCGGTAAGAGAGGTGGCATAACTACTCGCGAAACCTGAATTGTTCACGCAGGGATAAGCTCCACCTTTGTATTTGCAGGCAGCCTCAGCACCGCAGAGTTGTTCCAGCACGTCCTTGAATTCATGTCCGGGATCGGTCGTCATACACCAGGGAGCGCCCTCCTGGACCAGATACTTTTCACCTTGATAAGAATTCCAGTCCTGAACAGTTGCGACGTTGATATCCTGAATGCCTGACATCGCAAAAATATTATCGAAGGAGTGGTTCTCCAGCATCAGCACGAATACGTTCTTAATATCGGGTTGGGTATTGTTCATTCATCTCCAGTTCAGTGAAGAAGTCGCGATGGCCATTCGCAGAGATTTCAAAGACGTGGATGGCAGCTTACCTGATAAATAAGAAAACGCCTAAAAATTCCCAACGACGGAAATGCTCAGTTTCTTCCAGCGATTGCGAGAAGCGCTTTAGTTCAGCGTTAACGAGTACCGGACCTTCAAGTACAAAGTGCATTGCACAGTGGGCTCCAGCCCGGCCGGATTAATCACCACATCGAATGCGCTTCTATCAAGTGGCTCTAAATAGGCGGTGCTGCTCTTGCGCTCGTGCACCACACGCGTTCTCGAATCATCGCTTTGTTCAACTGATCCAGACTCGGCAGCCGTGTAACTCTGATAGAGTTGGTCTGGATAAAAGGTGGCGTACGTCTCCTGAAATACGGCGTTACGCTTGAATTTCAAAGACAGCGAGCGAGCATAATTTTCTTCTTTCTGCTTGACCACACTGCTCGCTTCTTCCAGGAGGCGGCTGCGGATTTTGCTCAAGTCGTTAATGACGTAATCAACCTTGATCAGATCGAAAATTGACGCTTGCGCGGCCGCGGCAACCAGCTTTTCCAGTAGCGACCGATCTTTGTATCTCAAGGCGATGGTTTTCTTGGTTTCAAACCCGCTGAGCTTTTCGCGGATAGTGCCATCGGTGCTGGCGGGGGCGAAATTGTAGACGCGGTTCTGCGTGATCATGTCAACGTAGCTATTGCTGCGACTTACACCCAACTTGTCAGCCGCGCTGAGAAACTGTTCGATCCGTGCATTTACCTTCTGATTACTCTCCACTGCAGTTGGTGCTTCCTGGGCGACTCCGAAGACAGCGACGAACTCGTCAGGGGTGGCGTTCAAAAGGACGTAAGCCTCGATGAACTGCACCGGCACGAGGTCTTTGTTCTCCGATCCATAAGTCACGCCCCCGCTTGGGTTCCTTCGATCCGTGCTGCGACCATACACCCCTCGATTGCCGGCCTCTTGCGCTGACGCGTTCGTTGCTCCGAGGGCGAGCACAACCAAAGCGAGTCCACTTAACGCAGGTAAATGGATTGTGATGAGTTTCATTTTTATCTCCTTCAGAGTGTTCCAGGCGCCTTCTGTGGTATGCGTTCGTGACCAAGCCGGCCACTTTTGTATGTCCACGGGCTTTGCCTCAAAAGTAGGAATCTCACTTGGACCGGGTCAGTACAGGGAGCGGTAGCGACCTGGTCAAACTATGGGATTCAAGATTCGTTACGAAATATCGCATGCTGATGACTGACCAGGTCGCTACCGCTCCCTGTACTGACCCGGTCCAACAATGATTTCTGACTTTTGAGGCAAAGCCTCCACGCATATTAGATCGTTTACTTGCTGACAAGATTGCAAAATTTAGCGGCATCCGCTAAAACCCTAAACTCCGAGATGCGGCCTCATCTCAGATCCCATTGAAGAAGATGGAGGAACAATCTGTTTACCAGAAGCGGCGCGATGAGGGGCGTAACTTTTTATTCCTCCTACAGTCTCGGATCATTTTCCCCTGTTCGGTCTAAGTTTTTATTTGCTTTCATTCTCTGCCTCTTGCTTTGTCTCTACAGCTTTTATTTTCGGACTTTCCAGGTAACAGAACATTTCCACTTATTAGGAGATCAGGTTCGCGATTGGAATTGGGCAGTAAAGCCTTTTCGCGAATTGCCACTAGTCGGAACGCCAACAAGCCAGGGCGGATATTGCTTAGGGCCAATCTTTTATTGGACCTTATGGTTTATCAGAATCACTATCGGGCCATTCTACGAGAACCTCCCACACGCCGGCGGCATTGGCCTGGCCGCCATCCACTCGATCGCTGACGCCATCCTGCTGCTTGCGATTCTTAAGCGAGGCATTCCTATCATCGCGTCCGTCGCGATCATGCTCCTGCTTGTTTCCTCACCTTTTGAAACATCTCTATCAGGCACTATCTGGAATCCGGGTCTCTCGGTCTCATTCGTAGAACTGGCCACTGCCTTGTTTCTAATGATTCCGAACTCTCATTGGGTTTTGAAAACGCTACTCACATCAACTGCGGCATGGCTGGCTGTACAATCTCACACTCAGGCAATTTTCTTTGCGCTTTCATTATTGGTCTATCTCATCGTGGAACCTTGGATGGTCGCTGGACCACGCCTTGCTCTGAAACGCCTGCTAATAATCATTGCGGTGATTTTAGTGCTGCAAATTCCCTACGTCATTGAGCTCAACAAACGCCACGATGTTCCTCAAGAGCAATTAGGCATTGTCGCAACAAGTTTCAATTCGCTAGTCACTAAACCATCATCAGTCCACCCTTATGCCAGTTTCACCTCTCTCGTTGATGCGCTGGCGGAGTTGTTTGGACCACATTTGTCGCGGACTTTAGTGATTGTCTTGATCCTGGTAGCCGGCGGAGCACTACTCATTGGGTATCGGAAGAATCATGAGATCCTGGCGGTCACGCTGCTACCTTTATTTCTGACATGGCTTGGATATAGCTTTCTGTCTGTCGGCACACTTTATACCTATTGGTATATGAATCTGATGCCATCGTTCGTTCTACTAATACTCTTCGGTTTTATGAAGAGTCGTTTTCCAACACTGGATAAAGTTTCTCCTCTACTGAGCCTCTTCGTATTGCTATTGGCGTTCGCATCACAGCCCAGTCGACTTGCAACACGAGCGCAGTCGGTCAGTTATCCTTATTACGCAGCCATTGTTCGGGGTGCTAAAGAAATTGTTCGTAATGGCGTACCGGTGCGTTCAGTAATACCTCCCAGTTACACGAGTGAAGTCGAGCCATCTTACGTTGTACGGTGGCTCGGAGGTCGAGTTGAGGAGTCAGCCGGCTTAATAGCGATTATTGGAAAAGACGGCAGCGTAACCTATCAGGCGGTCGCTGACGAGCAACACAAGTAGCGGGTTGGCGAGGTTGCATCGGCGGCGGATTCCAGCACAATATCTCATCCGTGAAATCTCTGCCTAAAAAAGTCGTCCCGATGATTCACGTGCCGGACGTGCGCGCCACCGTCGCCTGGTACGAGAAGATCGGCTTCAGCGTCAAAGCGACATATGCGGATGAAACTGGCGATAACTTCAGTTTTGCAATCGTATCGTTTGGCGACGCGACGGAAGTCATGTTCAACACCGACGGCGAAACGAGCGATAGTCGCCGGCGCGAAGTGGATCTCTACGTCTACACCGACAATGTTGACGAGCTTTACGAACGACTGAAAGACAGCGTTGACGTTGTTGAAAAGCCGCACGACACGTTCTACGGAATGCACGAGCTGATCATCCGCGACTTAAATCGTTTCTGGATCACGTTCGGCGAGGAGAGCGTGTTTGCGATCCTGATGGGCGGCGTCTACGAATCGGATGAGGAACGCGTCAAAAGAGCCGTCGACAGTGGCCGCGTCGACGGTGAAACACTTAACGTCGCGCTCGCTTTCGCAACGAGCCAGGCAAACAAGTCAATCATCAGGTTGCTAACTGACGCTGGCGCCCATCCGCCACCGCAGGTCGATCTTCAAACACTCGAGTCGTACGCAGGCGTCTACAAAGGTGAGCACGGGATCTCAGCGGAGATTACCGTCAAGGACGGCAGACTGTTCGCCACGCCTGCGGGCGAGCAACCGATGAGCCTTTGGCCGTTGGACCAGGTCACTTTCCGGCCAGTTGCGATGGCTGGAGCAAAGCTTGTTTTCAACGTTGAGAACGATCAGGTCAAGGGACTCTCATTAATCCATGACGGCCACAGGATCGATTTAATCCGTGGTTAGTTAACACGCATCTCGAAGGCTTTGCCTCAAGAGTAGGAGTCTCACTTGGACCGGGTCAGTACAGGGAGCGGTAGCGACCTGGTCAGTCATCAGCATGCGATATTTCCTAACGAATCTTGAATCCCATAGTTTGACCAGGTCGCTACCGCTCCCTGTACTGACCCGGTCCAACAATGATTTCTGACTTTTGAGGCAAAGCCGAGCTCGAAGTGACGCAATTCTTTTTCTTCACGCCAACGCCGGAAATGCTAACCACGACGCGTGTTTCCTTCGACCCCTTGAGGGACTTTTCCATCAGTATCCGCGTAAATAGGTGGCGGCTACTAAGAGCGTCGCGATTACAGGAGACTAACGGCTACTAAGCGCCTCTCTTCTAGCCTCACAATAGTCTTTGATCAGTCCGCCCCTCTCCCATAAAACCTTGGTCTACTACGATCAACCGAGTAAGATAGCGCCTCAGAAACGCAGCACTCTAAACTTTCCGAAGGCTCAGGTCGGATGTTTACCACTCTCGTACCTCCATGTTGGTTAGCACACGCAAAGAAGCGTTCGCTTCTGATCCTGTGTTTGCTTGTCGTCTATTCATTTGGCGGCAGTGCGCAAACGCCCAACAAAGCTCCAACTGCCTCGATTTCCGGTCGCGTCACAATCGACGGCGAGGGAGTTGCCGGCATAACGGTCGCAGCCGCGACGAGCAGTTCGCCATTGGACAATCGAACGGTCGCCAAGGCAACAACTGATGACGATGGCAAGTATCAACTAACCGGACTTGCGGCCGGGCAGTTTACGATCACGCCCCTGGCAAAGGCCTTCGTGGTGGGTACGAGTGGCGCTTATAAACAACCGGGACAATCGATAACTGTCGCCGAGGGCGAAACGATCACAAAAATAGACTTTGCTTTAGTCCGCGGGGGTGTGATCACAGGACGCATCACTGATACCGACGGACGTCCGGTGATTGGTGAACGAGTCAACGTTGTGGCCAGGGACGTT
>Ga0134124_10003793_pt1 | contig 12138 bp, 8 predicted proteins | sample KB304_FD_96880 | JGI IMG/M metagenome (GOLD analysis project Ga0134124, IMG submission 96880) | Terrestrial soil microbial communities without Nitrogen fertilizer from Kellogg Biological Station, Michigan, USA - KB3-0-4 | ecosystem: Environmental > Terrestrial > Soil > Unclassified ... | reverse complement strand
TGGTCAGCTGCAGCGTGGTGCCCGGCCGGGCCGGATTGGTCTCGTCATAGCCGCCCGGCAGCTGGGTCATCAGATCGCCGTTGCCGACCTCGAAGGTGTGCTTGCCATCGGTGCCGGAGAGCACCTTGTCGTAGGCGGCCTCGAGTCCGCCCAGGCCGTGCATGTCGGCCCCGGTGAATCCGATCAGGTTGGCGGCCAGCTCGCCGCCCGGGTCGTCGCGCTTCTGGTCCGGCGCGGTCTGGATGCCCGGCAGATCCAGCGCCCGGACCTGCTGCTCGGTCGCCGAGCTGACGCCGCGCGCGAGGTATTCGAACTGGTCCGGCTCGCCGCTCGGGCGCACCTTGCTGGACAGCAACGGCAACAGCTGCGAGACCGGGATGCCGAGTGGCGTACGCAGGGCGGTCGCCGTGGACAGCGGGTTCTTCACCTGGGTCGGATCCGCGTAGACGTAGTAGGCGTCGACGCTCTGCGCCAGGACGTTGCCGTCCCGGTCCAGGATCGAGCCTCGGGGTGCGCTGATCGACACCGACTTGAGCCGGTCCTTGAGACCCTGGGCCGCGTAGGCCCGGCCGTCGGTCAGCTGCAGCTGCACCATCCGGCCGGCCAGCACGACAAAGACGAGAAGCAGGATCGCCGTGCCGGCGCGCAGCCGCTTGCTTGGTGAGAACAGTCGCCGCGACTTAGCCGGACGGGTCGCCGCGGGCTTGCCGGCGTTCGGCGGCTTGGGCCCGGTCGACGCCTTGACCGCGGCCGGGCGACCGCCGCCGGCGCTGGTGGCACGACCGCCGCTGGTGGCACGACCGCCGCTGGTGGCACGGCCGCCGCTGGTGGCACGACCGGCGGTTTTTTCACGAGCGGCAGTTTTTTCACGAGCGGAGCCGCCGCGCCGGGATGCTCCGGCGAAGTCGTCAAAGTCATCCGCGCCCGGCACCGCGGTCAGCGGACCGCTGGCCGCCGTCTTTCGAGAGGCGGCCGTGCCGGGCGCGGTGCTGCGCGCGCGGGGAGTCTGCGGTTCCTCGACTGTCGACGGCTCGGCCGGCCCGCCCGCGACGAGGCGCAGGGCGGGCCGGTCCGAGTCGGACGAGCGGGCCGGACCGGTCTCCCGTACGGTCCGGCCTCGCGGGGTGTAGGCCCGTGCTTCCGAGATCCCGCCGCGCCCGGTGCCACCGGCACCGGTGCGCCGCGGGCCGCGTGGCGCGATCTCGGGAACTTCCTGGACACGGCGGGGCACTCGCCGGGGATCACGATCCCGCTCACCGGCCATGTGCCACCCGCCCGTCGCCTCGAAGTTCTGGTGCTGAATTCAGTTGTCGGTCATCTGGAGCCCGGCGCCGGCGTCTCGGCCCGGGTTCCCGGACCGGCGTCCCGGCCGGAGTGCTGCGCCCGCGGACCGGTCCGCGGTCAGTTGCCGTCCATGACGTCATCGATGCACTGCGCGGTGCTCTCGTCCGACGACGTGGCCTGGTGCGTGACGCTGGGCGTGTTGGTGGCCGGCTCGGGAACGCCGACCAGCTGGCCGTTCGGCATCTTCATGTAGGCCAGCGACCCGGCCGGAACCAGGCCCAGGCACTTGCCCGCGGCGACCAGGCTGCCCGGCGCCTGCTGATGCGCGAGCTGCTCCTTGAGGCCCTGCTCCTGCTGGTCGAGACCGGCCTGCTGGGACTGCAGGTTGTTGAGCCGGAACTGGTTCGCGTTGATCATCGTATTCAGCACCAGGATGCCCACGACGCCGGCGACCACGATCGCGATCAGCATCGCCACGAACGGAGCCCGGGCGACCGCGACCGGCAGCGGTGGCGCCACCCGCAGCTTGCGACGGGTGGCGACGGACGCGGCGTCGGCTTCGCGTGCGGCCGCGCGGCGCGCTGCGGCTTCATCCGCGGCCCGGCGCTGATCGGCGGTACGAGTCCGGACCGGCCCGGCGACGGCGACTTCGTCATCCTCGACGAGCGTGGGCGCGAGCGCTGCCGAGCCCGCGGTCGGGTATGCGACCTCGCCCCGGCGGCGAGTCGCCGCCCGGGTGGAAACTCCGGCCCGCGCCGGTCGTGCATCTGGCCTCATCGGCGTTCCCCCTGTGCCCCTGGTGCGCCCGCGTGCCGGCCGCGGAGGCGCTCGACCGCCCGCAGCCGCACCGACGCCGCTCGCGGGTTGGCCGCGACCTCGGCATCGTTCGGCAGCTCGGCGCCTCGGGTCAGAGACCGGAATTCCGGCTCTGTCCCGGGGAGCACGATCGGCAGATCGATCGGTCCGGTGGCCCGCGTCCGCGGTGCCATCGCTTGCTTGGTGATGCGGTCTTCCAGTGACTGGTAGGACATGACCACCAGCCGCCCCCCTGGAGCGAGCGCATCGAGTGCGGCCGGAAGGGCCGCTTCCAGGGCTGCCAGCTCACCGTTGACTTCGATGCGCAGCGCCTGGAACGTTCGTTTCGCGGGATTTCCACCGGTCCGCCGAGCCGGTGCCGGGATGGCGTCCCGGACCAGCTCGGCGAGCCGAGCGGTGCTGGTCAGCCGCTGCTTGCCCCGCTCCCGAGCGATCGAGGCAGCGATGCGGCCGGCGAACTTCTCCTCGCCGTAACGCCGGATCACGGAGGTCAGCTCGGCGACCGAGTAGTCATTGACTACCTGTTCGGCCGTGATCCCGCGAGACTGATCCATCCGCATGTCCAGCGGTGCGTCCTGGGCATAGGCAAAGCCACGGTCCGCCTCGTCCAGTTGCAGCGAGGAGACGCCCAGGTCGAACAGCGCGGAGTCGAGGTGATCGAACCCCAGACGCGGCAGGACCTCCGGCAGCTCGTCATAGACCGCGTGCACCAGGTGCGTACGGTCGGCGAACCGGGCCAGCCGGTGACGCGCGTGCTCAAGAGCCTCGGGATCCCGGTCGAGACCGATCAGCACCGCGTCCGGATGCGCTGTCAGCACGGCCTCGGCATGCCCGCCGAGGCCGAGGGTCGCATCCAAGTGGACCCCCGGACCGATGACCGGCCGCTCCAACGCTGGGGCGATCAGCTCGAGGCAGCGATCGAGCAGAACCGGCACGTGCGCGCCGCGCCTGATGGCCGGCTCCTCGTCACCCGCCGGCGGTCTGCCCTCGGCCACCGCGACCCCCATGCTGCACCCCTATTTACGTCGCTTCGCCGTGCTGTCAGATCCCCATCCGCTCCTGGTCCCTGGCACTGGGGAAGGAGCGCCAGGACCCAAGGCGGATGAAGATCTGACAGCACGCCTAAAAGCCCCCTGGAAGGACACCTTCCTCGATTCCGGCGAAGTCGTCTTCACTTTCGGAAAGGTAGGCATTCCAGGATTGAGCGTCCCAAATCTCGACCCTTGTACTCGCTCCGATGACCACAAGTTCGCGTTCCAGTCCCGCGTACTCCCTTAGGTGACCAGGAATTGTCACGCGACCTTGCTTATCGGGCACTTCGTCGTGCGCGCTGGCGAAGAACACCCGGCTGTACGCACGCGCTGCCTTGTGCGTCATCGGCTGCTCCCGCAGCTGCCCCGCGATCCGCTGGAACTCGGCGGCCGGGAAGACGTAGAGACAGCGCTCCTGCCCCTTCGTGATCACCACACCGCCGGCAAGCTCATCCCGGAACTTTGCCGGGAGGATCAGGCGGCCCTTGTCATCGAGGCGCGGCGTATGGGTGCCGAGAAACACGGAACCCACCTCCTATGCCGCAACCCCCCGATGCCGGCTGAACCGGTCCTAACCTCACCAGTGCGCCCCACTGTACTCCACTTCCCTCCACCGTCAACGAAAATCGGCACGAACGACACCTATGCCGAAAGGTGTTTTCGCAGGTCAAAGCGCCTAGCATGCAGTGGAGGGAAGTCGGCGCGTCGGCGCGTCGGATCGGCGACACTCTGCCCGACATTTCCGATAAATGGCCCGGGTCGGCCGGGCGATCCGTGCGATTTGACCGTGTTTTCCGGCCAGTGGAGCGAAGTGGGGGCTTGTCAAGTTGCCGCTACGTGATCTTCACGTCACGGATCGTTGACGCGGCCGTCGGCACCGGTCCGCGACAACCGCCCCGGTCCCCGCGTGCCCCGGCCCCGGTCCCCGGTCCCCGCGTGCCCCGGCCCTCGACACCCGGCCCCACGTGGATCTTGAACTTCTATCGCCCCTATTCAGCAATAGAAGTTCAAGATCCAGAGCGTGGGCTGCTCAGGCGGCCAGACCGTCACCGACCACCGGGCGGATCGTGCCGACCGGTCGCGGAAGCGCGCCGACAATGCTGTCGGCGCCCGGATGCACGGTACGCAGATCCGCGGTCACGGTCATCACGGCGCCGTCAATGGTCCGCCGCTGAGGCAGTTCCAGGCGGCCCATGGTGCGGGTCAGCGCGTCATCGCCGGCATAACCGTGAACGTGCAGCGCGTCGACTCCGACCGGCAGTTCCTCGGCCATCTCGACGAGCCGGCGCAACAGTCCCGTGCCGACTCCGCGACGGCGCCAGCCCACGTCGACCAGGAACGCCGCCTCCGCCTCCACGCCATCGAGGCGCAGCGTGCCGACTCCGACGATCTCCCCATCGGATCCGATCGCCACCACCTGATTGCGGTCGGCCCGCCGGGCCACGCCGGGAAACGTGCCGGCGCTGCGGGCTTGCAGCGCGGTGATGTCCGGAGCGTCCTGGCTCGTACTCGGTCTGATGTGGACGCTGGACCCGTCCGCGAGGGTGATGTGCCAGCGCACGCCGGAGGTGGCCCGCACCTCGGCAACGATCTCGACGAAGGCGCAGGCGCGCGCGAACTCGGCCGGGGTGAACGGCGGCGCCGCGCGCTCCACCAGCAGCGTGCCGCCGTCCGGCGCGGCGATCTGCATGCGGTTGGCGGTGAAGCCATTGGCCGCGCCGGTGTAGGTCACAGACCGCACCGATGCGTTCAGCAATGCGGTGGACAACACTTCGGGAAGATCATCGGGCGTACGCACCAGGTGGGCAGCCGCGGCCAGGGCGTCGGTCGGCGGGTCCACCAGGTAACGCGCCTCGGTACGCCGGATCCACGGTTCCCGGCCGCGGCCCCGGACGATCGCGGCGAGTAGCTCCGCCTCGGTCAGCTCATTGGGCGCGTCCACCAGGAAGTCGTCGACGACGCCGGCCTCGGTGCCGTGCACCTGGACGGAGAGGATGTTGATCGACCGGAGAGCGAGGCTGGCGGTGAGCACGGACAGGAATCCGGGACGGTCGTCGACGGTTGCCCGCACCCGCCACAGCGTCATGATCGCCCCTTGCTCAAGCGCTCTACCAGCAGTTTTATGTGAATCAGATTCCGATTCACCGCATCCAGTATCGGAATCAGAAGTTAATATCGTATTTCAGGGCTGTTGCGACTAGTTCTGCATAATCTGGTCGAAACCGCCCCGAGCGACCTGCAGTCGACGCACGGCGGGGGTGCGAAACGGTGCCACGAATGCTTGAACCGCTTCCTCGCCACCCGGCGGCGGCGCCCCTATTGAGCATTGTCCTACCAGTCCACGGAGTTGCCGGCTACCTCAGGGAGTGCCTGGACTCGATTCTCTCGCAGACGTTCGCCGACTTCGAGATCATCGCGGTGGATGACGCCTCGCCAGACAACTGCGGCCAGATTCTCGATGAGTACGCGACTCGCGATCCCCGAGTCCGTGTCATCCACCTGGACCGCAATGTCGGCCTCGGCCGGGCCCGCAACACCGGCCTGGACGAGGCCACCGGCGACTACGTCTGGTTCGTCGACAGTGACGACCTGATCGCCGACGGCTCGTTCAAGGCGATCGCCGGCAAGGTCGCGCAGACCGGCGCCGACGTCATCTTGGTCGATCACGCCCGGATGTACACCTCCGGCCGCATCAAGCAGAGCACACTGCAGCGCAAATTCCGGGAGAGCCTGGATCGCGAGGAGCCGTTCGCGGCCGCCGACTGGCCGCTCGTGCTGCGGCCGCTGCACACTGCCTGGAGCCGGATCATCCGTCGGTCGTTCCTGGTCGGTCTCGGTCTGCGCTTCTCCCCCGGCTGGTACGAGGACGTGTCGGTGGTGTTTCCGGTGACCGCGGCCGCCGACCGGATCGCCGTGCTGTACCGGGTCTGCTACCTCTACCGGCAGCGCCGCCAGGGATCGATCACCCACAGCCACGGCGACGACCGGCACTTCGACATGTTCGATCAATACCGCGCGGTGTTCGCTGAGTTCGATCGGCTCGGCATCGACGATCCCGGGCTGCGGAAGGCCATGTTCGACCGGATGCAGTGGCACTACCGCTGGGTGCTGAACGAGTCGCAGCGGGTGCCGACGTCGCGCCGGCACGAGTTCTTCGACCAGATGAGCGCCGACTGGCGCCGGTTCCATCCGGCCGGCGAGCCGGTGCCGACCGGCGTCGAGGGGATCCGCCAGCGCTTCACCGCCGGAGACCGGTGGACTGCCTACTCTGCGGCCCGGCTCGGCCGGCGTACGCTCCGCCACCTCTCGACCTGGAGCCACAAGACCGCTCGGCAGGTCCGCAAGTCTGCCCGGAGCACCGCGAAGCAGGCCTTGACCGCCGGACTGCGCGGCTACTACGCGGCCCAGCGCACCCGACCGCTGGACCCGAACCTGGCGGCGTTCGCCGCGTACTGGTATCGCGGCGTGCGCTGCAGCCCGGCCGCGATCTACTACAAGATGCGCGAGCTGGCACCAGAGGTGCAGGGCGTCTGGATCGTCAAGAAGAACCGGGTCACCGACCTGCCGCCGGGCACGCCCTATGTGGTCGACGGCAGCTTGAATTACTACTGGTTGCTGGCCCGGGCACGATACCTGGTCAACAACGTCAACTTCCCGGATCTCTACGTCAAGCGGCCAGGCACGCTCTACGTGCAGACCCATCACGGCACGCCGCTCAAGGTGATGGGCATGGACCACTACAAGTTTCCGGTCGGGGCTGCGGGCGTGGACCTGCCGGCACTGCTGCGCCGCTGCGACAACTGGGACTTCAGCATCAGCACGTCGCCCTTCAACACCGAGGTCTGGCAGCGCGAATACCCGTGCGACTACGAAACCCTCGAGGTCGGCTATCCGCGCAATGACCGGCTGGTGACCGCCACCGCGGCGCAGGTCAGGCAGATCCGTGGCCAGCTCGGCCTGGCTGCCGGCGAGATCGCCGTGCTCTACGCCCCGACCCATCGGGAGTATCAGAACGGCTACCAGGCGATGCTGGACCTGGACGAGTTCGCCGATCAGCTGGGCCCGCGATTCCGGGTGCTGGCCCGGCAGCACTACTACTACGACCGCAAGCCCACGCCCCAGGGCGAATCCGAGGCGGTGCTGGACGTGTCCGACTACCCCGACGTCGAGGATCTCTACCTGGCCGCGGACGTGCTGATCACCGACTACTCGTCGATGATGTTCGACTACGCCTATCTGGACCGGCCGATCGTGATCTTCGCACCGGACTGGGACACCTATCGCCGGACCCGCGGGGTCACCTTCGACCTGCTGGCGCTGCCGCCGGGTGTGGTCGCCGAGACCTTCGATGAACTGGTCCAGGCGTTCCACGACGGCGACTACGCCGGCGAGGTGGCCGCCAAGGCGCGCGCCGACTTCCGCGACCGGTTCTGTCCGCATCTCGACGGGACCGCGGCCGAGGCGGTGGTACGCCGACTGTTCCGGAGTTAGAGCTTGTTCCTAAACCTCGTGGCCGAAGGCTTAGGAACAAACTCTTAGCCGCAGGTCACGCCGAGTCGCGCCGAACCAGATGCGTACCCAGAATGACGTATTGGTCGCCACCGTCCTCGCCGCGGATGCGGTCGTAGAGCAGCCGCGCCATGGCCCGGCCCATCTCTTCCACCGGCTGATGAACCGTGGTGAGGCTGGGCGCGCTCTGGCGCGCCATCGGCGAATCGTCGAACCCGACCACGGCGACGTCGCCCGGCACCGACCGGCCGGACTCGCGGAGCACTCGCAGCGCGCCCATCGCGATCGGGTCGGACGCGGCGAACACCGCATCGACATCCGGGCACGCGGCCAGCAGCTCCCGCATCGCCGCGGCCCCGCTCTCCTCACCGAAGTCACCGGCGTAACCGATCAACCGGGGGTCGGCGGGCAGTCCGGCGGCTTCGATCGCGGCCCGGTAACCGTCCAGCCGGGCCACGCCGACACCCATGTCCAGCGGCCCGGCGATGGTGGCCACCCGCCGCCGGCCGATGCCGATCAGGTGCTCGGTGGCTTGCCGGGCGCCGCCGGAGTTGTCCACGTCGACCAGGCTTACGCTGCTGCTCGGCCCGGCCAACATCCGAGCCGGCCGGCCGCCGAAGACCACCGGCAGCTCGCGGTCGGCGAGCAGCGCCGGCAACGGGTCGTCGTCGTGCAGCGACAGCAACAGCACGCCGTCGACGTGCTGGTTGGTCAGGTGCTGATGGACGCGTTCGCGCTCGGCCCGGGACTGCGCCATCGCCAGCCACAGCTGCAGCGGCGTCTCCAGCAGCATCGAGCTGATGCCGCGGATGATGCCGGCGAAGAACGGCTCGCCGAAGACCCGGTCCTCGGACTCCGAGACCACCAGGGCGACCGAGTCGGTGCGCTGGGTGACCAGGGCCCGCGCGGCCCGGTTCGGCACGTAGCCGAGCTCCGCGATGGCCTGCTCCACCGCCGCTTTGGCGGTCGGGCTGACCTGCGGCGAGCCGTTGACCACCCGGGACACGGTGCCGCGGCCGACGCCGGCGTGCGCGGCCACCTCGTCCAGCGTGGGCCGGCCCGCTGATCGCGGTCGCGGGCTCGACGTCATCTCCGGCACGGCAGTCCTTACCTCGGGATCTGAATTAACCTACTTTAGGCTCTCGGTCTCATCCACACTGGCCAGGCCATTGCGGGCGATCACGTCGGCGTACCAGGAGGCGCTGGCCTTGGTGATCCGGCGTTGGGTCGGGTAGTCCACGTAGATCATGCCGAATCGCTTGCCGTAGCCCCACGCCCACTCGAAGTTGTCCATCAGCGACCAGGCGAAGTAGCCGCGCAGCGGTACGCCCGCCTGAACCGCGCGGTGGCAGGCACGCAGATGGGCATCGACGTAGCTGATCCGGTCCGGGTCCTGGACCGTGCCGTCGGCCTCGATCCGATCATCACAGGCGGCACCGTTCTCGGTGACGTAGAGCGGCAGATCGGTGTAGTCGCGATGAACCCGAGTCAGCACTTCGGTCAGGCCGTCCGGATCGATTTCCCAGTTCATCTCGGTCACCGGCAAACCCCGATCGAGGAACCGCACCGCCTCGCTGCCCGGCCACGACGACGGGGTCGGCAGCGACCACTCACCGCCGGCCGGCGCCGCCACCACGTGCCGGGTGTAGTAGTTGACGCCGAGGAAGTCGATCGGTGCGGCGATCACCCGCGCGTCGCCGTCCGCGATGAATCCAAAGTCATCCACCGTACGCAGATCCGCCCGCACGTCCTCGGGGTAGCCGCCGCGCAGGATCGGGTCCAGGAACCAGCGGTTCATCAAGCCGTCGATCCGGCGGGCCGCCTCGGCATCCGGCGCGCTGCCGGTGGCCGGCGAGACCGCGTACAGGTTGAGGGTCACGCCCAGCTGGACACCGGGCCGCTGCTGGGCTCGCATCGCCTCGATCGCCAGGCCGTGGCCGAGCATGAGGTGGTGTGCCGCGGCGAGCGCGTCGTGGCGGTCCGTCCGGCCCGGCGCGTGGTGACCGTCGCCGTAGCCGAGGAACGCCGAGCACCACGGCTCGTTCATGGTGGTCCAGTGGGTGACCTGGTCACCCAGGGCGCCGTGAACGAGGTCGGCGAAATCGGCGAAGCGGTACGCGGTGTCCCGGTTCGGCCATCCGCCGGCATCCTCGAGCTCCTGCGGCAGGTCCCAGTGGTAGAGCGTGAGCCACGGCTCGATGCCACGGGCGCCGAGTTCGTCCAGCAGCCGCCGGTAGAAGTCCAGCCCGGCCGGGTTGAGCCGGCCGCGGCCACCGGCCTGCAGCCGGGACCAGGACACCGAGAATCGGTAGGAGCGCAGCCCGAGCCGGGCCATCAGGCCGACGTCGGAAGGCATCCGGTGGTAGTGGTCGCAGGCCGCGTCGCCGTTGTCGCCGCCGACCACCTTGCCGGCGGTGTGGCTGAAGGTGTCCCAGATCGAGGGCGTACGGCCGTCTTCGGCGACCGCGCCCTCGATCTGGTAAGCGGCCGTCGCCGCACCCCACCGGAAGGAGGTTGGGAAAGTGACCCTGGTGTCGGTCGCGTCGCGCGCGATCGGGGCCGTGAAGTTCGTGGTCACGCGGCACCTTTCGGGCCGCGGGCAGGCCGGCGGCCGTAGCTGTGGAGAGAGAGTGGTGCACAGGTGCGGGGCCGAACCGTCATCCCTTGATGGCGCCCTGCATGATGCCGCCGACGATCTGCCGGCCGAGCAGGATGAACACCGCCAGCACCGGGAGCGTGCCGAGCAGAGTGCCGGCCAGGATGACGGACATGTCCGGGACGTAACCGGCATTGAGGTTGTCGATCGCGACCTGCACCGTGGGGTTGTCCGAGTTCAGCACGATCAGCGGCCAGAACAGGTCGTTCCAGGTGGCCATGAAGGTGAGCATCCCGAGCACCGCCATCGCCGGCCGGGCCAACGGCACCACCACCGACCAGAAGATCCGCAGCAGCGACGCGCCATCGATGCGGGCCGCCTCGACCAGATCGTCCGGCACCGCGCGGATCAGATACTGCCGCAGGAAGAACACGCCGAACGCGGTCACCAGGGTGGGCAGGATGACGGCCGGCAGCCGGCCGATCAGATGCAGCTTGTTCATCAGCATGTAGAGCGGCACGATGCCGATCTGCATCGGCACCATGGTGGTCCCGATGGTGATGAACAGCAGCACATTTCTGCCGCGGAACTTGAGCTTGGCGAAGGCGAAGCCGGCCAGAGTGCCGAACGCGACCGTGCCCAGTGCCACGCAACCCGAGACGATGGTGGAGTTCAGCAGCGCCGTACCCATGTTGACGTTGGTCAGTGCCGCGTGGAAGTTCTTGATCAGGTTTGGGCCCGGGATCAGGTTCGGCGGGACTTTGTTGATCTCGGTATTCGAGGTGGAGGCGGCGACGATGGTCCAGAAGAACGGGAACACCGAGAGCAGGAACACCAGAGTCAGGATCGAGTAGGTGAGCCAGCCTGCGGCGCGCTGGCCGCCGGCACCGCGGAGCTTGTTCTTGTGGGCGCGCGACGGGGCCGGGATGGCGACTGTGGTCATGGCGGCTACTCCGAATCCCGCATGCGACGCGCGATCAGCGTGTTGATGATCACGAAGATGACAATGATGAGGAACATCAGCCAGGCCACGGCGGCCGCGCGGCCCAGGTGGCCGTTGTTGAATCCGCGTTCGTAGAAGTACATGGCCAGGGTCTGGTATTGCCGATCGGCGCCGCCGGTGACCGCGTTGGTGCCGCCACTGGAGAACAGCAGTGGCTCGCCGAACAGCTGGATCGAACCGATGGTCGAGATGATGATCGTGAAGATGATGGTGGGCCGCAGCGACGGAATGGTGACCTCGCGGAACTGTCGCCACTGGCTGGCTCCGTCCACCGTGGCGGCTTCGTAGAGCTCGTTCGGGATGGACTGCATCGCGGCCAGGTAGATGAGCGCGTTATAGCCGGTCCAGCGCCAGATGACGATCGTCGAAATCGCGATCTGGGCCGGCCACTTGGAGTTAGTGAAGTCGACGTTGCTGATGCCGAAGACCGTGTGCAGCACGTAGTTGACGGTGCCGACGTCGCGGTTGAACAGCTGAGCGAAGACCACGGTGGCGGCCGCTACCGAGGTGGCGAACGGCGCCAGCACCGAGATCCGCCAGAAGGTGCTGCCGCGCAGCTTGTAATTGAGCAGGTGGGCCAGGCCCAGCGCCATCAACAGCTGCGGCACCGCGGACAGGATCGCCAGCGACACGGTGTTGCGGAAGGCGTTCCAGAAGAACGAGTCGTGCAGCAGATTGACGTAGTTCTGGAAGCCGGCCCAGCCACCCATCTGGTCGGCGTTGATGAGCTCGGTGTGGTGCACCGACACCCAGGCCGTCCACACGAGTGGATAGAGGCCGAATGCGCCGAACACGATGAAGAACGGTGCGACGAAGCCGTACGGCGAGAATTTCTGATCCCACCGTGACCGCCGGTCCCCGGCGCGGTCGCGAATGCCACGGCGGCGCTGGGTCGGAGT
>Ga0134124_10003791_pt1 | contig 12139 bp, 12 predicted proteins | sample KB304_FD_96880 | JGI IMG/M metagenome (GOLD analysis project Ga0134124, IMG submission 96880) | Terrestrial soil microbial communities without Nitrogen fertilizer from Kellogg Biological Station, Michigan, USA - KB3-0-4 | ecosystem: Environmental > Terrestrial > Soil > Unclassified ... | reverse complement strand
CTGCGGTACCGAAGGTCGGACTTGAACCGACACGCTCTTTCGAGCAACGGATTTTGAGTCCGTCGCGTCTGCCAATTCCGCCACTTCGGCTCGTTCGTGGAGGTTCCTGTAGTTGCGTCCGTGACCCTTGTCTAGTGGGTTTGTCACTTCGACGTTCCGAGCCGGTCTCGCTTGGCCGAAGCTGCCGGCTTTCAGGGGGTTGGCTGGGCGGGGTAGCCTTGGGGTCGACCATGTTCACTTGCGAGCGTTGTGGCGCGGGTTTGCCCCCGCATACGGACCAATGCGGCTACTGCGGGACAGTCTCGGCGGCTGCCCGGGCCCAGCTGGCCGCGGAAGCGGCGCATCGGGCGCAGCAGCAGGCGGCGATGAACGCGCAGGTGGCCATGCTGAAGGTGAAGCTGCAGGGGACCACCGAGCAGGCCGCGAGCCGCGCCTTGATGTGGGGCCTGCTCAGTTTCGTCTTTTTCTGTTTGCCGATTTTCAACGTGCTCTCGTTCTTGTCGTTCAAGCGAGCGCAAGCGTCCGCGCGCGAGGCGGGGAGCGCGGTGCCGACGCGGGCGACGGTGGGCTTGCTGTGCTCGGTGTTCACGGGCCTGTTGTGCGTGGGCAGTTGGATTTGGATGATCACTGACATTCGCGCGGACAATGCCCGGGTCGAGGCGCGCAAGGTCGAGCTGACGAAGCAGATCGCGGCGCACCCCGAGGGGCCGACTTTGGATCGCCCGTTTGCGTGCGCGCTCTCGGAGTTGTACGTGCTGACCAACGGCTATGACGGCTCGACGAACACGGGCCAGTTTCGCGACGTCGACTGCGCAGGCGCGGTCACGGTGTTGAACGGTCGCGCGGAAATGCCCGACTTCAAGTTCCGCACCTCGTCGAGCGATGCCCAAAAATCGGCCACGATTTGCTTCAAGCTCGGCGCGCGTTGGTTCGTGCAGGATGCGCGCGCCACGAGCTGCGAGCTGAAGTGAGTTGCTGGTCCGCCCGGCGCCGGGTTGCGCGTACCCCAACAAAAATCATCAGCGCGCGGCTAACCTGATTTTTGGCAGAGCAGCAGCGCATCGTCGAGTTCATACAAGCCGCTGTCCGAGTCGCCGAAGGACAGGTACGGCGTGCGCGACACGCTGAGCACGCTGAAGCCGAGCGGCTCGAGTTCGCGCTCGACCAAGCTGTTCACCGCTTCCTCCCAACCGGGCTCGGCGCAGGCGAGTCGCTCCAAGGGTTCGGGCGTGGTGTTGCCGCGGAAGAAAAATGGGTTGTACGGTAGGGCGAGCGCCAGCAACAGCCGTCCGCCGGGCTCGAGGTGGTGATGCATGCGACGCAGCAGCTGGCGCGGCCGCGAGGTGCGATCGAGCACGTTCAAGCAAGTGACGAGATCGAAGCGTTCGCCCGGCAAATCACGCTCGGCGAGGTCGATTTCGTGGCATTCGAGGCCGGAACGACGTAGCCGCTCGGCCATGTTCCGCGAAAGCTCGGTGGTGACCAGCTGGTCGGCGAGCGGAATCAAGGTTTGGGTGACGTTGCCGGAGCCCGAACCGACGTCCAACAGGCGCGCCACGCGCTGCGGCCCCAACAGCAAGCGCCAGTGTTCAGTGCTGGCGACGAACAGCGGGTACATGTCGAGCAGGCCGTTCACGTCGAAATCAGACATGAATTGGCGCAAGAGATGATGCAGCCGCGTGCGCCACCACGAGTGCCGCCCGCGACGGGCTTGGGCCAAGAACGCATCGGTTGCCGCGTCACGGCTGAGCTTCACGAAGCGATCGCGAAGCCGAGGCGACAAAGCAGCGACATCCACGTCGTAATACAAGTCGAGGATCGAAGGCGAAAGAGATTCCGAGGGAGAGGGAGCGGCAAGCTCCGCGGCCGGCTTCATGTCGTTCGCGCCCGACGATGTTGAACAAAAACGCCGAAACGCGCGCTTGGCCGTTGACAGATCGCGCTACTGCATCGAGATTTCCGAGCCGGAAACCAGGCAACCCTAGGAGTCAGCAATGGCAATTGAAGTACCCCCGCTCCCGTACGCGAAAAACGCGCTCGAGCCGGTCATGAAGCAAGAAACGTTCGACTACCACTACGAGAAGCATCACAAGACCTACGCGACCACGTTGAACGGTCTGATCGCCGGCAAGCCGGAAGAATCGAAGAGCCTCGTCGAGATCATCAAGTCGAGCTCGGGGCCCGTGTTCAACAACGCGGCGCAGGTTTGGAACCACACGTTTTTTTGGGAGAGCATGAAGCCGAACGGCGGCGGTGCGCCGCCCGCAGGTCCGGTTGCGGATCTGATCAACGGTCTGGGAGGCTACGACAAGTTCAAGGCGGACTTCATTCAGGCCGGCCTGACTCAGTTCGGCTCGGGCTGGGCGTGGCTCGTGCTCGACGGCGGCAAGGGCAAGATCGTGAAGACGCCCAACGCCGAGACTCCGCTCACCACGTCGGACGTGCCGCTGCTGGTGGCGGACGTGTGGGAGCACGCTTACTACTTGGACCATCGCAACAACCGGAAGGGCTTTTTGGAAGCCTTCCTCGACAAGCTGGTCAATTGGGATTTCGTGGCCAAGAACTTGGCTGCCGCGAAGTGATGAGCTGAGGGCGCGCTTGGCGCCCTCAGGGACGAAAGAGCGGCTTCGACCTTGGTCGTCGGGGGATTCTCCCCCGCACCCGCTGGAGTGAATCCAGCGGGTCCCACCTCGGTCGTCGGGGGATTCTCCCCCGCACCCGCTGGAGTGAATCCAGCGGGGCCCCACCTCCGAGGTTGGGGCCCCGGCCCCAACCGGGTAGAAGCCGCTCGCGTCTCCACTTCGCGATTTTGCGTGGCTCGCTCAGGCGTTGGTGTTGGCGACTGGGGTCGCCGGTTTCACCGGCAAGATCGGCGCCCAGATCAGGCGCGCCAAGAGCGTGTCGTCGATCAAGAGACCGCGATCACTGAAGCGCAACACGTTTTCATCGCCGTCTTCGGCCCACTCGCCGACGAACAGGATGCCCACGCCGCTTTCGTTGTAGCCGAGTTGGACGATGGCGTTTTTGAGCCAGCGGCCTCCGCCCTCGAACTCGAGCGCTTCAGGCAAGACGTAGAAGCCTTCCGACGGCAATTGCTTGAGCGTCTTGGCCCAGCTCGTGGAGCGCAGCGGCGTGATCGGCTCGCGCCAGAACCAGCGGTTGCGACGATTGTCTGCGGGGCGCACGACGAACTTCACGCCGCCGTTCGAAGGTTGCCCGACGTAGACGAGTACGCCCGCGGGAAAGCCGGCTTCGTTGCCGGGCAGGGGTTGCGTGGTTCGGTACAGGCCTGGATCGGGAAGGTCGAGCATCGCCGGGCAATTTACTCGAATCGTCGCGGCGGACAAGGCCCGGTCCGGCGCGCAAAATCTCGCTTACTCGGTCGCTCGAGGTGCCGTGGTAGCGTCCGAGGCGCGAAAGCGACGGTCAGGATACGTCGCGATGGAGCATTTGATGGCAGCCAAGAAGAGCACAGCAAAGTCGAGTACCCCCAAGGCGGCTTCACCGGCCAAGCCAACGAAGAAGACCGCGGCGACGAAGACCGCGAAGAAGGCTGCGGCGACGAAGCAAGCCAAGCCCACCGGCGCGAAGGCGCCGTCGAAGGTCGAATCCGAGCCTGCCGCGTCGAGCGCAGGCGTCGTCGTCGGCAGCAAGGCGCCCGCCTTCTCCCTGCCCGACGAAACGGGAGCCGTGGTCAGCTCGGCGAGCCTGAGCGGAAAGCCCTACGTCATCTACTTCTACCCGAAGGACGACACTCCGGGCTGCACGAAGGAGGCCTGTGACTTTCGCGACAACCTCAAAGCCTTCAACAGCGCGAAGGTGCGCGTCCTCGGTGTCAGCCCCGACGACCCGAAGCGCCACGCCAAGTTCAAAGAGAAGTACGGTCTGAACTTCACCCTCTTGTCCGACGTCGACAAAACGTTGATCAGCGCCTACGGCATCTGGATCAAGAAGCTCAACTACGGTCGCGAATACATGGGCGTGCAACGCAGCACCTTCATCGTCGACAAATCAGGGAAAATCGCCAAAGCCTGGAACGGCGTGCGCGTGCCGGGGCATGTGGAAGCCGTGCTGGGCGCGCTTTGAGCTGATTGCCGAACGGTTTTAGCGCAGGAGCGCGCCCGTGCGCGCTCCGCTGATGAGTCATCACTTTCTTGGCGCTAGCTCTCCGCAGCAGAGCCGACTCGCACCCCGAATCGCGGAGAACCTGCGTCCCTGGGGGTTCGCGGCGCCGTGTCCGTCCGCCGCAAGGCTCGGTTACCTGCGCGCCGGTGCGTTCTCGGCGCAGTTGGGTCGATTCGCGAAAAATAACGTTCGAATTCGAACGAGAATTTTCGAGTTCCAAGGCGCGCTTCGCCCGAAAATTCGGCTCGAAGACTCTCAAATAACGGCATTGGTGCACGAACACCAAACTCGGTCAGCGAGGGCGGTCGCCGGGATGGCAGGTTCGTCGCGTCGCCGCTCTGCAACTGGCGCTGGGCGACTCGAAGCACCCGCGCCACTACGCCGCGGGCGGCGGGTAACTCGATGCGCGTTTCAAACCGCGTTTGAGATTGACGCCAGAGTCGGGGGGCCAAGTGACGGCGGGCATGGGGTAGGCGGGTTTCGCGAATAGGTAGCCCTGGCCGTAGTGGACGCCGATGTCTTGAAGAGCGATGAACTCTTGTTCGGTCTCGATGCCCTCGGCCACGACCATGGCGTCGAGATCGACGCACATGCGCACGATGCCGGCCACCAGCTTCTGTTGGCGCTCGCTGCGATCGAGGTTGATGATCAGCTGGCGATCGAGTTTTACGATTTTGGGCTGGAGATCCAAGATGCGCTTGAGGTTGGAGTAGCCTGCGCCGAGGTCGTCGACGACGAGTTCGACGTGGCAGCGCGAGCGTAGTTCACGCAAGACGTTCATGCACAGCTCGTGCTGGGTGAGGGGCATAGCCTCCGTCACCTCCACGTACAGCACGTGGTCGTGGCCGAAGATCGGATCGTCGGGGCGAACGATCCACGCTTCGTGCAGCTCTTGGGGATGCACGTTGAGAAAGAGCGGCTTGCCGGCGCTGAGCGGCACCGCAATTTCGCGAATCATTCGTCCGAGGCGGCCGGCGCAGCCGACCTCCAAAGCGCGCTCGAACAACACGAGCGGGTTCTTGAGCGCGGGCACGCCGCAGCGCACGAGCGCTTCGTGCGCGAACAGATCGCCGTCTCGCATGTCGACGATTGGTTGAAAAACCACGCTCAAATCGTCCGGCGAGACCAGGCGTTCGAGCGCTGTTTGCGAGGCACGACGAGGCCCTGGAGCAGGGATCGCTTGCGGTGCGTCCGACAAACGGTTCGAGCGCGGCACGGGGCGGGACGGGGCATACGAGGTCAAGGGGAGCGGCTCCTTGGTGCAGGGTGCACGAGCGCGGATCTCTAACTGAAGTCCTCTTTTAACACTCTGTCACCTCGGCTTCAATGGATTGTGAAACCAGTTTCAGTATTCAGCACTCTCCGCGAGCAGGCCGACCGTGATCACGTTCTCGCTCGTTGTCCCTCGTTGTCCCTCGTTTTGCCGTTTAATTACTCAGGCTTCTGCCCGCGCTTCTGCCCGCGATTGTGCCCGCGCTTCTGCCCGCGTTTCTGCTCCTCGATTCTGGCGCGACTTAACGGCACCGAGCATTCGCCTTACAAAGACGCCACAAAAGCAAGCCTTACGGGTGACTAGCGCACGTGACGCACTCGCAATGCGCCGGATGGAGCCCGCATTTGGTGCGGGGCGCAAAGCGCATTTCGTGTGGGGTTCAAAGGTGCTCTCACGGTGCGAATGCGTGTGCACGAGTAACCGCATGATGCTCTGCGAACGTTCAGCGGCGCGCGCGGGATTCGTCAGGCAGCACGCGCGCTTCTCGAGAGTGAGAGTGATCGCGCAGTTCCCCGATTTTGATTTGCGCGCATCGTGCATCGGCGTATGCCCGTCTTTCAAAGATGAAAGTGCGACGTTTGCCTACATACTCGCTTTCCGCGCGCCTCTCCCTCGGATCTCTGCCACGCTTTTCGCTCGGGCTGTTCTTGCTCGCCGCCTCCGTCTCGTCGGCATGCAAGAAGCCGAGCGCAGTCAGCGCCGAAAAGGCCAAGGGGGATGTAGTCGCTTTGGCGCAAGCTGCACACAACGACGTTGCCGAGGTGCGCTCGGGGTTGCCGCAGGGAGCGAAGTTTCTGCTGCCCATTTTCGCCACGGGTAAGCCCGCCAATGAAGACCCGAAGGGCGCGCGCTCGGCGCTCGAGACCGCCCGCAACAAGGTGCAAGATCTGCGCGTCTCGAAGGGCACCTTTTTCGCCGTCGCGGGGACGGACGGGATCGTGATCCGGAACGACCAAGATCAGGACTCGATGGCAGGGCACGCTCTCTTGGAGGCGTTCCCCGAGCTGAAGACCGCGCTCGCCGGTCAGTACGTGGAAACGCGCGGCTCCCTGCCGGAAGCGGCGGGTGTGCGCGGACGAGCCGATGGGCAGTGGGTCGCGGCGCAGCCAGTGCTCGGCGGTACTGAAGTGAAGGGCTTGTACGTGACGGGTTGGTCGTGGGCGGCGTATGCGCGGCGCTTGGAGTTCGCCCTTTCTTCCAAGTTGCGGAGTGCGCTCAAGGAAGGCGAAAAGCTGCCGCTCGTCTACGTGTACTTGGTCGTCGGCAAGGACGTGTTCGGGGCGCCGGTTTCGCCAGAGGTGAACGCGCGCGCGATCGCGCAGCTGTCGCCGCTCGCGAATGCTTCGGCGACCACCCCGACCTCCTTCGAACTCGAAATTGCCGGTCGCGAATTTGGTCTCGGCGTCGAGCTCGCACCGGATTTGGGGAAGGACGTCGCGATCGCCGTGTTGCGCAGCGAAACTTGAAGCGTCGCCGCGTTTCAGTGCTCGGATTCGCCGTCCGCGTCGCCCGCGGGCTGCGCGTCGCCCGCGCTGGGCTCGCCCTCGGCGCTCGCCGCCTGCTTCTTCCGTTTGCGTTTTTTGCGCGGCGCTGGGAGTTCGAAGACGATCGCCGCGTCCGGGCCCGAGCGTCCGAAGCGGTGTAGGCCGAGGATCAGCAACAAGACCCCCGCGACGGTCAGCCACTTGCCGTAGTCAGCGTACTCGCTGAGTGAAGCCGCGATGCCGACCGCGGCGCAGATCGCCGCGCCCTTGATCAAGTTCGGAGTGCTGGGCCAGGGATTGCGGGAGCGTGCGCTGACGGTCAGGGCCATTTTTCTTTGTGTGCTCGGATCAAGAAGTCGTGCACGTCGCGTTTGAGTCGCGTTTCGGTGGCGAGGCTGCTGGCTTCCTCGCCTCGACCGGCGTGCTCGTCGTACATGTAATCCGCGTCTTGCAAGACGAGCACGCGCGCGTCGCCGTCCGAGCCCAAGCCTGACACGAGTTGTAGGGCATCGCCCATGGCGGGGTCGCGCGGTGGCAGCGTGGTGCCTAGGGCGATGCGCTCGGGTGCGGTAACGAAGGCGACACCGTACTTTCGGTCTTGGCCGCTCACGTCGACGTGTAGCCGTTGCGTGTCGGACAGGGCTAGGTCGCCGCCCGGCACCCCGCGGTCGTGCTCGTCGCGAAAGGCCTCGTCGATGAGCTCGATGGCGCGCCGCTCGTCGAGCGGTCGGCTGGGGTTCGCGGTCCGGGGCGGCGGTCCGCCGCAGGCCAGCGAAACGAGCGCGGCTGCGAGCGCCAGCGCTGGGCGAGAGCCGACCATTGCCAACATCCGCCGCAAACAGTAGCCAAGTGCCCCGGCTTTCGCTAGCTGTCTCACGCCATGCGGTCCGCCTTTCCAGCGCCCAGCGCGCTTGCCGCTCGTCTCTCGCTTGCCGCGTTCGCCGCCTTCGGCCTGCTCGCGGGCCTGACCGCCGGCTGTGCAGAGGCGCGTTTGCCTGACCCGAAGCTCGCGGCCAAGCGCTACGCCGAAGCCGCGCGTGCAGGCGATTCCGAGCGCATTTACGCGCTGCTGAGCAGTGAGGCCCAGCGTGATTACGGCCCTCAGGGGACCCGGCGCTTGGTGGATCAAGCGAAGGCCGAGCTGAGTCGACAAGGGACGGCCTTGCTCTCGCCTGCCAGTCGCGTCCAGGCCTCGGCCGAGATCCGCTTCGACGACGGGGAAAGCGCGCTATTCGAGCTCGAAGACGGTGCATTTCACCTCAGCTCGCTGGGGACGGTGCCCAGCCGGCCCAGGAGCCCTGCCGAAGCGCTGGGTGACTTTCGTCGCGCACTGGCTCGGCGCAGCTACCCAGCCCTGCTCGGAGTTCTTTCTGCGGAAACGCGCCAAGCGATGGAAGGGGATCTGAAATCACTGGTCGAGGGCTTGGAAAATCCGGAGACTCTCGACGTGAAAGTTTCCGGCGACAACGCCGTGGTGGAAGTGCCCGGTGGACATCAAGTGAAGTTGCGCCGCGAAGCCGGCGTGTGGCGTGTGCAGGACTTCGATTGATGGCGGGACGTCTGTCGCGTCGGCTTGCGCTCACGGTTCCGCTTTCTCTGCTGTCGGCGTCGTCGCGCGCGTTTGCGTTCGGCGACGGGGCCGCGTTTCATCCGCGCCTGCTCAGGGCCGGGACTCGCCAGATACTCGGCCTGCGCACTTCCGGCGCCGGGCGCTGGTCTTGGGAGCTCGTGCGCCGGACCAGCGCGCCCGCGCGCTTGGTGCCGTCCGAAGTCGCGGCAGACCAGTCGTCACTGCAAGCGGAGCCGTTCGTGATTTGGGCGGGCGACGACGACCCTGGACCGCTGTCTGCTGCGGAAGTCCGCGGGCTCACGCGCTTCATTCGGCTCGGTGGCGTGCTCGTCGTCGACGACTCGCAGCCGGACTCGGGCGCGTTCGGGCGCGGCGCGCTGCGCGAGCTTTCCCGCGTGCTGCCCGAATCAGCGCCGGTCCGGTTGGATCCCAGCCATGTCATCTTCAAGACCTTCTACATCGTGGATAGACCCGTGGGGCGCGTGCTCGGCCCGCCGGAAATTAGGGCGATCGTGCGCGGCAAGAACGCGCAAGTCATCTTTCTCCAGCATGACTTGCTGGGCGCGCTCGCGCGCAGCGGTGAGCGTTTCGCGCTCGCGACCGAGCCGGGCGGGGTCGAGCAACGTGAACACGCAATCCGTTTGGCGGTGAACATCGCGATGTACGTGCTGTGTTCCGACTACAAGGACGATCAGGTGCACGCGCCGTTCTTGATGCGGCGTCGCGCCCGACAGAAACCATGACTCTGGCAGCGCTTTCGCTGGCCGAGGGCGTCCCTCAGCTGACCTTGTTTGCGGTGCTGGCGCTGGCTTTGGCCTGTTTGGGGTTTTTGGGCTTCGAACTGCGCAAGCGTGAAGGCGCGGTCGGCTGGGTTTTGCTTTCGGGGCTGCTCGCGCTGTTGCTCGTGGCTGCGGCCGTGTTGCGCCCGGCGCGCGTGAACACGCGCGGCGTGAGCGTGGGCGCCAAGGTCGTGGTGTTGGTCGACCAATCTCGGCGCTTGCTCTTGCCGAGCGAGGGCAAAACTCGCCGCGAGCTCGCGCTGCGCGCGGCAGACGCGGTGAGCAAGCACTTCGCGGGCGCGCGCGTCGAGCTGCGCGGCTTCGGAACCGGTGAGCTTCGCCCGTTGGTCGTCGCCGACGCGCTCGCGCACGAGAGCCCTGCAGAGTTGTCGGACGAGAGCGACCTGAGCGGCGCGCTGAACGCGCTCGCGCAAGAGCCTGGTGAACGACCCAAGGCGATCGTGGTCGTGAGTGACGGGCGCTTCACCCGCCCGGGTGCGACCCAGGACGATGCATCCCTGCGTGAGCTTGCCGCCACGGTCGGCGCGCCGATTCACATCGTGGCCGTCACCGAGCAGGCGCCGCGCGACGCGAGCATTCGTTCGATTCGTACCTCAGGAGCGAGCGTCGCGCACCAGGCGCTGGCGCTCACGATCGAGATCGGTTGTGGCGGGGGCCTTGCTTGTGGCGAAGTTCCGGTCACGGCACGCGAGCTTCGCCAAGGCGTCGAGCCGTTCGTGCTTGCGTCCGGAGTCGCGAAGATGACTGGCGAAACCGCGACGGTCGAACTCAGCATCACGCTCGAACGCGCGGGCGCTCGCTTGGTCGAAGTGAGCATCGAGCCGCCCGAGGGCGACACCATCCCCGAAAATAACAGGCGCATCCTCAGCTTCAGCGTGACTCGCGATCGGCTGCGGCTGCTGCACGTCGCGGGGCGACCGACCTACGACGTGCGCGCGCTCAGGATGTGGCTGAAGAGCGACGAGTCGATCGATTTGATCGCGTTTTTCATCTTGCGTACCGACGAGGACAACACCGAAACCAACGAGGATTCCGAGCTGGCGCTGATCCCGTTTCCGGTCGACGAGCTGTTCACCGAGCACTTGCCCAGCTTCGACGCGGTGATCTTGCAAGACATCGACGCCGTTCAGTACAAGCTGCTCCGGCATTTGCCGGCCCTCGCCAACTACGTGCGCGGAGGCGGCGGTTTGATCATGGTCGGTGGCCCTTCGGCGTTTGCTGGCGGAGGATATGCGCGCTCGCCGCTCGAAAGCGTGCTGCCCGTGGAGCTCGGCGGTGGCGAGCCGTTCGACACAGCGGACTTCGTGCCGCGCTACACCGAGGCAGGTCGTTCAGCGCCCGTCCTGCGCGGGTTGACCGAGTTGTTCGCGGACGAGTTACCGACGTTCACCGGTTCGAACACGCTCGGCGCCGCTCGCCCAAACGCGATCACGCTCTGGGAGCATCCGGATCGGCGCGCGGGCCGCGGACCGATGCCCGTGCTCGCGCTGGGCGAGTCGGGCGACGGTCGCTCGATTGCGCTCGGTGTGGACGGGACGCACGCATTGGCCTTCAGTGAGTTCGCGGATCGCGCGGCGGGTCGCGCTTATGGCGCGTTGTGGGACGGGCTCGTGGGTTGGTTGATGCGCGACCCGCGCTACGAGGCGTTGCGCTTGGAGCTCGCAGGTCCGTGCATCGCCGGTTTGCCGGCAAAACTGCGGCTGGTTCGCTTGCCCGGTGCGACCGGGGACGTTTCGCTGCAACTCACCCGGCTCGGGCCGCAGCGCACTCCCGTGCTGACCAAGACCGTGAAGGAGCCTGCGCCCGGGCCGCTCGAGCTCGAACTCGGTGCGCTCGAGGTCGGTGGTTATTCGGCCAGCGCGCGGGTCGGCGCGGCTCCGCCCACTCGCTTCGATTTCGCCTGCGAGCGCGGTGGGCCCGCGTGGAGCGACTCACGCCCGGATCCCGAACGGCTATCGCGCATCGCCAAAGCCAGCGCTGGACGCGCCGTGTCCGCCGCGCAGGTGAACGAATTGCCGGTCCCCGATCCGATCGAAGTGGCGGCCGAGCGGAGCCATGTGCCGCTGCTCCCTGCGTGGGCGTGGACTCTGGCTGCGTCGCTGGCGCTCGGCGGACACTGGTATGCGCGCCGCCGTCAGGGATTGCTCTGACAGTTCGGGCAAAAATACGTGGAGCGGTGGATCGCCCCTTGTCGCTGCATGCGAATTTCGTTGCCGCACACGCGGCACGGTTCCCCCGATCGTCGATACACCCAATGAGCTCCGCGCATTCCCACGGTCGTGGTGCGCTGGGCCACGCCAGGGCGTGCGTTCCGTTGCAGTAAGTCTCGTGCGCACTGCACGACGCGCGTGAGCGTCTCGCGGTCGAACTCGGAAACAGCGCGAAACGGGTTCAATCGGCAGACGAACAGCGTCTCGGATTTGTAGACGTTGCCGATGCCGGACAGCGCGGTCTGCGTCATCAGCGCTTCACCGAGCGCGAGCTCTCCGAGTGCCTGCAGGCCCGAGACGGCGCGGTGCAGGTCGAACTGCTCGGGGATCAGATCTGGTCCGAGCCCGGTCAGGTAGGGGTCCGTGGCTTCGGCTCCCTTGGCCAGCAAGCGCACGGTCGGAGCCGCGAAGCAAACCGCGAGCGCATCCGACACTTCCAAGATCACGCGCGCCTGATGCTCGGGGCGTTGAAAGCGTTCACCCGGCCGATACACGTGCCAAGAGCCACGCATCTTGAGGTGGGTATGCAGAACGCGGCCGTCGTCGAAGCGGACCAAGAGATTCTTGCCCTGCGCGCTGACCTTGTCGACCAGGTGACCTGGCAGCTCGGCGTGGGCAATCGCCGGCACCGAGGAGCGGACGCGGACCAAGCGTTGGCCTTCGAGCACGCGCGCGAG
>Ga0134124_10003790_pt1 | contig 12140 bp, 8 predicted proteins | sample KB304_FD_96880 | JGI IMG/M metagenome (GOLD analysis project Ga0134124, IMG submission 96880) | Terrestrial soil microbial communities without Nitrogen fertilizer from Kellogg Biological Station, Michigan, USA - KB3-0-4 | ecosystem: Environmental > Terrestrial > Soil > Unclassified ... | reverse complement strand
GGGCTGGCGCACCAATCCCATGGGCGTGGAGGAATTGCGCAAACTGCAACAGTCTGCCAACGAAAACGTGAAATCGCTGCTCGCCAAGGGTGTCAAGCTCCGGTAATCTCCAGTCGTGCAGACCGCTCCCTGCAGCGGCGGGGTAGTCGAGATTTGGCCCTAGAACCCGCGGTCCCGCCGTTCTACTTTTTTGTCAAAAAAGCCCAGGGTGCCTCCAGGAGATACCCGCTTGAACTGGCCACGGTAATCGAGCGCGGCCTACCGACGTGAATCCCCATCCACGGCACGGCGCCATATAGGCTCATACGACGAGGGAAATTATGAACGACATATTTGGACTGCAGGGTAAAAAGGCACTGGTCGTTGGCGGCGGACAGGGCATGGGGGAGCGCTCGGCGCACTACCTGGCCATGGCCGGAGCGGACGTGGCCGTGGCCGACATCGACGAGGGGCGCGCGCGGCACGTGGCCGACCTCGTGCGCAAGCAAGGCCGCAACTCCGCGGTGATCGTCGGCGACGCCCTGGACGACAAGCAAGCCCCCGCCATCGTCGCCAAGGCGCGCTCCGAACTGGGCGGGCTCGATCGGCTGGTCACCATTGTCGGCCAGGCGTTGTTCCACCCTACCCTCGAAGTCACGCCGGAACAGTGGGATTTCGACCAGCGGCGCAATTTGCGTTATGTATTTTTCCTCGCACAGGCCTTCGCGAAGCAGCTCATCGCGGAAAGAAAGCCGGGCGCGGTTGTCTGCATCGCTTCGGTGAGCGGCATGCAGGCGGCGGTGCAGCACCCGGCCTATGGCGCCGCGAAGGCCGGACTGATCAATCTCATCAAGACGCTGGGCGTGGAATGGGCGCAGCACAACATCCGCGTCAACGGCATTGCGCCTGGCACGATAGTGACCCCCCGCATCCCCGACACGCCGGAACTCCGGGCGGAAATACAGCGCAGCATGATCCCCATGGGGCGGCGCGGGTCGACTGACGATATTGGCCGCGGCGTGCTCTTTCTCGCGTCGGATTTGTCGGCCTATATCACCGGACACACGCTCCCGGTCGACGGCGGCTGGATGGCGGCTAACGTTCTGATGCGCGGCGACGGCAGCCGCTGAAAGGCTGGTAGGGCCTAGAGTCCTTTGCGTGTGGTTTTGCTGCGTGACCGCCGGACGCCGGCTGAGCGCAACGCAAGTAATATACCCTCGCCGGGTTCCCTGGACCGCTGCCGCAGCCGGTCACCACCCAACCTGCTCTCCCGCCATCACAGAACCTCCTCGGCGACCACGCGCAGCAGCGCGGCGTCCACGTTGCCTCCCAGAATGAGCGTGCCCACGTGGCGCCTGCGGCCTGCGTCCTTCCATGCCTGCAGGCGCTCGCGTATGCGCGGCGCCGGTCCGACCAGGGCGCATTCATCGACGAGCGCATCGGGCACCGCCGCGGCCGCCTCGGCCTTGCGCCCTGACATGAACAGCGCCTGGATTTTTTCCGCCGCTTCCTCATAGCCCAGGCGCTTGGCGTAGTCGTTGTAGAAATTCTTGCTCTTGGACCCCATGCCGCCCACGTACAGGGCCAGCATGTCCTTGACCGGGCGGCGGCACTCTTCGAGCGAATCGCCCATGCAGGCCTGCACAAAGGGGGCGACGTCGAAGTTGTCCAAGCCGCGGCTGCCGCCTGATTTGGCAAAGCCTTCCTCGAGGTGGCGCCCGATGACCGGATACTTTTCCGGAATCATCCACACGGGAAAGACGCCGTCCGCCACCTCGGCAGCCGTCCGCAACCCGCCCGGGGTGAGTGACGCGGTATAGATGGGAATCTCCGCATTGCCGTGAAGAATGCTTTTCAGAGGCTTGCCCATGCCCGAAGCGCCCGGACCGTCATAGGGAATGTGGTAGTACTCCCCCTTGAACACCAGCGGCTCCTTGCGCTCCCAAATCGTGCGCATGATGCGGATGTACTCTCGCGTGCGCTGCAGCGGCTTGCCGTAGAGCTCGCCGTACCAGCCCTCGGCGACCTGGGCACCCGAGGGGCCGATGCCGACGATGAAGCGATTGCCCGACAGCGCGTTCAACGTCATCGCCGTCATGGCCGTGCACGAGGGCGTGCGCGCCGGCATCTGCATGATGCCGGTGCCCACGCGAATGCGCGTGGTCCGCGCCAGTATCCAGGCCGCGGGTGAAACGGCGTCGGAGCCCCATGCCTCGGCCGTCCATGCGCTGTCATAGCCCAGGCGCTCGGCCTCCAGGATCAAGTCCAGCGGCAGCGCCATTCCGGCGCCGGAATAGCCCACGATCAGTCCGAGTTTCACAACAGCCTCCCGTCAAGTGGAATCGCTGGCGGTCGCTTCGCCCGTATGGCGACCGGCACCGCCGAGAAGCGCGGCATGGCATTGATGGTCTGCGCGTGCTGATCGATGCTGGTCAGCAGGTTGGTGTTGGCCCCGGCCTGCCGGTAGGGCAGCGCTTCCCAAGGCAGTCCGCCGAAGCCATGTGACACGGTCACGACGCCCCGCCTCACCGTCTCATCGGCCTTGACGATGGCCGGAATGCGGCCGTGCGCGGATTCGATTTCTACTTCCTCGCCCTCGGCGAGACCGAGCGCGGCCAAATCGGCGGGATGCAGCGAGGCGGGGTTGTACGGCACACGGGAATGAATGGCGGGGATGGCGCGGTAGCTGGAATTCATGACGTCGCGCATGCGCCGCACTGCCAGACGGTGGGTGAACCGCGCGGGCGTGGCGGCAGCCGCGCCGTCAGGCCATTCGCCGCGCACCTCGGCCAGTTCGGCGCGAACATCGGCCGGCGCCACGTCGAACGCCCCGGCGCGGTCAGGATCGGCGGGCGCGACGAATTGCGGCTCGCTCCTGAACAGCACGCCCCCGGGGTGCTTGCGCACTTCGGCGAGGGGCAATTGGGAATGCTTGGTGATGAGGTCGAGCAGGTGCTCGGTGTCGGGCGGAACAGCCATGTCGAGCGGCTCGCCGCAAAAAACAATCGCCTTGCCGAGGCGTTTGGCCAGGGCCCAGAAGGGATACCACTCGTCCACCACTTCCGATCCGGCGGGGGGCCTGCAGACGGCAGGCGTGTATTGGGCAAAAGGCACGGGGTAGGCCACCGTCTCCCAGATCACGGGCGCATCGGGCCGCTCGAACATGAGCCTGGGCGGAATGATGTAGTGCGCGAGCTTGGCGGTGTTGGTCATGGCCGAGTCGAGCGCCACGAGCAGGTCGAGGCCGGTAAGCGCCTCGGCGGTCCGGCGCTGGTCGGGAAACACGGACGCGGGATTACCCGCCACGCTGAACAACGCCCTTATCTGGCCCTCTCCGGGCGCCAGTATTTCCTCGGGCAGCGTGGCGCTCATCATTTCGCCGTTCAGGCGGCCGAAGCCGCGCACGCGGCCCTTCGCCCCGCGTTCCCAACTGCGTGTCGGGCTGCGCGCCTCGGCCCGCAGGCGGCGCAACGGCTCGAGCACACCCGTGTTCGCCACGCGCTCCCCCTCGCGGTTGAAGCGGCCGCACACGACGTTGAGGCATTCCACCAGGTGGTTGGCCAGGTTGGAATGGCTGGCCATGTCGGGGCCGGTGCCCGTCATGGCAATGCCGCGGCGGCTGTCGCGCGCGAACAGGGCCACCGCGTCGCGGAACAAGGCGGCGGGAATTCCCGCCCTTTCGGCCACGTATTCGGGCGTGAAGGCTTCGACCGCCGCGCGCAAATCGGCCAGTCCGGGCGCCCAGCGCGCGCAGAACGCCTTGTCCTCCCAGCCTTGCTGCAGGATTTCGCGCAGCATGCCGGCGGCGATGGCGGCGTCCTCTCCGGGCAGGGGCTGCAGGTGAATGTCGGCGAAGCGCGCCGTTTCCGTGCGCCGCGGGTCCACCACGATCAGCTTCAATCCGCGCGCCTTGGCCTCGCGCATGCGCTTGGCCGGGTTGTTCACGTTGAAGCCGTAAGTGCCCTGGATGGACAGCAGCGGGTTGTAGCCGAACGCCATGAAGACATCGGCCGTCTCGATGCGATGCCGCCCGGCGCGCCAGGTGCCCAGCCGGTCGTCGGTCACCCATTTCGCCGACTGGTCGATGGTCATGGTGGAGAAAAAGCACGGCGAGCCGATGGCCTTCATGAAGTAGCGGATCATGTAGGAGGCGGCCGAGTTGGCGTAGTTGGGGGTGCCGCGAAACAATGCCACCGAGCGCGCGCCGTTGCGCCCGATGACGTCCGCGAGCCGCGCCGCGATCTCGTCCAGCGCCTGCTCCAGGGGCACCCTCACGAAACGTCCGTCGGGCGTTCGCTTGAGCGAATGCAGCAGCCGCTCCGGCGAATTATGGATGGCCGCGCTTTGCAGGCCCTTGAAGCAGGCGTAGCCTTGCGTCAAGGCATGCTCGTGGTCCCCGCGCACGCCCAGCAACCGGCCATCGTTGTCCACTTCGGCCACCATGCCGCACTTGCCCGAGCACATGCGGCAATAGGTTCTTTTTTCGATCGGCATCAGTTCACCTCTCTTAGCGCACGGGTTCAGCGGCAAGGAGCTTGGCTGATTCGGCCGTCTCGGGGCGAGCCGACCGGTATTGTGCTCCATGACACATTGATCGACATAGGTCTGGATGGCGTTCGATTTCGGCGCGCAGCCCTCCGAGCATGGCGCTGCTCCTGACGGGATCGAAGACTTGATGAATGCTGCTTCCAATGGTAGCCGATTCGTATAAATAGTACACTATTTATTTGAGGGGCTCTTGACCATGGAAGAAAGGGACGGCATTAAGGGACGACCACGGCCTTTACCGCGAGTCCGTCCGCGACGGCTCGGATGGCGTCCTCTGTTCGCTCAAGGGGGAACCGATGCGTGATCAAGTCGGCAAAGCCGAGCCGCTCGCCGTGCGCGGCGGCGATCTCGGCTGGCCGCCGAAAGTTGGCCTCCCAAGCGACCTGCTAGCGGCGCAAGCATGGGAAAGCGCTTTGGCATGTCCGTCGATGGAATAGCTGGGCGCTCAGACGAAGTGGCATAGCGCGCCATTTCGATGCCCACGCCCGGCTGTGCCCCAGCCCCAACGGAGGCGAAAAGCATACTATTATCAAACACGTCGAGCATTGTATTGCGACACAACACCAGGCCTTATGTACTGTCTTATGCTGACGCCATTTCCCAGGAGAGGTTTAACAATGCGCGCATCATCTATTGTGGCTTCATTACTGCTGAAGCTCATGGCGTTTGCCGCGGTCGTAGGGAGCAACACCTCAGTTGCCCAAGACTATCCGACCAAGCCGCTGCGCATGGTCATTCCATTCACGGCGGGTGGCCCGACGGATTTGCAAGGCCGGCTTTATGCCGATCGGCTGAATAGCGCCCTGCACCAGCCGGTGGTTGTTGAAAATCGGCCTGGTGCAGGCGGAATGATCGGCGCGGAGGCTGTAACACGCGCCCCGGCAGACGGCTACTCGCTGCTGCTCGGCAGCGCTACGACGGTATATGCGCCCCTGGTGATGCCGGCGCCCATCAACCCGCTGAAGGATCTCGCCCCGGTCGCGCTGGTATCGTTCATCCCGCTGACCTTGTTCGCCCATGCCGATGTGCCCGCAAAGACATTGCAGGAGTTGGTTGCGTATGGACGGAGCAACCCTGAAAAGCTGAATCTTGGAGTGGCTTCCTTTGGCGGCTCCGATCACCTGGCCGGCGAACTGCTCAATGCCCGCGCCGGTACAAAGGTGCTCACTGTGGTCCCTTACAAAGGGGCAGCCCCCATTCTTCAGGATCTGGTCACCGGCCGTATTGAGCTCATTATCACCACTCTTGCGGCCGTGCGAGACCACGTCGACTCCGGCAAGGTTCGCGCTCTTGCCGGAATCCAGAGCACCCGTTCGCCGTTCCTGCCGGCGGTGCCGACCATCGCGGAAAGCTACCCCGGTTACGATGTCCCGACATGGAACGCGGTGTGGACCACGCCCGGCACGCCTGCCGGAATCGTCGCGCGCCTCACCGCGGAGTTTCAGGCCTTGCTGCAAAACCAGGAAGTGATCGCAAAACTGCGCGGCCTCAGCTATGTACCCATGTACGGTAACGCCGCTCAACTGGCCGCCAAAATGCACGACGACTATGAACGAATTGCGAAGCTGGTGCGAGATGCGGGCATCAAGGCACAATGAAGGCAGCCCATAGGCCGCGAGGGAAAACTAACCCGACGTGTCGTTGTGCACGGCGGCACCGCGGTAACCGTGAATCGGACAAGGCGGCCCTTCCCGAGGTCGCCGTTCCCGCCGAATCTCCATAACGGAGGCTCTCGTTTCGGGATCTCGGGGGACATGCAGAATGACCGCAAATCGTGGATCAACCTGCATCGGACATATCCAGGTGTCGAACCTTAACAACCCCCGGCCCGGGTACCGGTATTCGGCGGTTCCCTGCTCGCCGGATATGCTTTGATCAGGCCCCGATGCCTCAAGCTCGCACCATAGCTGTCGCATATGAGGATCGGCCAGGGCGCGCGCAACCGATTCCGCGGATACTCGGCCTTCGCAAGCCGCGCGGTAAAACCTAGCCACGGTCCGGCGCTGTTGGCGCTCGAAATCATGGTACCGCGCCCTTAACAGCTGCATGGTGCAACAAGGATCGAAATACGACTCGCCCACGCTGCGGCCAACAAAACAGCAGCGAAATTGTTGCGGCGTCATCCCGGCCAAACGCAGCCACAGCGCGTTGGCGTACCAAACCCGCGCATCCAGGGAATACAGGGTAAATGGCAACGGATACGAGCGACTGGTCGCGGCGAGCCACTTGATGGCCACCTTGACGTCCTGTTCAGTCGGAGGTTGAACATCCGATGCAAAGCCTCCAAGACGCAACAGGTATTCACTGTCGGCCCTGGAGAGATCGAGCGCCCGCCCGATCCGCATCAGTGTCGATCGGTTCGGGGCAAGCCCTCCCGATTCGATTCGGGAAACATGCGCCTTGTCGCCGTCGATTGCCGCCGCCAGGTCTTCCAGAGCCCACGGCTTGCCGTTGTGGAACTGCTTGCGGCGCAATCTGAACCTTCGGATCGCCGATCCAAGCGCTACAAGATTGGTTCCACCCGACAGCGTTGTTGCAATGCCTGAAGCCTTCTTTTCGCGTCGCATCCCGATAAGATCTCGTCATAGTTCGACCGCGCATGCGCATAGTTCGACCGCACATGCGCGAAGGCCTGCCATGTGATTGGGCCCCGCTCTATGAAAATAATATATGAAGATTCGACGCACTCCAAACTCTTGGTTTAGCACGACTTTTTTGCATATTGTCCGTGCTCCCGGTACGGTGGTTACGCCTCGTCGCGGAAACGCCAAATACCGCGCTGGTTGGGAGCGCCGCTATTCTTGTTGTATTTCGTGGCAACAAGGTCGCCCAGTGGGAGGTCTACCATTAAGCTCGTCAATACAGCTCTCAATTGGAGCAGCCGAGCATGAGCATTCCGACGCAAAATACCGATCAACCCAATGAAGCCTTTATCCGCCGCGCGCTGGATCACGCGGATCTCAATGTGGCGCGCATGGCGCTATACCTGGCCACTGGCGACGAGTCCCTCACCAAGATCCGCCTGAACAAAACTCCCGTCCGCGGAGGGGCCGCCATCACTACAACGATCGCGCCAGAGGACCAGGAGTCGCTCAAGAAAAAAATATTGGAATTTCTTCTCACCCAGGCGCCGCGCGCCGAGCACTCTGGACTCGAGGATGCCGAAATCAGGCGGCTAATGGAGCTGATGAGTGGAGAAGCACTGTCCGACAAGGAGTTTGCCTATCGGCGAGACATGCTTGCGCTCGACGAGTTCCCCCGGGCGGCGTCCTGGACCCACTGCAAACCGGCGCTCCCCGAAGGATTTCACGTTGCCATCATCGGCGCGGGGATGAGCGGCATTATTACCGGCATCCAATTCGAGCGGCTCGGCATCCCCTATACCATATACGAGCGCCGTAACGAGGTCGGCGGCACATGGAGCATAAACACCTACCCGGATGTCCGCGTCGATACCTCGATCATTCAGTATCAGTTCAGCTTTGAGAAACGCTACCCGTGGACTGAGTTCTTCGCCCGTCAACCTGAAATGCGCCGCTATCTCGAGCACGTGGCGCGCAAATACGGGATCATGGCCCACATCAGGTTTGACCGCGATATGCAGCTTGCCGAGTTCGACGAGCAATCGGCCACCTGGGCGATGACCTTCAAGCGCTCCGACGGCAGTACTGAGCGCGGCCGAGCGAACGTCGTTGTCGCCGCATCCGGCCTTTTCGGGGTCCCCAAGAAGCTGGATATCCAAGGACGTGATGAATTCCAAGGGGAAATTCTCCACACCACCCAGTGGCGCGATGATATCGATTTGAGCATGCGAAACGTCGCGGTCATCGGAAATGGCTCGACTGGCGTCCAGCTCCTTTCGACGATCGCTTCAAAAGCGAAGCGCGTGTATGTATTCCAGCGAACTCCACAGTGGATCACGCCGCGGGAACGCTATGGGGCGCCCATGCCGGAGGAGCTTCGCTGGCTCATTCGACGCATGCCTTACTACTGGCATTGGAACATGTATTCGATGCTCAGCATCGGAATCGACCCACAGAATCTGCAGGAGATGGACCCCTCCTGGCAGAACAGGGGAGGTCTTGTAAACCAGCGCAACGATGCTCTTCGAGCCTTCCTGACCGGCTACATAGAATCGAAAGTCGGTCACCGCCCCGATCTTTTTTCCAAGCTGGTGCCCACATATGCACCGCTTGCCCGCCGGCTGATTGTCGATAACGGCTGGTACGAAGCGCTGCTTAAAGAACATGTCGAGCTGGTAACCGACCCGATCGCCCTTCTTACCCCTCACGCCATCAGGACAGTGGACAACAAGGAACGACCGGTCGACCTGATTGTTTCGGCCACCGGCTTTCAGACGACCAAGTACGTCTTCCCTGCCGATTACCGCGGCCGCGGCGGCGTCAGCCTGCAGGAACGCTGGGAACGGGAGGGCGCCCGAGCCTATCTGGGAATCACCGTGCCGGACTTCCCGAATTTCTTCATGCACTACGGCCCAAACTCCCAGCCTCGGGCCGCGTCTTTGATTGCCTTTCAGGAGATCTGGGCCCGCTATACAGCCCAATCGGTCGTCGCTCTCATCGAGGGCGGGCATCGTTCCATGGCCCCAAAGCGCGAAGTATTCGACCGCTATAACGATGACATGAACGAAGCCGCGCGCGGTCTTGTCTGGCTGGACAAAAATACGGGAGGACGCAACTACTACGTTGACGCAACCGGCCGGTCCTCCGTCAACTCGCCATGGCGGGTCGAGGATTACTACCAGTACTTCGCCCGGCATTCGCTTCAGGATTTCGAGCTTGCATAGCTTGCGCGGGATCCGAACCGGCCCTTGGCCTTGCCTCGATATCCTGAAGCGACCTTATGGTCGCTGGAGGTAATTTGCATGATCCGGCGTTTCTACTCCTTTCCACTCAAGTCCGATCTTAGCGAACACCATGAACGCGCTTTTCTGCGGGCGTTAAGCGATACCTGTCTTTTCATTCCCGGGACGGAGAACACATCAGCCGCTCGAGATCTATCCGCCTCTTCCCCGACCGTCGTATGGGAAAACACCTATGCGGACCTGGAATCAGGGCAGAGCGTGTACATGCGCCATCCCTATCACGCGATGGTCTTGGATAGGTTTGCGATGAGGGACAGCCCTGAGTGCGTCGCATCGTCGGACACTTCGACTTGCGGATATGAATTGCCGGGACGCATCCCGCTGCTCACCAGGGGAATTCGCCGCGTTGTGCTCTTGAGAGTGCCCGAGGAGTCGAATCTGACCGGCTTGGCTCAACTCGCCGCCAACCCGCCCGGTCCCGAGATTTCCGTGTTTGCTGACGAAACCTGGTCGAAGTACTCGCCCAGAAAGAGGGACATCAATTGGAGGAAGCCCTGGACGCACATTTGGGAGCAAGGGTTTGCAAACCAGGATGCCTTGAACCGATATTTGTCGGGGGATTCACCGGCCGCCCGCGCGGAACGCGCCGGCCTCGTCGGACTTGGGTTCGAAGTGGAGGCCATCCGCATCATGACCTACCCGGTGCAACTTCAGCCGGCCCCGGCAGTATTCGCCACCCCGCGCGACCCTGGTGCCTGCATGCTTGTCGCAACCGCGAACATTTCAACCAAGGACGCGGATTCCTTCGTGGACCAACTCGAGCAATCCTATGATCCGGCTGCCGCGGAAGCGGGAATGCCCCTGAAGAGTCGCTGGCAATCGTGCGACCCAGGGTCGCAGGAGACCGTGGTGCAATCCACTTGGCAACTTCGCTCCGTCAGCTCTTGGCACGACGTCAGAACGAGCCTGGTACGGGATCCGCGTTGGAAACACTTTGTTGACTTGGCTATGCCGCTCGTACGTGGGGGGAGCCGCCGCGTGGCCTTGCCATGTCACTCCAGGGCTTCTTCCGGCTCCAAGGTTCCTTCGGACTAAAATCAGGCGGATTTTGATTTTAGCCTGACGATATAAGGCCGGCCGAAAACTCAACACCCCCGCCGATGGGTACACTACAGCGTCTTCCCGGCTGAAGAGGCCAATAACAAGGGCCAGGCCACGGTAACCTTGCAACAGCAGCCAGAGGTAAGCTTTTCCCTTTCACCAACGCGAGCGGCCAAAGTGATCGATTTCGTTGCCGACGACACACCCCAACTCAAAGCCTGGCGCGGCGAAGTCCGCCGCTTCCTCGAGGAGGCCCTCCCCGGCGGGCCCGGCAGCTTCCGCTGGGACTATGACTACAACGAAGACCCCGAGCAGTGGGCAAAGGGCCTGGAGTTCTGGCGCAAAGTGGGACGGAAAGGCTGGGTGGCCCTGACCTGGCCCAGGGAATACTACGGCCAGGAACGCACGCCCATCGAGAAATGGATCCTGGCCGAGGAATTCTGCCACTACGACGCGCCAGCCTATCCCGTCATCGGCCTTGCCGTGGCCGACCACATTCTGCGCCACGGCACGCATGAGCAGAGGAAGCGCCACCTGAAGGGCATCGCCGAGGCCACCATCATGTGGGGCGAAGGGTTTACCGAACCGGGGTCGGGTTCCGACCTTGCCACGCTCACAACCCGCGCGCATCGCGACGGCGACCACTGGGTCATCAACGGCCAGAAGACGTTCGGCACCGCCGCGCACCAATGCCAATGGATGTGCGTGCTGGCGCGCACCAACCAGGAAGCGGCGCGCCACGCCGGCATTTCGTGTTTTCTGGTGCCGCTCGATTCCAAGGGTATTTCCATGACGCCGCTGCACAACCTCGCCGGCGGCCGGCAGAACCACACCTTTTTCGACAATGTGCGCGTGCCGGCCGAGAACCTGCTTGGCGGCGAGAACCAGGCGTGGACCAAAATCTGGTTCCGCATGGGGGGCGAACAACTGGACCGCGGCGGACCCCACATCTACGACTGGTCTTATCGCATCATGACCATGCTCAATCGCTGCGTGCGCTATTGCAAGGAGACGCAGCGCGACGGCAAGCCCATCGCGGCCGATCCGATCGTACGCCAGCAGCTCGCCGAGCTGCTGCTCGGCGCCGAGGGCATTCGCATGCTGTGGTACGACAATTACGGGCGCTTCGTCGCCCAATCCGCGTCGCGGTTCGGCGAGGCGGCGAGGCACATGGAACAAACGGTGTACAAGGAATACTGGCCCAAGATGACTCAGACCCTGATGGAGATCATCGGCCCCATCGCGCAACTGCAGGGCGGCAAGTGGGCTGCGCTGGCGGGCGATGTGGAGTATTTCTATCGCACCGCCTTTGGTAACCATGCCGGCGGCACCTCGCAATTGAAGCGCATGGTGCTTGCGACGCGCGGACTGGGCCTGCCGCGATAGGGGAACGGAAAATGACCATCGACACCTCTCTCACCGAAGAGCAGGAACTGATCCAGAACAGCGCCCGCGATTTCTTTGCCCGCGAGTGCCCGGTGGCCGTGGTGCGCAGGGCCGAGGCGGCGGCCGAGGATTTCCCGCGGGAGATCTGGCGCAAAATGGCCGAACTGGGCTGGCTGGGCATGGGGTTTTCCGCCGAATATGGCGGCGCCGGCTGCTCGGTGCTCGACCTCCTGCCGTTGTACACGGAACTCGGCCGGCATATCGCCCCCGTGCCGCTGTTGGACGCCGTTGGCCTGGCCGG
>Ga0134124_10003788_pt1 | contig 12143 bp, 8 predicted proteins | sample KB304_FD_96880 | JGI IMG/M metagenome (GOLD analysis project Ga0134124, IMG submission 96880) | Terrestrial soil microbial communities without Nitrogen fertilizer from Kellogg Biological Station, Michigan, USA - KB3-0-4 | ecosystem: Environmental > Terrestrial > Soil > Unclassified ... | reverse complement strand
GCAGCGCCCCGTCGACCCAGGCGGGGATGTCGCGGTTGTCGTTCAGTAGTGATCGGTACCTCAGTTTCTTTTGCTGCGCCCTCGTTCGCGTTCTTGCGACCTCCGCCCCATAGGGCAGCCGGTCGGTCAGCATCTGATAGGCGATGACACCGAGCGAGAAGATATCTGAACGTTGCGATCCGCCGTCGCCGAGAAAATATTCGGGGGCGGTGTACTGCGCGGTTCCCAGGATTTGGCGAGTGCCGTCATTCGCGTCATCGGTGATGCCAGCGATGTGTACCGAGCCGAAATCGATGATTTTCGCGGTGCCGGTCTTGTCGATCATGACGTTCTCGGGCCGCAGGTCCTGATGCAGCATCTCCAGGCGGTGGAACGCCTGCAGACCTTTGGCGATCTGCTCGACAATGCCACGCACGGTTTCCAGATCCGGCTTCGGGTTGTCGATCATCCACTGGGTCAAGGTCTGCCCATCGACGAATTCCGTCGCGACATAGAGGTAGTTCTGCCGTCGCGACTGGAGACGGGGCTTGAGCACGTGGGCGCTGTTGAGGCGGCGCGCCACCCATTCCTCCATCATGAAGCGCTGCAGATAGACGGGATCGTCCCGCAGCTCGATAGACGGGATCTTGAGGGCGACCAGCGAATTGTCCGCGCTGTCGACGGCCAGATAGATGTGGCTGCGGCTGGTGCCATGGATCTCACGGACGATCTGATATCCATCCAGCACCATCCTCGCCTCGGGCAAAGGAGGGCAGGGCAATTCAGCCGCCTGCCTGACGATTTCGCTGCTCTCGCTTTGGGGAAGGGCGTCGATCCTAACGATCTGGACCGTCAGGTTATCGGAACTGCCGCGGCGTTTGGCCTCTTCGACGATCGCCGCCGCGGCGCGGTCCAGGTCGCTCGCGTGGCGGGAAATCGTTTCGGCAACAAAGCGGCTGGCGACGTGCTCGTAGACGCCGTCAGTCGCCAGCAGGAAAAGGTCGCCCTGTCCGATCGTGACGGCGCGGTAGTCGATCTCGACCTGCGGATTGATGCCCAGGGCACGCCCGAGATAGCTCTGCTGCGACGAAACGATGACCCTGTGGTCTTCGGTCAGCTGCTCCAGGCCGCGCCCGACGACGCGATAGATACGGGCATCGCCGATATGGAAAATGTGCGCCGTTGTCGACTTGAAGACCATGGCGCTGAGCGTGCACACATAGCCGCGGTCTTTCTCGTCAGGAAAATAGCTTTGCCGGGTCTGCGCGTGCAGCCAGGAGTTGGTCGCGGCAATGACGCGCTGCGCCGAGGTTTTGACCGACCACGAATCCGAGGTGCAGTAATAGTCGGTCAGGAAGCTTTTGACGGCCGATTCACTGGCGATGGCGCTGACTTCGCTGGTGCTGATGCCGTCGGCCAGCACCACGGCGATGCCCTTCAGGCTCAGCAGCGGCTCTTCCGGAATCAGTGCGCCGTGGAAATCCTGATTGACCTCCTTTTGGCCTTTGTCGGAGTGCTGCCCGATCGATATTGCGAGCCGGCCTGGCATCGGCGGACCAAAGTAAAGAGCCTCAACCCTCGCGGGTTGAGGCTCCACGATAGCAAATTGCATCACGCGACGCGCTTGAGCGCGGCGGCGCGCTTTGGCGCCGTCCGCACATGCGTGGCATACAGGGTCAGGCCGGTGAAGGAGAGGCCGCCGACCAGATTGCCGAGCACGGTCGGAATTTCGTTCCAGATGAAATAGTCCCAGATCGAGAAGGGCGCGTGCAGCATCAGCCCCGACGGAAACAGGAACATATTCACGACGGAATGCTCGAACACCATGTAGAAGAAGACCAGGATCGGCATCCACATCGCGAGCACCTTTCCGGGGACCGTCGTGGAGATCATGGCGCCGACCACGCCCAACGAAACCATCCAGTTGCACAGCGCACCGCGCAGGAACAACGTCGCCATGCCGGCTGCGCCGTGGGCAGCATAGCCGAGCGTTCGCGCTTCGCCGATGTTTCCGATGACGGTTCCGACCTTATCCGGCGCCTGGGTGAAGCCGTAGGTCGTCACGAATGCCATCAAGAACGCGGTCGTGAGTGCGCCGGCAAAGTTGCCGACGAAAACCAGGCCCCAGTTTCTAAATATGCCGGCGATCGTGACGCCCGGCCGGTTGTCGAGCCAGGCGAGGGGGCACAGGACAAACACGCCCGTCAGCAGATCGAAGCCCAGCAGGATGAGCATTGAAAATCCGACCGGAAACAGAAGCGCACCGACGAGCGGCTGGCCGGTGTTCACGCTGATCGTGATGGCGAACCAGGCCGCCAAGGCGAGAATTGCGCCGGCCATGTAGGCGCGCACGATCGTGTCCCTGGTCGACATGAAGATTTTTGATTCACCGGCGTCGACCATCTTGGTGACGAATTCCGAAGGAACGAGATAGGACACGGGAGCGCTCTCCTTGTTGTCGGTTGCAGTGTCTCAACCGCTATTGAGCAATTGACATGCCAACTGCCTGATGAGTGCGCATCGCCGCGCTCGTTCCCTGCTTTCAGCTTGAAAAATGGGCGGTGGCGTAACTGCACGCAGTCGTTGCGATCGGCGTTCGACACGGAGCCCGTGCCCATTTGCAGTGCACTGCACAATATTTCGCTCCAGGGCGGCTAATAATCGTGCAGCGTGCCCAAAGACCCAAGAATTATCGTTCGGTATCAGAGCGTTAGGCTCTGGCACGGTCGTTGCTGATAGAGGTGCAAAGGATCGTTGCACGAATGACGACTGAAGCCGGGACCACGCTCAGGCCGTCGGGCGAAACCACGTCTGGCGACTTCGAGCCCGAACAAAAAAGATATCTCGAAGGCTTCGTCGCGGGCCTGCAGATCGCCAAAACGGCGAAAGGGATCGGCGCGCCCGCAGCAGACTCGCCATCGGCAGCAAGCGAGCCGATCGGTCCGGAGGCTGCCGCGCGCAAGGCGCAGGATCGCGTCATTGCGGCTGGCGGCAAGCTGTCCGATCCGGAGAAGCTCAAGCGCGACGAACATCCGTTCGACACTTACGAACGGCTGAAAGCGCACGCCGCGAAAAACGAATATCCGAAGCCGCCGGACAATTTTCGCTGGCGCTACTTCGGGCTGTTCTACGTCGCGCCCAACCAGAACTCCTACATGTGCCGTCTGCGGCTGCCGAACGGAATTCTTAAATCCTCGCAGCTTGGAGGCCTTGCCGATCTCGCCGAACGATACGGCGGCGGCTATGCCCATGTCACGACACGCGCAAATATCCAGATCCGCGAGATCGAAGCGAAAAACTCCGTCGCCATGATCGAAGCGGTGCAGGATCTCGGCCTGTGCTCGCGCGGCTCCGGCGCCGACAATATCCGCAACGTCACCGGCACGCCGACCGCCGGCATCGATCCGCAGGAGCTGATCGACACACGTCCTTATGCGCGCGAATGGCACTTTCATATTCTCAACGACCGCTCGCTCTACGGCCTGCCGCGCAAGTTCAACGTCGGATTCGACGGCGCCGGCGTGATCCCCGTGCTGGAAGACACCAACGACATCGGCTTCCAGGCGGTGCGGGTGAACGAAGGCTTCGGGCTTGAGTCCGGTGTCTGGTTCCGCCTGTGCCTCGGTGGCCTGACCGGTCATCGAAGCTTCGCCGGCGATACCGGCGTCATCGTTCGTCCTGCTGATGCGACATTGGTGGCCGACGCGGTGGTACGCGTCTTCATCGACCATGGCGACCGCACCGATCGCAACAAGGCGCGGCTCAAATACGTGCTCGACAAGATGGGAGTCGAGAAGTTTCTCGTCCTCGTTGAGGAAAAGCTCGGCCGCAAGCTCGACCGCGCTGTGTCCGGCGCGCTGGCGCCGCGGCCGCCATTTTCGCGCACCGCGCATATCGGGGTTCACGCGCAGAAACAGGACGGATTGCAGTGGATCGGCGTCGCGGTGCCGGTCGGTTATCTCAGTGTCGAGCAGATGCGCGGGCTCGCCGAGATCGCGCGTCAATGCGGCGATGGCGATATTCGGTTGACGGTGTGGCAAAACCTCCTGATTTCGGGAGTCCCGACGGACAAACTCGAAACCGCCTGCCAGCGCATCAAGGCGCTCGGCCTTGCGGTCGAAGCGAATGCGCTGCGGTCAGGTCTCGTCGCCTGCACCGGCAATACCGGCTGCAGGTTCGCCGCCTCGAATACCAAGCGCCATGCCGAGGAGATCGCCGGTTGGTGCGAGACGCGTGTTGCGCTCGATACGCCGGTCAACATCCATTTAACCGGCTGCCATCATTCCTGCGCTCAGCATTTCGTCGCGGAAATCGGCCTTCTGGCCTGCAAGGTGCAGGACAATGAGGAGGCTGACCCAGTCGAGGGTTATCACGTATTGGTGGGCGGTGGCTTCGGACCGGATGCCGCGCTCGGGCGCGAGCTCTACCGCGACGTCAAGGCCGAGAATGCGCCGCAGACCGTCGAGCGGATCCTGAAGGCCTATCTCGCGCATCGCACGTCGCCCGCGGAAAGCTTCATCGACTTCGCGCGCCGGCACGAGATCGACGCAATCAAGGCGTTGGCCGCGGAGGCCGTATGAGCATTACTCCGCGCCCGCCGATCCCGTCGTTCCTTCCGGAGAGTGCGCCGTTCTCGCCCGAGCAGCGCGCCTGGCTCAACGGCCTGTTCGCTGGGCTCTACGGTTTGACGGAAGGCGTGACGCCGCTGACGGCGCAGGAAGTCGCGCAGCTTGTGCCCGGCGTGGCGCTCGCGACCGTTGAAATTGACGATGGCGCGCCCTGGCACGATCCGGCGATGCCGATTGCCGACCGCATGAAGCTCGCCGAGGGCAAGCCGCTGCCGCGCCGGATGATGGCGGCGATGGCGCAGCAGGATTGCGGGCAGTGCGGATATAACTGCAAGGACTATTCGGCCGCGATTTTCGCGAAGACTGAAGAGCGGCTGAACCTTTGCGTGCCGGGCGGCAAGGAAACGGCACGCATGCTCAAGGAGCTCTTTCGCGAGCTGGACACCCCCGCCGCCGCGCCAGCCGTCGAAAAAGCTGCGCCGGCAAAGCCGACCAAACCTGGCTATTCGCGGGACAATCCGGTCGTCGCGACACTCGCGCAACGGCACCGCCTCAACAAGGACGGCTCGCGGAAAGAGACGTGGCATATTGAACTCGATCTCGAAGGCAGCGAGCTTGCCTACGAGGTCGGTGACTCGCTCGGACTCTATCCGGTCAATGATCCGGGACTGGCCGATGCGGTGATCGCCGCGCTCGGCGCGCCACCGGATTTCCCGATCGGCGGACGCACGCTGCGTGAAACGCTGAGCGATGGCGTGTCGCTGTCGCCGGCGCCCGACATGCTGTTCCAGCTGATCTCTTATTTGACCGGCGGCGACCGGCGGCAGAAGGCAAAGGCGCTTGCGAGCGGACAGGATCCGGACGGCGACGCCGCCACGCTCGACGTTCTGGAGGCCTTGCAGAAATTCGACGGGATCAGACCCGATCCCGAAGCGTTCATTGAAGCGCTCGATCCCCTGCAGCCGCGCGTCTACTCGATCTCGTCCTCGCCAAAGATGAATGCCGGTCGCGTGTCGCTCACGGTCGACGCGGTGCGCTACGAGATCAATGAGCGCACGCGTCTTGGAGTCGCCTCGACTTTCCTCGTGGGCCGCATCGAGCCGGGCCAAAAGGTGCGGGTCTATGTGCAGAAGGCGCAGCATTTTGCGCTGCCCGCCGATCCGAACAAACCGATCATCATGATCGGGCCCGGCACCGGCGTGGCGCCGTTCCGCGCGTTCCTGCAGGAGCGCCTCGCGATGCAGGCCCCTGGGCCCAACTGGCTCTATTTCGGCCATCAGCGCAGCGACTATGATTTCTTCTATGAGGACGAGCTCAAGGCCATGCGCAAGTCGGGGCATCTCACGCGTCTGACACTCGCCTGGTCGCGCGACGGCGACGAGAAAATATATGTTCAGAATCGCATGCGTGATGACGGGCGCGATCTCTGGGCCTGGCTTGAGCGTGGCGCGCACATATATGTGTGCGGAGATGCTTTGCGCATGGCGAAAGATGTCGAACGCGCTTTGATCGACGTCGTTGCCGAACACGGTAAACGCAGCCCCGAAGATGCCGCGCGCTATGTGGCTGAACTGAAAAAGAATGACCGCTACCAGGTAGATGTGTATTAAACGCCCATGGCGATAGACAACCGTCGAACCCCTTCCGAAGCGAAACCGGCGCGCATGGGCGCGCTGGCGCGGCTGCCTGTATTCCTGTCGCTCGACGGGAAACGCGCAGTGCTCGCCGGCGGGAGTCCGGCGGCCGCGTGGAAAGCGGAGCTGCTGTCGGCGTCGGGTGCGCGCGTCGACGTTTACGCCACTGACGTCTGCGATGAGCTGCAGCAGCTCGCTGCTGATCCGCCGCGCGGGGCGATCGTCATCAATCGGCGGTTGTGGTCGGCGGAGAACTTCGCTGACGCTGCGATTGCGGTCGGTGCGTTCGAAGACGACGAAGCAGCGGCCACGTTTGCGGGGGCCGCGCGCGCTGCCGGTGTGCCGGTCAACGTGATCGACAAGCCGGAGTTCTGCGATTTCTCGTTCGGTGCGATCGTCAATCGTTCGCCATTGGTGATCGGAATCTCGACCGACGGCGCGGCGCCCGTCTTTGCGCAGGCCATCCGCGCCAAGCTCGAGGCGCTACTGCCGAAAGGCTTTGCCGATTGGGCTACTGCCGCGGCGCGCTGGCGCAATGCCCTGAAACTGTCCGGACTGTCATTCGCGGCGCGCCGAAAGTTCTGGCAGATCTTCACGGCTCATGCCGTCGCCAATCCCGAACGCGCTCCGGCCCAGTCCGATTTCGACAGCTTCATCGCCGAAGTGAAGGGCCTGGGCGCATCGGTCGAGAGCGGGTCGGTGACCTTGGTCGGCGCCGGGCCGGGTGATCCAGAATTGCTGACGTTGCGTGCGGTGCGTGCGCTGCAGTCGGCGGATGTGATCCTGTTCGACGATCTTGTGTCGCGCGAGGTGATGGATTTCGCGCGCCGCGAGGCGAGGAAAATGCTGGTCGGGAAGACGGGCTTCGGTCCGTCTTGCACGCAGGAAGACATCAACACGCTCATGGTGAGCCTTGCCAAACAGGGCAAGCGCGTCGTTCGCCTGAAGGGCGGCGATCCGCTGATTTTCGGCCGCGCCGCTGAAGAGATCGCGGCCTGCGAGGCAGCCAACATCCCCGTCGATGTCGTGCCTGGCATCACGTCGGTGCAGGGCGCGGCGGCCCGGCTCGGAATCGCGCTCACCGACCGCAAGAAGGCGCGCCGGCTGCAATACGTCACCGGCCACGCAAAACAGGGCGGCCTGCCGACCGATGTCGACTGGAGAAGTCTCGCGGATCCGGCGACGACGACGGCGGTGTTCATGCCGACGCGGACGCTTGCGGCATTGGCCGACAAGGCCATTGCCGAAGGCCTCGATCCGCGCACGCCGGCTGTGGCGATTTCGCGCGCGACGCGGCCCGATCAGGCCGTCGTCACCGCGCCGATTGCCGAGCTTGCCGTGCGGCTCGCTCAGGCCGGGCTGCCCGGCCCGGTGCTCGTGATGATCGGAAAGACCATCTCTTCGCCAAATGCCGCAGTATCGCGACATTCGAACGCGACGCATACCAGACGATGAGCGTCGGACGAAGCGTCCGGGGATTCCTCACCCCCGGCAGCGTAAGTCCATCATTACAGAGGTAGCTGAGGTTTTCCGCTTTTTGCGTGCGCCGGTTCAGTCAAGCGAACTGAAAAGGGCCACGCAAAATAAAGCACGGCGAAGAAGAGCGACAACGACACGGGCAAACTTATCGGTGGATAGGCTCGGTCTAGCGTAAGTCCGAGTACAACGACAAGAAATTCACCGACTACGACTATCGACAAATATAGGATCAAGATTAGCATTTGTTCTGACTCCATCGGAACTGATGACGCTCAATTCAAAGTCGCAGGGTGCGATCACTTTCGACCGTTTCTGAGTGGTTGCAGCGCGGACAAGCAAACCTGCGTTGCTCGCAACTGGGCGTTTTCGTCGGTTCGATGTCTTCAACCAACATCGGCCAACCGCATTTGACGCACCGTGGTCGGCCAACCGGCGCGGGTGAGGCATGAATTTGAGATTGCGGCATGGCAGGCGCTCCGTTTCAATCAGGCGGGAGCGCGACTGGTCTCTCAGCCACCGACGCCCAGGCAACGCCTCTCAGCCGGTGATGCGACAAACTGCGCTTATATTGTGCGTAATGCCATGAAAAAGTTTGGCAGTCATACTAAGGTTTGCGCCCTTTGCGCCTCCGGCTCGCAGTTACATAGCACCCATAACTGGGAGCCGGAGACGGGGAGTTGGCCTGTTGAGACTTCCTCCGCAAAGGTCAAGCGTCCGCTTCGCCCAATGTTCCAAAACACAACCACGCGACTGCAAGTCACGTCATCAGGCTTGGGAATTTTTCGTTAGCTTTCGGGACTAATTCGGAAGACCGTCGCGCTCCCATTGGGAACGTATGCTGGCGTTGGGAGTCGCGCCGATCAATGTGCCGTCCGGTCCGAAGACATAATTAGTAGCCTTCTCGTGGTCAGTCGTTGCGGCCTCGTTGTGGACCCAGGCCAGCGTGCCCGAACCGATCACGACAGCCACAACAACCAGTGCCCCGAGTAGGGTCATTTTGCTCATTGTCATTTTTTCTTGCCTCGTTTGCGGGGATCACTCAGCGATAGACATATCAACTTTGCTGCAATGCACAATAGTGCATATATTTGTTTTCAAATGAAATACTGACATTATGACGCAATGCACAAATTATAGGCGCCCGCTGTCGCAACATCCGCTTCTGGGGCGCGGCTGGCATCCTCTTCCTGCCGCCGAATGTGAGTGATCACGTTCTCGCTGTTCGTCGTCGTCGCGGTGGTGGTCAAAACGAATGCAGAAAAAGCCCAAGAAAACTTGGGCTTCAAATTGCTGAAATTGAGCCGGGGGCAGCTTACGAGAGCTGATTAAAGGCCTTGGTGACGCCTGCCTTGACGGGCTCAGCGGTCGCAACCGTAACTTTTTGAGCCAGCGTTGCGAGCTCCTTGGTTTGCTCGGTCAGCTTTTCGAACTGCTTGCGTGAATGATTGGTCGATAATTCGAAAAACTCTGAGGGCGATTTTACGCCCACCAGTTCTTGGGCAAAGTCAAAAGCCGCTTTGGTGTTGGCCTGAGCGAATTCGATGACTTTCGTATTGTACTCCTGCGCACCTTTAATGGTCCTCGAATAGCTGTCCTTCATCAGAGTCGCGGCGTCAGCCGCGGCGGTGCTCGCGTTCGCAAAGGCTGCTTTGACCTGCGCGGAGCCGTTTTCGGCTACTTCACGAAATGCCTGCGTGGCGTCGGCCCTGGAAGAGCCGCTCGGCTTTGTCGTCTTGGTCTGGGAATCCATCATTACACTTGTCCTAAGGGCGTGTTCCGTTATGGATTTCCGGAAGCGACACCCTGGGCGCTGGTCGGATCAACATAGATCGGAGCGCCCAAAGAATTTTTCAAACGCCAATACGATCCTGTGAATAGTATGTGGCTATCCCAACACTGCAGCGCAACGCGATTTCGCAGCGCGGTCACAATTCGTGATCGAAAAGACCACGCGCGCACGTTTGCTGAACTTTTTCAGAGGTCCCGTCAGGCAGGAACAAAGTTCATCTTGTTCGCCTGAGGTGGTTTGGCTTTGAACGTCGCGTGCGTCAGGGACACGGCGGTGCCGTGGTCATCGCTCGCGATATCCACGACGGCATCAAGCTGCTTTGCCAACGCATGGATAAGACTTGTACCAAGCCCGCCCTTGCTTTCGCTTGCTTTTACATCCGGCTTGCCGATGCCGTTATCGGAAATCGTCAGCTTCCAGTCGGTTTCCGCGACTTTGTACGAAACCACGATTGCCGCACCCGGCTTCAAAGCCGGGAAGGCATGCTTTAGTGCGTTCATCACCAATTCTGTAACAATAAGCCCAATGCTGACGGCCTCGCGCGAAACGGCGGTCCCGGCATCTGCCTCGACCTTGAGCGAGATCGGCCGGCTGTCGCCAATCATCGATTGCGCCAATGTTTCGCAGAGCTTCGAAAGGTAGCTGCCGACATCAATCGGCTCGTTTCGACCGGCAATATGCAAGTGTTGCTGGACGGCGCTGACTGAAAGAACGCGCTGATGCGCATCCTGCAGCTGCAATCGTGCCTCTTCCGATTGGACCGTGCGCGCCTTGATCAGGAGAATGCTGGCTATGATTTGCAGACTATTGGCGACGCGGTGCTGCATTTCCTCGAGCAGCATGTCTTTTTCCTGCAGGAGTTCCTGCACCTGCCTCTCAATGGCACGCCGGCTGGTAACGTCCTCGAATGCCAAAAGCACGGTGGTGTGGGGTCCGTTCTCATAGAACACCTCTCGCGCATTCAAGAGCATGACGCGCCGACCGATCGCCGGAAACTCTCGATCGACTTCGTATCCCTCGACTGGCGAGCCGCTGGTTGTGATCGTCTCTAAAAGGTGGCGAAGCTCCGGGATGTTCCATTGGCCGCCGTCAATCTCGTAGAGCAGACGCCCAATGACATCTTCAGTCATGAGCCGAAAGGTTTGGAAGAAGGAGCGGCTGGCGGCGATGACACGCAGATTCGGATCGAGAACCACGAGTGGATCGCGGACGGTATCGACGACGGCCTGCGCCAGCGTAAGTCCGTCCTGGATATTGACGAAAGGAACGGCTTTCGATGGAAGCGACGTGAGCATATGAACCTTTCGCCCCCGCTCTTGGAGGGAGCTAAACAGCGCTAATTTTCCCAAAAAATATGGCGCGGGCGCCAGTACGCCTAAGCGTAGAATTGAGCACGGTGCGCCTTTATTCGTGAATAGTCCAGTACACCCCAAACGACTTCGAAAATGCGTAAGCTCCACTGACGTGAAATCAAATAAAAATCGCTGGCGCGTTACAATTTTGATTGGCCGCGCATATGTAGAAAATATCTCTCATATCCGAAGTATAAGCGATACCGAGCAATGATTGAGTCAAATCCGCACTACATCAACGAACGTCAGTCAGATTTGCGAGCAGTTAAGGAGGGTTGGTACGCGACGGACGACCACGGCAACCTCTTACTCGGCCCTTTCTCCACTCGGGAGAATTGCCTGGCGAAAATCAGCCAATCAGTGAAAGGGACCGCGCCCTTTGAGTCACCATCGCAAGCGCCTACACGATCCCAGTAAAAGGTCCATCGCAAGGTGGGAGAACGAGGGTGGCGCGACCAAAAATGGTCGCGACAAGCGTCCTAAGGATCACAGAGATCGGAAATCGACGGTCGGCGCAGGAGGCCAAGTGAAAGGGCATCGAACGTCGCGGATATAGCGCGTAACTGAAAGTGTCATGCGTTGCCGAGCATAACGTTAGGAAATCTGCCGTCTTCATTGTAACCACAAGGACAAATATTCAGCTCACATGACCAATATTCTAGATAATGCTCATGCGGGCGGCGAAGAACCAAAGCTCGTTGTCCGAAAGGCATCTCACGCGCCGATTTGGTCGGTATGGGCCGTGCTTGAAGGCACCCCATCCGAGGAGATCTTCGAGGGGACTTCTGAGGTAGATGCCTCAAGCTGGATTGATACCGGCGGACGATCGTGGCTTGAAGAACGCAAGCGAAAACGCACTGCCTAGCGGGCCGATCTTTCCAGTGACATGTACGAAGTATGGAGTGCCTGATGCGCACGCACCGGTTTGGACGAAAAATCAAACTTCCTGCGACGATCGTTATTAAGCATCAGATCAGAATGCTGATGGCCCAAGATGAGATTAGGAAAGCGAAGGCACAATCTGTCGAGGGGTCCGTCCAGGAGTTCTCCGTTGAGGAAGCCGAAATCAGGTAGTCGGAGCAAGCCACCTTGATCGTCGGCGCTTCGGTTTTACAGCGGTGCCGGTTTGGTAACCCCACGGAGCGCGCTTAATCTAATTGCAAAACCTCGAGCCGTCTTCGCTCAGCGCGCGCTGTAGCGGATTGGCACAACGACTGGAATTTGTGCACCTTGCATTTCCGGCGGAGGCGGCGGCAAAGGCTGCGCGCGCTGTATCAGCGCGAGCGTCTCGTGGTCGAGCGCGCTGGAGCCCGAGCTGTGCGTAATACGCGCATTGTGCACG
>Ga0134124_10003787_pt1 | contig 12143 bp, 9 predicted proteins | sample KB304_FD_96880 | JGI IMG/M metagenome (GOLD analysis project Ga0134124, IMG submission 96880) | Terrestrial soil microbial communities without Nitrogen fertilizer from Kellogg Biological Station, Michigan, USA - KB3-0-4 | ecosystem: Environmental > Terrestrial > Soil > Unclassified ... | reverse complement strand
GTCCTGCGGAGAATGAGATTTTGGAACGCAACAGTGAGGCGACCTGGAAACTCATTGCCGGCGCTTCGTATGACGTTCTCGCGCTGGCCGTCGCAACCGTGCTATCCGTCTTCAAGCCTGGGGGACCCTTCGTCGCTCGGAGGGCAACGCACCTCCCGAAGTCAATTCGTACGAAAATGAAAGCCCACCCTGCAATAATCTGTCGACAGCAATTCCGGTGAGCTCAACTAGCCCTGCGACCGCGCCGCAGGAATCTCGAGCATTTGGAAGGGAGCGGAAATGAACAACGGTTCCACGGATGCCCCGATCACCTATCGAGGCGTCGTCTACCCATGGCAATGCGATCACATGGGTCACATGAACGTGATGTGGTATACCGGCAAATTCGATGAAGCTACCTGGAATTTATTCGCGTCCATTGGCATCACCCCCACTTACATCCGCGAAAGCAACAATGGCGTTGCAGGGGTGCAACAAAATATCGCTTACAAAAAAGAACTTGCCGCCGGCGATCTCATCTTCATACGTTCAACCATCCTGGAGATCCGCCCAAAGGTCGTGCGCTTCCTGCACGAAATGATCAACGACGAGAAAAAGGAAGTCGCCGCAACGTCGGAACTAACCGCGGTCCACTTGAGCCTCGTCACCCGTAGAACATGCCCATTCCCCACCGAAACGCTAGAACGCGCCCAAGCCAGGCTCGCAAACAAATCCGCATAAAGCGCGTATACAGAACAGGGACACACGAACCCTTAGAAGAACCGATCTGCCCGACTGCATACAACCACACCTAGCCAGAATGTGTTCCCTTGGAATTAGCGCTCGCGAGCAACCCTTAGTCGGTCATAGCCCTGCGCCTGGGCTTCGAGCTAGTGTTGCGTCGACCCATGGAGACCGCCGTCCTCGCCGGGCGAATGGACTCCTGTCACGGCCAATGCGAAAAACCTTCCCTGTGGCGTGGGCAATTAGCGTATATCAATTCTAGTATGAATCGCCGCAACTTCCTCGAGCTCGCCGCTGCGGGCGCCGGAGTCCTATCGATTTCCGATCTGGCGCGGACTAGCGTTCGGGATGACACGCAGGTGATGACGGTCCTTGGGCCTATCGCTCCCAAACGGTTGGGCCGAACCCTCATCCACGAGCACATCATGGTGGATTTTATCGGCGCCGAGGCTATAGGGCCAGGCCGATACGACTCCGGCGAAGTTTTCCTGAAAGCCCTTCCCTATCTGCAGCAGGTGAAGTCCGCAGGTTGCAATACGCTCGTGGACTGTACGCCGGCTTATATTGGACGCGATGCTGAGCTACTGCGCCGGCTGTCACAAGCGAGTACCTTGCAGATCGTGACCAACACCGGTTTGTACGGAGCGGCCCATGGAAAGTATGTGCCGAAATTTGCCCACGCGGAAACCGCCCAGCAATTGGCCGCGCGCTGGGTGAAGGAGTTCAAAGATGGAATTCCGCCCTCGAGAGTGCGCCCGGGAATTATCAAGATCGGCGTGAATTCCGGACCGCTTTCCGAAATCGATGCGAAGCTCGTCGAGGCTGCGGCCATGACCCATCAGCAGACGGGCTTGACGATCGCGTCCCATACCGGGGACGGGATAGCCGCCAAAGCACAAATCTCGATCCTCAAGTCGCATGGTATCGCTCCTGCAAGTTTCATTTGGGTGCACGCCCAAAATGAAGCGGACAACCGGCTACACCTGGACGCGGCCGAAGCGGACGCCTGGGTGGAATTCGATGGCATATCTTCCGCCACCGCGCAGAAGCACATAGACCTGGTGCTAGCGATGAAAAAGGCGGGATATCTCGGCCGCGTCTTGCTTTCGCAGGACTCCGGGTGGTATCACGTCGGCGAACCCGGCGGCGGAGACTTTCACCCTTACGACTTTCTCTTTGCCGAGTTTCTTCCCTTGCTCGGCCGGAGCGGCGTCTCTGAAAAGGAAATTGAGACGCTCATGGTTCACAACCCGCGTGCGGCCCTGACACTGCGCAGGTGATGTCCCGCCACAAACGTGACTCATGAACGCTGCTTCAATGGCTGTGACTGCGCTCCCAGACCCCAGACCCACAGCGAGGAGAAAGCCCCGGACGCGGTGTTGGATGCCGCGCCCGGACCGTGGCGTGAGCGCGTGATTGTTACGGCTTGTCGGATGGGGGCCTGACTTCAGCGGCTTTGTTGTTCTCGGCGGAGGACTTCTGCTTGGGCGATGCCGCCGCCACGGTCTGCTTGGGGTGCCAGAAGTCGGAAGCGACCTGAGCTACTTCTTCCGGTGGATTGCTCAGCTCGGGCGAGAAGCGCAACATCATTGACTCTGCGGTTTCTACTGCGTCCGAGCTAATTTTAAGGAATTTCTTGTAGCCTTCCTCCCCAAGGATGTCCCGGTTTGTTGGATTCTTGTCGAATCCACCGAGGGAGGTGCGCAGACCGGAAACATAAAAGGTGGTGCCGCTGCTTCCTTCTATGACTTGCGAGACAAATACCGGCTGGGTGTTGGGATTTTTCTCACCCGCGGCTTTGGCCTCTTTCATGAACTCCTCAAATTCGGCGATGTGCCCGGGCTTAACATGCACAGCAGTGGTACGAAGCAGGCGGGACTCGCCGATGAGCTTTGCGTAGGCGCCGGCGTCGGCGGGCGTCTTCCGGCTCAGATCCCAGCGACGACGGCGAAGCTCGCTCCGCGAACTAACAATACAGTTGTTCCAGTCGCGGAAGACCTTGTCGGCGTTTTCCTTGCCGAAAGCCTTATTGAGCGAGTTCATGAAGTCAGTGCTGCTCTTTTCGACGTCTGCGTAGTCTTGCCGCGTACTGGTGAACACGAAGGTGTAGCCGTCGCCGTAAAGAACTTCGGCTGCCATCCAGCGGTCACCGCCATTGCGACGGTTAGCGTCGGCAATCTTTTTCGCCAGGGCTTGGAATTCAGTTGATTTTTCGGGTTTGACCTTGACGATGTAGACGTCCAGATAATCTCCTTGTGCCCGGACCGCCGCAGGCATCGCTAGACACACTGCGACCGCCAAGACCCAAATGGCTCTCCTTACCATCGTTACCTCCTCCATTCGCTACTCAGATCACAGACTTGAACGGACTTTGGGCCAAAAAAAGGACTCCAGGAAGGGAATGGAGGGGACGTTATACCCGAGTCTGGGAGCTGTCAAGTCATGTCCAGAGGGTATGCCCTTGGTTCCAGGCCTTGTGCTTCTTAACTCTCGCCAATTCAACAGCTGGCCATGCCACCCGGGGTGGAGGTAAGCTGCGCGCTCCTCCATCTTGTTCAAACAGTTTCTCGCGCCATCCCTTACGAAATCAGCTTTTGTGGACTCTTTCAAAATTGACGGGGTGGTGGGGACTCTCCACCTCCAGATCAGTTCTTCCCTCTCCTTGACCGTGCCTCAACGCCCGACCTACTATCCGAATATCCGACGAGGATATTCGTCCGAGGAGCATCGCGACGAGGGACCTCTCCGGCACACAAGCCATGCTCTCGCCAAAGCTACGGCAGGCTTTCGCAATTTCCGGCCTGCTGCCGACGCTCCTGGTCGCCTCTCTCCCTCTCTTTGCACCTTCCGGCGCCCCCCAACCTCAAGCCGCCTCCCCCGCCGCCCCTGCTCCGGCAAACGCAAAGCCCTTGGCCTGGTTCACCGATATCGCCCCCAAAGCCGGGCTCACCATGCACAACGTCTTCGGCGGGGTCACCACCAAGAAGTACATCATCGAGACTACCGGCACCGGCGTGGCTATCTTCGACTTCGACAACGACGGGTGGCCCGACATCTTCATCGTCAATGGCACCAAGCTCGAAGGTCTTCCCGCTGGCCAGCCGGCGCCTAGCAATCATCTCTACCGCAACAATCACGACGGCACCTTCACCGACGTCACGCAAAAAGCCGGCCTCACCCACACCGGCTGGGGACAAGGCGTCTGCGTCGGCGACTACGACAACGACGGCAACGCGGACCTCTACGTCACCTATTACGGAAAAAACGTGCTGTACCACAACAACGGCAACGGCACGTTCACCGACGTCAGCGACAAAGCCGGCGTCGCCGGCACCGGCAAAGCCTGGGGCACCGGCTGTGCCTTCGTGGACTACGACCGCGACGGCCACCTCGACCTCATGGTTTCCAACTACGTGGACTTCGACATCTCCACCGCGCCCGCGCCCGGCGATCGCGTCAACTGTCTTTGGAAAGGCGTCCCGGTCATGTGCGGCCCGCAGGGCCTGCCCGGCGCGAAAAACATCCTCTACCACAATCGTGGCGACGGCACCTTTGAGGACGTCACCAAAAAAGCCCACATCGACCAGACGGACGCCACTTACGCCTTCAGCGTCACCACGTTCGATTACGACGACGACGGCTGGCCCGACATCTTTCTTGCCTGCGACTCCACACCCAGCATCCTCTATCACAACAACCGCGACGGCACCTTCAAGGATGTCGCCGTCACTTCCGGCGCGGCCTTCAATGAAGACGGCCGCTCCCAGGCTGGCATGGGCTCCACCGCGGGCGACTTCAACGGCGACGGCCGGCTCGACATTTTCAAGACCAATTTCTCCGACGACACCTCTACGCTCTATCGCAACAATGGCGACGGCACCTTCGACGACGTCACGTACAAAGCAGGTCTCGGCCTGAATACCAAATATCTCGGCTGGGGCACGATGTTTCTGGATTTCGACAACGACGGTTGGCCCGATCTTCTACTCGTCAACGGCCACGTCTACCCCGAGGTAGACAGCGAGCATCTGGGGAGCAACTTTCAGGAACCGCGCATCCTCTATCACAACAACGGCAACGCCACTTTCACCGATGTCTCCGCCACCGCCGGACCCGGAATCACCAATGCGAGTTCCTCGCGCGGCCTGGCCATCGGCGATCTGTGGAACGACGGAAAGTTGTCGGCGGTGGTGAGCAATATGAACGCCCCGCCCAGCCTGCTCGTCAATCAAGTGCGCACTGCTAATCACTGGATCGGATTCCGCGCCATCGGGGCGTGGGGCAACTCCAGTCAAACGCGAACCGGCGCTGCCGCAAAGACGGCGGAGTCGGACGCAGCGGCATCTTCGGCGGCCGCCACAAAATCAACGCGAGACGCCATCGGCGCGCGCATCCGCGTCAAAGCCGGCCTGCGCATTCTGATCGACGAAGTCCGTTCCGGCTCCAGTTTCGACTCCAATAACGATATGCGCGTACACTTCGGCCTCGGCGCCGCCACGAAAATCGACTGGGTGGAAGTCCGCTGGCCCAGCGGCCTGCTGGAAAGATTTGAAAATCTGAAAGTGGATGCGATTCAAACCCTGAAGGAAGGTTCCGGCGTCCCCACGCCCGCTGCTCCGTCCGCCGCAAAATCCGCGGCCGCCTCCGGGTCCGGCGCCGCGGCAGAAAGGAAAAACTAGTCCGCCGCTACATTGCAACGCGAGGCCGTAGCCGCCAGCATTTGCTGGTTGTGGCGGATCCCAGCGGCTACCCTGGTGGCCATCCTTTCCCTTTGCTCTTCATAGAATCGCAGGCCGCCCATGTTCGCGCTTTCGAGTTCCTTGGGTCCCCAACGGGCCCGCATGATGCCGAACGCGGTATGCGAATTCGTTCCCAGCAGCAGGTGCGCCAGCTCATGCGTGGCCACGTAACCCAGCAGCGTGCTCAGCCCAATCGGAAATTGCTGGCGCAGCTGTTCGATAGGCTCGACGAAGACCTGGCTGTAGCAGCCCTCGCCGCCGGCGTTTAGATAGGAAATGCCAAAAGTCCCAGGGTTGAGATCCCGGGGCTTTTGCAAAAACCGAAGTTGCAGCATTTCGGGGAATCGGGCTTGACCGCATTCGCCCGAAACGTGGGTCAGTTCACCGTTCACGCCGCAGTTCAGCCAGCGAATCTCGATACCCACACGCGAAAAGACCTCCGACGAGATCTGCTCCATTTGTTGCAGGCCCTCCAGGCCGACGCGGGCGTCGTCGTAGACTGAGACCGTGATGGCCGATCTGGCCTCGACGCCCTCCTTCGCCTGAACCGGAGAGATCCCCATCGCCAAGAACAACCCTAACCCAACATATGCTCGAAACGTCTGAACTAGCATCCTGACTGGCACGGCCTCACCTCCGCTGTGTGAGGCCGAAATTGAGGCGGTGCGGTAAGTACCTCAATGCCCGGCGGGTTATGCGTGTCTAATTTGTGGGTGACGCGTTAAGTTTCCCGGCTTCAAAGAGATAGCCGCTGCGGTTACCGACCCAGCTGGAAACATTTCGGGGCTATTTTTCGTTATTACTAGCGGGACCCGGGCTCAGAGAGGCATCCGTGCCAGAGTTTTCACCGAAACGTAACGGAAGCGCTGGCAAGATTCGATTTGGCGTGTTCGAGGCCGACATGCATTCGGCCGAACTGCGGAGAAACGGCCGGAAAGTCCGGCTGCAAGACCAGCCATTTCAGATTTTGGTGATGCTGCTGGAACAGCCCGGGGAAGTGGTCACGCGCGACACGCTACGCGCGTCTTTGTGGCCGGTCGATACGTTCGTGGACTTCGACCACGGGCTCAACGCCGCAGTGAAGCGTCTACGGGATGCGCTGGGCGACTCCGCGGAAAATCCCCGCTTTGTGGAAACATTGGCGCGCCGCGGATATCGCTTCATTGCGCCGGTCCACCCATCGGAGCCCTCCAATTCACCCGAGCCAGCCGCACCGATCACCAAGGCAGCGGCAATTCTAACGATTCGGGCAAATCCGGAAAGCCCTGAGACCGCTCGTCTTACGGTGCCAAAGATTGCTTCCCTGCAAGCGCGGCGCTGGCGCATCCTTCTTTCTTCTTTGAGCGTTCTGCTGATGGGGACGGGAGCCGGGTGGGTGGCGGCCCGGCGATTCAATCCGATTTTGCAACCGGTCGCGGAGTTGCGGCTCACCGCGAATCCTCCGGACGATCCCATCCTGAGCGCGGTGATTTCGCCGGACGCGAAGTATCTGGCCTTTGCCGATCGCTCCGGACTTTTCCTGCGGGTTATCTCCACCGGAGAAACGCACTCCATCGCGTTGCCGGAGGGCTTCAAACCACGACCAGCCGCGTGGTTTCCGGACGGCAATCACGTCCTGGTGACGAAAACGACGGATCCGTACGGGGATGACAGCTTGTGGAACGTCTCGGTACTGGGTGGACCGCCGCGCAAGATCATGGAAGAGGCCGATGCTCGGGGTGTCTCACCGGACGGCCAGCAAATCGCGTTTGTGCGAGGCGGCAACCTGCACGAAGGAATCTGGGTGATGTCCGCAGATGGTGACCATGCTCACAAAGTCTTCGGGGAACCCGGCGATAAGTTTGGCGGGGTGGCGTGGTCGCCAGACGGCCGGCGCCTGGCGTTCGCGCGATTCAGTTACAAGACCGGGTTCAAGGTCGCGTCAGCCTCATTGTGGATTGTGGACCTGGCCAGCGGCGAGGCCAATTGCGTTCTTGCCGACCAGGAGCTAGGCGAGGCGCTCGCATGGCCCACACGGGACCGCCTGGTTTATTCGCTGGCAGAACCCCTTCCGAATCAAGGCGACTCCAACCTGTGGACCATAACTATCGATCCGAAAGGCTTTTCCCCCAACGGGCATCCGGTGCGCCTGACCAGCGGCCCCGACAAGAAAGTGCGGCTCAGCACCTCCGGCGACGGCAAACAGTTGACTTTTCTGCGCTGGCGGGGCGAGCCCCATATCTATGTGGCGGATTTAGACCCCGGGCACGGCGGCATCCTGGCGCCACGGGCCCTGAGCCTGGATGAAGGCCGCAATCTGCCATTCGCGTTCACGCCTGACGGCAAAAGCGTGCTCTTTACTTCCGATCGCGACGGTCCAGCGCACATTTTCCGGCAAGCAGCAGATCAAGCCGCGCCGGATCTGCTGGTAGGCGGACCCGATTCCGTGGCGATCGCGCGGCTCAATCCGGACGGCACCGAGCTTCTTTATTTGCTGCAGCCGCGTTCGGACGATGCGTCGGGCACCGGCCGATTGATGAGCGTGCCACTGACGGGCGGGACACCGCGCATGGTCCTGCAGGCGCCGCAACTCCACAATTTTCAGTGCGCGCGCGTGCCTTCGAAGACTTGCATTTTCGGGGTATCGACGCCCGACAAGATCGCCTTCGTGTCCTTCGATCCCAGGACGGGCGACACTCACGTGATCGATGGCTTGGCCTTGCCGGAAGGGGGTTCCTATAACTGGAGCCTGTCGCCAGACGGGTCGACGATAGCCGTTGCCGATTGGCGGCGCGGCCCAGCGCCGTCCGAAATTCTGCTGCTTTCGTTGCGTGGACGCGCTCCGCGAAAACTGGCGTTGGCGGATTGGGCGGGAATTTCCAGCATTGATTGGGCCGCAGACGGCCGCAACATCTGGACCAGCGCCATCCGAGCAAGCGGCGAGCAGGCGCTGTTGAGCGTGGACTTGCAAGGCCGCGCCACCCTGCTGTTACAAGACCTGCAGCGCGACGTGGGCTGGGCCATTCCATCGCCCGACGGGCGGCGCATCGCGTTCTGGGAAGCGGGCGGCAGCTCCAACGCCTGGTTGCTGCGCGGTTTCTGATACTTCATTCGGTGCGATTCATTCTTGTAAGCACCGTTGGCCACGGCGGCGCGCCGGTATGGGGCCAGTTTCCGGTGACCCGACTTATCACGGTCTAGATGGAATCACGGGTAAAATTGATCCCAGTGTTTCTCCGACGATTGCATCGACCCGCCGAGCTTTTAGGCTCGCAAGTCCTTGTTGGGCAATTTCAATGGCCTCGTGCTCAGGTCTGCCGATTTCGATCAGGCCGTTAAGCCTTTCTGTGATCGCCGTGGTGGTCTCCGCAATTCGGAGAGCCAATTTAACCGCGTCCCTTTCGAAAAGAGCAGAAACGTACGCAGTTCGCCAAGTGGATGAGGAAGTGTCGCTCATTGAAGCCTTCTTTCAGGTAGGTTGACTGTACGCTAGCGCACTCGAAAGAGATACCACTATCTAACTTCATAAATCCAAGGCGTACGCGCGTAGACAGCGCTATAGCCGCAATTCGCACAGACGCAAGTATTGCCGGGCGGAAGTTCGGGCTTCAGAGGTACGTAAAGGGAGGCCATTCCTGAGTGGCTGACTTAAGATTGTTGAAATTCGGCGTGACAATTCACGCAAATGAGGACCCATTTCGGCATCTAGTCACCCAGCGAGGTGACAGCCAAGAAACTGGAAAGCACCGCGAAGGATGCAGCCTATCAATTCAGGCTTGAGGCACAATCAGGCGTTCACCGCAGGCCCAATGCGCAGGGATGTCTCCGCTTCCATTGGCGCGCAAGACAATCAAGCGACGCCATGGCGTGAAATCGTATTCTGTACCTTCGCCGCAGGCGTCTTGGCGGGGAAAATGGCGGTGATCTTTGTACCTAAAGCATTGGAATCAACAATCAATTCGCCATGCAACTGACGTACGCGCTCTCGCATTCCCCTAATCCCGACGCCGACCCCTCGGGACTGAATCTCTGCCAATCGCTCTTGCGACATGCCCTTGCCGTGATCCTGAACCTCCGCATAAATCTTGTCGGCCTCACGAGCGATACGGATTACCGCAGTTTTGCTTCCTGAATGGCGATGGATGTTTGTCAGGCATTCTTGCACCAGACGAAATATGGCGAGTTCTACCTCAGGGACAAGCCTTTCCAGTTTGTCGGGAATATTCAGGTTGATACTAATGCCGCTGCGTTCCCCCAAGCCCTCTGTGTACCAGCGAAGCGCAGATGACAGTCCGCTTTCGTCCAGCATTGGTGGGTGCAGGAGATAAGACGTCGTGCGTATCTCTTGGTTCAGATTCTGAACTAGATCCTGGGCTTCGTTGATGCTTTTGGATAATCGCGCAGGATCGCGCTTCGTCTCGTGTTCGAGTCGCGCAAGGATCATCCCCAATGCAGCCAGATTCTGACCAGCACTGTCGTGCAGCTCCCGTGCAATGCGCCGACGTTCCTCGTCCTGAGCAAGCATCAACCTTCCGGAAAGGTCTCGAAGCTGGTCCGACTGCTGAAGGATGTCCGCATTTCGCCGCCGCAGCTCTTGAGTCCGAAATTGCACTTGCGTATCGAGCGCATCAGCGAGTTCGCGAAAACGTTGTTCGCTCTCATGCAATTCCCGCTCGACCCGCTTACGTTCCGTGATATCGCGCGCTATCTTGGAAGCACCGATGATTTTGCCTGCGGAGTCCCTGACCGGGGAAATTGATAGTGATGCGTCAAACGCAGTGCCATCTTTTCGCACACGAATTTTGTCGAAATGGTCGATTCGCTCACCTTGGCGCAATCGCGCAAGGATGCTTGTTTCCTCATCCAGGCGATCGCGGGGAATGATCATCGAGATATGCTGTCCTATGGCTTCTTTGGCTGTGTAGCCAAAGAGTCGCTCGGCACCCGCGTTCCAACTGGTAATGACGCCCTCTAAAGTTTTGCTGACAATGGCGTCGTCGGAAGAATCTACGATCGAGGCAAGCAAGCCGATCGCCTTATCGGCTTTCAGTCGCAATGCGGGAAGCTCGTCCAAAATTGATTGAGTGATCTTCTCTGTGGTGGCTTCCGGATCATCAATAATGCAACTCGCTAGCGCCTCATGCGTCGCAAGGAGCTGCTTGATGTCATCTTCAAACTGGATTTCAGGGTGGACCCTCGTCCAGTAGTGCGCTGCCCGAACGAACGCCATGAAAAGCAGCAGGTACTGAAATCGAACGGTGCCTAACAACCGTTCCAGGGCATCGAGGCATGCCGGGGCGTCCGCCGTCTGCAAGAATACATGACTGGCAAGGGCAAAAATCGCATCTTCCATTTGCGTGTCGGCCTTCGGCATTTCAGTAAGAGGCGCGGGACATTTCAAGCAAAACGAAAAACGTGCGTTTAGTTCAGGCCCGCGTGCAAGGGGCCGCCGCAGCAATTTGACTACATCCACGACGCTTTCCGTGCGGGCATCCTTGTCGCCAGACGGCTGGCCAAGTCCAATCAAGAAACCAGTATGGCGGGCGATGCAGTAGCGGACGGCACAAAAGCGAGAAAGATAGACGAAAAGTCGCTCCTTGAAAACAGAATGCAGCGGGTTATCCAGATAGGCAGCTTGGGCAAATCCCCACAGTTTTTCGGTGATCTCGGGAGTCTCGGGCGAGAGCCGGAAGAAGTTCGGAAGCACACCAAACCGTTCATTGACGAGCCGCTGTAGCTCCGATACGGCAGTACTCGCCGTTTGAGCATTATTGGATGCCATGGTGTTCCTCTGTAAAGTCCTTCAGGCGCGTACTGACACCACCAAGATGCTCGATCTCATCAGGGAGAAATTGAAAATCCATTGCCAGGCTCCCTTTCGTGGGGCTGAGCGGGAAGCATTCCAGATGATCTGCCTAGGCCAGAAGACCTAAATCAGGAGAAGGTGAAAACCGCCTCAGTAAAGAGCGTACCACGGCACATCGCGGCTAGCGGACGCGGTAGGGACGATCATCACGGATCGCCCCTCGCGATCCGTACGGGCGCTTCTACGCATACGGCTCCCACCTTGGATGAGTGGCGAGGAAGCGAGCTGTAGGATAAGGATGCAAAACGTGTGGAGCTGGAAGCCACCTGGTGTAGATCGGCATGAGCCGATCCCACGGCGCAGGTCGCGGACTTCGGCGGCGCAGAATGAGCCACCACAATCGCCGCAACCGTTGCCCGAAGACACTCAACCTGTCGATGTTTCCTGGGACCGCATGGTAGCGGTAATATCCGGTCACAACCTTTCGTAGCCATGCACCGACGTCGGCAACCGGCTCGTGCATTCGGAGGCGCAGTTCTGCTTTGATTGCATGCAGCTTGGCCACCATGCGCTTCTTCGCCGTTTTCCGCCAGACGATGAATGCTCCATTGCTCCGGCGCTTCCCGCAGTAATGCGTGAGGCCCAGGAACGTAAAGGTCTCCGGCTTCCCTTCACCACGCTTCTCCCGATCTTGGGCGGCGAACCGCCCAAACTCGATCAGTCGTGTTTTCTCCGGATGTAGTTCCAATCCGAACTTAGCCAATCGTTCCCGAAATGCTTCCAGAAATCGTTGGGCCTCCATTCGATTTTCGAAACCCACCACCAGATCATCAGCATAGCGCATGTCACCTGCAAGACTGAGGGCCAAGATGGAGTCGCTGTCTCCTTTCTTGTAG
>Ga0134124_10003786_pt1 | contig 12146 bp, 16 predicted proteins | sample KB304_FD_96880 | JGI IMG/M metagenome (GOLD analysis project Ga0134124, IMG submission 96880) | Terrestrial soil microbial communities without Nitrogen fertilizer from Kellogg Biological Station, Michigan, USA - KB3-0-4 | ecosystem: Environmental > Terrestrial > Soil > Unclassified ... | reverse complement strand
GGCGCCGAGGCCAGCACACTGCAGACCACCGTCAGCGACCCCGAACCATCGTTCAACACGGCGGCCAAGCTCTTCGCCGCTTCCGTGCGGATCCCGTTCACGATCCTCTTCGGCCAGCAGACCGGGCGCCTGGCCAGCGACGAAGACAAGACCGACTTCTCGGCGCGCTGCAAGAGCCGCCAGTCGAACGAGCTCACGCCGATGCTCACCGAGTTCGTGACGCGCATGCAGGCCTGCGGTGCGATCGATGTGGGCGAGTTCGAGATCGAGTGGCTGTCGCTGGACGCGCCGGGCGACGAGGAGAAGTTCGACCTGCTCGGCAAGGCAACTGCCGCGATGCAGCAGGCGTTCCAGTCTGGCATCACCGAGCCGATCTTCGACACCAACGAGCTGCGCAAGATCGTCGGGTACGAAGCGCGCGACGACGACGGGATGCCGGACGAGGGTGCGGACCCCGCCATCGATCCGAAGGCGCCAGCGCCAGGACCGGCACCGCGGCCGCGCGTGGTGGCAGCCGCGCGATGAGGCGCGCAGGTGCTCACGGCGCATTCCAGGACGGTGGGGTCAGCTACACACAGGGGCTGCCGTGAAGCTCAAGCAGCATCCGATCAGCTACAACGGCGGCGTCGTCGGCCGCGACGAATTCGCCTATCGTGCACCCTCGACCGCACCGAAGCCGGGCTTCAACCCGGAGGGCATCACCGCCATCGTCTTCTGGTGCCCAAACGGCACTAAGCGCCTGTGCGATATCCCGCTGACCCTCGGGCCACCCATCGAGGCATCGGCCGACCGCCGTTGGCATTGGGACGGGAACATGGAGGCGCCGACCATCACGCCGAGCATCGGATGCGAGAACCGCTGCGGCTGGCACGGGCACATCACGAACGGAGAAGCCACCAAGTGACGGACGCAGAGCGCGACGCGCGTCTCGCCGAGGTGCGCCGCGAGCACTCGGAGGAGCAGGCGACCCTGCCGCTCGGCTATGTCAGCATGCTGCCGGCGCTGATCCGTGCCGCGAAGGCGAAGGGCTATGCGCTCGCCGTGCATGGGTCAATGCGCCGAGATCTCGACCTCGTTGCGGTCCCCTGGACCGAAGAGGCGGCACCGCCGGTCGACGTGGCCGCGGCGATCATCGCGGCCTCGGGCGGCTTCCTTCTCGAGCGCGGCAAGCCTGAGCTGCATCCGGACGCTTGGCCCGGCACCCGCGACCCCGCGCAGAAGCCGCACGGTCGCCTCTCGTGGTCGATCCACCTCGGCGGCGGGCCCTACATCGATCTCAGCGTGATGCCGCGCTGCCGAGGCTGCGGCGCTTCCGAGGTCGAGTGAAACCGCCGCCGGTCCGCAATCCCGTCATTCCCGGCACCGCAAAGGACCGCACCGGTGCCGGTGGCATCCTGCGCCGCGCCGGCGCTGAGATCCGCAAGCGCTTCGCCGCGATCGAGCGTGACCTGCTGGCGATGTTCGACCGCATCCCGGTCTACGCGCTGAACGACATCCGCTCGCCGGACGTGCGCTACGGCCTCACGCCCGCGCAGCTGCAGGGCATCGCCGACGAGCTGCAGGCCACGCTGGCGCGCTGGATCCTCGGCGGCCGTGAGCTCGACCACACGTTCTGGTGGGACAGCTACAGCGACGCCTCCGCGCAGCTCGGCGCCGCGCAGACGGTCTCGAACCTCACAAACCTGTCCGCCACCTACGCCGCGGCACGCAGCCTGGCCAGCGTCGTCTACAGCGAGCCGTACCGCAAGCGGATCGCGGTGGCGAAGTTCAAGAGCTACGAGCACTGGACCGGCCTGGCTGCCGAGCAGCGCGCCGACTTGGCGCAGGTCATCGGCCAGGCCGTGGCGGACGGGCTGAACCCGAAGGCCGCACGCCGGCTGATCCAGGATCGCCTCGAGGTCGGCAAGGCGAAGGCGCTCAGCTACGCGCAGAGCGACATCACCGACACGCTGCGCCAGGCACGGATGTCGGAGGCCGACGACGCGGAGGATGCGCTCGGGCTGCGGCTCGGATTGCTCTGGACATCGGCGCTGATCCGGACGACCCGGCCCTGGCATGCCAGCCGAAACGGCAAGGTCTACACCTCAGCCGAGGTGCGCGCGTTCTACGCCGAGCGCGGCAACCGATACAACTGCCGCTGCGCGACCACCGAGTGCCTGCTCGACGAGGACGGCAAGGCGATCCTCACGAAGAAGCTGCAGTCGACGATGGCCAACGAACGGAAGGCCTGGCAGAGCCGGCACGCGTCTTCCTAGCATCAACGACGCCTTCTTCCATCAACTCCAGGAGATCTAGCGATGGCATTCATCTCTCACTCTGCCCGTGCGACCGCGTCAGTCTTTCGCGTTGCCATTTCGATCTTGGTCACGGCGTGCACGGACCTTGTCCTCGGGGTCGTCGACCTCTGGTACGGCGCGACCAGCTGGTGCGCGGAGTCGATCGCGGCGGTCTCGGCCAAGCTGCCGAAACTGGTGCACAGCTGGCCCAGCCTGTCGGACGCTCGCGTCGAACTCATCCGAGCTCGCGCCTTCGTGTTCCGGATGCTGAGTCGCGACATGCCGCGTCTGACGCCAGGCTGGCGCCAGTGCCCGTCGATCTGATGACCTGAGCGCGCGAGCGCTTCGCCTGCGGCCCCGTGGCAGCGATGCCTCTGGGGCCGTTTCATTTCCGGCCCTCCCTAGCATGCCGCAGCAACTCTCCAAGGGTTGCTCACATGGCCAGGAAGCGCGTTCACATCCGCAGCACCGTCAACGCGAAGCACGTCAGCAAGGCGAGCAGCGTCTACAAGATTCGGGACGTCTGCGGTGCCGTCGACGGCATCGTGATGAACAGCCGGCTCTACCCGGCGGAGTCGCTGGCTACCGGCGTCGCGACGCTCGAGGGGAAGCCGGCTCCAGCCGGTCACCCGCGGAACGCGAAGGGCCAGGCGATCAGTGCGCTCAACGGCGAGGCGCTGCTTTCCTCGTACATCGGCTCCGTGTGCACGAACGCGCGCCACGAAGGCGGCCGGACCCTGGTGGACATCGTCGTCAACGAGCAGCAGGCGCGAGCTCACCCCGACGGGCTCAAGCTGATCGAGCGACTCGATGCCGCGATCGCCGGCACCAACGACGACCCTATCCACGTCAGCACCGGACTTTTCTTCGACTCCGTCACCGCCAACGGCGAGAGCGCCGGCAAGAAGTACGACGAGATCGTCACGAACATCCGGTACGACCACCTGGCGATCCTGCTCAACGAGAAGGGCGCCGGCACGCCGGATGACGGCGTCGGCCTCTTCCTGAACGAGGCCGGGCAGGAGGAGGCGATCGAGGTCGTGCAGGTCAACGCCGAACCGCAGGACCGCCGCAGCGCCGGCCTCCTCAAGTGGATCGGCAAGCTGGTCGGCAACAGCTCCGCCGACGTGTCGTTCGACGCCATCACCAGCGGCCTCTACGCCCTGATGGCCGACGGCTGCTGGATCCGCGACGTGTTCGACCGCTACGCGGTGTGGACCGACCGTGACGGGCATCTGTATCGGCAGGACTACTCGGTCAGTTCGAGTGGCTCCGTAGCATTTTCCGGAGAAGCAGTCGAAGTGACCCGCAAGGTCGAGTACGCACCCATCACCAACCGAGAGAAGGGCGACATCGTGAAAGACAAGATCCTCGCCGCGCTGAACGCAGCCGGCATCACCGTGGCCGGCAAGACCGACGAGCAGCTGCTGCAGGACTACGACGCGCTCAAGGTGAAGCCGCTGGCCGACGCGGTCACCGCTGCCAACTCGAAGGTCGCCGAGTTCGAAGCGAACGCCCGCAAGGCCGAGGAGACCGAGGTCGCAACGCTGGCCACCGAGCTGGCGGTGAACTCGAAGCTCACGGTCGACGACCTGAAGAAGCTCGGCCTGGCCCGCCTCAAGGAGCTGAAGACCAACGGCACGGCGGCGCCGGTCCTGCCGGCCGGTGGTGGTGCCGGCAAGGTCGGTGGCTACAAGGACTACTCCATCAACAAGGTCGTCGCTGACACCGTGTCGGTGATGAAGAAGGAGGCCGCGTAATGGCTGCCAACCGCATCTATCGTGGCCCCGCCGAGCGGGATCCGGAGACCGTCTCCGACAAGACCGTTGCCGGCGGCTACCTGCCAGGCTCGTGGGTCACCGAGGGCGCGACGACGCTGACCCAGGCGACCACGGCGAAGGCCGCCATGCTTCGGATCCTGGCGAACCGGGACTTCTACAGCATCGGGCAGTTCGACACGAACGATCCCCTCCTGGTCGCCTACGCGAACGGTGACTCGGCGGTGGCCTACAAGCCCGAGCCGGCCCAGATCTACCAGTGCCCGGTCGCTGCTGCCACGTACGCCTGGGGCACCGAGCTGACCGTGGCGGCGTCCGGGCGCCTCGCGGCCGCTGCGACCGGTGACATGGTCGTCGCCTTCTCGCGCTTCGTGGGCGCGAGGTCGGCCGGCGACCTGATCGATGTCGAGATCGCCAACATCTACTCGAAGGCCTGAACCATGCTGATCCACACCGCGGAACAAGAGCTCGCCGTCAACCAGGCGCGCGAGCTGTTCGACACTCAGGAGGAGTCGATCGGCCGCATGGGCACCGGCATCCTCATCGGCAACAGCGCGCCGATCGGGCCCGAGGCCTGGCGCCGCATCGACGGCCGCGTCACCCGCGTGCTGCGCAACCGGTTGGCGGTCTTCGATCGGCTGGCGCGCGCCAACACGATCCCGATGGGCGTCGGCGACATCGTCAACTACTACCCGAAGGTCACCGACAGCGGGGAAGCGCACGTCAGCATGGACGGGCGCAGCAGCGGACTGCAAGACCAGGCGAACATCACGCTCGTCGGCACGCCGCTGCCGATCATCGACAGCTTCACCCGCATCGGGTGGCGTCAGATGGAGGTGCTGCGCAAGCAGAACGGCGGCGGCCTGGACGGCGAGAGCGTCGTCAACGCAGCCCGCCGCGTCGCCGAGAAGCTCGAGGACATGGCGCTGAATGGCGCCTCCACCATCGTCGTCGCCGGCGCGCCGGTGTACGGCCTGCTCACCTTCCCGGACCGCAACACCGACACTCACGGCTTCACCCTGGGCAGCACCGCAACGGGTGCCAACTGGGTGACCGCCGTCGGCAAGGTGCAGACCGCGCTCGAAGGTGACTTCGCGTTCGGCCCGATCACCATCTTCGTCAACTACGGCGACTGGAGCTACGCCTCGCGTACCGACTACGCCGCGGCCTATCCGAAGACCATCGCCGAGCGCCTGATGGAGATGGGTCAGATCCGCGAGTTCGTGCCCGCATCGAACGTGCCGGCGAACACGCTGATCGGCATCGCCGACATCGACGGCGGCGAGTGGGGCGGCATCATGTCCGCGATGGCGCCCACCAGCGTCTCGAAGAACCGCCTGAACGCTCAGGACGACTTCGTGCAGGGGCACATGGCGATCGCGGCGCCGCAGTTCCGCTCCGACGCGAACTCGCGCTCGCGCATCGCGGTCGTGACGCAATAAGGGGCGGCGGCATGAAGGTCACCGTCACTGCCCTCAAGGCGCCCTGGGCCGCCGGCACCGCGGTCGGCTCAGTCGTCGAGTTCGACGGCGACGCCATCCCGCCCTGCTTCGCAGGCAAGTGCGCACCCGTCGAGGGTGGCGAAGCAGCTGCCGATCACCGCTACGTCCCGAATCCGATCGTGGACGGCGCGCCGCTCGCGCTTCCGGCCGACCCCGACGAGCTCAAGGCGGTCGAGGCGCTGCTGTCCGAGGCGCGCCTCGAGGCCGACGAGCTGCGCAGCCGCGTCGAGCGCGCCGAGGCCGCGCTGGCGGCCAAGGGCACCGAGCTCGAAGCCTCGCAGGCCGAACTCGTCGCGGCTCTGCAGCGCGCGACCGACGCCGAGGCCGCGCTGGCGGCCAAGAGCAAGAAGGGCTGACGTGATCTCGACGGCTCAGGCGCAGCAGTACCTCGACCAGGCGCTCGGCGTCGGCATGCCGGCCTTCGTGGTCGCTGCCGCCTGCGAGCAGGTAGAGAGCGTCGAGCCGGCCATGATCGACGCCGACTACAGCGAAGCCAAGCAGACGCTCGTGCAGTGCATGGCCGTCGCGCTCATCGCTGCCGCCGGCGACCCGCGTCGCATCTCGTCGCAGGGCGCGCCGTCCGGCGCCTCGCGCAGCTTCAAGTACAGCGACAGCGACCTGTCCGCACTGCGGCGCTCGCTGCTCGCGCTCGACACCGCCGGCACCGTCGCCGCGATCGTCGGCCCCGATCCGGCCGCGGCGACGCTGCTGATGGTCGTTTGCTGACTCCACCACCGAGGAACCTGCAATGCCACGCCACTCACTGCGCTACTGCATCCGAAACGCCGCCGGGATGTTCTTCTCCGGCAACGAGGTGACCGAGACCGCCTACGTGCCGCGCGCGAACAACCCGCGCGAGGCGGATCCGGTGAGCAAGCTTGCGCCGCGATTCGATGCGTCAGACGTGTCCGGAGCGCTGAAGTACGACACCGAAGCCGACGCGCGCGCCATGTGCGAGCACCCCGACCTGGCCGACCCGCAAGCCTTCGCTGGCTGCGAGATCGTCGAGGAATGATCCCCTGAAACCGCCCAGGAGCCACCCCACCATGTTCACGTTCCCCTCGTACATCCTGAAGAACAACGGCGTGTCGATCTCGAGCGCCATCTCCGTGCAGCAGCTGAAGGCTGGTGTCAACGGTGCGCTGGCCATCCTGCGGCATTCGCTGACGCAGAGCGGCTCGGTCACGTCGACCCAGGTCGCCGCAGCCCTGACGCGCAAGACGGCGGGCGCCACCGTCACGGCCGCCGTCGCCGGCACCACGCTGCTGAAGCAGAACCAGATCCAGCCGACCACCGACGCCTCGCTCGGCACCTCGGCCACGGGCATCACGGCCTCGGCCGAAGGCACCGACGGCGAGCAGACGCTGGCACGCGGCTTCAACGTGCTGAACGGCCAGGAGACCGTCTACACGCCGGAAGAGCGCGTCATCGTCCCGCAGGGCGGCATCATCGCGCAGAAACTGCTCGCGGCCTTCAACACCACCTGGTACTCCGAGCTGGTGTTCATGGAACTGCGCGCCTCCTGATCGACGCGATCGATGGACGCGGTCTCCGCAGCCCTGCGCGCGCAATTCTGGAAGTCGCATCTGCTGCTTCCGGAGACGCCGCGCACGGGCGACAAGGCGGTCGTGGCCAAGCAGCACAGCTGCGGCCCGGCCGCCCAGGAGACGGGGCTTCTGGTGCGGGTGCGCAACCCGCCCGTGTTCGCGGCCGTGCACTGCGAGCACTGCGGACAAGAAGTCGAGGACTGGATCTCCGAGGTCGAGCTCATCGATGACCTCGGGCGCCCCATCCCGAACGGGGTGTACGGCTATCCCATCAAGTGGCTGCAGCGCGTGCTGCCGCTGACGCACCAGGACGCCTCACACAAGCAAGTGGCAGTGCTCGCCACGGCGGGGTAGTTCCATGGTCTGCGTGGTGCCGAAGCCGGCAGCGGGCGGAGGCGGTTGGACGCCCCCCTACGGCCTGCCAGGCGCAGGTGCCGCGGCGCTCATCGGCACGAACAACGCCGATGCGGTGAAGCAGTCCGGCGTGTCGTCTTCCGACTTCAACTACGCCGTCTTCAACGCTTACGGCGGCGGCGCGTGGTGCCCGGACATGACGGTCGGCGGCGCTTGGGCGATCGCAGGCCCTGGCGGGCACATTGCGCCCGGCATGAACGACATGCCGTATTTCGACTTCACGGACGCCACCTGGAAGCTGCGCGCAACCTCGGCAGCGGGCAGCATCAATCCTGCGCACTTCAACAACACCGACTTCACCAATGGTGGCGCGGCGCAGACGCAGGACGGCTACAGCGAGATCGTCGCGGCCCAACCGTCGAACGTGCCGCTGCCGAGCCACCTCTACATGTCGCTCATGCCGATCTCGGCGGCCGTGGCAGGCAACACCGCCGGCAAGATCCTGCGGTACGGCCAGTCCGCGGTGACGACGACGCCGACGCGCATCGGCGCAGTGCACATGCTCGACCTCGATACGACGCGCTGGGCGCGAGTGTCGAACGCGAGTCGTCAGTTCAGCTCGACCGACGGCAGTTACGAGCGCAACACCGTCTACGACACGCTTCGCGGCCGGATCTACATCTTCGGCGAGTCGCTGCATTCGTTCAACAACGCCGAGTACCTGCGTCTGTCGGACATGACGCTGCAGATCAGCGCCGGCTATGGCAGCCTGGCCGACTGGACTGCGGTCGGCGACTACCACGTGATGTGGTACGACGCCGGGCACGACCTGATCATCGACTACTCGCCGGGCAATGGGCTGCGCGCGCTTCAGGCCGGCAACTTCGGAGCCGGCTGGACGGTGCTGACGACGTCGGGGACGGAGGTCGGCGAGGCCTCGCGCCCGGCGTACTACCCGAGCACCGGCAACTACTACTTCCGCAAGTCGGCGAGCGCCGGGAACACGCTCACCAAGCTCACTCGGCCCGCCTCGAGCCCGCTGTCGAGCACCTGGGGGTGGAGCTCGATCACGCTCACCGGCGCAACGATGCCCGAGTACACCAACGGGGCGAGCAACGGCTCGCGCCACTACTGCAATCTCGGCTACGTGCCGTCCATCGATCGCCTAGGGTGGGTGTCGGGCCCGGACCGTCAGGTCATCATCTGCAAGCCTGGGAGCTGAGATGGTCTGCGTCGTTCCCAAGCAAGCCGCCTTCGTAGTTGCCTTCGCACTGACCAGCGCGGCCGCGAGCGGCACCCATCCGTTCACCTTCGGCCACGTGTTCAAGCAGGGCCAGGTGCCGAGCTCAATCGTCGCCGATGTGCCGAACCATCGCGTGACTGTGCTGCGTCGTTGGCCGGATGGCAGCGTGGCGCACGCGCAGATCACGGTGCGCGTGCCGCTTACGCAGAACGCGCCGAAGACGATCACGCTGAGCGCCGGTGCTGGGCTAAGTGGTGGCACTCCGTTGACTTCGAGCGACATCCAGGCGGCCGCCCCGAGCGCGAGCGCTGCGGTCGCTGGTGTCGGTACGGTCGACCTCTCGAGCCTCCTCGCAACGCCGTTCGAGAACTGGTACAGCACGCCCGAACTGGCGATGTCGATCTACCGCGCCGACCTTGGCGGCGGCTCGGTCTGGTTCCACGTGTGGCTGTGGGCGGACGGCCGCATGTGGGTGCGTTGCTCGATCGAGAACTGCTGCTGGCTGGACAACGGTGCCGGCGCGCTGGCCACCGACAGCACGCAGACCGGCGTGCCGACGATCACGATCAACGGGACGGTGGTCTACAACAACGGCGGCGCCTCGCTCACCCACTACGCCAAGACCGGCTACGACGCGAGCGGCTGGATCGGCACCGACCCGCAGATCACCCCGTCGTTCGACTGGGAGTACATCCGCGCCACTAAGTACGTGCCAAACCACGACACGCCGCCAGCGAGCGGGGTGCTGTCGTCCCTCGACACCATCTACCTGCAACTCGACCGCGGCCCGTTCACCGCCGACATGGGCAGCGTCGCGTATCACCCCGAGATCGGCCTGGTGCCCGACTGGAACGCGGCTCTCATCGCGAGCGGCGACTCGCGGGCCTACAAGGCCACGCTGGTGGCCGCTCAGAGCATCCGCAGCTACCCGATCTGCTGGCGTTCGAAGACGACGAAGAAGGCGGTTCGTCCTTCTGACTTCGGAACCTGGACCGCATACGGCACGAGCGGCGCCGGCGGGTTTCCCGCGTCCGATCCCGATGCGGGCTCGCTGAGCTGGGACAGCGCCCACTTCCCGAACGAAGGCTTCCTCGCTTACATGGTCACGGCCGACCCGTTCCACTACGACACGATGGAGCTGATCGCAGCGACCATCTACCTCGGCCTGCAGAGCGCTCGCGGCAACGGCGTCAACCGCTACTTCGACAACAACCAGACGCGCGGGCGAGCCTGGATGCTGCGCTCGATCGGCTGCTATGTGGCAATTGCGCCGGACGCCGAACTTGCGGCCGGAAAGATCGCGGCTGACTACCGCACGCTGCTGGCGAACAACTACGCCGTCGACCAAGCCACGATCAGCAGTGGCTTGTCGATGGTGCCGTTGGGTTCGCTCTACCAGGGGGCGTACAGCGGGTGGCCGACCGCCTCTTCCGGCGGCGCAAACGTCGTCGGCTCGATCACCGGGTGGATGACTCCCTTCCTGGACGCGGTGAACGGCTGGCTGTCAGAAATGCCGACGCTGTCCAACATGACCGCGCTGATTCAAGTGCGAGACGCCTCGTACCCGTTCATCGTCGGTCTGTTCGGCAGGGTGGGCTTCGCCGGCGAGTTCCCGTTCATCTACGCAGCGAACTACGGCATCAAGGTGTCGACGGGCAGCCCCTTCGATCAGAACTGGTACCCGGACTGGGGCGCGATCTTCCAGGCCTCGTTCGGAGTGTCTCCCACCACCATCAGCGGCAACGCGCTGCTCGACGGCAACTTCCCGAACATGAACTCGTACTGGGGCAACTTGATGCCGGCCCTCGCGTACGCGAAGGACCACGGTGCACCAGGAGCTGCTGCGGCCTACGACCGGCTGATCAACGCGTCGAACTACTCGACGCTGTACGCCGACTTCCAGAACTACCCCGTTTGGGCCGTCCGGCCGAGGAGCTGATCGATGAGCCATCTATGGGAACCCCTCGACAACGGCTTCGTGCTGAAGAACTCGGCCGGCGACATCCTGACCGTGATCGTTCCGCGCGCCGAGCCGACAGCGGGCTGGTGGTTCCGCGACTGGTCGTGGCCGACGCTCGAGGAGTGCCAGGCCGCCGTTGAAGACTACTTCGCCCGTCGCGGGCTGCTCATCTGAGCTAGGGCGCAGCAATGTCATCACGCGTCGGTGGAGCAGTCGGTACAACGTCGATCAGCCGGACGCTCTCGGCCAACAAGCTCGGCGTTGTCAAGCTAAAGTGGGAGGGCGGCGGCACTCCGGCGTCGTCCATCACTGGCGCGATCAACACCTGGACGCTCGCAGGGTACAGCCGGCACACGTCAGGCAATGAGCCCGGCCTGGCCTGGTACTACTGCCTGAACACGGCCGCAGGTGCTGAGACCTTCACGCCCTCGTTTACAGGATCAGGGACTTTTCTCCACGGCGAGATGGAGGAATGGACCAGCGCGACCGGAGCTTTTGCGCTCGATGGTTCGCCGGTGTTCACGAACACTGGCACAGGCACGGGCGTCGGCAACACCTACAACACGTCGACCGGCACGGCGACCGGCGCCGGCGTGGCGTTCTATGGCGTTTCCGACTTCAACAGCCTGTCGACGCTGACCGGTGGTGGAACCCCGGCGTTCGCGGTCGGCAATGGTGGCGCTGCAAACGGTGACTCGTTCCTGGCCTATGCCACGGTCACCGGTGCTGGTGCAGTGTCGCCGTCGATCCAATGTGCAGGCGGTGCGACGCAGTTCGTCACCAGCCTGATCATCTTCAAGGAGGTGACCGCTGGTGCGAACCTCGAGGACGTTCTCCACCGGCCCGCAATGATGGCCATCCTGGCGCAATGACATGAGCATCTTCCGTCCAGTCACGGCCCCCCAGGTCATCGCGGCCGGCATCGCCGTCCTCTTGCCCGTCACGATCGGACCTACGGTCCCGACTGGGACAGGCGCGCAGGCTCAGGCGATCGCTGCCTACCGCGGCACGACCGCTGCGCAGCCGGCCGGTGCCGGTGTGGCGGCGCTCCTGCCGGTCTCGCAGGGCGTTCCCGCTGGCGTCAGCGCTTCCAGCCAGGCGAGGGCGCCGTGGCCATACGCGCAGGTCGCGGCGGCCCTCGAGGCGAGCTCGCAGTTCGGCATTGCCGTCGCGTACGTCGGCCCACAGCGGCAGGTTCAGCCGCTGGCTCCGGCGTGGGCGTACAGCTCGGCGATCCAACCCAGCCTGTTCGATGGCGTTCCGCAAGCGCCGACGGGCCAGGTGCTGCCGGCGAAGACACTGGTGCCGGCCGCGGTGCCCTGGCCGCATGCCGCGACGATGCTGCAGGCGCCCGAAGCGTCGCAATGGGGTATCGACGACGCGGACCTGATCTTCGACAGGCTATGGCCGCTCGACCAACGACAGCCTGCTCCCTGGCCCTACGCTGCAGCATCCGCCTATGCGGCGGAGCCCTACGGGCCAGCCG